>ERZ1643251.3426-NODE-3426-length-14657-cov-5.483358_pt1 | contig 14657 bp, 2 predicted proteins | sample MGYA00579261_ERZ1643251 | MGnify/ENA primary metagenome ERZ1643251 (study PRJEB29033, sample SAMEA4952267) | chicken gut metagenome | biome: Broiler Chicken; feature: Gastrointestinal Tract; material: Caecum | place: Ireland | collected 2018 | study: Broiler...
CGTAATTTTACATATTTTACGAATTTTGGACGCCTACAAAAGCACCTTTAACAAATAAAGTATATCCCAATATGTCCGTATAATGCATACTCGGATCGCTATGGGGCAAGAATAAAGATGAAACCATTGTTTCGGCGCTTATTGCATATGCTAAGTAGAAGGCAGCAATATGAGTATGCCAGATATGCCCAAATCAGCTTTCAACAGTAAATGAAAAATATTGATGCGCATCTTTATTCGATCGATGCTTTTAGGTCTCTTTCTCTTCTGCAAATTAATTCACTCTTTTTACAGTTACAGTTTTCAGAAGGGGAATAACTTATTATATCTGCAGCTTCGGTTTTTAATTAATCCGAAACACTCGGCAGATTTTTAAATGTATTAGATATTGGAAATGATACCGAAAAACGGATCTTTCAGCAGTCGGATTTAATGCGCTATCTACAAAATATGGTGAATATCTAGGAGATGATGTTTAATGAAATTAAAAAAATTGCAAGCACTGTTTTTAGCGATTATTATGGCATTTTCCATGGTAATGAATATCATTCCTGCTCTTGCAGTAGGTTCTGCTCATGATCCTAGTAGTCTATGCCCACATCATACGGAGCATACCGGTTGCAGCTACAGTGAGGGGTCGGGAGGATCGCCATGTACGCATATACATGATGCCGATTGCGAATACAAAGAAGCAAAAGATGAGGTCTTGTGCGATAAAGACTGTATTGACGAAGATGATGATGGCATAATTGACCATGTGGAAGGCTGTGCATATCAACCGGCGGAAGAAGGGCACGAATGTATGCATGTCCATGATGGAAATTGTGGATATAAAGCGCCGGTAGAACCAGTACCGTGTAACTTTGTGTGCCCGGTTTGCGACTGTACATGCACCAGCTTGTGTGAGGATGAGTCGATTAACGAGGAATGTCCGGTATGCTCAAAGGATCACGCGAACTGTACCTTTACGACAGTAGATATCGGCCTATTGTTTGGCATGAATTATGTTGAGTATGGTGAGAGCAGCGGAACAACGCTTTCCGTTGTCGGAAATATCAACGGTAAAAAAGTCAATCAAGCACAGGTTACAGTTTCACTCAGTGAGGAAGAAGCTGCAATGCTTGATGTCTCTGGGCTTACCGACGTCTCCTTGAATGGCAATCAGTTGATTTTTACACTGGTCAATGATGAAAATACCGGAAAAGTTTCTATGAACTGCGAGATTCCAGTGCAGTCTGATTCGCTGTCCACGCTGGAGATCACCAAGGAAGACATTCGGGTTTCCATTCTCCCGGAAGAATATCAAGCAAGTCCTTATGTAAACCTCAATCTGACAGGCGATAAGGTTACATTTGTTGAGAAACTGCCGGTCGATGATGCGTACGGCAGCGGTACGGCATATTCGGCGCAGGTGGAAGATGTGACGGTTCACTATGTGGACAGCGAAGGTATATCGGCCCCCCGCCAGGAGCGTGCGCCCAATTTCTTGCTTTACTATCATATGGCGGGCAATGAACCTACGGCCTTGCAAGAGGGCAACTTGCCTTTTGGCCTTGATGAAATCCCGGAAATTTCTACCGTAGCCGGTACTGATACATGGATGAGCCGGGTTGCTGATGCAAGCGCCCTTCCATCGGCGGTGCTTGTGCTGCAGGACGGAGAGTATGCCGAAAAGGAAGTGGCCTGGTTCCTTAAACCCGCCTATCCGGATGAGTACTATGAGAATGCAGGAGGACTGGTAGAAATCACGGATGAAAACGCCGATGATTATCCCAACGGACTTGGTCGAGGATGGTATTTCATTGGTGGTATGGAGCCATTCCCGGATGACATCGTTGCTGTAGAGGAATATGTATCGAACATCAAGCACGATGTGTATTGGGCGGATAACGCAAATTCCGAGGGAATGCGGCCGATAGGCCTTGATGGCTTCTATGAGCTTCAGTTTGCACTGGATGGGTCATCAGACTATAAAACTTTGACAAAAGATAATATGGCCCAGCTGGGACTGGAAAACATTCCACAGCCAATAACAAGTCAGCAAGGCGGTGTTTGGCAGTTTGGTTGGCAAAATTCTTTGCCAGCCAAAGTTTCATATTCCGACAGCACCGGATCCGGCAACACATTGATCCGCGATGTGAGCTGGCGCGTGGTTTTCAATCGCGCACCGGAAAGCTATACCATGGTAGAAGTGACCCCGGAAAATGCAGGAGATTATTCCAGTGTCAAGGATCAATATGGAACGTATTATGTCCTTGAAACAAGTCTTACTTTTACTGCCCGAATCTATCAAGGCAATTCGGAGTATGATATCGAGAATATTCGCAAAGCTTTTTTGGAGCAGTTTTATCTGGATGCGGCCTACACAGGAAACCAGCATCAGTATTTTCAGTTGGCTTCGGTTCGGGATGACGGCCACTATAAACCTGTAGAAAACCAAGACGATCCCAACCTTATCACCGTTACGGTTACCAATTTGTGGCGATATAATCTGGATAATTCCCGAATCAACTATTCTATTCGGGAGGGAAAACCCGAGGATGTTATTGATTATCGGCTGACAGAGGTGGCCGGATTGGATGATGGAGATTATTTTTCTGTCAGCTATGATAACAGCGCAGTACCCAGCTTCAGCAGTGAAGTAACGGCTGTGTACAGCGGCGGTCTTCTAAAGCTGACCTTGACGGGGACGATGGAATACCATGCCACAAAGGTGTGGCTGGACGATGACGAGACGGAGCACCCAACAGTTATGCTGGAGCTTTGGCGCTACCGCAGCGGCCAGCCTTATACCACGGCCTCTTTGGTTCGCAACGCCAACGGGAAGCCATATATTCTTGATTTGGATACGATTCTTCAAAACCCAGACGGAAGCTATAGCATCGATTTTGCTGATAAACTGCCCAAATATGACCCGGAAGGATATCGCTACCGCTATGGGGTGCGCGAATACTTAAGCGGAACAAATGCCGACCGCTATGAGCAGGTGTTTGGCGTTGTCGCATCGGATGGAAGTGTAACGGATACGCTGCCGGAATACTCTCCTCGCGCGGCGAACGATACATTTTTGTACAATGGCGGTACTTTGTCCAATCGGCTGAAAGGCATGGTGCCTGTTACTTCTACCAAAGATTGGAAAGCAGCTTCCTTCCAGTCGGAATTTGACGACGTTATGGTGGAGCTGCGGCTGCAATCCCGCATAAAAGGCGAAAATGCCGAATGGAAAGATACCGAATATACCTATCAGATGTTTGGTTTTCTGGCGGAAAATCTTACAGTGACCCATATCGGGAATTATCCGCAGTATGACGAATGGGGGCATGAGCTGGAATACCACTGGGTAGAGGAAGCTGTCTGGCAGGGAGGAACGGTGGAAAACGGAACTTATACAGGCGGAGAGAAGGTCCCATCAGCGCTCAATGCAGACGGATCGCGTTCCTTTACCCTAGAACAAAACGGCCGGGAGGTCATATATAACAGTAGCTGCAACGCGGCCGGCGGAGATGTGCAGGAAAATTGTACTGTTATTACAAATTCCATCGCCAATGTAATTGACTATGATGTGATAAAAGAATTCTCTACCCCATGGAATGACCACGATTATGCGGATTCCTATACATTTTCGTTGTTCCGAGCCACCAGCGGCTCCGGCCTCGAACGCTATGCCACATTTATCATTGATAAAGATACGGAAAACGATCCACCAGAAATTACAAAGTACATAGACGACGGTGCGATTCTTTCTATCGAACAGCTTGGAGAATGGCATGTGTCGGTTCATGGCCTTTCGGAATTTGATGCCGACGGACAGCAATACGAGTATCTTCTGTTGGAAGCAGACGGAAGTCCTGCCAACATTACGACCGAACGGGATGACGATGGAAATTATAGCAGTGTTGTAACCAATGGCCCCGGTTTAGGCAATATTATTTTAGTTCGAAAAGAGTGGGTGGACGAGAGCGACTCTCAGCATCGGTTGCCGGTAGAGATCACGGTATACGATAAAAATACCAACGAGCCGATTGGCGAACCGACTATATTGGGCACCAGCATGTGGTATGCTCTTGTCAGTATAGGAGACAATGAGCCGGATGATGTCTATATTCTGGAAACCAAAGTGGGGGAGACAGAGGTTGAAAACGCCGCAGACGCCGATGGCAAGCCGGCCCTTCCCGTATATGAGGGCGCCGGAACGGAAACTGCAGTGCGGTTCAGCACCCAATACCATGACTACGAGGCCACCTATTCCTATGATGAGGATTTCGGAGCTTCCAGCGGAGCCTACGAAGGGATGCACTGCTATACCGTGACCAATCGCCGCCTGGGCAGCATCAACTTGACGGTCACAAAAGACTGGATAGACGGTGATGGAGAAAAACGGACGGAGCTGCAAAGCGCCCTTGAAGCGGCCGGACTGAATCTTGCCGTTAAACTGGACTTTATGAGTACCCCCTCCCTTGGTATGGAGGATGTGTATAAGATCAGCCGCACCGGGTACGGGAAGGAAGACGCGGGAGATACCATTACCATAAGCCGCGGGAATCCCACAGCGATTGAGGATAATCAAGGAAAGGCCGTGGATTCGATACAATTGCTGGATCTGACACGGACGAAGCAAAGTCTGTATTTCTGGCATCTGCCAAAATATGACGGAAACGGCGCTTCGGTGCGGTATACTGTGAGCGAGATTTTCGTTAACGTTCACGGAAATGAAATTACCGACCTAACAAACTATCCCAAAGTGGCTGAAGCTTGGCGGGAATATAAGAAAACTACCACAACAGGCCCATATGTGGTTGGGCAAAACCACGCTCTGGATACGCAAGAATTTACTCTGACCAATAAGCTTGAGAATACGACTGATGTAAGTTGGTATACTCTGTGGCAGGATGATTTTGCCTACAAAGAAGGCAGCCGCCCGGATATCTATCTTAATATTTACGCTCGTGTCCACAATGCCGACGGCAGTACGAAAACCCAGCTTGTTATCCGCAATTACCGCTGGGAGTTTGAAGAGCATGAAGAAGATCCGGAAATCTCGCAACAGAATTTCTGGAAGTGCACCATCGAAAGCTTGCCGAAGTATGATGATTTAGGTTATGAAATCGACTATTTTGCAATGATGGATTCCGTGGTATCAACCGGTGATTTTGATTACCTTCCCACTGCCTATGCACCTGAAAGCGCAACCAATAGCGACAATGTATTTGCTACCGCTGCCGGTTTGCTTGGGGATGCTGCATATGAAAACCTTATTGCAAATGTGAGTGATGATCTAAGTACCAACAACTATGCCTTGATGTCCGGCAACACATTTGTAAACACAATCTACAACACCATTACCTATTCGGGTGAAAAGCTGTGGATCAATCTGCCTAATGGGTATCCGCTGGTGGATTTACCTTCGGTCACCTTTGCCCTTAGCCGGTCGACAGCGGATGGAACGACAGAGCCCAACATCGCTACCATGACCATTGCGGGTTCCGATTGGCAGAACTTGAATGTGAACGGGCATTATGTGTTTGCCTTTGGACATACGGGAGAAAATGAACCTGCCAGCAGCTTTGACGAAGAGGCAGTACCTTCCGGTCAATCGTTGCTGCCCCGGTTTGATGCCAAGGGTAGACTCTACACCTATACCCTCACGGAAACGGTCAATTGGGATGGCACGGATGCGGGCAATGCTGGTGAAGGAGGTAACATCTTTGATGTATCGTCCTCCGGGCAGACCTTCACCAACAGATACAATAATAGCGGCAATGGCCAGCTGTCCGTTCGAAAGTATCTGAATGTTCCGGCCGGGCAGGAGGTATATCCCGCTGTCAAATTTATCTTGACCCGCAGTTATATCACCAGCAGCGAAGAATTTTCTGAGCCGGAAACGGTAATGATCAACACATGGGATGCGAAGTTTGTAAAAGCCACAGTAGATGAGCAAAGTGCATCTGCCGGGGATATAGTCACGGTGGAACATACTTTCGATTTTATCGGTTTGCCTGTCTATGCGCCCAACGGCTCAGAATACATCTATAAAATTACGGAGGATACGAGCCAGCTTGGCGGGTTTACTACCTGGGCTGCCACAGGAGAGTGGTATGTCAATCAAGTCAAAGATAACGGCACGCAATTTAATGCTGTTACCGATCTTATTGCGGATACCAATTCGGACATCGACGCCACCTTCCTCAATGAACCCAAACTGGCGCCCGAGCCGATTCAGCTTACTGGCAGCAAGGTGTGGATCGATCTAAACGATGATTTCCGCCCGGAAGATCCGTCGCAAGGACTTACCGTCACGCTGGAACGCAGAGCCAACGCGCAGACCTGGCAGAACAATGCCATTGACTGGGAGAGTGCGGACATCACAGGCAAAATCACTTGGAGTGAGGATGCTGAGAATGATGACCGTTGGGTTTACACTATCACCGATCTGGAGCGCTATGCGCCCAACGGTATGCCGTGGATTTACCGGATCACCGAGGAACCTGTCCAATACTATACGGCGGGTAACAGCGGCGTTGCCGGTCAAAAGTCGCAGGACGATGCCAGTGGAAATATCCCCATGAACGACTTGGTGAATTCCATGCTCGTCAGTACCTATTTCAAAAAGACTTGGGTGGACAGCGATGGAAAGACAATCACAGAAAACCTGCTGGGTGACGATATTGAACTTGAAGTAAGGTATGAGCTGCAGGTGCGCGCGCAGGAGCATGACGGTGGCGCGGACTGGAGCAGCTGGGAATCTGCCGATACATATTTTGAGGCGGATCCTCTCTTGGGGGAGCGTGCATACAACGGTACGATCCGCGCGGCTTTGGGCGACTTGGCATGGAATCAAAGCTACCGCGGAACGAACAATAGCTTTAACAATTTGCCGCGCTATGTCAAAGATGGTACAGACGTTATGTACGCTTTGGAGTATCGCGTGGTGGAAACGGATGTGAAGGTCTACCGCGCTGGTGCGAATGATCCGATACTCACACAGATCTATAATGCACCTCTTGACAATGGCAGCAGTCCATACGCCTATATGGTTCGTGGAGATACTACGCTGTTTATTCCTTATTACGGAACTGGCCGAGATACGCAGGCGAACAACACAACAACCCATAAAAACCAGATAAAAACGACCGAGATTACCGTAGCTAAAGAGTGGAGAGGGGATCATAACGAAGTGTATGAGACCCGGCCTGCTTCTACTATCACACGCTACGATTGGGAGATTACCTTCATTGTTCAGCGCAGCACCGACGGCGGTGTAAAATGGGATCAAGCACCTGTAGAAACCGTCACTCTCCATGGAACCAATGCAGAGAATCAAAAAAGCGCAACGGTGAGTGGGTTGCCTGCATTCCTCTTTGATGCAGACGAGAAGCTGCAGCCCTGTATTTACCGTGTGCAGGAACTGCAGAGTGCAGAAGCCACTGCTGCGGGGACAGAGCGCCAGCCGCTAAGTGAAGGCGAATCCTTCCATGGCAGCTATACCGTAAGCTACAGCTCGGATGGCTTGACTGCTATCAACACCCTAAATACTACGGAATTCCGTGCAGAAAAGGTATGGAACGATGAAGAGCAGGCTCATTCAGATATTGCTCTGGAACTCAAATATCTAAAAAAAGGCGGCGACCCGGAGAATCCGGGCGATTATGAACCCTTCTCGTCTGCTGCAAAAGTGCAGCTGGGTTCCGGAAGAGCGCAAGCAAATCCCGGCGACCTTCTATATTATGCCGAAGCGGATTGGACTGCCGTTTGGAAAGAGGTTCCCCTGCGCTTGGCGGGCAGTGAACTGGACGATGTTACAGGCCGTACCGTTTACAAGGTTTTTGAAACGGTGACGGGCAATTATATTATCGAGAATGAGATGGCCGGAAATGCCACGACCATTACCAATACTCCCGGCGTTACCCCCAGTGTCACCAAGCACTGGCTGGGCGTTTCGGATACACAGGAAGTGACTGTTGTTCTTTACCGAAAAACAGCTGTGCATACAACGCCGGAGCAGGTAGATACCGCTGTTTTGACAGCAGCTAAGAGCTGGAGACATACCTTTGATCCGCAGCCCAAGTATGACTCGGATGGAAACGCCTACGAGTATTGGGTAGAGGAAACGCTAATTGGCGGACAGGACGCGACGCAAGCTGCAGAAACCGGCGGATATGCAATTTCCTATGGTGGTAATGTAGACAGTGGATTCTATGTTTACAATCACAAACTGGATACCGTTTATGTCATCAAAGACTGGGCGGATGTGTCGGATTCTGTAAATCGGCCTCCGAATTTAGAGCTGACGCTGCAGCGTACGACTGTGGCTAATCCCAGTGAGAAAGATTGGAAGCCTGTGGATGGCGCGACATACACATGGGAGACAGACGGAAACCAGTGGAGAACCAGCTTTGCAGATTTGCCAACATATGATATTGGATCCGGAAAAGCATATACTTACCGCGTTGTAGAAACTGTTCCGGGAGGGTATGAACAGGAAATTCTAAGCAGTGATTCCAACACATTCCACTTTAAAAATACCCGTTCGGAGCTGATAGATATTCCGGTGCAGAAAGTATGGGTAGACAACGGGAATAAGCTGGGTCATCGTCCCGAAGCGGTTACGGTGGAACTCTATGCCAACGGTCAAGCTACCGGTCAAACGCTCGAACTGAAACCCGGAATTCTTCAACAGCTCTGGAATTTCCTAACCGGTAGCGATAGCGGCTGGAGTGGCACTTTTGAAAATCAGCCTAAGTACGATGATACCGGCAGATTGATTGAATATTCCATCGTGGAAACATCGGATTTGGAACACTATGAGATCAGCTATGGGGAGGAACAGGACGGTACGCAGGTTGTGACCAATACGGCGAATGGAAATCTGACGGTTACAAAGAATGTAACTGGCAGCGGCGATCCTGCTGAAAAATTCCATTTTACCGTTACACTGGATGATCAAACCCTAAATGGTGTTTATGGGGAGATGACTTTCCAGAGCGGTATTGCCGAGTTTACCTTGAGCCACAGGGAAAGCAAGACGGCGACCGACTTGCCGGCGGGTATTACCTACTCTGTTGCCGAACAGGAGGCAAATCAAGGGGCTTACACTACGACGAGCAATGGTGAGACGGGAACGATTCAGCCTGGCGCCACAGCACAGGTTTCTTTCGCCAATGACCTTAGCCGCATTTCAATTGATGTTTCGAAGGCTTGGCAGGATAACAATGACCAGGATGGTATTCGTCCGGATGAAATTACCGTGATCCTGTTAGCAAATGGAGCGGACACAGGCAGGACACTTGCGCTCAATGAAGAGAATAATTGGATGGGGAGCTTTACTGAACTGGATGAGTACTACGCAGGTCAAACTATCCTCTATACAGTGAAAGAGGTTACGGTTAATGGGTATCAGTCTACAATCATTGGCAATGTGAAAACAGGGTTTACCATCACAAATACCCATATTCCAGAGACCATCCATGTTTCCGGAAACAAAACCTGGGACGATGCGAACAACCAGGATGGAAAGCGTCCGGATTCTATCACAATTCGCCTCTATGCAAATGGTGCGGAAGTACTGAACAAGACAGTAACGGCGGAAGACAACTGGGCGTGGAGTTTTGATAATCTCCCAAAGAATGAAAATGGAGAGGAGATTCACTACACAATATCGGAGGACGCTGTCACAGGTTATTCCACAAGATACGACGGATATAATGTGGCAAATAGTTATACGCCAGGCAAAACCAGTATTACTGTCACAAAGAGCTGGCAGGATAATAAAGATCAATACGGGAAGCGTCCCGATGAAATCACGGTCTTGCTACTGGCAGATGGAGCAGAAACCGGCAAGACCTTAGTACTCAATAATGAAAATATGTGGATGGGAAGTTTTTCCGATTTGGATGAGTTTAAATTAGGTCAGAAGATTGTCTATACGGTGAAAGAAGTGTCGGTAAACGGCTATAAAACGGTAATCAGAGGTGATGCAGAAACCGGATTTACCATAACCAATATTTATAATCCGACGCTAGATTATCCCCCTCAAACGGGAGATGAAACAAGTCTATCTTTGTGGATTATGATGTGCTTCATGGCGATTCTGGGAATATTCGCTACAGCTTATGCTTACAGATATAAGAAACGTTAAAATGAAACATAACTGACTAAAGCAGCTGGCGAGAGAGAACTCCGCTAGCTGCTTTTTCTATGAATTATCATCCTTAATTATTATATAGAATGATAAAAATATTGGCATGAAAAACAAGACTTATGTGATCACATCCCGATTTTCGAATACACTTTAGGCTGTATCTGTTTGTATTGCCTAAATACTTCGTGAATGTAGAAATCTAAGCATATAACATTAGCTTGTGACCATTAAAGTAGAGTATTTGTAATGGGGATGATAGAGTGAGCCGTTCCATCGTAAGGCTGAAACCACCCTTTTCCACAATTATATGAACATGAAAATATATTGTGGAAACCGAATATAACACCTACGCCCCGCGCAATGATCCGCATGCCATTTCTAAATGACACAACAAAGTTATACACATCTTTTCCCCCCTGGTTAATTCTTTTTTGTCTTTTAATCTTCTCATACCTTTCTCATAACAACATTTATCCATATTCTAATAATTCTACTGTATAAAAGATGGTACTCATACAGTATAGACCGGCCTTCCAAAGATTCTGCTCTCAGTATACTCGTTTATCTGAATAGGCGTATACGCCTGGTTATGCGAAATAAAAAATACTCTGCATGTTTTTTCTGTATTCCTTTACATAGGCGTCTCCATTTACAAGAAAAATCCCAAATTCTCCTCTTTCCAGAGTGGGTTGTTGATGAACCCATATAAGTTCGCCGTCTTCCAGGGTTGGTTCCATGCTGTTTCCACTAACACGTAAGACAAAGGTTGCCGTATTTGGTACCTCATTCGGCACGGAGATCATCTCATAATTCGGAGAGTCCAGAAACTATCCTGTTCCGGAAGATACGCCCACATCACAAAAAGGCAAAGTCCTTTCCGGGAAACATATGACGTTATCGGATAGGGAAGAATATCTTGCGCTTTCCATTAATAACTGGGCATACTCTTCCAACTTTGCTGTCCCTCGCGGTTTAAGCGTCCTCAGATTTTCATTATGTCCGAGTGTTTTGAAGAATCTCTGTATTCGCACTGTTTAAAGACCGCATAAGGATTCTGTACGTCATATATTTTGCAAACCCAAGAAATTGTTCCACATTCGGATTGTTCCTGTTATTTTCTCATCTGGTGACTTGCGACTGCGCTGTCTGTATTCCCATATGATTCAATGTTGTAAAGATATATTTTTATCGTAACCATGCTGAAGCCGAAGGCTTTTTAGCGCCTTACCGTATGGTTTCATGGCATACACCTTCCTTACAGCGCCTATTTTAACGGGGATTAGAATAAATTATAATATAAATATCTTAAATAGAACAATAATTGAATTAGAATATCTGCAATTAAACCTATACTGAATGCAAACAAGGAGGAATAAGGAAGTGAGAGTAATATTACACAGCGACATGAACAGCTACTATGTGCAAATGGGATAGGCGAGTTTCGAGCAGCACCATTTGGATATGTTCCTGCAGCAAAATCTATAGGCCACGGAATTGCCTGTTATGCCGACCTTATAGACCGACATGATGTAAAAAATATACTTTTTGTTTTGATGCCAAAAGTATCCTAACAGCTTTGTGAACTTTATTTTGGCAGGAGGAGTTTCTCTTGTTATAAGCGACAATGAGCTGTTTTTAAGAGAATATCAAACAAAGCTTAGATATCTAACGCAAAGCTGGAGAGAGATGGTAGACAGTGCTATGGGGCCGCTGGATCAAAAGTACACATGGCAGCATCCCGTTCATTCCGTAACAATACGTGCCAGAAATATGAAGATGCAAAGAACCCCATGCGGGATCATACGCAGCGATTGAAATGCCCGTTCGACGAAAAACACCTCGAGCGATATGACACAGCGCTTACCAAAAAGCATTGTAAGCAGCATTGCCTTAAACGTCCCTCGTACTATAACGGTGAGGTATATAAACATTGCTACGGGAAAGGAGAAGGAAAATGGCGACATTGGCGAAAAAATGTCACGATGATATCGGCGCGACCGCAGGCTAAAGAAAAAGACAGTATAGAAAATTAAGAGCTGCTGCCTACTGCCGGGTAAGCAGCGATACCGAAGAACAGCTCAACAGGTATAAAAACCAGATGGAATACTACACAAACAGAATCAGCAGCATCCCGATTGGGAACCTGTACGAGTGTTTGCAGATGAAGGTATTATGGGAGTAAGCACCCTTAAATGAAGTGAGTTTAATGAGATGATTGAAATGTGCAAGAAAGGCGAAATCGATGTAATTGTAACGAAGTCTATCCACCGATTCGCTTGAAACGCTCTAGATACGGTAAAATATGTTCGCATGCTGCGCTTCATAACATCAATGTGATATTGACTTGCATTGCATCAACCCAAATGACAAACAGTTTATCACCGTCCATGCAAGCATGGCGCAGAACTACAGCCAAATATTGAGTGAAATGTAAAGTGGGGTTATAAACGCTGCTTTGCCAGAGGCGAGGTATACTTCGACGGAAAAATGTTTGGCTATAAAAAGGAGAAGATGGCGCAATCGAAATCGTACCGCATAAAGCTGAGACAGTTCGGTTGATCCATACATTATACCTTGAAGGTTACAGCACGAAGCAGATCACAAAGGTATTTGAAAGCAAAGGAATATCGACGATAAGAGGAAACAAAAAGTGGAACCATACGGTCATAGAGGAAATGCTGGCAAATGAGAAATACACAGGAGTCATTCTCTTGTAGAAAACTTTTATACCCGATGTATTAAACAAAAGACAGATCAAAAACACTGGACAGCTTCCACAATGTTTTGTAAAGAACAACCATGAAGACATCACCTCAAGAGAAATGTTCAAAAGCGTCCAATTTGAAAGAACCCATGTAGAAAGAGCATGGCTCCTGTCATGGGAAAAACCAAAACCAATGTGGGAAGGTTTGCTCCCAATATGCACGGACAGGGTTATTACTCTGCGGAGAATGCGGGCATCACTACCGAAGAACAACATGGTATAGAAAGAGCAGCACAAAAGTGGTCTGCGCTGCACAAACAGATTGGACAACGGTAGTCGCTTCTACCGAAACTCTCATACCATACCCAAACCAGACTGCATAAAACATTAGCTCAATGTATAGCTGGGCTTGCGAGTATAAAATTAGAGTTTGCAGAAAATTTAAATGGATATGCAGAGGAAACCATAGAGCAGGAAACAGGCAGCAAAAGGAAAAGAAAACTGGAACAGACACTGGAGCAAAACGGCAGACGCATGGAAAAGATTTTGAACGCCGACATCGTAGACGGGGAAGCGATAGCACAAATCAGCACAGAATATGACAAGCAGCAACAAGAGCTCGAGTAACTTGGTGGACAGCGGGAATCGATGGAACAGCAAAATGCCTATCTGCAGGAAATCAAGGAGTACATCCAAAACGCAGACTTTGATACCATGCAGTATGATGACAAATTGGTAAGAGAAGTGATAGAGGCCATCTTATTAAATTATCGGATAAACTGTACATCCGAGTTAAGGGCGGATATGAAACTGAAGTTACACTCCTTGAAGAATAAACAATTATGTAAGAAAGAACAACAAAAAACCGGGGATTACAATATCGTGGTCTCCGGCTTTTGTGTTATATACAAATATATAAAGAAGCCTCAAGTACTTTAAAATTGGTGCCTTGGACAGGAGTTCAATTAGGGTGACTTGCTTCACATTATACTGACAAACATGATTGGATGTTTGTCAGTATTTTTATGCCTAAAATAGGGACTTTCCTAGCAAGCCATCTTTAACACATCTATATAAAACCTAAATAGTTTCGTACAATCAAGATGCAAACCAACGACATAAAGTGAGCACGACAGTGATTTGCCGTGCTTTTTATCTGCATATCGAAAGGAGAACAACATGAATAAAAGTGAATAGATAAAACAGGGACTGAAAAGAAGCTTTGAGAGTGGGACTCCGAAAAAAGCCAGCATTGTATGCCTATGGTTATAGCAAAGATAAAAAAGACTCACTAATCATTAATGAGAAGGAAGCAGAAACAGCAAGAAAAGTATACACTGCATATCTGGAAGGGAAAAGTCTTGGCGAAATCGTAGACATGCTCTTTGCGCTAAATATTCCATCCCCTTCGTGAAAAGAGAAGTGGAATAGAGCGCCGACCATTCACGAAGAAGAACTAAAGCAAAGAATCATGGAGAACCTCAATCTGGTTGAGTGGGACGAGAAGACGGTGAGAAAGCAGGTGGAAAGAATCACTGAAACTTCCTATAATATTATTATGAATCTTAATACCTACACGATCACAGAATCTTTGAGAAAACTCCCTTTACGATTGTTTGATAGACTTTCGGGAGCTCAGCTTTTACAGGGCTAACTGTTGTGTATCTAAGCTCGTGCAGATTTGAATTTATTCCGTGTTGTGGCCGATAATAGTGCCATTGTTTAGTTCCCATTTAAAAAACACGGTATTACAATCATACTATGATTGTTTCTTATTAGGAACACTGTAAATACAAGGCTTTTCGGGGCCTGCAA
>ERZ1643251.3427-NODE-3427-length-14657-cov-5.143884_pt1 | contig 14657 bp, 12 predicted proteins | sample MGYA00579261_ERZ1643251 | MGnify/ENA primary metagenome ERZ1643251 (study PRJEB29033, sample SAMEA4952267) | chicken gut metagenome | biome: Broiler Chicken; feature: Gastrointestinal Tract; material: Caecum | place: Ireland | collected 2018 | study: Broiler...
AGGGTAAATGTCACAAGGCAGCTTTTAGGCACGTGCGGAAAAAGGGTCGTGCTCGGCAGGGATTTCTGGTGCGATTACGGATTCAATATCGAGGTCGGCGAAAATTTTTACGTCAATTACGGCGTCGTCATTCTCGATGTGTGCAAGGTGACAATCGGTAAAAACTGCCTCATCGCGCCGCAGGTCGGCATTTACACCGCCTGCCATCCCCTCGACGAGGCTACGCGCATTTCGGGGTTGGAGCTCGGCAAACCCATAACCATTGGCGACAACTGCTGGATAGGCGGTCATGCCGTAATCAACCCCGGGGTTACTTTGGGCGACAATGTAGTCGTCGGCAGCGGGTCGGTCGTCACAAAATCTTTCCCCTCAAACGTCGTAATCGCAGGCAATCCCGCAAGGATAATAAAACGACTGTGAATATATATGCATATGTTCATAGCGCAATATAAGGCGGCGTGCGGACTGAATTTTCAGTCCGCACGCCGCCTTATGTTATGATCAATAATCGAGTACAATATCGAATAAATATGGATTTATGCCGTCGTAAGAGAGCACGGCGGTAACGTCGTCTTCGCCAGTTTGTTTGTTGACGCGGTGCAGCGCGCAATATCCGTACTGGCTCGTCACTGAAGAGGCAGAGTAGCTGTAATAAAAGTAACCGCCGTGTGTTTGAGGGTATACCCATAATCGTCGTTTTCCGCAGAAAAGAAAATCATGTCGCCGCTGTTGTATATTCTGTCAAAGGTTGCATCGGGGCGGTATTGGGTCCACTCTTCGTCCTGCCATGTTTTATAATAAAATACGCCGTCAATCGTATACCCTATGTAATTTTCTGAAAGACAGTAGTCGCTTATAAAATTGTTTGAACAGCATATCGCTTCAGTGGGTTGATCAAGATAGGTAACGGTGCCGTTTTCAAGCAGAATATATTGCAACGGCGCATACACAACTATTCTGCCGTCCGCCGATGCAAATAAAATATTCCTGAAAGTTGTGCCCTGCGTGCAGTAAACTACGGAGTTGAGTTTTGTCGTCAGGTCATGTTTTATAAGGCAGCTGCCGAGCGGGGTATCGAATGGGGATGTATGACTTTCGGCGTAATAATTGAAAGACAACAGCACTTCGTCGTCTAAGTATTCGCTGTCGTTTAATATAAGTTTGTCTTCACCGTAAGTCGCTCCGCCAATCTCAACGGCATCTACAAGCTTTTCGCGCGTTTTCATGTCAGTGCGGAAGCGGTCGTTGCCCGAATACAGCCACAGCATGTCGTCCTCGTAGCTGCCAGTAATCTCCGGCGGTTCATAATTGCTGCGGCAGGCAAAAAGAAAATTCCCGCCGTTAAAGCTGTCAGTATTATGGTGCATACAATTGCCTTGCTCTTGCGGGATGATAAAAATTTACCCATGATTTGCCCCTTGCATTTTAATTTCAATTTTATTATAATATGAGTTCTTTATTATAATATGAGTTCATGCAAAATGCAAGGGGGGGGTAGTAAAATGCGGAGTTTCCAAAAGTCGTTTAATTAAAATAATATGTCATTTCGACTAAGCCGCCGCCCGTTTCGGGCGGCGGCGCGTGGAGAAATCTATTCCGAGATAGAGGCTCCTTTGTGTAAAGGGAGCTGGCGCGAAGCGCCTGAGGGATTGTTTCTTTGTCTGTCGCTTCGCTCCGAGATTTCTCGACGTTGCTCGAAATGACAAAGAAAAAACTAAGGAAAATTCCGCAATCGGGCATTATTTTTCTGTCAAATTTATCTTGCGGACAGCATTTTCTCGCTTATGACATTTCTATTTTGGGAACACTTGGTAAGATGGCGGTTTGCTGAAAAAATTTAAAGTAAGGTATGTAAGGCGGCGGCGAAATGTGCATTTCGCCGCCGCCCCGACCTTTTCTTTAATTTTTCGGTAATTGATGGTTTTAAGCCTGTTTTCGGCTGAAAATACACTCAAAACTATAATTTACGGCAATAAATTAAAGATCGTCGGCATCCTGAACGGGCTTTTCGAATTTGTTTTTACATACTCCCGTATAACTGCCGAACGGGTCGAAGCACTCGTCGCAAAAATTACTTGCAGTCCTTTGTGCTTTTGGCAGAAGAGCCGCTTCCGTTGGTCTTTTTGCCCTGGCAGCCCTTTGTGTTTTTGGAATTTTCACTCTTTTTCATAACTTCTCCTTCTGGTAGGGTATATGCAGATAAACCTCGCCCTGGCTCGCCTTGCAAAGGGGACATACGTCCCATGCCTCGTTTGCGGTCTGCATATATCCGCAGTCGGCGCAAACGTACAAAATGGGGCTTTCGTTTTTATAAAGCGTGCCCGTTTCAAAGGCGTTGGAAAGATAAATAAATATCTGCTCGTGCCTTTTTTCAACGTTTGCAACCAGATTAAAAAGCGCGGCTACGTCGTCAAATCCTTCTTCTTTTGCATCTTTTGCAAAGGTTGCATAAATTCTTTCGTTCTCTTCGCGTTCGTCTTTTGCAGCCAACCTCAGCGCCGTGGCTATGTCGCCCGTGTGAAAAGGGTAGCCCGCTTCGAGGTCAATGTTGTCGATGCAGTTTCCGCCGCGCTTGGTAAGTTCTTCAAAGAATCTCCTCGCGTGAACGGTTTCGTTTTTTGCGATAACTTTAATAGTATTCGCAAGTTCAACGTAGCCCTGCTTCAATGCGGCGCGCGCAATCAGCTGATAGCGCATTCCCGCCTGGCTTTCGCCCGCAAAACTTCTGGCTAAATTAAGGTAAGTTTTGGTCTGGTCAAATTGCATATGCATCCTCCGTACAAATTATGGTGGTACAATGTTTATTTTTTTATGCTTTTTATCTCAGGAAATGTTTTCCTGCACTTGACAAATAGTATTTTTATGATATAATGTAAGAAAAGTAAGGAGTATATTATTTTCCTTATTATACGGAGGAACATATTTTATGGAAATAGCAAAGCTGACTTCAAAAGGTCAGATAACCATTCCCAAGACCGTGCGCGACGAACTCGGCGTAGACACGGGCGATAAACTTATCTTTGTCAGGTGCGAAAGCGGATATCTTGTCTGCAACGGCGACAATTTCAATCTGAATCTTTCGGAGGAGCCGTTGGACGCAGCCGAAACCCTTCCCCCCGTCCGCGAAGCAAGGCAGGTTTCTGCCCGTCCCGTAAAAAAGCTTGAAGCGAGCGACTATTTTGAGGAAGAAGAGGACAGGGAAGAAAAACCTTCTAAGGGCAAGGATAAAGATAAGGACAAGGACAAAAAGAAAAAGAAGAAGAAAAAGAAGTAATTTTTTTAAAGCCGCGCGAAACTTTAAGTTTCGCGCGGCTCTGATTTATTCAGCCGCACATAAACCGCACAAGTGTGCGGGCGAAAAAAGCGGGCGGCTTTAAATAGCCGCCCGCAAATTTTATAAAATTTATTTGGTTGAGTTTTTAATGTATTCCGCAAGCGCGGGGATTATAGCTTTTATATTGACGTTGGTGGTGTTGATCATGAGGTCGTAACCCGCCTTGTCGCCCCACGGATGAACGCCCAACAGATCGTGAAGCTTTCTTCTGCCGCTGTCAATTTCTTTAAAACGGCGTATCATCTGTTTGTCGGTGTAGTGCTCGCCCTCGGGCGCGCGTGCGCGGCAGCGCGCGATCTTGCTGTCGTTGTCGGCATAAATAAACAGGCGGAAGGGCTTGAAGTCCTTTAAAATAACGTCGGCGGATCGCCCTACAATGACGCAGTTGCCCTTTTCGCCTATGGCTTTTATTATTTTTTGTTGAGCGACGAGCACGTCGGTCACTGGCGCGGGAGTCGTCGAAACGAACGGCATTGTTCTGCCGAAGGTGAACGCATAGTTGCGGAAGCCGCCGCTCTCCAAGACAGAGGAAACGTAGCTCTCGTTGAGGTCGGTGTGGTTGGAAATTTCCGTGACAAGTTCCTTGTCGTAATAAGTAAGTCCGAGTGCGTCGGCGAGGCGTTTTCCCACTTCCCTGCCGCCGCTGCCGAACTGACGCGAAACTGTAATAATCATATTTAACCCTCCTGATAAAGGCGATCGGTTTTGTTGTTCATTATATATTATACCACAAATTTTGTTTTCGTCAAGGGTAAAATTTTTTAAAAAGCGCGCGGCGGGTGAATTTTTCACCCGCCGCGCGCTTTTGGCTGTGCCCTTTACAGCTATTGTTCCATGCCTGTTTTCGGGTCGCCTTTTTCATCTTTTTTGCGCGAAAGCTTTTCGATGAGCAGAATAATCCCCTCGTACAGCCCCACAAGCAGACCGACAACAAAACCGCTCGCGTGACCGATGTTGTGGGTGAGGTCGTAGGGGTAGGGTACAAAGCTCACCGTTGAAGTGCCGCCGTTGAAACACATGGCAAAATATATCAATGCCAGCACTATCGCTCCCGATATTATGTTGAACATGCTGCGCTTTTCCCGCTCAAAAAGCATGAACAAGTAATCGGTTATTATAAAGCCGTATATGCCGTAGTTGACGCCCGAAAAACCTATGGCGCGCAAAGAGATATAGTTAGCCGCAGTGGCAAACGCCGTGAATGCAGTCATTACGATAACCAGGGCGAGCAGCCGCAGGCTGCCCGTCTTGCGTTCAAGGTATATTCCCGCCACGAAAAAGCACAGCATATTCAGCGCACAGTGCTGCGAACTCAGGTGCATGTAGCAGTGCGACATGGCAATGAGCAGATTGGTTATTGAAAAACTGTTCCATTCGGGCTGTTTATATATTTCGCCGCCGGGCGGGGAGCCGTATGTAAAGAATACTATGAAATTTATTATAACAATCGCAAATGTAACCGCAAAAAAATAGTTGCGACTGTACCATTTTATGCTCTTTTTGTCGTCATTCAAAAAAATGCATTTATCGCCCCTCATTTATTTCCCCCTGTTATATTGCAGACAACTCACTCCGGCTGTTTGAAGAGCGCTTTGATCATTGAGTTGACGTACAAAACGGGCACTATGTTTATTTTGTCGGCGTACTTTGCGACCGACTTCATGTTTTTTGCGGGCAGAATTACCCGCTTGAAGCCCATTTTAACGCACTCCTGCACGCGCTTTTCGGCGTACTGCACGGCGCGCACTTCGCCCGTCAGCCCCACTTCGCCGAATACGGCGGTGAATTTGTCTATCGGCATGTCCTTGTGCGCCGAAGCCAGCGCCGCGCACACCGCAAGGTCGCACGCTGGCTCGTTGAGCTTTATGCCGCCCATGACGTTTATATAGACGTCGTAGGAATAGTAGGGGAGGGAGCACCGCTTTTCGAGAACGGCTAAAAGCAGCACGAGCTTGTTATAGTCTATACCCAGCGGCATTCTGCGCGGCTGCCCGAACGACGTTTTGGAGATGAGTGTCTGAATTTCAACGTTCATGCACCTGTTGCCCGTCTGTGCGGGAGTGACGGCGCAGCCCGCCTCCTGCCCGCGGCTCTCGGAAAGGAATATGCCCGAATAGTCGGTGACGGCGATTATGCCCTCGCCCGTCATCTCGAACACGCCCACCTCCGAAACGTTGCCGAACCTGTTCTTTACGGCGCGCAATATGCGGTAATTTTCCTGGTTTTCGCCCTCGAAGTACAAAACGGTGTCCATGATGTGTTCAAGCACTTTGGGGCCCGCCAGCGCGCCCTCTTTGGTCACGTGACCGACTATAAAAAATGTTATGCCCCGGCTCTTGGCGATGCGCATGAGCTTGGTCGCGCACTCCCTCACCTGCCCGACGGAGCCCGCCGAGGACGAAAGATCGTCGGTGTAGACTGCCTGAATGGAGTCGATAATGCAGAACTTAACTCCTTCAAGCTCGCTTTCAAGGTTGTCTATGCACGTGTCGTTTACGATTAAAAAGTCCTCGCAGTCGAGGTGCAGCCTCTCGGCGCGCATTTTAACCTGCGAACAGCTCTCCTCTGCCGAAAAATATAAAACGCGGTGTTTAAGGGACAGGTGGGCGGCAATCTGCGTTAACAGGGTGGATTTGCCTATGCCGGGGTCGCCGCCAAGGAGGACGAGCGAACCGGCCACGATGCCGCCGCCTAAAACGTTGTCGAATTCGGAAATTCCGCTCGGCGTGCGCTCGTACCTTTCAAAGGTCACGTCCGAAAGTTTGCGTGCACGCGGGGCGGAGTAAACCGCCCCGCGCGCCGCCGCGGCGGGTTTGCTGTCCTTTACGACTTCTTCCGCCATGGTGTTGAATTTGCCGCACGAAGGGCAGCGCCCCAGCCACCTCGGGCTGGTCGCCCCGCACTCCGCACAGACGAAGATAGTAGAATTCTTTGGCATAATTGCTCCGATATGATAAATGGTGAAATGTAAACTGCGTTTGCGTGAAATGAATACCTCGCGGTATTCGTGAAATGCAACATAAATGTTGCGTTGCGGCGGAAAGTTATTTAAAATATTTTATTATACCTCAACGCGCGGCAAAGCCGCGCATTTCACGCCGCCGCGTGGGGGCAGTAAATTAATGAAAATAGCAGGGTAAGGCGGCATTTCACAGCGGCATATTTGTCGCTATTTCACGCGCGGTTTTACCGCGCATTTCACTAGCCGTGGCGCTATGCTTTGCGTTCAAGCAATACTGCCGCCGCAGCTTCGATGCCCAGTCCCTGACCCACAAATCCTAATTTTTCGCACGTCCCCGCCGAAACGCCCACGCGCTCGGGGGGTATGCACAGCGCCTTCGCAAGGTTGTCCTTCATGCGCTCTATGTGGGGAGCAAGCCTGGGCTGCTCGGCGCGTATGGTCACGCTTAAATTGAGGGGGGCAAAGCCTTCGCCGCGTATAAGCTTTGCGACTTTTTTCAAAAGTTCCATGCTGTCCGTCCCGCCGTATGCGGGGTCGGTGTCGGGGAAGTAGTGTCCTATGTCTTTCAGCCCCGCCGCCGAAAGGAGCGCGTCCATCGCGGCGTGAACGGGTACGTCGCCGTCGCTGTGTGCGATTAACCCGCATATATGCGGCACTTTAACGCCGCACAGGGTGACAAAATCCTGTTTTTTGCCGAAAACGTGCACGTCGGTGCCGATGCCTATCGCCTGCCCCACGGCGGCGTTCATTGCGGGATATTCCCGCGCGAAATCGTTATTAAAAGTCAGTTTAACGTTGTCGCGGCTGCCCGCGCACAGGGCGGGCTCGCCTACATATTGCCTGAACACCGCGCTGTCGTCGGTGTATGTCCTGCCGTCCTTTACGGCGCGTTCGTAAGCCGCCGCAATGTCCTCCCTGAAAAACCCCTGCGGGGTCTGAATGGAGAAGAGGGAGGAGCGGTCGGGTACTTCGCGTATCCTGCCGCCGCCCGCAACGGCTATCGTGTCGGTCACGGGCACGGCGCATATGCCCGAACGGTTGTCCTTTACGCTGGCTATACAGCCATCGATGATGTCCCGCGAAACGAAGGGGCGGGCGCCGTCGTGAATTAAAACTATGTCGCCCGTGCATTCTTTGAGCGCGCTATAAACGCTGTCCGTCCTCGTCGCGCCGCCCAAAACTGTTTTATAGCAAAAGGGCGCGCACAGCGCCGAAATTTCTTCAAAGTCTGTGGGGGAGGAGGCGACTACAACCTCGTCCACGGTCGGTATGTCAAAGGCTTGCAGGGTATGAAAAAGCGCTGGGGCGCCGTAAAGGGGGGCGAGCAGTTTGTTGTTTGAAAAGCCTGCCCGCTCGCCCTTGCCCGCCGCGCATATTATCGCGGAAACTTTCATTTGTCCGCGCCTTCCTGCTGTGTATCGTCTGTTTGTCCGTGGATATCTACGGGCGGGATTTCCCCGCTCATGCCCACCACGTCGTCCACCGCCACGGAAAAGGCTATGCCCTGTCCCTCGGTTTTGAGTCCCGCGTTGCGGTATATGGCGCGCAGAACGTCGTCCTTTATGTCGGCGGGCACGAGTATCATTACAATTTCCTTTTCGGGCTGAATGGTTATTTTAAAGAATTTTTCGGCTTCCTTGTTGGCGGTGCCGCGGGCGTGAATAACCGTGCCGCCGCGCGCGCCTGCTTCCCTCGCGGCGTCCATCACCACGTCTGAAAATCCGTCGTTTACTATGCAGAATACAGCTTCGTATGCGGGCATGTCATTTGTCCTCCTTTACTACCGATTTGTTGTTTGATAAAAATCCGAACAGCAGCGCGCCTATCACGCTCGTGAGGGGTATGGTGAAAGCTATGCCCTTGCCGTCCTTTACCGTGCGGAATTTTTTGTCGAGCGCTTCCAGCGCCTCGGGCAGCTTTTTTTGCTGTACGACGCTGAGTATTACGCTTTTACCCGCGTCGGTCAGTCCCAGATATCTCAGCATGTTTGCGTCCGCCGTTCCCTTTGCAAGCACCACGGTCTGTAAATTTACGTCGAACGACTGAATGAGGTCGAGGTAGAACTCGGTCTTGTTCCTGTTGACGACGGTTACAAGTATTTTCAGCGGATTTGCGGTCACCGTAGTCTGAGTTGCGTTCTTGTCGGGCTGGCTCTTCTGCATCTTTAATCTGCGGCGCAGTTTAAATCCGGATTGAAGTTTTTCTGTCATGTCCGCGCCTCCTTATTTGAAGTAAATAATCTGCTCGTCGTCGGCGGCGAGTATGCGCCTGAGCGTAATTTTTTCGCGCACCCTCGCTGCGGTCACGGCTTTGAAGCCTAAAAGCTGAATGGTAATGAGGGGGGTCATGGCTACCATGGCGACCACGCCGAAGGCGAGGTTATATATGTTGGAGTTGCCGCTCGCCGCTTCGCACGCGCCTATGACGAGTGGAAGTATAAAGCTTGAAGTCAGCGGGCCCGAGGCGACCCCGCCCGAGTCGAAGGCTATCGCCGTGTACATTTTGGGAACAAAGAACGAAAGTCCCAAAGATATCAGATATCCGGGTATCAGATAATATAAAATTGAGAACCGATATATCATGCGGATTATCGAAAGCCCTATGGATATGCCCACGGCAATCGAAAGGGCGAGCATCATTTCAAGCTTTTTTACGCCGCCGCCCGTAATTTCTTCTACCTGTTTGTTCAGAACGTGAACGGCGGGTTCGGCGAGCACGACTACAAGACCGATTATAAAGCCGAAAACAATTAAAAGGGGCTGGCTGAACGCGGCAAGCTGTTCGCCTATCTTGAAGCCTATGGGCATGAAGCCCGCCTCGACGGCGGTCAGGAAAATTACCAGACCAAAATATGTATAGCCTATGCCTATGGCGATCTGAATAAGCTTTTGTTTGGGCAGTTTAAGCACGGTGAATTGCAGAATGAGGAAGAATACGACGATGAGTCCGAGGGCGAGGGCTACGTCGCCGAGTTTGCCGGCAAGCATCTGACCCAGCCCCGCTATGTCGATCTCGTAAATGCTCGTGTCGTACTGCGAAAGGCTGCCTCCGGACATGAGCGAAAGTATCATTACGGCGATTATGGGGCCGACCGAACACATCGCAACCAATCCGAACGAGTTTTCGCTGGCGTTTCTGCCGCCCACGGTCGTGGCTATGCCCACGCCGAGCGCCATTATAAAGGGCACGGTTATGGGGCCGGTCGTCACGCCGCCCGAGTCGAACGAAAGGGGTATGAGCTCAAACTTTCCCTGTTCGGCAAGCACGGCGCACACGGCAAACAGCATGAGGTAAAAGAACATTATCAGCATGGATAAGTCCTTGTGGAAAATTATCTTCAAAACCGCGAGAACGAGGAATATGCCCACGCCTGCGCCCACGGTGACGATGAGTAGCGTGCTGCCCGTGTCCCCGCCGCCCGGCATTATGTCTTTTACCTGGTTGGCGAGCACGGTAAGGTCGGGTTCGGCTATGGTTATTAAAAGTCCCATTATAAAGCACACGCCGATTAGTATCCACAGTTTTTTGGATTTGGTAAGGCCCGAACCCATCTGTTCGCCCATGGGCGTCATCGCAAGGTCGGCTCCCAGGTTAAAAAGGGCTATGCCCGCGATGAGCGCTATCGCCGAAATTATAAAAGCCGCTGTTTCGGTCGCCGTAAGGCTTACCGCTGGGGTAAGCGAAATTATTATGACTATGAGCGTCACGGGGGCGACCGAAGTCACGGCTTCTTTTAGTTTTGAAAGCAGAATTTTGTGCATAATGGTATGTCCTTGATAGGTTTGTCTAAGTAGGGGGGGTGAAAAGCGGGCTTCGCCCGCGTGAAATGCCGCTTTCAGCGGCGTGAAATGCGCCATCTGCCGTATTGATAAATCCAGCCTAACCAATGGCGCGTGAAATGCGCATTTGGCAATGCGCGTTGTGGCAGACAATTATTATTTTAATAATTTTTACCTCAACGCGCGCTTTCAGCGTGCATTTCACAAACGCGCAGCGTTTATTTCACACGCCACAGGCGTATTTCACGAATACCGCAGGTATTCATTTCACTCATATTATTTTAATAATTTTACCTCAACGCGCGCTTTCAGTGTGCATTTCACAAACGCGCAGCGTTTATTTCACACGCCACAGGCGTATTTCACGAATACCGCAGGTATTCATTTCACTCATTGTATGACTTCATACAATGAACCCGCTTCGTCCTTTTTGGTCGTCTGTTTTATGGCTAAAACTCTGAATTTCAGCGTGCCCGCCGCGTAAGAAATTTCAACCACGTCCCCGGGTTTTACCTGGTGCGAGGGCTTGGCGTCCCTGCCGTTGACAGCAACTTTTCCTCCCGCGCACGCCTCCTGCGCCACCGTGCGGCGCTTCAATATGCGCGAAACTTTTAAAAATTTGTCTATTCTCATCGAATCCATGTCTTTTATTCCCGCAATAAAATAAAAATTAACCGCCCCGCCGCCCTGATTTTCGGCGCCGCGGCGGAGCGAAAAAGCTTTTTAAAATATTTTTGAAATCTGCTTGACTTTACTTTGCAAAGCCTTTATAATACTATAATGTATTACAATGCGCACTTTGCCCATTTTTCTGCTTTTTTGACAAATTTTATGCGCTTATCGGGCTGTGCGGAAGCAGCGTTTTTACCCGTCTTTTGAATAAATTATATACTATTGTGCGGCATTTGTAAAGCCCTTGGCGGCAAAAAAATAAATGCAGCCGTCAAATTTTAGTTTTAAAATTTGTCAAGAGTTTTTTTAAAATTTTTATTTTTTGTGCATTCTGTCCCCGTCGGCGGTCATGGAGAAATCCGGTAATGTTGACAGATTTCTCCGCTTCGCGCACCTTGTGCGCTGCGGTCGAAATGACAAAGCTCAATCCGGCTGAATATATTTATCAGCGTAAAATTTTACGGCAAGAGGGGCAGGCATTTAATCAAGGGACATTATCGATTGTTTGCGGTGAAAAGATATATACGCATAATCGCCATTGTGAAATAGAAAAATTTAAAGGAGCAGCACACTTTAATGAATTTACCCATTCACAAGTATGGCAAAACGGAAAGGCGCAAATTCGGCAAGATAAACGAAGTCATCGACATTCCCGACCTCGTTGAAATCCAGAAGTCGAGCTATGCCACCTTCATCAACGAGGGCATAAGCGAGGTCTTTGAAGATTTTTCGCCGATAACCGACTATTCCGACCACTACGAGCTTTATTTCCTCGAACACTGGTTCGACGATAAGCCCAAGTATGACGAAAAGGAATGCCGCAACCGCGACGCGACATACGCGCTTCCCATGCACGTCAAAGTAAGGCTCGTAAACAAGGTCAAGGACGAAGTCATCGATCAGGACGTATTCATGGGCGAGTTCCCGCTCATGACCGATTCGGGCTCGTTCATCATCAACGGCGCCGAGCGCGTAATAGTATCGCAGCTCGTCCGTTCTCCCGGCGTATATAACGCAAAGGAAGTGGACAAGACGGGCAAGGAGATGTTCGGCACCACCGTCATCCCCAACCGCGGCGCGTGGCTCGAATTCGAGCAGGACGCCCAGGGCGTTTTGTGGGTTCACGTAGACAGGAAGCGTAAAATCTGCGCCACCGTCTTACTTCGCGCCCTCGGTTTCGGTTCGGACAGAGCCATACTCAATCTTTTCGCCGACGATCAGATGATCGAAAACACCATCGCCAAGGACACCACTAAGTCTGAAAGCGACGGTTTAATCGAGCTGTACCGCAGGCTCCGCCCCGGCGAAGTCCCCACCGAGGCTTCGGTCAAACAGCACCTCAACAACCTCTTCTTCGACCCCCGCAGGTACGACGTGGTAAAGGTCGGCAGGTATAAGTTCAACAAAAAGCTCAACCTCGCCTACCGTCTGCCCGGCTGCAAGCTCGCGGAGGACATCTTCAACCCCCAGACGGGCGAAATTATGGCTCACGCCGGCGATATCGTCGACGAAAAGCAGGCTGTCGAAATGCAGGATGCGGGCTTAAACGAAGTTTTCGTTTACGTTTACGACCCCGTTCAGGGACAGATAAAGCACAAGATAATCGCAAACAACACCGTAAACTTCAAGGCGGTTTCGGACAAGAACCCCAAGATGTTCGGTCTGCTGCCCACCATATATCTGCCCAACTTCCTCTTCATGCAGGAACTCGCCGCCGAGTGCAAAACGCAGACCTGCGAACAGGTTGCCGAAAAGTATCTCGACCGCATCAACGCCGTATATTACTGCGAGGAAATCCCCGCCTCCGACGACGAAAAGCCCGAGGAGAAGAAGAACAGGGAGCGCCGCCGCGAACAGCGCATAAAGTTTGTCGAAGCGTGCAAGGTCTTCAATATGCTGCTCGAAAGCGACAAGACTTCGCTCGACAACGACGAAAGAAAGGCAATCAAGCCCGTAGTCGAAAAACTCAACCACAAGCACATCACGGTAGACGACATCGTCGCCGCAATCTCTACAAATATCGACCTGCAATACGGCATCGGCACGATAGACAACATCGACCACCTCGGCAACCGCCGCGTGCGCTCGGTGGGCGAACTGTTGACAAACCAGCTTCGCATAGGCATATCCCGCCTCGAAAAGCTCATAAAAGAGCGCATGGCGACGCAGGACGCGATGGAAGTCACTCCCTCGGGTCTCGTCAACGTCCGCCCCGTTTCGGCGGTCATCCGCGAATTCTTCGGCTCCTCGCAGCTGTCGCAGTTCATGGATCAGACCAACCCGATCGCGGAGCTCACGCACAAGCGCAAACTGTCCGCGCTCGGCCCCGGAGGCCTCAACCGCGACCGCGCCACCTTCGACGTCCGCGACGTGCACCACAGCCACTACGGCCGCATGTGCCCGATCGAGACGCCGGAAGGTCAGAACATCGGCCTTATCTCGTCTCTTGCGACCTTCGCGAAGGTCAACGAGTACGGCTTCATCATGAGCCCGTACCGCCGCGTGTTCAAGGGCGATTTCGACGAGCACGGCCATCCGCACACCATCCGCGTCACCGACGAGGTCGATTACCTCACCGCGGACGAGGAGGATAAATACATCGTCGCGCAGGCGAACGAACCGCTCAACGAGGACGGAACGTTCGTCAACGAGCGCGTTTCCTGCCGCCGCCAGGCGGAGATCACGCAGCTGCCCAAAGAGATGATCGACTACATGGACGTTTCGCCCAAACAGCTCGTCTCTGTCGCGACTGCGCTCATCCCGTTTTTGGAAAACGACGATACCAACCGCGCGCTCATGGGCTCGAACATGCAGCGGCAGGCGGTTCCCTTGCTCAAAACGGAGAGCCCCATCGTTGCCACGGGCATCGAGGCGGCCATCGCGCGCGATTCGGGCGTCATGATCCGCGCCAAGGCGGCGGGCGTCGCCGTCAACGTGGCGAGCGATTTGATCCGCATCCGCCGCGACAACGGCATGGTCGACGAATATAAGCTCAAAAAGTTCGAGCGCTCCAACCAGGGCACCTGCCTCAACCAGCGCCCCATCATCCACACGGGCGATCGGGTAGAGGAGAACGAGATCATTGCCGACGGCCCTTCGACCAACAACGGCGAGCTCGCGCTCGGCAAAAATATCCTCATCGGCTTCATGGAGTGGGAGGGCTACAACTACGAGGACGCGATCCTCATCTCCGAAAAGCTCGTGCGCGAAGACGTGTTCACCTCCGTGCACATCGAGGAGCACGAAACGGAGGCGCGCGATACCAAACTCGGTGAGGAGGAGATCACGCGCGATATCCCGAACGTCGGCGACGACGCGCTCAAAGATTTGGACGAAGACGGTATCATCCGCGTGGGTGCGGAAGTTACCAGCGGCGATATCCTCGTCGGTAAAGTTACGCCGAAGGGCGAAACAGAACTCACCCCCGAAGAGCGCTTGCTGCGCGCCATCTTCGGTGAAAAGGCGCGCGAAGTGCGCGATACCTCCCTGCGCGTGCCGCACGGCGAGGGCGGCATTGTCGTCGACGTCAAGATATTCACGAGAGAAAATAAGGACGAACTGTCTCCCGGCGTGAACAAGCTGGTGCGCGTGTATATCGCGCAGAAGCGTAAAATTTCCGTCGGTGATAAGATGGCGGGCCGCCACGGCAACAAGGGCGTTATCTCGCGTATTTTGCCTGAGAGCGATATGCCTTTCATGGCGGACGGCACCCCGATGCAGATCGTTTTGAACCCCTTGGGCGTTCCTTCCCGAATGAACATCGGGCAGGTTCTGGAAGTGCACTTGGGGCACGTTTGCAAGCAGCTCGGCTGGAAGATCGCGACCCCCGTATTCGACGGCGCGACGGAGAAAGACATCCGCGAACTGTTTGCGGAAAACAACATCGTCAACCCCAACGGCGAAGTGGACG
>ERZ1643251.3428-NODE-3428-length-14656-cov-6.031162_pt1 | contig 14656 bp, 11 predicted proteins | sample MGYA00579261_ERZ1643251 | MGnify/ENA primary metagenome ERZ1643251 (study PRJEB29033, sample SAMEA4952267) | chicken gut metagenome | biome: Broiler Chicken; feature: Gastrointestinal Tract; material: Caecum | place: Ireland | collected 2018 | study: Broiler...
CCGCCGGCCTCCGGCTCTTGTCGTATGGGCCGATCTCATTTCTATTTATCCATCAGGGCCAGGAATTCCTCCCGGGTGTAGAGGATATTCAGCGCCTCCAGCAGGGCGTTGGCAGTCATCCGCTCCGGCAGCCCCAGCTGCTTCAGCAGGGCCAGCCGCCGGCTCTGGCTGTCCGCCCCGCCGCTGAGACCCAAGGAATAGAGATCCGCCTTGGTGATGGGCGCACCCCCCACCGGGACGGTATCGTCATCCTCGAAGGTGGCCCCCGCCCGCTCCAGGGCGGAGAGAAGCACCTGGGGGCTCATGCCCTCCACCCCCAGCTTTCCCTCTTTCCCCGGAGCGGCCTTCCGCCGCTCCTTGCCGTAGATATCGGGAATATAGGCCTGCTTGAGTTTATCTTTTGGGATGGCTCCCTTGAGGAAATTCCGGATCACAAACCCGGCCCCGTCGCTGTCGATGAGGAGGATCAGCCCCCGCTCCGCCGCCAGCCGCCGCAGCAGGGCCAGCCGCTCCCGGTCGTTGAATACGCCAAATCCCCCGGTTTCCACCACCGTGGCCTCCACCACCTGCTTAAGGGCGTTCTTATCGTAGCGTCCTTCCACCACGATCACTTCCCGGATCCGCCTCATGCCCTGGCCCCCTGTTCCAGCTCCATCAGCAGAAGCTTGAGTTCCTGGGCCCCATCCACACCGCTGACGCTCTTGATCCGCAGATCTGTCTCGTAGCACCGGCGCACTGCCATGGCGCACCACTCCCGGCTCACCCGCCGGGCATTCTCCAGCAGGAGCTTGGCGGGATAATCCGATCGCATATTCCACTGCTCCATGAGCCAGAATTTATCCTTTCCCGTGTCCAGGGCCAGCCGGGCGGTATAGAGCTTGCGCAGCTCCTTGCCCATAAGGGCCAGGAGCATAAAGGGCTCCTCCTGCTGCTGGAGAAGGCTCCCCAGCACCTCCGCCGCCTTGTCAAAGTTCCCCTTGGACACCGCCCCTGTCATCTCAAACACCTGGGCCTCCAGAATCGGGGCGGCCACGGCGTCGATGTCCCCCTTGGTAATCCGCTCTCCCCGGGCATAGGCGGAGATCTTGGCGATCTCCGGAATGAGCCCATTCATAAGGCTTCCGCAGGTAAAGATGAGATGCTCCGCTGTGGGAGCGTCAATAGTGTGGCCGGTGGCTTTGAAGCGCCGGGACACCCACTTGAGGATCTCTCCCTGGCTCTGCTCCTCAAACTTTACCTCCTGGACATTCTTCTCCAGGGCGGCATACAGCTTCTTATAGGTCTTGTTGGGCTTATAGTCCACCTGGTCATAGACGAACACCAGGCAGCAGTAGGGCGGCAGATCCTCCAGGAGAGCAATGAGGATATTGCGCTGCTCCTCCGGCAGCTTGTAGAGATCCCAGTCCTCCACCTGAACCATGGTCCGCTCCGCCATCATGGGCATGGCCTCCGCCGCCTCAGTGAGGGACTGGGCAGTGAGGGTCTTTCCGTCCAGCTTATGGAAATTGAACTCCTCGAACCCGGCGGGCACCAGCTGCCGCCGCATCTCCCCCAGGTAGTACTCCCGAAGGTAGCTCTCCTCCCCGTAGAAAATATACCCTGTCCCCAGGGTCCCGGCGGACAGATCCGCCCGCAGCTTGTCATATCCGGCGCTGCCGCCGCTTTTTTTCTTTACCGCCATGGTCTCAGTTCCTCTCTCCGCCCGCCTGGATCACAATGTTTCCCTGAAGGTCGGTCCGATATAACGTCATCCCCTGCCAGGCCATGCGGTCCATGGCCTCTGCCGTGGGATGACCGTAGCTGTTTTCTCCCACGCTGATAATGCCGGTCTCCGGCGTCACCGCCTCCAGCAGCTCCTCTGTGGTAGAGTACTTGCTGCCGTGGTGACCTACCATCAGCACCTCAATGTCCGGCAGGTCATAGGTTTCCACCAGAAGCTTTTCCGTGCTGCCGCCCATGTCACCGGTAATCAACACGTCAAAATCCCCGGCGGTACAGAGGATGGTGAGGCCTTCCTCATTGACCTCCCCCTGGGTGAGCGGCGGGTAAATCGTCAGTTCCGCCTTACCCACAGGCTCTGTTGCCGGTTCCTCCACATAGGTCACCGGCACAGCGTATGCCTTCGCCAGCGCCAGCACCTCTCTTTGCAGGTCGTCCTCTTCACCGCTGTCCGTCAGCCGGGGTACCAGCAGCTCCCCTACCTCCACCCGGGCCAGCAGCTCGGCCAGTCCCCCGGCATGATCCTCATGGTAATGGGTCAGTATCATTTTATCCAGCCTGTCCCAACCATAGGCGGACATGGTGTCCGCCACCAGGGCACCGGGACCCAGGGGCGTATACAGGCTGCCGCAATCCACCAACACCGTCTCATCCCCGGAGCGGAGCAGGGTAGCCGCCCCCTGGCCCACATCCACCGCTATAACGGTAAGGTCGCTGTCTCCCAGTGCAAGGCCCGGCAGGGACCGGGCCGCCAGAAAGGTTACCAGGGCCAATATACCCGCCAGGGCGTACTTTCGCCGCCCTTCCCGGGAAGCAAGACACACTGCCAGCATCAGATAGCAGAATACCAGCCAGGCCATAAGATAGGCACTGGTAAAATATACCGCGTGACCCGGAAGCCTTGCCAAGGTCCCTGCTGCCGCCAGCACATACCGGGCGAGGATCTCCGGCAGGGCCAGCACTGGAGCCAACCCGGGCAACGCCATGGTCAGAAGAGTCAGCACCAGGGCAGAAGCAAACAGGAAGGGCACCGCCCACAGCACCACCAGGTTGGCCAGCGGGGCCACCAAAGGCAGATACTGAAAATAGAACACACTGAGAGGCGCAGTAAGGAGCATGGCTCCCAGGCTGGCAGACAGTGAGCCGACCGCAAAAGACCGCAGGGTCTTGGTCCAGCGGCTCCGGGCCGGCCACAGGGCCGTCAATCCCCGGTAGATCCGGGGCGACACCGCCAGCAGTCCCGCCACCGAGGCAAAGGACAGCTGGAAGCTGACAGAAGCCACCGCAAAAGGATTGGCCAGCAAAATCGCCAGGGCCGCGGCGGCCAGGGAGGTAGGCGCGTCCCCCTCCCGGCCCAGCAGAGGCGCCAGCAGGAACAGCCCCGTCATGATGCAGGCTCTGACCACCGACGGGGTACATCCCACCATCACCATATAAAACAGCAGTACCGGGTAGCCGATAAAAGCAGTGAGCCGCCGACGCCGGCCCAAAAGAAGGCCTAGAAAACCGATCAGAAAGGTACAATGGAGGCCGGACACCGCCGTGATATGGAGCAGCCCTGTCTCCTCCAGGGCGCTGCGGCTCTGTTCGTCCATATCCTCCCGTTCCCCGGTAAGGAGCGCAATGATAAGGCCTCCGCTCTCAGAGGAAAAACGCTGGGCAATGGTCTGCCGCAAATGCAGAGCCAACCGCTGAGGGAGATATCGGAAAGATCCTGCCCGCCCCGGCTCCACTGTTTCTGTGTCCCCGTCGCCGTAGAGCCGCAGGAAAACTCCCTGAGAGGTATAGTACGTACTTTTCTCCTCTCCCATAGTGGCCGCTTCGTCAAATTCCATTCGGGCAGTGAGGCGGTTTCCCGGCTCCAACTCCAGGAGCTCCCGGCCACTGAAGTATACCGCCTTGCCGGGGATATCCCGGTTCAGCACCCGAACCGTTACCTTGGCGCCGTAGTCGGTTTCCTGTGCATACTCTAACAGCTCCACGGTGACGGTATCCTCCGTCCCCAGGAGCGCTTCTGCCGGAGCCAGGAACAGTGCTTCATAGCCGGTAAACCAGCCAAGGCCAAAAAGCAGCCCTGCCGCGGCCAAAGGCAGCCACCGGAGCTGCCGCTTCCGCTTTTTCCGCAGGGCCAGCCACAACAAAAGCGCCAATACTGCCACGCCGCCCGGGGCCAGCCGCCACAATGGCGGCAGAAGATACTGGCAGAGAAGGACGCCCGCCACGAAAGCCAAGGTAACATATACCAGTTTCCGCACCGCCGCCCCCTCCTTTTCGTGATTCACCCCGTGCTGACCCAACCAAGGTCGCCGAAAGAAGAGCCTGTCCCCTCCCGAGGCTTGGCGGCCAGAGTTTCCCCTATACGCCTAAGCCTCCAAAGCGGAAACCCAGTCCCTCCCGTGGCCCGCTGGCAGATCAGTATGCCCCATTATAGCAAAGGCCGGAACGAAACGCAAACAATAAGCTACTGGAGGCGGCGGAAAAGGCCGCTGTGGGGCCAACCCGGCAGTCCTGTGGTTTCTTTATCAGAAATGCGGCAATAGCGCCCTCGGGCGATAAGATCCCTCACACAGGCAAGGCGGCCCGGAGAACCTCATGGGTTCTCCGGGCCGCTCCTATATGGTCATATGCGGAGAAAATTACCTTTGCCTTTTTCGCGGGCTAACGTGCGGCCTCTACCGCCTGGTAGGCCGACTGGGTATCGGCGCTGTCGCTGGCGCCAAAGAGCCAGATTTCCCCCTCTGTGGTCCGTAGCAGCAGCCACGGCCCTGTCCGGGGATCCAGGCAGCAGGTGAAGCGCCCCCATTCACCGTTCTTGTACCGACCCTTGCTGACGCTTTCCATGGCAGTACCCGCCACCCGGGAGGAGGCAGGAATCTCCTCCAGCAGCTGAGCACTCTCAATATCCTCCAGAGGCACATCGTACTCTGTACCGCTGTGGCGGGCCACCACTGCCTCCTCTGTCACCCTCAGCTCCACAGGGATGGCCTCCTCGTACATCATCCACACTCCCACCAGGGGCAGGGCCAGCAGAATCAGCAAGGTGGCACCCATGAAAATTTGGGCGCCCCGCTTGGCCATGTTAAAGGTGGTGTTCACACCGGTACGGTTATTCACCACCAGGCGCTTGTCGTGGGGATTGTAGTAAAACATGCCCCAGATCCAGCAGTCGTCCTCATCCACATAGAACTCCTTGCCGCTGTCGGCGGTGAGCCGCTCCTGGGCCCGGCGGACCCGGAACTCAATACCGATGGCGGCCACCACCACCACTACGCAGTACACCAGCGTCACCGCCATGGCCCCCCAGAACCACTCCAGGGTCAAACACAGACCCAGGTTAAAAAAGCCGGTAGCCCAGGCGATCCACAGCCAGGTCTTGCCCCAGTTGTACCGGCGCAGCCGGGTGAGGGCCACAGTAAGGTCCGTATTCTCATCCACCACCTCAGAGCGCAGCCGGAACAGCCACCGGTAGCCCACATAGCAAAGGGCCACCAGCACCGCGTCGGCAACCCAGAGCACCCACATCTCCCGGTCCAGCAGCAGAGGCACCAGGCTCAGCGCCAGGGGCGGCAGGAACCACCAGGGGGAGATCCACTTCATAGGGATGGCCGCCGCCGCGAGATCGGACACTACTTGGGCGGAAGAACGCTTATGCCATCCCCGCTCCTCCTTGATCCGCCGCAGGTCCATATTGGTCAGTACAAAGGAGATCTGGGGCACAACGATGGCCACCAGGATCCACACCGACCAGAGAATAAACTGCACCGAAAACCGGGAGACAAACAGGCAGGGTACTACCAGAGCCAGCATTGCCAATGAGACCCAGCCCAGCTGCCGCCGGTATCGGCGCAAAACAGACTCCACTTCCGGGTCCTGCCGGGCCTCGTAAGGTAAGGTAGCCCCCACCACAATGTTCTTCTTCCACTTGGCCTCATTGCGCAGCAAAACATACATCAGCGGAACCACCCAGATGATACAGCCCCACAGAATCAGTGTTCCCACCATGTCAGCGCACCTCCTCGTCACACAGTTTCTCACACAGGCGGAGGATCTCCGCCCGGTCCAGTCCCGCCAGCCGCAGCTCACACAGCCGCAGCCGCAGGCCATCTATGGTCTCCCTTGGCACCGGAGGAGCCTCCCCCTCCCGCTGCCGCACCACCACGCCGGTGCGGCGGTCAGAGGCCACATAGCCCTCCTGCCGCAGCTGCTGGTAGGCTTTGCTCACCGTCATAGTATTGACCCCCAGGTCCTCCGCCAGAGCCCGGGTGGCTGGCAGCCGCTCCCCGGGGACCAGCTGCCCCGCGGCAATCCCCATGACAATCTGGTTGCGGATCTGCTGGTAAATAGGAATATCACTGTCAAAGTCCAATTGCAGCAGCATCCTCTCACCTCCTTGTATTATGTAATATAATACAAGTAATACACAATGTCAACACCATGCTGCCAAAGGGACAAAAATCCTTATGCCTGACAAGGAAGCCCTTCTCATCAGACAGAGTCCATCATCGGTAAATTCCTTTCCCTGAACGCTTTTTCGCCGGTTTGGCCAGAGAAAAAGGTTGACATTCCCAGCCGGCGGACTATAATAGTCCGTGCTGGTGTCTTGACACCTGCATATACTTATTATACTGTCATAGGACAAGGTGGATATTATGGATAAGATCAAAGCCTTCCTGAAGCGGAAGAACATTGTGATCTCCGGCAAGCGCTACGGCATTGATGCCTTGGGAGCCATGGCACAGGGCCTGTTCTGCTCCCTCCTCATCGGCACAATCCTGGACACCCTGGGCAAGCAGCTGGGAATCGAGTTTCTGGTCACCGTAGGCGGCTACGCTTCCGCCATGAGCGGCGCAGCCATGGCGGTGGCCATTGGCCACGCCCTTCAGGCACCGCCCCTGGTGCTCTTCTCTCTGGCCACGGTGGGCTACGCCGCCAACGCCCTAGGCAGCACCACTCTGGCAGGCGAAAAAGGTGCGGGCGGCCCCTTGGCAGTGCTGTTCATTGCCGTCATCGCCGCTGAACTGGGTAAGGCGGTAAGCAAGGAAACCAAAATTGATATCCTAGTCACCCCCCTGGTGACCATTCTGGCAGGCGTAGGCCTCTCCGCCTGGTGGGCCCCCGCTATTGGTACCGCCGCCTCCGCCGTGGGTGACTTCGTCAAGTGGGCCACCGTTCTCCAGCCCTTCTGGATGGGTATTCTGGTATCGGTGGTTATCGGCGTGGCGCTGACCCTGCCCATCTCCTCCGCCGCCATCTGCGCCGCCATTGGCCTCACTGGCCTGGCCGGCGGCGCGGCGGTAGCAGGCTGCTGCGCCAACATGGTAGGCTTCGCGGTAATGAGCTTCCGGGAAAACCGGTGGAGCGGCCTTGTCAGCCAGGGTCTGGGCACCTCTATGCTCCAGATGGGTAACATCGTGAAGAATCCCCGGATCTGGCTCCCTGCCATTTTAACCTCTGCCATTACTGGGCCCCTGGCCACCTGCCTGTTCCACTTTGAGATGAACGATCCCTCCGGCGGCGTAGCCTCCGGCATGGGCACCTGCGGCATGGTGGGTCCCATCGGCGTGTACGCCGGCTGGGTCAACGACGTGGCCACCGGCGCCAAGGCTGCCATTACCGGTATGGACTGGCTGGCTATGGCCCTCCTCTGCTTCATCCTTCCTGCCGTCCTCACCTGGGCCTTCGGGCTTCTGTTCCGGAGGATCGGTTGGATCAAGGAAGGGGATCTGACCCTGGAGTAATATTCTCTGCTCCTCCCTACACATAAGAGCCGGCTGCCTGTTTACAGGGCAGCCGGCGCTGGTATTTTCATAAAAAGGTTGCGGATCCGGCGGAGCACAGACCAGAGAAGGCGGCAAAAACCGGGTGGGGTTGAACTCCCCCTCCCGGTTTCAGCATCTCAGAAAGCCACTTTTTCCACCCGGATGTTATTCAGCAGCGCTAAAGTCTCCTCACGGGTGCCCAGCCAATCATTGAAGGCAGTGGCACATCCCGCCGCCACCCCCAATTGAAGGGCCTTTGCAAAATCCTCCGTCCGCTTGAGCCCAGTGAGGAACCCCGCTACCAGGGAATCCCCGGAACCCACGGTATTGCGCACCTGACCGCAGCAGGCGTTGGCCAAATACAGCTGACCATCCTCTGTCAGAAGAAAAGCCCCCCGGCTGCCCATGGAAACCAAAACATTCCGGGCACCCTCTACCTGGAGCTGATGGGCCAGCTCCACACCTTCGGTATACTCCAGGTCATCCACTCCGAACAAGGCTCCCAGCTCCGCCAGGTTAGGCTTTACCAGGAAGGGATGGCAGGGCAGGCACTGCCACAGAGCTTCCCCCGTGCAGTCCAGCACCGTCAGACACCCTTGGGCAATCACCTGCCGTAAGATGGACACGTAGAAAGGAATGCTCTGTGCCCATCCGGAAATCACCACGCTGTCCTCCGGGCTGAAATCCCGCAGGCGCTCCAGCAGGCGGTCCATATCCTCCTGACGGAGGGCGGGGCCCCGGCCGTTTACCGCCGTCTCCGGCACACCCTTGAATTTCACGTTGATCCGGCTTTGACCGCCGCCGCTGAGCTCCAGCAGCTCATGGGGACAGCCCAGGTCGTCCAGCAGGTCCCGGATCGCCTGGCCAATCCTGCCGGCGGCAAAGCCCAGGGCCTTTGTCTCCATGCCCAGCCGCTGCAGAACCAGCGACACATTGATCCCTTTTCCGCCGGGATAAATGATCTCACTGCGGGTCCGGTTGACCCGGCCAGGGATCAAATCCGCCTCCACCGTATAATCCAGCGACGGATTGGTCGTAATCGTATAAATCATTGTATACACCACACACACAACAAATTGGTGGTATCATGATAGCATGTGATGATCGGCTTTGCAAGGCAGAATTTGACGAAAATCGGCAATCTTCCCCTTCCACAGCAGTTTGTTACACGCCCGCAACAACGAACGCCGCCCTTCCGAGGAAGGGCGGCGTCCTATCATTCAAGAGAAAGAAGCTATCAATTACATCAGGGGATCCATGCTGAGAGCGGGATGGCCCTTCTCAGTCAGGAAGGCCATCAAGGTCTCGGGATCCTCGGCGATGGTCTCATCGCCCACCATGTCACAGAAGTTATCGATACCATAGAGCTCCTTGGCAGACTCGTTGACACGCTCGGCCACCTGCTCCTTCAGAGCCTTGGGCATCCAAACGATACGGCCCAGGCCGCCTTCCGCCTTCATGAACTTCTTGGAAGCGATGAAGTGCTTGCCGTGGCCCATGAAGCCGGGGGTCTGCACGCCGCCGCCGGTCATGGAGGCCATCTCGGAGAAGGTCATGCCCAGGGGGGTCATGCCGGCGTGCTCACGGTTGACGATGACCACACCATTGGAGAAGGGCTCGATACCGCAGATGCACTCGAAGCAGCCGCAGGAAGTCATAGGATCCTCCATGATGGAGTACAGGGTCACAGACTCCAGAGCGCCCTGGCTGTACTTGTTGACAGCCTCGTTGACCTCTTCCCAGCGGCCAACGTTCTCGTCGATAACATGTGCCTTGGGAACCACCTGGCAGGGACCGGAAGGATCCAGCTCGTTGGTGGCCTTGGCGTCCAGCCAGCTCACGGCGCCGCACAGACCCAGACGCTCGGGGGTAACAATGCAGACGTGGCTGGGAGAGAAGGACTGGCACATAATGCAGGTATAGAACTGATCCACGTTCTCATCGGTGAGGCTCTGGAGGCGCTCGTCACGCTTGTCGTAGGCGGGAATGGCCACCTCGTGGCGGAACTTCTTGCACTCCTCGGGATCGGTGATGATGGTGATCTGGCACTTGTCGATAACGGCGTCGTAGTCGCTCTTGAGCTTGGCGTACAGCACCTCGGCAAAGTCCTTCAGCCGCAGGCCGGCCTCGAAAGCAGCCTTGCTCACGCGGATACGGATCATATCACGCTGACCAGTGTGCATCACGCCCTCCATGCAGTTGACATATGCATGGAACTTACGCTCGAACACGGACTCAAAGTCGGAGCTCATGTTCTTGCCGGCCACGTCGGCAATGAAGCAGATGGCGTTCTTGGAGCCCACCTCGAAGGAATCCAGGTCGGGCCCGATGAGGGTGAACTTGTGGTCCTCGATCTCGCTGAGCTCCTTGCTGCGCACCAGCTCCAGAGCGTCCACACGGGAACCGTCGAACTCCACCTGCATATCGCCGCGGCGGATGATCTCGCCCTCAAAGGCGGAGGAGAAGGCCACGGGGATGTCGATCTTGGTGATCTTGATCTTGATGTCGCGGGCCTCCAGGGAGGTGGCGTTGAACTTGGAGGTGTCCTCCTGGATGATCAGGCTCTTGGGCACCCGGAACATGTTGTTCTCCTCGGTATCGTTGGTGATAACGGGGAAGCCCAGCTGGATGGCGCCGGCGCCGCAGGCAACGGTCATATCGTCCACGGGAGCGTAGGCGTTGACAAAGGCGAACACACGGTCCATGGTGTAACGCCACATAGCCTCGTAGTTGCCGGGCTCGGTGCTGCCGAAAATAATGGCGGCACGCAGGGCCACGCTCACCACGTGGGCCACGCTGCTCAGATCACGGCCCAGGGCCACGCAGCGGACGTTGAAGCCCAGCTTCACGCCCTTCTCGATGCACTGGTCGATGATGCCGCCCACCAGGGTGACAAAGATACCCTGGGACTGGTACTCCTTCACCAGCTCCACGCCCTCCTCAGCGGTGGGAGCGGCGCCGATGATGACGGCCACGCCGGGGATGTCCCGGGTAACCAGGGGCACGCCCAGCTCACGGACCTGAGCGTCGGTGAAGTGCCCCATGACAGGCTCCTCGTAGGGGCAGCCGTTGTTGGTAGCCCACTTCATCAGCTCGATCATCTCGGCGGACAGGGCGGTAGCCACACCGGAGGTGAAGATATCCTTGGTGCGGTTATTGCGGGTCATAAACTCCTTGATAGTGGTCTCCAGGGCCTCCTTGGCTTCGCCCACGGTGGCCACCTTCTTGCCGGTCATAGCGTACAGGCAAGGCAGGCTGTATGCGGTATCGCCGAAGGTAGCAGGGGCGTCGGGGCCCAGCTTGGCAATGGCCTCGTCAACGGCCTTGACCGCAAGAGCATACATTTCGTCGTTACCGGCGAAAACTCTTTCGAACAATGTCTTCATTTGACGTTTCACTCCTTACGATTGCTCTCAGCATAAGTATTATTTTTCAGCGTCCATTTTCGCCTTGATAGCCCGGATCTCCTCTACCGCCTCGGGACTAAAGTCGTAGGGGGACTTCCCGTTGCGGTCAGCGTCGATCACATCGGCGTTGTAGTGGATGAATCCCAAAAGGTCCTCCTCCGGGATCCGGGAGCGGATGAATTCCTCATCCTCGGCGCTGCGCACCTTGTTGGCCACCACACGAACCTGGGTAATCCCCAGATCTGCTGCCAGCTCCTTGACCTTTCCGTAGGTCTGGATACTGCGGGCGCCAGGCTCAATAACCACCACAAACTGATCCATCATACTGGCGGTACCGCGGCCCAGGTGCTCCAGTCCCGCCTCCATGTCCATGACCACCACATCGTCCTTCCGGAACACCAGGGAGGAGAGAATGGCCTTGAGCATCACATGCTCGGGGCAGACACAGCCGCTGCCTCCGGTTTCTACCGTACCCATGACCAGCAGCTTCACGCCGTTGATCTCCTTGGCGTAGGTATCCGGAATATCACTGACCTGTGGATTGAGCTTAAAGAACTTATTGGCGGCGTTGGCTCCGGTACGCTCCTCCACCAGCTTGCGCATCTTGGAGATAGGGACAATGGCATTGACCTCCTCCTCGGAGAAGCCCAAAGCCAGCCCCAGATTGGCGTCGGGATCCACGTCCGCAGCCAGGACCGTGCGGCCCTCGGCGGCGTACAGCCGGCACAGCGTAGAGGCAAAGGTGGTCTTTCCCACCCCGCCCTTGCCGGTGATGGCTACTTTCATGTTGGAAATCCTTCTTTCGTCGTGCTCAGGCAAAAATGGCTTTTGCAATCCGCACATTCCCGTGCGGGCAGGGAATCCGGCTCAGGCCGGAAACAGTTTTATCAGATGCCGAGGGCAACGCGCTTGGCCTCAATGGCTTCGATCATCTTGTCGCCCAGCTTTTCAATATCCAGCTCAACCGTGAAGTTGGCCTCCACCCAGTCCTTGATGCCGTGCTCGCCCTGAAGCAGCTCGGTGACTTCGCTGGAGCCCTTGGTGTAGGGATCCACGCCCAGGTAGGTGTCGATACCGGTGGCCACCACGTAGTTACCGATGGACACGGCCTTCTCGCTCATCCACTCGGGGGCGCAGCCCACCAGGGGGATCTGGGAAATGTTCCAGCCGGAATCCTTGGCAATATCAGCAGCCAGAACCATCATACGGGAGATATCCACGCAGGAGCCCATGTGGAGGATGGGGGGAATGCCCACCAGATCGCACACGCGCTTGAGGCCGTCGCCGCAGAACTCCTTGGCTTCCTTGCTGAGGAGGCCGGCCTTGGCAGCCGCCTGAGCGGAACAGCCGGACACCACCACGATGATGTCGTTGGCAATGAGCTTCTTCATCAGCTCGATATGAGCAGTATCGGGACGGACCTTGGGGTTGTTGCAGCCAACCATAGCCACAGCGCCCCGCAGCACGCCGGACTTGACGCACTCCACCAGGGGCTTGGTGGTGCCGGTGACATCCACCTGGGAGTTGGTGACGCCGTCCAGACACTTCTTGATGGCCTCCAGAGAGTAGCCCACGGTGGCGTTGGTCTTCATCTCGGGGATGTACACCAGATCCTGGTTGCGGTTCTTGAAGTTCTCCACCGCCAGCTTAACGATGGCCTTGGCATTCTCACCGGCGTTCTCAGCATGGAACTCCACGAAGTCGGAATCCGGCATACGGGCCACGGGAGAGGTGGTGATGAACTTGGTATGGAAGCACTTGGACAGGGGGCCCAGGGCGGGGAAGATACACTGAACGTCCACCACGATGGCCTCGCAGGCGCCGGTAAGCACCACGTTCTCCTGCTGGAGGAAGTTACCGGCCATGGGGATGCCGTGACGCATGGCAACCTCGTTGGCAGTGCAGCACACGCCGCAGATGTTGATGCCCTTGGCGCCCTGCTCCTTGGCCAGAGCGATCATCTCGGGATCCTGAGCGTAGTGGACGATCATCTCAGACAGGGAGGGATCATGGCCGTGGACAACGATGTTGACCATATCCTTCTCCATAACGCCCAGGTTGGCGGTGGTGTCAATGGGCTTGGGAGTGCCGAACATAACGTCGGAGAACTCGGTACCGCACATGGAACCGCCCCAGCCGTCGCTCAGGCCGCTGCGCAGAGCCTGACGGATCAGGGCCTCCGGCAGGGAGGAACAACCCATGTGGGTCATATGCAGGGACTGGGAAACCTCTCGGTCAATGGCCCGGGGCTCGATGCCGGCATCATGCCAGAGCTTGCGGGTGTGCTCGGGAGCGCGGCTGAGGAAGCGCTGGGTGCCGAAGGGCTTGCCGTACTCCATGAGGGCCATCTCGGCCACTTCATGGGCCAGATCATAGATATCCTTGCCCTCAGTCTCCACGCCCCACTCGTGAGCGATGCGCTTGAGCTTCTCAGGATCCTTGACGGTGTAGTTGCCGCCCTCACGGGTCTGGTACAGGGTGTGGCAGATCTCACGACCGTGGTCAGAGTGGGTAGCGGAGCCGCCGGCGGTAAAGCGCAGGTAGTTGCGGGCCACGATGCCGTGGACGTCGCAGCCGCAGATACCCCGGGGGGACTTGGGCGTAATACGGCAGGGGCCCATGGTGCAGATACGGCAGCAGGTACCCTCCTCGCCGAACTTGCAGTGGGGCGTCTGGTTCTTGACACGCTGCTGCCAGGAGTCGGCTCCTACCTGACGGCCGGTTTCCAGCAGTCTTTCGGTAGCGGCTTCCATTTGCTCGACAGTGATCAGTTTCATGGTCGGAATGGGGAAAACACAATCTCTCTTTGTGTTTTCTTTGCTCCTTTCTCTCGGGAATTTTTCTCTTGAATGCGCATCGTTACAATTTTAACAATGCATCCTGTTTATTGTAACAAAAAACGCAGAAAAAAGCAAGGGTAAAAATCCCCCCTCCGGGGGATTCGACTCTTGCCACCACATGGTTTTTCAATTTTTGTACGAATGCACAATATTCAGGGCTATTTTGTCCGGCAGTTTCATCCTTTCGTTCTGCTTTCCATTTGGCCCATAGGCCAGCATGGACTACTTGACAAACTGCTCAATGGCTTTGTTGAGCTCGTCGATGGTAGTATGATCGTGGTTCTCCACCGCCTCCACGATGCAATGCTCCAAGTGGTCCTTCAATATCACTTTACCGGTGTTGTTCAGGGCGCTGCGCACCGCCGCCAGCTGGATCAGGACTTCAGAACAGTCCCGTCCCTCCTCCACCATGGCCTTCACCCGTTCCAGATGACCAATAGCCCTGGCCAGGCGGTTGACCACCGCGCGGGTGTGCTGATGGCTGTGGACATGGCCGCCGCTGTGCTCATGGGGAATCCCCCGTTGGTGCATTTCGTCGTGGCTCAGCTCCATACGCTCCATTTCTTCCCTGCTCTCCCCGCACATAGAGGATCCCTCCTTTTTTTACATCATTTCAGCGTTTTTCCACTGTTCTCAGGAGAAAAAGCCATTGTGTGCGTCATTATACCAGTCTTGTTCCGGAATTACAAGCCCCCGCCGGGGATATGACTTCCTACACCGCCGGGGATATGACTTCCAAGTCTGTTCCCCGCTCCACAAGTATTCTGCGCAAAAAGGAGAAAATATTGTTTGCAAAATAACAATCTTTCTGATAGGATAGGGACGGAACAATTCATGTATTGGAGCCTTTCCCCCTATGAAAAAATTAGTGGTCAGCAAAGAATCCCCCTGCAAGGCCTGCCTGTCCTGCGTCCGGGCCTGCTCTGAAGCC
>ERZ1643251.3429-NODE-3429-length-14656-cov-4.701116_pt1 | contig 14656 bp, 14 predicted proteins | sample MGYA00579261_ERZ1643251 | MGnify/ENA primary metagenome ERZ1643251 (study PRJEB29033, sample SAMEA4952267) | chicken gut metagenome | biome: Broiler Chicken; feature: Gastrointestinal Tract; material: Caecum | place: Ireland | collected 2018 | study: Broiler...
AAGCCGGCGCTTAATCCTCCTTTCCGACAGGGCGCAGAATGCGCTTGATTTTGCCGACGGGATAGGGAACGTCCTTTTCCCGCCAATATTCCACCGAGGTCACGACCGCCTGCGTCTCTTCGTTTTCCGTTCCGAAGGGGACGATCACCCTTTCGCCCGGAGAGAGCTCGCCGCCGTAAAAATAAGAATATTCCTTTTCCGATTTCTCCGTGCGCACCTGTATGTACCGATACACCCCCTGCGGGATCTTTTCTCCCCAATCCAGCCGCAGCGAAAAAGGGGCGAGAAATGTATTCAAAGCGGATTTCATCGCGGACACGGTATCCCTCTCTACGTCGTCCAACACCCATTTCACCTCTCCGTCCGAGAAGGAAAACAGAGCAAAATTATCGACGTAAGGGAGATAGGGCGGCGCGGGCGCGGGACGGGAGAGGTCGGGAAGAGCTTCCAGCGTGCCGAGCAGGGCGCGCGCGGCGGAAACGTCCTTCGTCCGCAGGGGCGGGCGGGGAAAAAGTCCGCTTTCAAAGTCGAGAAAAATTTCCCCGTCCGAAGAGACCTCCGCCCGGTTTTTCGCTTCGCCCTTTACCCCGTAACGGGAATCCGGCGCGTTTCTGAGCAGCACTTCCGCCCGATATTCCAGCCGGAAACCGAGCAATTTTCCCTTTTTCCCCATTTTTTCCCGCCCCGCCGACGATTGCCGGCATCATTTTTACTCTTTTTTCTCGTCCTTTTCCTTCCGCCCGTCGCGGCTGCCTTCATGCACGATGCCGCCGAAGGCATCCGGTTTGGCCGTCCGCAGAAACTTCGTGATGATCCGCGGCGCCAGGCGGGGAAACAGCCGATAGCCCCAATCCATGAGCCGGGCGTCCGCGCCGAAGATCTTGCGGCGCTTTCCCCTTGCGATGGCGCGGACGATCTTTTCCGCCATCTTTTGCGGGGACATTCCGAACTTTCGGAAAAATCCCTTCGTCCCTTCGTCGAAATTCTGCGAGCGGAACACGTCCGTATCCGTAAAACCGGGCATGAACACGGACACGGGTATTCCGTTTTCCAGCGAAACGCATTCGGAAAAGCGCTGCAACGCCGCCTTGGACGCGCAGTACGCCGCCACCCCCGCAAAGGGGCAGAGGGAGGACGAACTGCCGATGTTCACGATGCGCGCCCGCGGATTTCCCGCCAGCAGCGGGGAAAGCGCTTCCGCCGACCACACGGCGGAGAGAAAATTCGTCCGCAATACCCGCTCGACGCCCTCCCCGTCCCCGCCGTAAGCGGCAAAGGGAGGCAATACGCCCGCGCAGTTGACGACGAGATCGGGCGGCATTTCCCGCTCTTTAAGGTATGCCGCCGTCTCCTCCCATCCCGCCTTGTCGCCCACGTCGAAGGTCCGCCAGAAAAACCTGCCCGCAGCCGTCCCTTCCGCCTCCGCGGCAAAGGCGCGCAGCTTCTCTTCGCTCCTGCCCGTGCCGATCACCCGGCATCCGTACCGGAAGAGGAGGATGCGCGCAATCTCCTTTCCGATGCCCGACGACGCCCCCGTGATGAGGACGGTCATCCCGTTCAACGCAACCCTGCCCATATCCGACTCCTTTTTTGTCCGTCCTCCGCCGCCCTTGTCCGACCTTTCGCCTTTCTCCGCGCCGAGTCCGGGCGGAAAAGCGCATTCATCTCAACCCTGCCCCATCGAAACGCCGTTTTGCGCCCCCGTAAAAAATCACAGGCGGGGATCGACGGGCTCGCTTTCGAAGGCGAGTACGCCGAACACGCATTCGTGTACCCGATAGAGGGGCTCGCCCTGCACGAACCGCGCGAGCGCCTCCACGCCGAGCGCAAACTCGCGGAGCGCCAATCCCCTCTTCCTGCCGAGCGAGCGGGCTTTCAGCCTTTTGAGATGCTCCGGTTCGAGATATTCCGCGCCGTAGATGATGCGCAGGTATTCCCGTCCCCGGCATTTGACGGCGGGCTGTAAAAGTTCGTTCCCGCGCGTCGCCGTAAACGTCTCCGGCTTCACCACCATCCCCTCCCCGCCCGCGGCGGTCAGAGAGAGCCACCAATCCACCCCTTGCTTTACGCTCGCCTCATCCCCGGTGTCCACGCAGAGGTACGGGGTGGCGATAAACACGGGATCGACGCCCGCGGCGTACTTCGCGATCGTCTCCATATGCCAGACATGCGTTCGGTCGTCAAATACCTGCCCCTCACATGCGAGCAGGTGGAAGGGGGCGATGCGGTAGTCGTCGACGCTTTTCACCGTCCAGCAATATTCGCGGTACGCCTTGACGTACCTCTCCATGTCCTCCCGTTTTTCGCGATAGCGCGCCAGCAGCGCTTGGGGATCGGCGTTCTGTCCCGACGCGCCCGCGTCCACGGCAAAGGCGGCGTTTTCCCGTTCGCAGGTCTTTTCCAGCGCGTTTACCGCCGCGGCGAGCCCGCCCAGCCCGGCGTTGCCCGTCGGCGCGTACTGCGAGCGGATAAGCCCCTGCGCCTTTTCCGACCAGGGCATGAGTTCGGCGTCCAGGCACACCCAATCGGTGGCGAAATCCGTCCAGAATCCCGTCTTTGTCAGCACGGCGTCCAGCCTGTCGAGCAGGGCGGTTTCGGTCGCCCGATCTTCAAAAAACCGCCTGCCCGTCCGGGTATAGATGATCCCCCGCGTCCCGTCGCCGACGCCGAAACGCCTCTTCGCCGTCTCCGCCGTCCGGCACAGGACGATCACCGCCCGCGAACCCATGTGTTTTTTCTCGCAGACCACCCGGCCGATCCCCCGGCTCCCGTAATAGGAAAACGCCTGCAAGGGATGTTCGAGATAGTCCTCCAGATCGCTCGTCTCGCAGGGGGACATCGTCGGCGGCAGATAGATGAGCCAATGGGGATCGGCGGCGAAACGGGACATGACTTCCAGCGCCGCGGCGGCGTGGTCTTCGCGGATGTCGACGGAGGGGAGCAGCCGGGTGGCGATGTGCATCCTGCGGTTGAAATCCCCCACCGTGAGCATATCCCCCATCTTCTCGTCCTTTTCCTCTTCGAGCGGCCTGACCGGCCGATAATACATCTTCAGGGCGTCGACGGATACGCATTCCTTTTCCGGCCAGCGGAAGGCGGTCAGCCTGCCCCCGAACACGCAGCCCGTATCGATGCAGAAGGTCCCGTTCTGCACCCGCACTTCCCTGGCGGCGATATGTCCGTAGACGACCGTCGCGCGGCCCCGGTAATCCGCCGCCCAATCGAGGCGGACGGGCAGGCCGAAGGAGTCGGTCTCCCCCGTCGTCTCGCCGTACAGGCAAAATTCGCGCACCCGCGCCGAACCCCGTCCGATGTATTTCTCTTTCAGCCCCGCATGGGCGATGACGAGCCGCCCGCCGTCCAGCACATAGTGGCTGATCAACCCTTCGAGAAAGGCCGCGACCTCTTCCCGGAAAGCCTCCCCCTTTTCTTCGAGTTCGGCAATGGTTTTGTCGATGCCGTGCGTCCGGGCGATGTCCTTCCCTTTCAGATATTTGAGCAGTTTGACGTCGTGGTTGCCGGGCACGGCGATCGCGCTTCCCGCCTTCACCATGTCCATGACCAGCCGCAGCACGTCGGCGTTCTTCTCTCCCCGGTCGCAGAAATCGCCGAGAAAAGCCGCCTTCCGCCCCTCCGGATGGGCGTATATCCCCTCCGATTTTACATAGCCGAGTTTTTGAAGGAGCATTTCCAGCTCGTCGCAGCAGCCGTGAACGTCGCCGATGACGTCGAAGGGACCGTGTTCCTCCCGCTTGTCGTTCCAGAGTTTCGTGCGGACGATTTGGGCGTTTTCCGCCTTTTCGGGGGAATCGAGGACAAAGACAAAACGAAAGCCCTCCCGTTTCAGACCCCGGATGCTCCGCCTGACCTCCCGGCAGTGCTGCCTGATGATCCGATCGGGAAAATTTCGGTCGGGACGGGCTTTGTTGCGCTCCGAAAGCAGCTCTTCGGGCATGTCGAGAACGATCGCCACGGCGTGGACGTCCTGCTCCCGCGCGAGATCGATGACCTTTTTCCGCGCGCTCTGCTGGATGTTGGTCGCGTCGATGACGGTCAGTTTTCCGTTGGACAGGCGCTTGCCCGCCGCGTCGAACAGGAGGTCGAAGGCGTCGCCCGAAACGCTCTGATCGTTTTCGTCGTCGCAGACCATCCCCCGGAAAAAGTCGGAGGACAGCACCTCCGTGGGCTTGAAATGCCCCTTGGCAAAACTGCTCTTTCCCGAAGAGGTCGCGCCGATCAGCGCGATGAGGCACAATTCGGGAATCTCTATCCTGTAAACGTCCGTCTTATCCATTTTTCGTAAACACCCCCATTTGCGTCGGCGCACCCAGAACTTCGTCCGCCTCTCCGATCCCGCTGATCTCGCAGCGGTAGCCGAATTCATCGCAGACATGCCCCGCCCATTTTTCAAATTCCGCCCGCGTCCACTCGAAGCGGTGATCCCCGTGCCGCAGTTCGTTTTCCCGCATATGCGCGTACTTTTCGTTGTATTCGCGGTTGGGCGTGGTGAGGATCACCGTCCGGGGCGCCGCAAATTCGAACACCGACCGCTCGAAAGCGGGAATCCGGGAGGGGTCGATATGCTCGATGACTTCGACGACGCAGGCGCAGTCGTATCCTTCGAACCGCTTGTCCCGATAGGTCAAAGACGCCTGCATCAGGGTCAGCTTGTTCCTCTTCCCGTCCGGCATCCGATCGAGCCGGAGCCGCTGCGCCGCCTTTTCCAGCGCGCCCGCGGAGACGTCGCAGGCGGTGACCTTTCTGATCTGCGGCTCGCTTAAAAGCAGGGAAGTCAGACGGCATTCCCCGCAGCCCATGTCGATGACGCTCGCCGCGCCGCTCGAAAGGACCGCGTCTTTCACCGCCCGCAAGCGCTGCGCGTTGAGCGGCGAACGCACCTCCTCTTCCCGTTCCCTTTGTTCTCCTTGTTCTCCTTCCGCTTCCGCCCCGTCGGCGTTCTCTTCCCCCTCTTCTTTGAGCAGGATGTCGAGCGCCCTTCTCGCATAACTCCTCCTGACGGCAAAATACCGCCGCGCGATCTTTTCCCGACAGGGGTGCGCCGCCAGCCAGCCCTCCCCGTGGGAGAGCAGTTTTTGTATTTCGTCTTCGGAGATATAATAGTGTTTCTGCCCGTCGAATACGGGAATCAGGACATAGATGTGATTGAGGAGTTCGGACAGCTTCACCTTTCCCGAAATCGTAAGGTCGATGTAGGGGGATTTTCCCCATTCGGGAAAGGCGTCGTCCAGCGCCCGCCTCTCCGCATGCACCGTATAGCCGAGCGGCTCGAAAAGCTGCGCGGCAAGCCCTTCGTCCCCGCCGTCTTTCAGAGAATAAATGCGCGCCGTGAGGGACAGGGGGGTATCCGCAAGCGCCTGCCGCTTGTCGCACCTGCCGCTCATCGCCGTGCCGAACACGCGCGCGATCGCCGTGCTCATGAAAGAAGTGGCGGCATACGGCCGGTCGTTGACGTAATCGAACAGCCCGCCCTCCCCGGAGCCGAGTTTCCCGCGCGCGAGATCGATGGGATCGATGTCGAGCAGGAGCGCCGCCGTGGTGCACCCGTCGCTCACCTCCGGATAAAAGACGTATGCCTTCCCGTAATTGAGGGCAAACTGCTGCGCCCTGCCGGGATTTTTGTGGAGCAGATAACCGAGATCCTGCGTATGCTCCCCCTCGTATGTGATGGTAAGAAGCACCCCTTTTCACCTCCCTGAAAACAAATAAAACCGGAGCCGGAAACCAAGCCGAAACAAACCGGCGGTAGAAGGGCAATTTTGCGCTCGCCGCAACCCTGCCCCTGTCAAATTTCTTTTTTACTCAGAACGTCCAGACGACGGAGACGCTCTCTTCCGCCTCCGCGTCTTCGGGCGAAAGGTCGAGAGAAATCCCCTTTGCGCCGTCCGCCGCGGCGCTTAAACGCATGGGACGGACGGGATGCAGGGAAACGCCCGCCTCCCCGCTCGCGTAGTCGATCCGGGAAATGCCTTTGAGTTCCAGCCCCGCCGCGTTCGCGAGAACGAGCGCCTTTTTGGCGGCGTCTTTTACCGCTTCTTTCAGGAGCCATTCCCGCACGGCGGAAAGGTCTTTTACCGTATAGGAAAAGGAAAAGAGCGGATCGGCGCCGCTCGCGGCGACCGCCGAAGCGAAGGCGTTCAGCTTCTCCGCTTCCGCCGCGAAGGAAATTTTCAGGGCATGCCGATAGCCGTACCCCGCGAACACCTGCCGCCATTCCCCGTTTTCCCCGCGGGCGTTTTCGTATTTCGCGTCCACGCGGAAATCGGCGCTTTTGAGTTCTTCCGGCGAAAATCCCCTTTCCGCCAGCGCCGCCTTTACCTTTTCCGCACCCTCCGACGCGAGGGAGAGCGCCTCTTCGCACGTTTTGCCCGTCCCTTCCAACGCAATATCCGCGCACACGGTATCCGGACGCAGGCGGATCTTCGCCTTGCCCCGCACTCTGATTTCCCTTTCCATAACGACCTCCTTACTTTGTCCGCCCTGTCGGGCCGTATTTTTCCGCGACTTCCGCGCGGGTGGGGATGGACTGCTGCGCGCCCCGGCGGGTGACGGTGATCGCGGAGGCACAGCTCGCAAAATCCATCGCCTCCTGCACGGACATCCCCTCCGACAACCCGACCGCGAATCCGCCGACATAGGTATCCCCCGCCGCCGTCGTGTCCACGGCGGCCGCCTTGCGGCATTCCGCCCTGCAATAGCCCCTTTCGCCGACGTAGGCGGAGCCCTCCGCCCCCATCGTGATCACGACGTTTTTCACTCCCTTCCCGGCGAGCGCCGCCGCGCATTTTTTAGCGCTCTCTTCGTCCTTGGGGAAAATGCCCGTATAAAATTCCGCCTCCGACTGATTGGGCATGAAATAGTCGCAGTTTTCGAGAATACCGGGCAGCAGCTTCGCCGCGGGCGCGGGATTGAGCAGCGCGACCATCCCCTTCTCCTTCGCCCTCTGCAGGGCGTGGCGGACGATCTCCTGCGGAATTTCCAGCTGACAGACGAGAAAATCCCCCTCTTCCGCCCCTTCGAGAGCGCGGTCGACCAGCTCTTCGCTCACCTTCCCGTTCGCGCCCGCGTCGAGAATGATCCGGTTGTCCCCGTCCACGACCACGATGACCGCGATCCCGCTGGAAATGCCGGAGAGCTTTTCGACGAAGCGAACGTCCGCGCCGTACCCCTCCAGCGTCCTTTTCAGTTCCTCCCCGAACGCCTCCCCGACGCAGCCGACCATGCGGACGTCTCCGCCCAGCTTCCCGATCGCCGCCGCCTGATTGGCGCCCTTGCCGCCGGGGTTGGTCATAAATCCCTCTCCCGAAATGGTCATGCCGTTTTCGGGCATGAAGGGAGCGCGCACGACGAGATCCATGTTCAGACTTCCGACCACATAAATTTTTTTCATCTCTTCCTTTCCTCCGTTTTTTACGCCTTTGAGTATAGCATACTTCGCGCCGTTTGTCAAATTCTTTTCCGAAATTGTCCCGACGGAAAACTCCGCCCGCTCCGTCCGCCTTCATCCGCCGCGCCCGGTCCAAAAATGGGCGGCTTCCGCAAGCGGAAACCGATAAGACAAATTTACATATTTTTACGACAAAAGAATATTGCTTTTTCCGCAGAGATATGATATACTGAAAGCGTCCGGAAGGTCCGGATCAAAAAACGAAGAGGTGAAATTATGATCACGCACAAACCGCCCATGGGGTGGAACACCTGGAACACTTTCGCCGCGAACATCGACGAAGAACTCATTCTCGATTCCGCGGACAAACTCATCGCCGCCGGGCTTAAAGACGCCGGCTACTAATACGTCGTCGTCGACGACTGCTGGGCGCTGCGCGAACGGGGCAAGGACGGGAAACTCGTGCCCGATCCGAAAAAATTCCCGCACGGCATGCGCTACGTCGCCGACAAACTGCACGAAAAGGGGCTGAAATTCGGCATGTATTCCTGCTGCGGAACGATGACCTGCGCACGCTTCCCCGCCTCTTTCAACCGCGAATTTCTCGACGCGCAAACCTTTGCGGAATGGGGGGTGGATTTCCTCAAATACGATTACTGTTTCAAACCTGCGGGCGCGGTCGGCGCCGAACTCTACCGCCGCATGGGGCTGGCGCTCGCGTCCAGCGGGCGGGACATCCTGTTCAGCGGCTGCAGCTGGGGCGCGGACAAGACGCCCGAATGGATCGGCACGACGGGCGCCAACATGTGGCGTTCGACGGGGGACATCTTCGACTGCTGGGAATCGGTGAAATCGCTCATCCGTCAGCAGTACGACATCCTGCCCTTCGGCGGACGGGACTGCTTCAACGACATGGATATGCTCATCGTCGGCATGCACGGCAAGGGCAACGTCGGCGTCAAGGGCTGCACGCCGGACGAATATAAGCTGCACTTTGCCGCCTGGTGCCTGTTCGGCTCCCCGCTCATGATCGGCTGCGACATCCGCAATATGGACGAAGAGACCAAGGCGATCCTCACCAACCCCGTCCTTCTCGGCATCGACCAGGATCCCCGCTGCAACCGCCCGTATATCCTGAAATGCGAAGGCAACGAAGACCTTCCCGCCGTCGTCAGAACGCTCGCAAACGGGGATATCGCCGTCGGACTTTTCAACCTCTCCGACGCCCATGCCGATCCCTATGTCTGTCTCGACGACATCGGCGTGCCCTCCGCGCAGGGCAAGACGGTGGAGGGAACGGAGGCATACACCGGACAGACCATACGCGCGGTAAACGCGATCCTGCCCGCCTCTCTTCCCGCACATTCGTGCGCGGTCTACCGGCTGAAAATCACCGATCTGTAAACCGATATGAACTGCGGCGGCTGCGGCGCTCCCCTCTCCTTCGACGAGATCGGAATGTCGAGAAAACTCATCCGTAGAAATGCGGAGATCTGCTTCTGCTACCCCTGTCTCGCGAAAAAATTCGACGTGAGCGTGGCCCGATTAAAAGAAAAAGCGGACGAATACAGGCGTTCGGGCTGCGCGCTGTTCGCTTCGCTCCCGCCAAAAGAGTCGGGGCAGGGTTGAGACGAATGCCATGAAACCGACGGAAAAAGACAAACCGGAATCGGAACTCCCCGCAAAAAAGGGCGGACGGTTCAACAGCATCACCATATACAACCGCTTTTCCGAAACGGTGGACGTGTGGATATACAACGCGGGCATCCAGGCAAAGGCCCGCCATTGTTTCGAATACACGAACACCCGCAGCATCCTGCAATACGTCACGGACGGGGAAGGGACGCTGGAATGCGGCGGCAGGAGCTGGCACCTCACCAAAAACACCCTCTTCCTGCTCCCGCGGGACGTGCGGGTGAAATACTATTCGCAAAAAGGAAACCCCTATCGCTACTATTGGGTTTCCTTTTCGGGCGCTTATGCGGACGTCCTGCTCGCCCAGAGCGGATTTTCCCCGGAGACGCCCGTCCGGACGGTGGATTCCCCCGTCGTCCGGCGTTCCTTCCGCCGCATCTACGAATTTTTGAAGCGCAGCCAGACCCAGACGCGGGTGGACTGTTCTCTGCAGCCGAAAATTCTGGCGGCGTTTTACGACATCTTCGGCGTCCTGCTCGAAAACAGGAACACCGAGCGCCCCCGCGCCGTCAACGAGCTGATCAACCGCGCCGTCGACCTCATGAACGGCGAATACCCGCAGGGGATTTCCGCGACGGAAGTCTGCGCCCGGCTCTATCTCAACCGGACGTATTTTTCCGCCCTCTTCAAAAAGCACATGGGCGTGTCCCCCGGCGAATATCTGAGCGAACTCCGCTTCGGCGAAGCCTGCCGGCTGCTGCGGCAGACCTCTCTGCCCGTGGAAGCGGTGGCGCGGGCGGTGGGCATGAACCAGAACGCCTTTTTCAAATTTTTCCGGGCGCGCCTTGGGCAGACGCCGGGCGAATACCGGAAAAGAGCAGAATGATTTTATCCGCCCCGAAACAAATCGCCCCGTTTTTCGGAGACAGTATCCGAGCGCGGAAAAGGAGAACTTTCATGACGATACGGGAAAAAATGCACGGCGGCAAGCTCTACCGCACGGACGACGAAGCCCTGATGAAAGAGCAGGCGGCATGCCTTGAAAAACTGTACGACTACAACCACACCCGCCCTTCGCAGGCGGAAATGCGGACGGCGCTCTTAAAAGAGATGTTCGCGGAGATCGGGGAGGGGTGCTATATCGAGCCGCCCTTCCACGCCAACTGGGCGGGGAAATTCGTCCGCTTCGGCAAAAACGTCTATGCCAATTTCAACCTGACCCTCGTGGACGACACGGCGATCTATGTGGGCGACAACACGATGTTCGGCCCCAACGTCACCGTGGCGACGGCGGGACATCCCGTTCAGCCCGCGCTGCGGGAGAAAATATATCAGTACAATCTCCCCGTCCGCATCGGCAGAAACTGCTGGATCGGCGCGGGCGCGGTCATCCTGCCGGGCGTCACGATCGGCGACAACACCGTGGTCGGCGCGGGCAGCGTCGTCACCCGCGACCTCCCCGCAAACGTCGTGGCGGTCGGCAATCCCTGCCGCGTCCTGCGCCCCATCGGCGAGCGGGACGACCTTTATTATTTCCGGGACAAAAAAATCGACCCGTCCGAACTTTAAGCGGAAACGAGCCACCCGTGTATGCGACGAGCGCCGACCAATCGGTCGGCGCCCGCATTTTTTAATCCGTCTTTCAGCCTAAAATTCCGTCGATGATCTTTCCCATATCGGCAAAGCTCTTTTCCATCTCATCCGCAAGCCGCAGCTGGGTACGGCAGCGCACCAGGTTGTGCCCGGGGTATTTCGTGGCGAAATAGGTGTCCCCCGACAGGTAGTCGGTCAGAAAGCGCATGCCGCACTCCACCGTCATGAGATAAGCGCCGTAAGGGAAGAGTTCCCTTTCGCGCGGCGTGATGCTCTCCCGCACCGCCCCGCAGTACCCCTCCGCATAGGCGCGGAAAAGTCCGATGTCGAAATGCACCTTGTCGAGATCCTTTTCGTCCTCGGCGGCGGTGGACGCCCCGAAGCGGATGGAATCGCCGAAATCGTAGAGCATGGAGCCGGGCATGACCGTATCGAGGTCAATGACGGCGCGCGCTTCGTTCGTCTTCGCGTCCATCAGGATATTGTTGAGCTTTGTGTCGTTATGCGTCACGCGCAGGGGCACCGAACCGTCCTTCAATCCGTCGATCACTTTGCCGTAAGTATCCCCGTGCGCGAGCAGGAAATCGATCTCCGGTCTGCACTCCTTCGCCCTGCCCAAGGCGTCCGCGTCGAGGGCGGCGCGGAAGTCGGCGAACCGCTTGGGGGTGTCGTGGAAACGGGGAATGGTCTCGGTCAGAACGGAGGCGTCGAAACTCGCGAGGGTGTTCTGGAACTCCCCGAACGCCTTGCCCGAATTGTAAAACACCTTCTTGTCCGTCACCTTCTGATAGGTGACGGTGTTTTCGATGAAATCGTAGACGCGGAAGCACGCCTCTCCTTTCAGGAAAGATTTGCCGTCCTTGGTCGGAACGACGTTGAGGGTCTCGGCGCCGTGCGCGCGGAGATGCTCGGTGACGGCGCAGATGTTGCGCATCAGGTTGTCGGGATCGGGAAAGACATGGGTATTCATCTTCTGCATGATATACCGCTTTTCCGTCGTCGTGACCAGCAGGGTGAGGTTGATATGCCCTTCGCCGTAAGGGGCGATGTCCGTCACTTCCCCCTGCAGGCAAAAGCTGTCCGCCGCATATTTATATTCCTTCATATAATCCGTCATGGATATATCCTCCTATCGCCTCTTTCACTTCGCCGAGATCTTCCCGGTAAGTGATGCCGTACCACTTGTCCGCGTTGCGGAACACCCGCACGGTCGCCTTCCCCTCTTCCAGCGCCTTGGAGATGACGGACGGAATGAAAAATTCGTCCTTCATGAGATTGGCGGAAGCCAGGAACTTCTTATACTCCTCTTTGAGTATATCGAAGATGTCGGGCGTCAGCCCCCAGAGATTCATGGACACGGGGGTATCGGCGGGCAGAACCACCTTCTTCCCGTCCTGCTCATAGCTGCCGTCCGGGGCGATCTTGGTGACCTCCGTCACCTTTTCGAGATACCCGTCTTTGGTCTCGCAGATGCCGCGGGAGACGGTGCCGTTCTTGCTGAGCGTGTTGCCGAGATGGTACGCCGTCATCGCGTATTCGCCGTTTTTCGCGTTCGCGAGATGTTTCTGAATGTCGAAAAAGGCGTTGTGGCCGTAGTAGTCGTCCGCATTGATGATGGCAAACGGCTCCTTCACGACGTCCGCGCAGCAGAGAATGGCATGCGCCGTGCCGAAGGGCTTGGTCCTGCCTTCGGGCAGATCCTTCATGTCCTGTAAGACGTATTCCACGTCGGTGCGCCCGGCGATCCGATCCCCGACCAGCCGTTTGAAATCCGCCTCCATGTCCTCGCGGATGATGAACACCGTCTTGTCAAATCCCGCTTTTACCGCGTCGTACACCGAAAAATCGAGAATGCACTTCCCGTCCGGCGTGATCGGCTCCGCCTGTTTGAGCCCGCCGAACCGGCTGCCCATGCCCGCCGCCATTACAACGAGTGTCGTTTTCATTATTTTGCCTCCTCAGCGTATTTTATCCGGGCAAATTTTCTTCCGCCCGTTGACTTCTCCGTCATGATCTGCTATAATTATAGCATATTGAAATGCAAATGGATATACGTTATTTTGTCCGTTTTCTATAAATTCTGATACTTTTTGAGGAAAATCATGGAGAGCAATCTTTACCGGGCATGCCCCGTCGGCAGCGCCCTGACCATCGAAGCGCTGTACACCTTTTCCTGCCGCCGTTTTCCGGACGGCTATACCTTCAAAGGAGAGACGCACGATTTCGCCGAGGCGGTGTGCGTGACGGACGGCAAAGCGGGCATCACGGCGGGAAAAAACGTCTGCGTCCTGTCGGCGGGACAGATGATCCTCCACCCGCCGGGGGAATTTCACGCGATCTGGTCGGACGGCGGCGCCGAGCCGGAAACGGTCATCTTCTCCTTCCGCGCGGCTCTTCCCGAACTGCCCGTCCGCGTGTTCTCCCTCTCCCCCGAAAAAATAGGCGAACTGCGGAGCATCTACCGCGCCGCCGAAACCGCCTTCATCCTCAAAGAGAACAACGTCGAACGCATCCGGGAGGGAAAGGACGCGGAGGCGTCCACCGTCGTCAAACGGCTGGAGATCTTTCTCCTCTCCGTATTTTCGGGCGGGAGCGCCGCCGCTTCCCGCTGCGGCAGCCGGAGCGCGGAAAACTATACCCGCATCCTCTCCGCCATGGAAAACAACATGGGCGAGCCGCTCGACGCGGAGACGCTTGCCCGATTGTGCAATATGAGCGTGCCCGCACTCGAAAAGACGGTGCGCCGCTATTCGGGCTGCGGGGCGATGGCGCACTATAACGCCCTGCGCATGCAGCGGGCGGCGGAAATGCTGTCGGCGGGCGCCAGCGTCAAGGAAACGGCGCTCTCTTTGGGCTTTTCCAATCAGAACTATTTCAGCGCCTGTTTCAAAAAATGGTCGGGCAAAGCCCCTTCTTCCGTCCGCCCCGCACTCTGATCTTGCGGGGCAGCCCGCAGGGATTTTCCGACTTTGAAAATTCCGTCTCCTCAACCCTGCCCCCTTGTTACGGATTTACTCTTATCCCCTCCGTCACTTCGTGACACCTCCCCTTTATCAAAAAGGGGAGGCATGGGAATAGGCGTACACTCCCCTTTCCATAAGGGGAGGTTTTCTTTTCTGCCTCCCTTGCGCAAAGAGAAGCCGCCAGCGCACCGCCCTTTCCTATGGCTTCCCTTGTGCAAAAACGCTGTCCCTGCCTGCCCCAACCATGGCTCCCCTGTGCAAAGGGAGCTGGCATGCGCAGCATGACTGAGGGATTGTCTGTTCGGCTTTCGGATAGGCAAAATGCCGTCGTCAAATCCCTGCCCCGCTCTTTTTTATCTTCTTATCCCCTCCGTCCCGCTCCGCTCGCCCCTCCCCTTACCATAAGGGGAGGTAGAAGAGACAGGCAAACCACCCTTACCATAACAAAAAAGCTGTTTACCGTAAGAGTGACGCTTTACAGCGATTGCTTTACAGCGGTTTCAATATGTTACATCTTATACCGGCGGCGGAAATAAACGTCGCCGCCCCTTTCGGACTGTCGTCCTGCAACATAAAAATATAGCAGCCTTCCTCCGAAAGCAGGTCGGTATATTCCGAAAGCGTCTCCTGCGAAATCAAGCGGATAAACGGCTTTGCCTCCCCCATGGACCAATTCAGCCGGCTGGATATAAATTGCGGGAACTCGAAAATAATTTCAAGGCAATTTTCCCGCCAGCTTTGATCCGGACAGCCGTATAAGACGATTTTTTCCTCTCCGATATTGCCGTAATCAAAATCCATCCAGGCGCATTTTTCCAGATACCCGTTGATTTTTTCCGTCTCCGAAAGGACTTCTTCCCGCGGCATACGCTTTTGTCTATAAATCGAAACCATTTCCTTCCCTCCTTCCGCCGCGCCGTACCGTTCGCCCGCAGCAAAATGCGCCGCCTTTCTCCCTATGTCCCGGCGTCCCGTTCCACGCGCACCCGCAGCCTGCCCTTGCGGCTTTCGCCGAGAATTTCCGCAAAGACAAACCGACCTTTGCCGCGCACGGTGACGC
>ERZ1643251.3433-NODE-3433-length-14645-cov-4.478890_pt1 | contig 14645 bp, 11 predicted proteins | sample MGYA00579261_ERZ1643251 | MGnify/ENA primary metagenome ERZ1643251 (study PRJEB29033, sample SAMEA4952267) | chicken gut metagenome | biome: Broiler Chicken; feature: Gastrointestinal Tract; material: Caecum | place: Ireland | collected 2018 | study: Broiler...
AAGAAGTAACCTGAGTTTCAATAACTACTTCAAAGATGTTCATGCTGTCGGTACCGTTGAGCGTGTATGTTCCAGCAGAAGATACTTCGAACACAAATTCTACTTGCTCTTTGCTGTTGTTGCTCGTCACAATCAGTCCGTCACCCGTGACTTCTCCCGTTCCGGCAAGAACAAGACCCCTTGCTGCGGCACCGGTATCCGATGACGAAGTCGCCGCATAAATTGTTATCGTGCTTGGACCCGTTACCGTTATAGAGAGCCCCTTCGAGGAGCTGTTTATCTGTACGGCTTTTGTATATCTATCGTCGTTCGTAGTCTTATCCTTGACCTGCACATCGCCGATAGTCGAAAGCACGCCCTCTATAAGCTCGGTATTTGAAATTACTGTATCCTTTGCCGTATCTGCATATGTTACCGACGCATTGAATGACAATGTTGTTGAAGAAGTAACCTGAGTTTCAATAACTACTTCAAAGATGTTCATGCTGTCGGTACCTTTGAGCGTATACGTTCCGGCAGAAGATACTTCGAACACAAATTCTACCTGCTCTTTGCTGTTGTTGCTCGTCGCAGTCAGTCCGTCACCCGTGACTTCTCCCGTTCCGGCAAGAACAAGACCTCTTGCCGCAGCACTGGTATCTGATGACGATGTCGCAGCATATACAGTTATTGTGCTTACTCCAGAAACGTTTATTGTAAGATATTTGGACGAACTTATCTGTATTGCCTTGGTATACTTATCATCGTTCGTAGTCTTATCCTTGACCTGAACCTCGCCGATAGTCGAAAGCACGCCCTCTATAAGCTCGGTGTTTGCAATTACTGTATCTTTTGCCGTATCTGCATATACTACCGACGCATTGAACTCGTACCTCTGTACAGGTACCGAGGGTGCAGTAATTACATATTTTACTTCACAAGATGCAGTCATCTCTTTGCCGGTACTATCAACTTCTTTATATGTTACAGTCGTTACGCCGTTTTCGGTTTGGATTACAGTACTGAAATCATCACCTACAATCACGTCATCAATTCCGAGCTGTTTTTCTGCGCCGCTGGAATATGTTGCGGTGAACGTCCACGTCTTGCTGATTTCGTCGGGACCAGCTTCCTGCGTGAGGACTGCGCCTTCGTTCAGTTCAATAGACTGCAACTCATCAGTAACATAAATTATGATAAAGTCGTCGAGGTCGACAACGATATCCGTATTGGGTATATTATACTTTTCATAACGAACCCAAACATTATATGCACCCGCCTTGTCGGCGACAAATATGTTTTCCGAAACCGGATATTCATTTTCTGCACTGCCGCGGAAAACCTGCATGGTATATCCTTCGGTCAACTGCACGTCGGTCTTGCCCTGAACATCTGCAATAAACACATCTATCTGGGACAAATCAACAGTGGTGCCGCCTTTTGCGAGTACATATGATGCACTGTCAGGATTACCGTTAATCTCTAAATAAAGACCCGCTCCCATCCTCACGTATACGGTATACGACTGTTCAACCGTAACCCCGTTTTCCGTATAAGAAACATTAATCTTATAATCGCCTTCCTGCTGATTATTAAAAGCCGAAGAATCGATTTCCAGATTAGGATCGGTCAATGCCACTTCATGAACATCTTCAACTTTTTCGTTTAAGAAGTCATAAATTGTTGCTGTAACGGTGAGTCCGTCGGTTGAAAACTCTTCGCCGAGACTATAATACTTTGCCGATTCGGCAATTCCGAGCGTAATTTCAGAAAGTCTTACCTGCTGTTCAACAGTTACGGTATAAGTATCCTCCACCGTTTTATCGTAAGCAGTATAACTAACTTTTATTGTATAAACACCAACCGTGTCTTTCTTATATTCCGTTGAATCAACAACGAGATCTTCAAGCGTAACTTCTTCCGTTCTTGCAGTAATAGAACTTCCTGCTGTATCACGTAATCTTACAATACCGGTAAGCCCTTCCGCAGAAAACTCTTCGCCGACAAAAAAGCTTGTCTTTACGCTACTCTCTTCAAGTTCAAGACGAACGAGAGTTGTAACCACGGTATATTTTACAGATACGGTATAAGTTGCCGATTTAGTAATATTACCGAGCGTATAACTGATGTTAATCTCGTATTCACCGACATATGGTCTGTATGAATCAGAGTCTACTACAGCATCTGCCGTTACGTCGACCGTATCGGTCGTGTCATCGTTGACGTTGCGGCGCGTTGCGGTGACAACTATGCCATCAGAAGTAAACTCCTCGCCAACGTCAAACTCTGTTTTTGCATTTGCAGTATCGACAGCGATGCTGACAAGTTCGTACCCGCTGGTGTCGGTGCCGCTTACGCAGCCCGAGGCGAGCGATAATGCCAGAACCAAAGCCAACACTACTGAAAGCACAACTTTGAGTTTTTTCATTATATTCCTCCAGTTAAAAATTATTATGGAGCAGCGCGCAGCGCTGCTCCCCCTTTACGCGTATCTACGCGTAAAAAGTTACAAAATAAATAGACGCGGGAATTTAAACCCGCCGCCGAAAAGTAATTAAACCATGTTAATTTTAATGCATTACACTCAAATTCCCTTATCCTTTATATGCTTATTCTATCATAATCTTTTTATTATGTCAATAACAAATGAAAAAAATAAAAAAATATGAAATTATCTTTCAGATATATATTTATAAATTTAAAACTAATAACACAAAGGGGTATTCACTGTTGGCTGAATAAAATTGACATCATTTTATTTGGCAATTAAAGACAAATTCGCCGTAATATAAAATTCCGTTGATTTTTTTTGAATATGGTGGTATAATAAAATAAAAGTCTGCTGTGTGCGTGGTATGAGAAATTCGTAATCCACAGATATAATTCGGGAGCGATACGTTCGCAGAAATAGGCAAGGTCTGTAAATTTTACGGAAAGTCCGAATAATTTCTGCTTCGACGCACCCACCTGCGAGAAGCGGGTTAATACTTTTTCATAACACGGCATAAGCGGATTTATTTAGTGTGTTACCGCTTTGCGCGGAAATAATATCTTTTGTAAATGAGAGAGCAGACGAAAAAAATAGCTCGCGGTGTCTTTCGACTCCGCGAGCTATTTTTATGCCGTAATATCAACGCACAAGCTTTTGTACGAGATGCGCATATTTATTTATATTGGGCGCGTATTTGCTTGATTTTTAGGTAAGATTAAAGTAAAATTATTGTTGAAATTAAATTTCAGAGGTAAATTATGCAAGATATGACAGGCGTTGTCCCCGTAACGAGTATGCCCTATTCGCAGTTCAAACAGCATATAGGCGAACAGGTTACGATTAAGGGCGCCATTCACAATATAAGGGACATGAGCGACTTTGCGTTCATTCTCGTGCGCACGGCGCGCGAACTCATTCAGTGCGTTTACTCGCCCGAATTCTCGGATTACAGACTTACGCCCGATGTGGTTGAGCAGTGCACGGCAAAGGTTACGGGCAAGGTTGTGCCCAGCGAGACGCGCGACGGCAGCGAAAGGTATGAATTGCAGATAAGCAACATTGAAATTCTTTCTACCCCCGCCGCCATTCCCCCCGTGGTAATTTCCAAAAAACAGGTCACTTGCGACCTTTCGACCCTTTTGGACTTTCGCCCCGTTACGCTTCGCAACCCCAAAGAGCGCGCAATATTCAAGATTCAGGAAGGCATACAGCGCGGGTTCCGCGAATTCCTTACAAGTCAGAATTTCACGGAAGTTCATACCCCAAAGATAAATTTTGCGGGAGCCGAAGGCGGAACAAACGTATTCAAGCTTGATTACTTCGGCAAGACCGTTTACCTTGCACAGAGCCCACAGCTTTACAAGCAGGCGCTCGTCCCCGTTTACGAAAGGGTGTTTGAAATAGGCCCCGTGTTCAGGGCGGAGCATCACGACACCTCGCGCCACCTCAACGAATACATTTCGATGGATTTTGAAATGGGATACATCGAGGATTTTACCGACATAATGAACATGGAGACGGGCGCGCTTCAATACATTATGAACCTGTTAAAGACGGAGTATGCACCCGAAGTTGAGCTTTTGAAGGTTGACATTCCCGAAATTAAGTCTATTCCCTGCATAAGGTTCAAGGACGCCAAGGAAATGTGCATTAAAAAGCTTAAAAACATTACCGACATGAAGGACTTTGAACCCGAAGAGGAAGCTTTCCTCGGCAAATGGGCAAAAAAGCAGTATAACAGCGATTTCCTTTTCGTCACCCATTATTTAAGCGCAAAGCGCCCCTTCTACACCATGGACGACCCCGAAGACCCCGAAGTCACGCTTTCGTTCGACCTGCTGTTCAGGGGATTGGAGATAACATCCGGCGGGCAGCGTATACACGACTACAACATGCAGGTTGAAAAGATGAAAAAGCTTGGCATGAACCCCGAAGAGTTTGAAACCTATCTTATGCTGCACAAATACGGAGCACCCCCTCACGGCGGACTCGGACTGGGACTTGAAAGGCTGACCATGCACCTTTTGGGCTTCAAGAACGTGCGCTATGCAACCATGTTCCCGAGAGACATCAACCGCGTAACCCCTTAAAAAATTCATAAACGCCAAGGAGAGAACTGAATTTTGCTGTTCTCTCCTTTTAAAATTCATAAGCCGCCGCGCGGATCCGCGCGGCGGCTTATGAATTTTATATAGCCTATTTGTCTGTTAAATCTATTGCCAGAACTTCGTAAGTTGCGCTGTCGAGCGTAAGCGTACACTCCCCGGCGTAACAGAATATAAAACCTCCCGTTGCCCCGTTGTTCTTTTCACAAGAAATAGTCTTGCATGATTTTATGATATCGACACAAAAGTCGAGCACCCGTTCGCGCGGGATTTTAAGCTTTTTTGAGAGCTTACTTTCAAGGCGCAGCTTAATATTGAGTCTTTGAATATTTTCAAATAAATCTTTGCGCAGCTCCTCTGTGCGGGCGGACTGCATCCGATCAAGAAAATCGCGCGCCCTTTCGTAATGCGAAAACGGGACAAACAATCTGTATACCGACAGCGGCAAACCGAACTGACTTTCCACACCCCTCCCGTAGGGCATTGCAACACAATGTATTCCGTTTTCTTCAAGCGCGTCCGCTATTCCGTCGCACTTCCACTCGTCGCACTGGAAAAGATAACAAAAATCTTCGGCGGTTGCCTTTCTTAGTTTTTTCGTGCCGCACAAAGGGCAGACATCACCCTCGCACGCGGCATGACAGTTTTCGCAATAATTCATATGATTTTACTGTATTGTAAGGAATTCCTTATCTTATGAAATTAGTCATTGCTTTTTTGATTATGACGGGTTTTTCGAGTTCGGTTCCCTTGACGCTGCTTAAAAGTTTTACAAGCCACGCCATGTTTGAACCTATGGCGCGCATGATTGATACTCCCTCTTCGTCTTTCATGACGTCCTCGGGCGTGTAGCCGTGAACCATGTTCCAGTAGGTTGAAGGCACCTGAATCATAGACGTTATTCCTATGTACTTATTCAGAACGTCGTATGAAGCCGTAGTGCCGGCGCGACGCGCAGATACGACAGACGCGGCGGGCTTGAACTTCATGTACTGCCCGTGAGAATAGAAAAGCCTGTCTAAAACGGCGACCATTCCGCCTGCGGGCGAGGCATAGTGAACGGGCGCGCCGAACACATAGCCGTCGGCATCCTTGCAGAGCTCGCCGAGCTCGTTGACAATATCGTCGTTATACACGCATTTGCCGTTCTTGCGGCAGTAGTGGCAGCCGAGGCAGGAATGAACGGCGCCTGTGCCCACCCAATATATTTGGGTATCCACACCCTGCTTGTTGAGCTCGTCGGCGACGATGCCGAGCGCCGTGGCTGTGCAGCCGTTTTTATGAGGACTTCCGTTTACAAGCAAAACTTTCATAATCAACACTCCTTTTCATCTTTTAATTTTATTTTAATGCGCGCGGCGGCGGCTGTCAATAGAATTGACTTAAATTTATAGGCGGGGTATAATATAGTTATGCGAAAATTCTGGGAGCAGGACATTCTGCAAAACATAATCGTAATCGAATTTCTTAAAAGAGGCGCAGATATTCTCGCCGAAAACAAAGGCGCCATACTTTTATGCGACAGGTTGAGCGGCGTAATATGCCTTTCGGCAATTGACGAAAAGAGCGCCGCAGACGCGCTGGAAGCGCGCAGCGACTATGACCTTTTGCTGCTGAGCCAACCGCTTATGCTCAGGTATGTGCACAAAAAATACAATCTCGTATGTGAACGCCCTTGCTTTCAGGGTGTATACACCAAGGGCAATCCCCTGCCACTCAAAGGCGACCTCGAAATTGACGTCGCGGACGACAAAGAGCTTGAAAAGATAATCGCAACGTATGAATTCTCCGACCCCGAGGGACTAAAAAAAGCTCAGGAGCGCGGGATGCTTTTTGCCGCCCATGTGGACGGGCAGTTCTGCGGATATATAGGCGAGCACGAGGAAGGCAGCATGGGAATGTTGCACGTATTCCCCGAGTTCCGCGGGCGGGGCTATGCATACGAGCTTGAAAGCTTTATGATAAACAAAAAGCTTTCGGAGGGGAGCACGCCATACTGTCACATAATTTACGACAACGCCGCCTCCCTTTCGCTGCAAAAAAAGCTGGGGCTGGAAATAGCTGCGCAGTACATTTTCTGGGCACACAAAAAAGATGAGCAATGATGATTAATGAGGGGCGTGGCGCCCGCCGCATGTGCGGCGGGCGCCACGATTTTAATTTTCTGCGTTATACTGCCTGCAAATTACCTGCGCAGGTTTTCGTAATCGTCTCGCCGACGTGCCTGCGCTGCGACGAAGATTTTTCGTAGCGGTTGAGCCAGTCGGCATAAAAGCGGCAACTTATTAAAAATCCCCGAAGGGGGAAAGCTTTTGTGACTCCGTCTTTTACAACGGACATAGTTTTTGCGGTGCCGCCGTATTCAAAGACTATCTGAAAATTTTCAAATTCATCAGTCGGCAGACTTTTACCGACGGACGAAAACGCATATTTTTTGTCGTTGACTGTTGAATAATTGACGTTTCTTACGAAATAGCTGCAAATGTATATTTTGGGAAAAGCGTAGCCGCGCATGTCGAAATAAATTTTATCGTCTATGCTCCATATGCCTCCCTCCCTGCGCCGTATGTGCAGCTGCACGCTTTTACCCTTTAAATATTGCGCCTTTATCCTTTTGTATAAATCGCAGGGCAGAATATTTAAAGGGTATAAATTTGTGTGCTACGCAAAATTTACCGCAAGCGCGACAAAGAGAGCAAGCGGCAGTATGAGCGATATGACGATGAGGCTCGGGTTGAGGTCAAAGCTAACCACACAGACAACGAACGCCGCGTATGCAGGTATGCTTAAAATGAACAGCGCGCACAGCACCGCCGTTATGTTGCGCTTGAATTTGTAATGTTTTCGCCTCTCCGATAAATTGCCGAACATATTTAAACTATACAGTTTTAATTTAAACTTGTCAATACCGCAAAATCCCCGCGCGGAGATATGCCCGCGCGGGGATTGACGTTTCCTTCAAGTTTTTCCGCCATCGGGAACGCATAAATTATTATATGCGCGCGGGGCGGAATTATGTTTTTATTTTAAAGATTTTATTTATACAAAAATCTGTGGCAGTTTTCGCACTCGATAACTTTGCCCGAGGCGGCGCTCTCCTTTTCAGCGATGGATAGCGACGTTCCGCACATGGGACAGACATCGCCGTTGAGCTTGCAGAGAATGGGGAACACACGCTCGCTGCGCTTTGCCTGATATTTTTTCAATATATCGGCGTCGATATCCTTTGCGAGCTGTTTGAGCTCCTTGTTAATTTCGTCGGCTTCGGTCTGAACGCTGTCCTTATACGCCTTGAACGCCGCCTGCAATTTAGGATATTCCTTCTGCGCGGCGATTACGTTCTTTTTCAAGGTCTGATATTCATCCACCTGCTCCTTTATTGCCGCCGTGAGCGAGTTGATTTCGCCCTTCAACGCCTTTAAATCGTCGGCAAGGGACTGGGCGCTCCTCTTGTAAAAGGAGATTGCGTTGCCCTGTTCGACGAGCTCGTCGAGGTTATCGAAGTCTTTGAGAGTTTCGGCGAGTTCAGAGTACTTTGTATTCAGGCGGTCGATATTATTTTTGAGCTCCTGCGCCTTTGCCTCTATCTGGTCGAGCTTTTCAGAAGCCTTGGTGAGGTACGAGCGCGACTGCATATATTTTTTGCGCTCGTCGCTTGAATTGAGCTTTTGTTCAACCTTTAAAAGGCGGGAGTCTGCCTCCTGATACTTTAAGAGTTTTTCAACCTGTGTCATAATAAATCTCCTTGAAAATTACATGAGTTGAGCGTCGACATAAACGCAGACGGAACAGCCCAACGAGGGCGCGAGCGACTGCGCTATTTTCTTGAAGCCGTAGACTTCGGACGCGTAGTGTGTTAGCTGAACGACGTTTACGCCGTTATAGAATAGCCCGGTTATCATATGGTGGGCGATATCTGACGAGACGAGAACGTCTGCCCCGCCGTTTATGGCGAGCCCCGCCGCCTGTCCGTCGCACCCAGCGCCGCAGAACGAAGCGACGCGTTTTATTATTCTGTCATCGTCGCCGTAAGCAAAGCAACGGCGCGTTTCAAAATTTTTGAGCGTGCGTTTGACGAATTCTTTAAAAGTTATGGGTTTTATGTCGTAAATCCTGCCGTAGCCGCCCGCCGAGAGCGGATTTAAAAGGCTTTTCGCCTCTACCCCGCCTAACCCCTTCATGAGGTAATAGTCTATGCCCTGCGGAGCGCTGTCGAAATTGAGGTGCATGGAAATTACGCCTATGTTGTTCTTTATGCAGGTCATGAGCGCGCGGGATATAAGGTCGTCGGATGGCGTTATGCGCTTTATGCCGTGGTATATTGCCGGGTGGTGGGTGACTATTAAATTGCACCCCCTCTGCGCCGCCTCCTCCGCCGCTTCGGGCGTGAAGTCGAGCGAAAAGAGCGCGCCCGTAATTTCGCCTTCGTTTTCGAGCATTATGCCGCTATTGTCGTAGCGGCCATATTTTGAGCAAAGCTCGTCGCTGAGCGCCACGGGGGCGGCCTGCTCCTCAATTATCTTAAATACGTCATATAATTTCACCGCTATGTACTCCTTTTAAAAACGCAAGCTTACCGCAAAGGTCAGCGCGGCTTTGGGGGCTCATGTCGCCTTTAAGATAGGTTTGCGTTTTTGAAATTTCCTCGGCAAGGAAGTCCTTCAACACGGGGTTTTTGAGGCTGTCCCTGCCGAACTGCATCTGTGCGGGCGTGTAGGCGGGTGTGCCGCCCTGCGCCCTGCCCTTTATTATAAAGTAAAACTTGCCGTCCCTGAAAATATCGTCCTCGTCTATCGCGCAGCCCTCGCTTATGAGGTAAGAGCGCAGACAGGGCGCGTTTTTCATGGGCTGAAAGACAAACGACTGCGGAATGTAGCCCTCTTTTAAAATCTTTACTATCTCGTCGCCGCCCATGCCGGCGATTAAAACGAGGTCGGCGCCGCTCACCCCTTTGAGCCCGTCGCAACAGACGGCGGAAAGCCTGCCGCAATTTAAATAATTTTTGAGCAGCCTTTCGGCTTTATTGAGGCTTTTTGAACTGATGTCAGAAATTATGGCGCGGTCGCAGAGGTCGTTTTCGAGCATATACTGCGCCACGTAGCCGTGGTCGCAGCCGACGTCGGCAAAGACAGAGCAGCGCGAAAGGCGGGAACAGATTTGTGGTATTCTTCCGCCGGCGCCGCCGAAAGTTTTTTTGCGCATTATGTGTCGAGGAAGTCTTTGAGGTGCTTGGAGCGCGAAGGGTGGCGCAGCTTTCTTAAAGCCTTTGCCTCTATCTGGCGGATGCGCTCACGCGTGACGTTAAACTCCTTGCCGACTTCCTCCAACGTGCGCGGTCTGCCGTCGTCGACGCCGTACCTTAAACGCAGAACCTTTTCCTCGCGGGGGGTGAGGCTGTTGAGCACCGAAAGGAGTGTCTCTTTGAGCATGGTCGAAGAGACGCTGTCCGAAGGGGTGACGGCGCGGTCGTCCTCGATAAAGTCGCCGAGGTGGGAATCCTCCTCCTCGCCTATGGGCGTTTCGAGGGAGACAGGGTCCTGCGCAATCTTCTGAATTTCGCGGACTCGCTCTTCGGAAACGTTCATCTCCTTGGCGATCTCCGCGGGAGTAGGTTCGCGACCGTATTTTTGCAGAAGTATGCGCGAAACGCGGGTGAGTTTATTGATTGTTTCTACCATATGCACGGGTATGCGTATGGTGCGCGCCTGGTCGGCGATGGCGCGGGTTATTGCCTGCCTTATCCACCACGTTGCGTATGTGGAGAACTTGAAGCCCTTTTGGTAGTCGAACTTTTCGACCGCCTTCATGAGCCCCAAATTGCCCTCCTGAATGAGGTCGAGAAAGAGCATGCCGCGCCCGACATAGCGCTTTGCAATCGACACGACGAGGCGAAGGTTTGCCTCGGAGAGTTTCTTTTTTGCTTCCTCGTCGCCCTCCTGCATCTTGCGGGCGAGCTCTATCTCGTCGTCGGCGGAAAGCAGGGGCACGCGACCGATATCCTTTAAGTACATCTTTACGGGGTCGTCGAGACCGATGTCCGAAAGAGCCTGCTCGTAGAGTTCGTTGTCCCTTTCGGCTTCGTCGATTATCTGAATTCCAGCTTCGGCGATCGACTTATATACGTAGTCCATCTGGTTGGGCGTAGTCTCATACTTTTCCATGATGTCGCACAGGCTGTTTGTGGTTATTGAGCCCTTTGCCTGATGGTCGTCGATAATCTTTTTTAAAATTTCGTTTAATTTCTGATCGGTCAGATTCATTATTGTGCTCCGTTTTTAAGTTTTTCCTTTTGTATAGTCAGCTCGTCAATGCGCGCCGCACACTGTTTGATGCCGTCGATATCGGTAAGCTTTTTACTTTTGGCTTTGAGCTCGCCTATTTCGCCGTCTATATAATCTATTTTAAGTTTTAATACGCTGTCGGCAAAATATTTGCGGGCGACTTCGCCAGTAAAGCCTGCGCCGTCGGAATAGTCGAGAATGCGCGTGAGTTCTTCATACTCGGGCGAATTTTCTTCGAAAAATTCAAAGATTTCGCTTAAATGTATGCGCTCGTCCATGAGGCGCTTGGACAGTATGTATTTTGCGAGAATGGCGTGGATTTCGTTGGTAAAAGGAATTGCGCGTATGTCGGTATCCGCGGTATAGTCGGCGCCGAACAGCAGACTGGCGATGACAAAGCGCGAAGCTTTGAGCGAGGCGGAAGCGTTGTCGGCGCGCTCCTCGCGCTTGTCGCTTTTAATCTCCAACTGGCTGGGCGCGGCGGCGAGGTCGCGGTTTAAACTTTCGTAGGTGAAGCCCGTTTTGTCGCGCAGTTTTTTGAGGAGATCCTCCTGCTCGGCGGCGCTGTCGGCGGTTTTTACTATGCGTATAGCCTCCGAAACGTAGCGGCGCTTGTCCTCGGTTTTGGTGAGGTCGTACCCCCTTTCGAGGACGAGAAGCTTATAGTCGATGAGAGGCATTGCCGCATCGAGGCACCGCTGATAGCCCTCGGCGCCCTGCTGTTTTATGACATCGTCGGGGTCGAGCCCCTCGGGCAGGGGAACGACTTTGACGTTCAGCCCCTCTCCCTTTAAAATATCAAGCCCGCGCAGGTTTGCCTTTTGCCCTGCGGCGTCGCCGTCGTAGGAGATCAGAACCGTGTCGGTGTACCTTTTTATGAGGCGCGCCTGATCCTGCGTAAGCGACGTGCCCATGCTGGCGACGACGTTTTTGAAGCCCGCCGAATAGAGCGAAATGGTGTCCATGTAGCCTTCGACCATTATGACTTCTTTGATAGTTTGGCTTCTTTTAAGCTTTTTTAAAAGATTTATGTTGTAGAGAGTTTTGCTTTTATTGAAAACTACCGTCTCTTTGGTGTTTTTGTACTTTGCAAAGTCGGTCTTTTTGAGCACGCGCCCGCCGAAGGCGATTACTTCGTCGAGGGCGTTGATTATGGGGAAAATCAATCTGCCGCCCTGCGCGTCGACGAGGCGGCCTTCGACCTCGTTTACCGTGCCGCTGTCTATCATGTCCTGTTTTGAATAGTCCTTTTGCATTAAAAAACGGGGCAGATCGGTAAAGTTGAGGCTGGCGCCCAGACCGAACGAACGCACGACGCCCGACGGAATGCGGCGGTTGAGTATATACTGAATGTGTGCGTCCGCCTTGCCAGAATTGAGGTTGTCGAGGTAGAAATGCGCGCAGTCGTTCATTATCTTCAAAATAGTGTCCCGCCTGCGCTTGTTTTCGGCGGTGCGGCGACTGTCGAAAGCCGTCTGCGGCATGGGCAGACCTACGCGCTCGGCGAGCAGCTTTACCGTATCCATGAAGTCGAGCGTTTCCATCTCGGAAACGAGTTTTATTACGTCGCCCGAGGCGCCGCAGCCGAAACAGTGATAGAACTGACCGCTTTCGTTTACCGAAAAAGACGCCGTTTTTTCGTGGTGAAATGGACAGCATGCCCAATAGCTCCCCCCGCGCTTTTCGAGCGAAAAATACCCGCTTGCGACGTCGACGATATTAAGTTTATCCTTTAAAGTCCTTAAAAAATCCTGATCGATGCCGGGCAAACAAACAACTCCTTGGCGATATTATAATTGCTCTCGTTTATTATTGTACTAAGTTATGGCTTTTCAGTCTCCGAGTTCGTTGACGAACAACCAGCCCTGCGGCACGAAAATTTTGTTGAAAATATACACGGCATATCTGTCCGTCATGGACGATATGTAGTCGCACACGGCGCGGTCGGTACCGTCGCTTTCGGCTATGCCGACGTATACGGGCGGCATTTCATCGGGGTGCTTTGAAAAGTATGAATACATTTCGGACAACATGCGCTCCGCTTTTTGCTCCTCCCCCATGGCGTAGGGCGTGCGGTATACCCTGTCGAACATAAACGTGCGGAGAGCGTCGCTCGCCGCCTTGACACTTTCGTCCATCTGCACGTAAGGCTTGTCCGAGCTGGTCTTCCACACCGAAGTCACGGCGGTATTTATGCGCTCGCGCGAGGTCGAGCCGAGCACGCCGACTATGTCCTTCGGCACGTCCTCCGCCTTTAACACGCCCGCGCGGATGGCGTCGTTGAGGTCGTGGTTTATGTAAGCTATTCTGTCGGCGAGGTGAACGCACCTGCCTTCGAGCGTGGCGGCTCTGTTGCCGTTGTGATTTAAAATGCCGTCGCGCACCTCGAATGTGAGGTTGAGCCCCGCGCCGTCCTTTTCGATAAGGTCGACTACTCGGACGGACTGTTCATTGTGGCGGAAGCCCGTCGGCGAAAGCTTATTCAAAATGCGCTCGCCGCTGTGACCGAACGGAGTGTGTCCCAAATCGTGACCGAGCGCTATGGCTTCTGCCAGATCCTCGTTCAAAGCGAGGGCGCGGGCAATCGAGCGCGCTATCTGCGACACATCGAGCGTGTGCGTAAGCCGCGTTACATAGTGGTCGCCCTCGGGCGAAAAGAATACCTGAGTTTTGTTTTTGAGGCGGACGAAAGCTTTGCTGTAAATTATTCTGTCGCGGTCGCGCTGAAAATCCGTGCGAAGGGCGCAAGGCTCCTCCTCGCGCGCCCTGCCCTTGGTGTTCTCTGAAAGGGTTGCATAGCGCGAAAGGGTGAGCTTTTCAAATGAATATGTCCTTGTGCGCACATTATTTTCCATTACAACATTTATATACGAAAAAATTTGCAAATTTCCTTTTTAAAAACGCCGCATTTAAATAATTTTTGACGAAATTTTTTAATTTTATGCCCGAAAAAGCATTTCCGCACATCTGCCCACCGCGGCAATAAATGTATGATGGCAATTACAGGGTTAATTGATATATGGGCGCCGCGCGTCAGATAACGCGCGGCGCCCATATGTTGACTTTAAATTTCGCAAAACTGCTTTATGTTATTTTGCAAATCCGCCGCCAACGGAGATAACCTCGCCCGTGACGTAAGAATTTTCTGCGGCGAAGAGCACGGCGGAGGCGACGTCCTCGCCGCTGCCCAACCTACCGAGGGGAATCTGGTTGATTAAATCCTCCATTTCATCCTCAGTAAAGCAGGCGTTCATCTCGGTATCTATCACGCCGGGAGAGACGCAGTTTACCGTTATGTGCGAGGGCGCGAGTTCCTTGGCGAGAGCCTTTGTGAAGGCGATTACCCCGCCCTTCGTGGCTGAATAAGCCACCTCGCAGCTCGCCCCGACTTCGCCCCATATTGAGGCTATGTTTACTATCGAGCCCCTGCCGCAGGAGATCATGGATCGAGCCGCCTCGCGGCTGCACAAAAACACACCGCGAAGATTTACGCCCACTACCTCTTCCCAGTCTGCCAAGGTGGTGTCCTGAATGACGTTTACCTTTGAAATTCCCGCATTGTTGACGAGCACGTCGAGCCCGCCGAATATGCGGTAAATTTCGGTGAACATATCCTTGACCTGCGCCTCGTCCGAGACGTCGGCGCGCATTAGTACGGGGCAATAGTCAAGCTCGTTGAATTCGTTCTGGGTAGCTATGGCGCTCTCTTCGTCGTGGAAGTAGTTTAATATTACTTCGTATCCTTCCTGCAAAAAGCGCTGGGCGATGGCTTTGCCTATGCCCTTTGTT
>ERZ1643251.3434-NODE-3434-length-14644-cov-5.092604_pt1 | contig 14644 bp, 10 predicted proteins | sample MGYA00579261_ERZ1643251 | MGnify/ENA primary metagenome ERZ1643251 (study PRJEB29033, sample SAMEA4952267) | chicken gut metagenome | biome: Broiler Chicken; feature: Gastrointestinal Tract; material: Caecum | place: Ireland | collected 2018 | study: Broiler...
GATTTGATATGCGATTTTAGTTTCGATACACAATCAGGTATGGACTATAATTCAAGTCCAATCGAATTCCAAATCGAAATAAATAAAAAGAGCGCGCACGCGCTCTTTTTATTTGCGGATATTCACAATCCGCGGTTATTCAAAAATCCGGCTAATAATCCGGGTTATGCTTTATTTTAGTTATGCTTGATTTGTTTTTTGTTCGGTTATGACCTCACCGAAGCCGCTTCCGGTTATAAAGCTGAGCAGCTCGGCGCGCGTTTTGAGTCCGGCGTTTGAAAGAATTCGCCGTATTCGATACCGGACAGTCTCTACCGCGAGCGACAGCTGCTCGGCGATTTTCTCGGTTGTTACCTCGGTTGAAATCAGCCGCAATATTTCGCGGTCGATGGTGTCACAGCCAAGCAGAATCCGTTCAAGCCGCGTGAAGGTCTGCACCTCGTGGTCGTCGTAAAATCCGGTTGTGAATACCGGCTCGTGCGTCAGGGGCTGTTCTGCTGCTGTAATGGTATTTGCCACACAGCTCGATTCACGAATGATCAGCTTTCCTCTGACACGCACACTGATATTGACGTCGCCGCCAGTTTTGGCGAGGTAGGCGTAAGCCATAACTGTCTGCTGTCCGACTTCGGTATTGTCAAGAGTGAGCGACGTAATCGACGGTGAAAAGAGCCGCGATATCTCGGAGCTGCCAAAGCAGACCACCTGTATGTCGCGGGGAATCCTGATTCCTGCCGCGTGCAGGTGCTGTATCAGCGACGCTGCCGCGATGTCATTGGCGCAGATAACCGAATCGAAATACGAGCTGTCAGAAATAAATTCGTTCGCGCAATCGGCAAGACTGCCGTGATTTTCGAATATTCGGGCGTTGGGACCGAGACGCTCGGCAAAGCTCCAGCGTTTTATCAAATCAGCGGACGAGTCGGCGTAGCAGCCGTACAACGCCGGACGCTCGCACCCGCAGTCAGAGAGATGCGCGAGCAGCTGTCCTATTCCCGCGGCATAATCGATGCGTACAACTCCGCGAACCTGCGCGTTCTCGGGCGGCTGGCAGCTGACCAGCAATACGCCGACGCCGTTATCCGATAAAAAGGCGAGCGCCTGCGATATCCATTTGGGCGATGTGCCGATAAGCACGACCAATCGGTCGTTTGCACGGGTGCGCGGGAGCTTTTGGTAATCGTAGCTTGTATAAGTCATCGGGTCAATCTCGAGCAGTGAATACTTTTTTCGTGACAGCTCCCGCTCAAGACCGACGCGTGTCTCGGCGCACCAGATAGATTCAACATCGTATATTGGTTCAATTATCACCGGTATTATCACAAGCTTCACCTCGAGTGTTAATTTTACCGCAGGGTCGGAATACTGGAAAAAGTCTTATAATGGACTTGTCAAACTCATGAGTTTGGCGGCTTGATATCTGCGACTGCTGATGGGTTAGAAAAAACATCACAAAGCATTGACAAAGACAGGGCTTATGTAATGTCATTGTCATAATTATACCGCAAAATTGCGGTTTTGTCAATTGAACAGTAAAAATATCATTATTTTTCCCGTTATAATTACCTTGCCGTGCAGCTCCTGTCATGGTATAATTTTGACATAAAGCAATTTCGAGGTGATTTTATGCAGAAAAATAAAACAGAGACTCAGCTGATACAAAAAAAGCTGACGATTCCGACTTACGCGCTCGGGGAGGCGCAGGAGCTGCCCTATTTCATCGAAAACAAAGCCTATCAGGGCGCGACCGGACGGGTCTACCCGCTGCGGTTCTGCGACAAGCTGACAAATGAACGCGTGTCGCGCGACTACGACGCGGTGATACTCGAAAATGACTACATCAGCGTCACATTATTACCCGAGCTGGGCGGCAAAATACACGGCGCGGTCGACAAATCGAACGGCTACGAGTTCATATATCAGAACAGCGTCATAAAGCCGGCGCTGATCGGACTCGCCGGACCGTGGGTGTCGGGTGGAGTTGAGTTCAACTGGCCGCAGCACCACCGACCGACTACCTTTATGCCGCTCGAGACGGCGTTCCGCACGAATGCCGACGGCTCAAAGACCTGCGTAATGGGCGAGTCCGAGCCGTTCAACCGTATGCGCGGCGCGGTCGAGGTCACGGTTTATCCCGACTCGTCACTGGTAGAGGCAAAAGCGGTTGTATACAACCGCACCGACCGTCCGCTGCCGTTCATGTGGTGGAACAATCTCGCGGTGCGCGTCCACGAAGACTACAAGTGTGTATTCCCGCCGGACGTCGAGTGGGGAGTCGACCACGACCGCCGCGCGGTGATCTCTTTTCCGGTGATGCGGGGAGTATACAAAACCGCGCGTCCGTATGATTACGGCGACGGGCGCGACGTCACCTGGTACAAAAACGTGAAGCTGCCGACATCGGTCATGGTCGCGCGCGGACAGAGCGACATGGATTTTCTCTCCGGCTATGACTGGCGCGCAGCCGCGGGTACTGTTACCGTATCCGACCACAGCTACAGTGTCGGCAAGAAGATGTGGACTTGGGGCGACGGCGACTTTGGTCACGCGTGGTGCGCGAACCTGACCGACAACGGCGACCGCTACATCGAGCTGATGACCGGAGTCTACACCGACAATCAGCCCGACTTCACCTACATACAGCCGGGCGAAACCAAGGTTTTCAGTCAGGTCTGGTATCCGATTAACGGCATCGGTGAGGTCAGGAACGCGACCGAAAAGGGCGCGGTTTCGCTCGATATCGACGGCGCGAAGGTATCCGCTGGCGCGTGCGTGACGCGCGGTTATGATTCGGTCGAGCTGAAAATCAAATATCGCGGCGTCGAGGTCGCGAAAACGAATGGAAAGCTCGCGCCGGACGGACATATCACGGTCGAGGTCGAGCTTGACGAGCCGATAGAGCCGACCGAGGTATATGTCGAGCTGACACATGACAGCGAGCGTTTGGTCGACTATCAGCCGAAGCCCAAAGGGACAAAGCCCAAGCCGTCGCCGCGTGAGATTCCCGCCCGACCGGCTGAAATCGGGTCGATCGAGGAGCTGTATCTTCACGGCGCACACCTGATGCAGTATAAGCATCACACCTACAAGCCCGAGGACTACTTCGCCGAGGCGTTGCGGCGCGACCCGAACGACCTGCGCTGCAATCACGCGATGGCGCTGATTTACACCGAGCGGGGCGAGTTCGATTTGGCGCGCGCGCACTTTGAGACCGCGATGGCGAGGTTGAGGCTGCGCAACGACAATCCGGCGGATACGCGTCTGTACTGTGACTTCGCGCGGCTCGAGCGGCTGTGCGGCAATGTCGACAAAGCCTACCGGCTCTGGCTCGACGCGTCGTGGCAGTATGGCGAGCGCTCGGACGCGCTGTATGAAGCCGCGCGGATCGACTGCCTGCGCGGGGATTTTGCGGGCGCGGAGCAGAAGCTCGTCAATTGTATTGAGACGAACGCTAAGCACTATGGAGCGCGAATTCTGCTCGGCTACATCAAGTCGGACGCGGAGCTGATCTCGCGCGTGCTTGACGAAGTTCCGCTCGACGCGACCGCGAGATACGCGCTCTGGCTGCTGCGGGGTGGGGAGGTCGACGAGTATCTGCGGCAGCGTCCGGAGGATGTGCTCGACGCGGCGCTCGATTTCGAGAGAGCCGGATTTGCAAATGAGGCGGTGCGGATACTGTCCGACTGCACAAACAAATCGCAGCTGATATACCTGCATCTCGCGCGGCTGACCGGAGAGCAGTCGGTATACTGCGACCTCGTCGGCTGTCATCCGAACCGGCTCGAGGACATAGCGGCGCTCGGCGGCAATGACTGGCAATCGAAGTATCTGCTCGGCTGCCTGTATATGGACCGCATGAACTACAATCGCGCGATCGAGGCGTGGGAGGAAGCCGACCGGCTGCACGACTACGCGCCGACCAAGCGCAATCTGGCGCAGGTCTACTACGACCACGCCGGACGGTCTGACGACGCGCGTCGGATGCTCGAAGCGGCGTTCAAGTTGGGCGGCAGCCGTCAAACTATGGCGCGGATATTATACGAGCTTGTCATGCTGTACAAAAGCAGCAATGTTTCGGTCGACGAGCGGGTAAAGCTGCTCGAAGCGAATCTCGAGCTTACCTGCGAGCGGGACGACTGCTGTCTTGAATATATCATCCTGCTTGTCATGCAGGGAAGATATGACGACGCGGAAAAACTGCTCAAATCACGAAGATTCAATATATACGAGGGCGGAGAAGGTAAGCTGACCCGTCATCACGGCTGGCTGTATCTTTTGATGGCACACGCGGCGGCGTCAGACGGCGAGCTGACACAGGCGCTCAGCTTCTGCCATGACGCGCTGGTCTTTCCCGAAAATTACGGTGAAGGTCGGCACTACAGCGCGCAGGAGGCGAACATCTACTATTACACCGGAGTATACGAAAAGCGGCTCGGGAATAACGCCGCCGCCGAGCGAGCCTTTCGGACCGGACTCGGTCAGGCGGGTCAGCCGAGCGAGATGACCTATTTCCGCGCGCTCTGCGCATACGAGCTCGGCGAGCCGGATATGGCGCGGGGGCTGTGCGGCGAGCTGCTCGCGCGTTCGGAGGAGCTGCTCGAAAACGCCGACAAACGGGGATATTTCGGCGTGGGTATGCCGGTTCCGGCGCCGTATGAGCAGGATATTGTGCGGATGAACAGAATCAACGCGTATCTGCTGAGGACGCTCGGAGAGCTGGGGATGGGCGGTCAATATGCCGATTCACTCGAACGGCTGCGGGAGCTCGAGCCGGAAAATACGATTCTGTGTTATCTCGAACAGTTGGGGGTGGTGTGACCACACAACGGTAGAATGTGTCGGATATCACGAAAAACAGCTTGCGTTCAATGCGGTTTTGTGCTATAATCTAATAAAGGAGGTTGACATATACCAGTCAGCCGCTTGATTTCGGAGGTGACACCTATGCTTGACAATATATTGACCTATCCGCAGGGCGCGGAGTCCGACCCGTTCTTCGCCGCGCTCACGACCGCGCTGCTGCCGATACTCGGCTATGACGAGGACACCGAATATTACTGCTCGCCGAGGGGGCGGTACTGCACGCTGTGCGGCGAATGCGGGCGCAGCCGACTAATGTCAAATCACGAGATGCTGTATCACGCTTTGTTTGCCGCGTCGGGAGCGGCGTTCTGCTTTGACGCGCCTGAGGACGACGACTGTGAAAGCAAAACCTATCCCGGCGCTTTGAGCGGCTGGAGGTGGGACGACGAATTCGTCGACCGGCTTACCCGAGTCTGCGGCGTCAGCTATTGCCGGCGGCGGGGTGACGACGTCGACGTGAGTGAACAGATCGCACGGTCGCTGTCGCGTGGATATCCGGTCCTCGCACGGCTCGGCGCGAGCGGGAACTGCGTGTTCGGCGATTATGCCGCGTGGTGCGTCGTCACCGGCTGCGACGGCGATGCTCTTCGCGGCAGGGATTCGTGCTTTAGGTATCTTTCGGCTTTTGCAGAATATGCTGACAGCAATGCCGACAGCGAGTTCATATTACATGGTTGGCGCGAGCGGCTAAACGACGCGATGATCTTCACCGGCAGAACCGAACCGAGCGTGTCCTTTCGCGAAATACTTCGGCACATCATCGACGTTCTGCGGTGCGGAGCGCGGGAGGATTACCGGCGCGAGGTTTTTGGCTTGATCGACGGCGCGTCGGGCGAGAATGCACAGATGGCGGCGTTTATACTGACGTCGATGGTCGGATATCCGATCGAAGCGCGCTGGCACGCAGCCGAAGCCTTCTGCTCGAAGGACAATATACTTGTGAATCTGTCGAATGACGAACAGCTCAAAGCAAAGCTCGCCGACCTCATGTTCAGCCGCTACATACAGAATGACAACGACGAAACGCACGGTGTCTGTTGGAAAATCTGGAATCTGCTCGGAGGCTGGGGCGAGCGGGGCTACGAGCTCGCGCCCGACGCGGCAGAGCGTATCTGTCAAAGCGAGGTCAAAGCCGTGCTGCGGCGGCTGTATACGAGGGTGTTCGACAATGATGAAGCGGTACTGCGCGGGCTTTGTGAGCTTGTAGATTGACTATTTCAGCCGCGCGATCAGCCCCGCGCCCTCCTCTTTGAGCCAGCGGCGGCTCGTCTGGTAGTCGGGCAGGATCCTCGCCACCTCATCCCAGAAGCGCGGCGAGTGGTTCATCTGACGTCGGTGGCAGAGCTCGTGGACGACGACATAATCGCGCACGTCGTCCGGACAGAGCGCGAGCAGGCAATTGAAGTTGAGGTTGCCTTTGGATGAGCAGCTGCCCCAGCGCGAGGTCTGATTTCTGATCGTTATCCGGTTATAGCTGACGCCGATGAGCCGGGCGAAATGCTCGACTCGCGGCGGCAGCAGCTGCTTAGCCTGTGCGGCGAGCTCGCGTATCTCGCGCTCGGAAAAGGGCGCCGCTGTGCTGACACGCGCACGCGCCTGCGTCAGGTGGCGAGCGATCCAATCCGCCTTTTCTTCGAGCAGCCGCGACGCGTATTCGTCGGTCGCCCCAAACGGCAGCCGCAGGACCACCTCGGCGTCGCGGTTGATTTCAATAGCCGCGGTTTTCCGGCGGCTGCGGATGATTTTAACATCGTAGTACATATGCTTATCCCGTATAATCATAGAATACATATATGATATCGGAAAATACAGGCGGTTGTCAAGCGCGGTCACAAATTATTTACAATCATCTCTGTCGATACGCCCGATATATCGTGCCGTTAAAACCCCAATCAAGCCAATCACCAGCCCGCAGCCAAGGAATATCGCCGACAGCTCTGACGAATACCGGTCGAGGAGCCAGCCGAACAGCAGCTGCCCGACCGGCTGCGCGCACAGTGACAGGGTGTAAACATACGACATGACCTTGCCCATCAGATGGTCGGGCGTTTTTGCTTGAATCAATGTAATCGAAAGAGTCGAAAATATGCTGCATCCGAACTGGCAGAGACAGAATATCACTGTTATAAAACCAAATCGAACGGCGGTATCGGTCGGCAGCAGGAAAATCACCGCTAACGGAAAGAGCAGCGCTCCGAAGCCGACAATTATATATGTCAGGTGCGGCGCGCGCAGCCGGTTCGCCATGACTCCGACGAATATGCCGCCCGCGATCGCGGCGAGGGCAGACGCGCTCTCGGATATCGCGTAATGCTCGGTCGAGAGTCCGAGCAGCGTGCGGACTATGTATGGAAATCCGACGACCGCGATTCCGGCTAAAAACAGACTGACCGACGCGGCGACAAGCAGCAGCAATAGCAGCTCGGGACGGTCACAGCGCAGAAAATTCATCCCCTCGCGAAAATCGCGCGAAATTGTAGCTCTGACTCCGGAGCTTGAATTAGTATTGACCGGCTCGAGGTGAATGAACAGCTCGAAGCCGGCGGTCAATAGAAAGCATACCGTGGTGCCGAACAGCACGAAGTTGATGCCAAACGCGGTATAAATCAAGCTGCCGATAAACGGCGTGACCAGCGCGGCGATTGCCGAAACCTGCGAGACTGCGGCATTACCCCTGATGACATTATCGCCCGATAAAATCTGCGGGACGCAGGCCTGCACAGTCGGCGACTCAAACGCGCCGATAATTGACATAATAACGAGCAGTCCGCCGACAATGTACAGCTCGCCGCCGGCTTCGAATATAATCCCGCGGCCAAAGGTCAGCATCAATCCGCAGCCGAGCAGAATGCAGCCGGACAGAGTGTCAAGTAGGACCATGACGCGTCGGCGGTCAGCGCGGTCGGCGAGTACGCCGCCAAATGGCGAAAGCAGTATCATCGGCAGCATCGTGGCGGCGGTGATTATAGAGAATACACTCGCCGAGCCGGTGAGGTCGAGGATATACATTGACAGCGCGAATTTGAGCGAGTAGTTTCCGACAAGCGAGCTGATTTGACCGAGGAGCAGCAGAATGAAGCTTTTGCAGAACAGCCGGTCGTTTGTTTGGTTTTTCATGATGTGTTTCCTTTCATGGCGCAGTAATATTTGGTTGTAGATTGTAGTGCGGCTATACATACGTGCGGTTGGTATGTATAACCGATGTGAATTGGGTCGGAATGATACCGACCGTATGAATGTATATTGAGGAAATATCAGTCATGCTTCTGTGAGGCTGTTGTCAAGCAGAGCGGTCGAAGCATGACTGGCAGTTAAGCATGGCTAATATCAAGGGGTCGAATAGTGTGGGTCGAATAGTGTGTAATGACTAATGACGCGCCGCGGCTAACATCGGGATACGGCTATCGCGAGGCATGAGCAATACCGCTGGCACCGAGATCAATTCTGATAAAAGGACTCGGGAATCTGCGAGACAAATTCATCAATCAAACGGCTGATAGAGTCGTCGACGAGCGGCAGTCCCATTTTTTCGAGCATATCTCCGATGAATCTGAATTTGCGCCGTATCGACGTTCGGTCGCCGGGGTAGACCGACGGCAGCAGCCACAGGCTGGTCAGAAGCGGCAGCAGCTCGGCGAGCTCGGTCGAATACTCGGTGTGAATCGAGCCGTCGCGGTTGCCCTCGTCTATAAGCTCGCGCAGGTAGGGAGTCAGCACCTTGAGGTTCGATTCGATCATCTCGACGAGAATGCGCGGGTTCTTTGTCACCGGAATCGACGCGAGCGTCAGGCTGTTGCGGTCGGTGTCGGTCTGATTCAGACGGGTCGCCTCGCGCAGCTTTTCGAGCCCGTTCAAATCGGAGCGCGCCTTTACGGCTTCGAACGGATTGTTGTTATAAAACATCCGGTCGCTGACCGCGCTGATTATCTCCTCCTTTGATTTGAAGTGATGATAAACCGCGCCTTTGGTCAATCCGCCGAGCTCGTCGACGATATCCTGTATTGTAGTGGCTTCGTAGCCTTTCGTAAGGAAGAGCCGCTGCGCGGCGTCGAGGATCTTTTCGACAGTGACCTCTGGGTATTTATTGCGGGCCATGTGTTGTCCTTCCTTTATATACATTCTTTGAGTATGTATATTATATCAGAGGTATGTCTATTTGTCAAGAGAAATTTCGAGATAGTATCAACCGATTCTATATTATCTGTTGATTTTCAGGTCGATCTGTATTATAATAATAACATCAGTACGACCTTAACATGATCTGGCACAGAAAGGAATTAGAACATGGTATTTACAAATGATATAACGACCGATAAACCACTGACAATCACGCCCGGCGAGCCGATATCCGAATACGCGGCGATAATCGGAGTCTCGGACGACCCGCGGGTCATCGACGCGGGCAGACGTTTTTCTGCCGCTATTGACGACGGCTTCGTCTCCGATTTCGAGAAATCGGAGCATCAGGTCCGGCTTGGACACGCCGACCAGCCGGATAAAATGGCTCATGTATCGACTTTTATCGTCATCGACGGCTATGTATACATGACCTACTACGCCAACACGAAGGAGCCGTCGGAGGACCCGAAGAATCAGACCGCGCGGTTAGTCTGGGCGCCGCTCTCCGACCTTGACAATAAGACTTATCTCGACGTGCAGGCGTCGGGCGACAGTGTCGACGGGCATATGATCGATATGGTATACGACACGATTTTGATGCGGTGGGACGAAAATACAATATACGTGATGTGGACCGCGCGCACCGACGGCAACTATTACCGCTTCATCCGTCCATTCGATACGCGAACAAAGCAATTCGGTGACATCAAGGTCAACCGCTTCAAGGTTGGCGATGTGACTAATGATTTCAGCAGCACCGGCATACGCTCCGCGCTCGCGGCAAACGATATTCCCTGTAAGACTATGTATGCGGATATCGGTATCATGCAGAAGCTGACCAGCCGCGTCGAGGACGGCGCGCCATGCTACTACACCGGCGCGTACAGCGGCGACTTCAACTGTATCATCAAAAGCCGCGACCTTATCACGTGGGAATATGTGTCGCAGCCCGACTTTGTGAACGAATCGAAATGGGAGAACGCGGTATATGTCAAAAACGACAAATGCTATTATTTCGTCCGCCAGCAGGACAGCTGTCCTTACGGCTTTCTGACCGTGTATGACCTCGAAAGCAGAGTCTGGTCAAAGCCGGTCGGAATTGCCGACTGCCAGTCACGGTCGGATTTCATCGAATATCATGATGGACTCTACCTGTTTCACGCTCCGGTTGACCGCCGTCATATCGGAATTGTCAGAATCGACACTGACGATATAGCAAACAGTAAGGTGGTGCTGCAGGCAAAGATGAGCACCGGATGCTTCTATCCGTTTGTGCAGTATTATCAGGACGACGAGCTCGCGATGTCATACACGGTCGACCGAAAGCATATCCGACTCGCGCGCTTCAGGCTTTCTGATTATCTCGGGTGATCATTCTAAATCGGACTTTTTTATCTGACTGTGTCAATATTTGCAAGAATTTTGCTTAAGCGCACTGAATACATTGACAATTGCTTGATCCTGTGTTATAATATTGATAATAAAAGGCAATATATTATTATCATTGCCGTAAATATCAAATAAGAGGTGACACAGAATGAAGCATTCGAGACGATGTATATTGATATTATTGGCGTTACAGCTTTGCGCGACGGCAGCGTGTGGGGAGCAGGCGTCGGTTGAGACCGAAACGACCACCACAGCTGAGGATACGACCGTGCCCGAGCTCAGTGACAATCTGCCGGACGTCGACATGGACGGCTTCGAGCTCCGGATCAGCAACGCGGAGGAGACATGGCTCTCATGGGCGGAGATACAGATTGTCGCAGACGAGGAGAACGGAGACCTGCTTAACGACGCTATCTACCATCGGAACACAAAGATAGAGGAACGGTTTAACTGCAAACTTGTCGAGACTGAGCAAGAGCGCGTCACCCCTGATGTCATGGGTAGAGACGTGATGGCGGGTGACGCGTCCCACGATGTCTGGCTCGTGTATGATATCGACGTTGTCAATATGGCGGCGGCCGGATATCTCATGCCATTTGAAAACCTCTCCTATGTCAACCTTGATGAGCCATGGTGGAATCCGATGGCAACCGAGGTGTTCAACATAGCCGGCAAGCAGTATGCCGCCGCCGGAAACTTCAATCTGTCGACTCTTTCGCGCGCTGCCGGGTTTATATTCAACAAGGAGATATACGATCAGATCGGAGCGGAGGAAAGTATATACGATTTGGTCAGCGAGGGTAAATGGACAATCGATAAGATGTACGACATCTCGAAGCTCGCGTACAGCGACCTCAACGGCAACGCGCTGATAGACGCGGGCGACCGCTTCGGCATAAACGGCTCGTGGAAAGAGCTGTACAACCGCTTGATACTTGGCTCGGGTGTCTCATACATCACAAAGGACGAGGACGGAATCCCGCAGTTCTCGCTGCCAGACGACACGCTCGCAATTGACAAGATACTGCGTATTTACGATTTATTCACCGATCAGCAGGTGACTAACAGCAAGATAAGCAGTAACGTCGACGCGGACGGAGCAGGCGGAGACTTCCAGAAGGGTGAGGTGCTGTTCTCGGTATCGCAGCTGTTCGGACTTGAAAGGGCGCGGACATATGAAATTGACATCGGCTTCATTCCGACTCCGAAGTGGGACGAGGAGCAGGAGCACTACTACGCCCCATCGTTTGGCGCGACGGTTGCCGTGCTCGAACAAACACTGGCGCTCGACCGGCTCGACAATGTTGGAATTATTCTCGAGGCGCTCTCGTTTGACTCGCAGTACAACGTCCTCCCCGAATACAAGGAAGTAGCGCTCAAGACCAAGTCGGCGCGAGACGATGAGTCGGCGGCGATGATCGACATCATAATAGACTCGATCAGCTTCGAGTTCGGATTGAACGCATGGCAGGATGTCGTCGCGAACCCGTTCATCCGCGGCAGCTTCGCGGCGGGTAATAATAACATCGCGTCGACGCTCGCGTCAATGGAGACGACAGTCAACGCCGAGATTGAGAAATTGAGAGAGAATATTCTCGACTGACATCTGATTATAGGCAGGCTACATAACGCGAGATATACATAAACAGGAAGGGCAGGGATCCTTCCTGTTTTGTATAACAATGAGTATGAATTGAGATCTCGTCAATGGCTTTACAATTGTAAGCGCGGCGCCGGTCTGTGTTGCCATTTGATACAAACAGTATATATATATATAGTCAGCCCGATATCGGCAATCCTTGCACTGTCATTCCGTTATCGTCAGCTCGCGTATCGTCACGCGGTTGAGGCAGCATCCCTCGTCGGCGCCGCCGCTGCAATAGGCGAGCAGCAGCCTGTCCGCGTCGATAAAATACATCGCCGGATAACAGAAGCCGCGCGTCGGATCGTCTTCGATTATCGCCGGCTCGCTATAATTGTAACCGTCGAGCGACGACGCTATTACGAGCGGAGTCCGACCGCCTATCCAGTAGCCGGACGGCTTCGGGCGACCATAATATTCGGGAATCGGGTTCCAGACCGCGTAAAATTTGCCGTTATATGGATTTTTTTTGACTAACATCGGCGACGCGGGCGACGAAAAGCGCGACGGCTGCGGCATAAACCAGTGCTCCCCTCGGTCGGGCGAAATGCTCTCATATTGATACATACGGTCGGTGCGGAAATAGCCGTAGAGTATACCGTCCGCAAGCTCGCATACGCCCGGCTCCTGCAAGCCGGTGCGGCTGAAGCTGTCGTTGAGGTCGAGCTTCGCTGAGGTGTGACGCCAGCTTATGCCGTCGTCGTCCGAGACAAAGAAGCAAGCGCGGCTGCGTGACTCGGTGAAGTTGACGTTCGCTTCATCCGGCTTCTGACAGCTCGGGTGGTGCGCGGCAGGAATGATGATACGACCGCAGGACAGCCGCACGACGCGGTCGTTGTTGACTACATAATAATCGGGCAGCGAGTCGGGCAGGCAGAGCGTGTCGGACACAAGATTATCGAAGCCGCCGCGGTATCTGCGCAGACGGTATTGTGAGCGCAGACCGTCCTTCTGGAGCTTCAACAGAAAGAATAATCCGATGTCGCCGTTCGCCATGCGCAGCAGCGACACGCTCATTACATTGATATGACCGTAATCGCTCGCGTCGACAACTGTGGTCGGATGCTCGACGTCCCAGCTCTCGCCATGGTCATACGAGTATATTACCGCGAGCGAGCAGCGCGCGTGGTCGTCGAAGCTCGTGCCGGTATATCGGCTGTAGACATACGCGATTCTGCCGTCGTCGAGCGAGATAAACGCGCCCTCGCTGTTACGCGGATTGCCGGTTGACGGTGATATTATCGCTCTGATTTCGGAAGTGACAAGTTTCATTTTGTGTAGTCCTTTCAGCGATGAATTATGTATTAATGGTTGTATTTTTCAAAGATATGACTGCGATATTGAAAATATTATACCATCATTATACATCTGTGTCAATAATAAAATCCCGCCATACGACATGATCTTGTATATATGGCGAGATTTGCATAATAAATATTAAATATCAAAAAATACAGATGTATTGCCGCGGTACATCACTTCAGGGTCGCGGCAAATTCGGTTATCGAGCTGACAGTTGCATCGATATCCGCCTCAACCTGCGACTCGATCGCGGCATAAGACGAGACGATGTCGATTTCACCGAGCTGGTGCTTGAAGTAGTTGTTGATCAGATTGTTGAGCGAGTCGCCGCCGAACATTACAGTAAGCTCGAATGTGACGTTGTCGAATATGAGGTCGATGATTTCAGCCGACTCCTCGTCGCGCGCGCCTTTCATCTGCAATACATTTTCATATACCGCCGGACGCACATAGTCGTAGCCATATGCCGCCATGGCGTCAATCAGAGTGCCGGCGCGGTCGAGTGCTTCTCCGGTCAGCGTTATCGGTACGACTACCGTCGCGGTAGCCCACGGCTGGCTGTAGCAGATGTATTCCTCCTGCGCCTCGTTCTGCTTCGGGAAAGGCAGTATGCCGTAGTCCCAGCCGAGGTCGCGGTAATCGGCGAGGTTGAACGTGACCGGAGTATAGAAGAGTGTATTTCCGTTGTTCAAAACCGCACCCGAGTCAAATACCTTTGTCGTCGTGTCGAATATGCCGTCCTCCATAAAGAACGCGGCTATCTTCTGGCAGAGCTCGATAAGCCCCTCGTCCTTGAGCTGGCAGACAAGCTCGCCGCCCTCATTCTTTACGACTTTGTAGCCCGAGCTGTAAATGAGTCCCTCGACACAGTCGCTGAGCTGTCCGAGCCGGTCATTGCCGTCGATCATTGTATTTCCGTCGGTGTCGTTGACTGCGAGACGGCTTAATTCAAACATTTTGTCGAGCGTCCATTTGCCGTCCTTGACAAGGTCGTACATATTTTCGAGCTGCAATTCCTCAGCCATTTCGGTATTGAACATATAAATATAAACCGAACCGTAATAACGAGGTGAAATCGCGCTCGCCGAGAAATAAAGCCCGTCGCCGATATACATATCGGCGTTCAGCTCGGGCATCCAATAGTCAGCGTCGATATTTATCGTGTCGATATAGTTTATTGGGTATGAACAGTTGTTTAAAAGCATGGTCTTGGCGATCACTGCGACGTCCATAATGCAGGCGTCATAATAATAGTCGCCCGCCATCACGCTGCCGACTAGAGCCTGTTCACACTAATATTGCGTCAATCAGCATAGAAAAGTAGATAAA
>ERZ1643251.3435-NODE-3435-length-14642-cov-23.087749_pt1 | contig 14642 bp, 26 predicted proteins | sample MGYA00579261_ERZ1643251 | MGnify/ENA primary metagenome ERZ1643251 (study PRJEB29033, sample SAMEA4952267) | chicken gut metagenome | biome: Broiler Chicken; feature: Gastrointestinal Tract; material: Caecum | place: Ireland | collected 2018 | study: Broiler...
TCCACCGCCAACATCATGCCTTTGTGGTCTTGAAACACTGTGCAGTTTCCATCCGAACCGGTCTTTGTAAATAACGTTCTCATGGCTTATTTGATTTCAATTTTAGATATGCTTCGCTGAATCTCGTCCAGCTTTTGCGATACTTCTAAATAAACCTGCTTGATTGTTTCAATCGCTTCCAGTAAACTCATGTCCTTCTCTTGCATCCTGTCCCTTGCTTCCCTTTCAGCAATATCTTCAAGAGCGGATGTGAGTCTGGAATAATATCTCGGTTTCTGGATTACTTCTCTTCCTGCCTTCTTGCTGTAGTAAATTCTTCCGCCGATATATTGATAATCATCCACTATGATTCCGTAGCTTTCGTTTACTTTAATCATAATATCACCTCTCGCTTTCAATAAAGAGTGGACTCATCGGAGCCTTCGCTTTCATCCTCGATTACCTCTCCGGTTGACTTACTGACCGTAACATAGTCTGAAATCGGTGCAGAATCTTCGACCTTATCCTCAGAAAATTCTTTGTAGTCAACGTCCGTATATTCTTCCTCGGAACAAGTATTTTCAACCGCTTCCATTTCAGCTTCGTTCTTGGAAGATTCATAGTCAACGCTCTTTCTTGCATCCTCGAACAGTTCAGAATCATCGGAAGTGTTGCGAACCATCTTGGTGATCTTGTTGATAACAGTTTTCTTTGCCATATCGTCAGGATATTGCGCATGGGTGCTGCTAGCTTTGAGATTTCCGTCCTCATCAAACGGTTTCGCAGTAGACTTCTTCCATGCGGCAAGAATCTCCTTCCATGTCATAATCAGCGTTACAGGCTCTTTACCGTCGTTGTACAGGATAGTTGCGTAAGCGGCAAGAATCTTATCGCTGTCCATGCTTTCAAGCGTTCTGGTATGTTTTGTGACCTTGTAGGTGTTTCCAGGAAGATGTTCAAACTCAAAAGTTTCTCCCTCTTTTACAACGTCTGCAACAGCATCATCAATAGTCGGGTCGGCTCTCTTTGCAATCGCAACGTTTCCAAAGTAGCTTACCATCAGTCCCAGCTTTTCACCGTATGCAATAGGATAGCACTGTTTCTTTGATGGATTCAGGCCCAATATACACATGTTCAGCATCGCATTAGCAATAGACGGGAGAGTGCAGTTTCTAAGTTTGTCATCGTCCATAATCATCAGCCGCAGGGCGTTTACTGAATTTCCTACGGAGTAATTCTTCGGGATTTCCAGTTTGCCTTCATCAGCATACTTCATAACCTGATTGATAACGCTTGTGGAAGTGTCCTTCAACTTCTGCACAATAGCGTTGTTCTTTTCCTGCTGTTTCTTCATAATGTCATTCATGTTTCTAGTTCTCCTTTACTTCAAAATGTTTTTTAAACTCATATCCGCACTCTTTGCACTTCCAGAAACCGTTTTCCTGTTTGCGACCTGTTTCTCCGCCGCACTTCGGGCAGACTTCCTTTTTTACAGACAACAGAACAGTCTGCGTATCGCAATCCAATGTTTCAGTGATTCCTTCGGCGTTGTCGATAAAGAGCGGCAGATAAGCGTTGTAATACCGCTGGAAGCCCTTCACAATGTCGAGATTGCAAATCAGCTTTGTGGATGCAGAAAGATCTTGGTAGTTCTGCCCGTTGAATGTAGGGATGCAGGATTCAGAAACCTTGCCACTCTTTGCTTCTCTTGTAAACTTGAATCTTACATTGTCAAAGAGTTTGTTTACGGCATCCTCCAACAATTTGCTTCTCTTTTTGATGAACTCCTCGGAAAGGTCAAGGTACATCTGCGCTTTGTCAAGCTCAGCAGAATACCTGTCTCGGCTTTCTTCCAGTTCTTCAATCATTTTCTGGCAACGACGGTTGCTGTCGATCTTGTTGAGTTCCAAAAGAATCTTCTGCTTTTCATCTTCTACTTTGGCCTGCTCATAGGCAATTTCAGAAAACTTCCGCTTTAATTCCTCATCGCATCTGGCGTTGGCAGATTTCAACTCTTTTTCGAGGAAGTCTACAGTGGAGCGTTTGGATTGAATCTCGTCAGCAATAGACTCCTTAATTGACTCCACCTTCGCCTTATATTCTTCTTGCAGTTTGCTTTCTTCTTCCGAAAGGTGAACCAACTCTTTTTGAAGGTCTGCCTTCTGAACACTCAAATCGTCAATTGCGTTCTGTGATTCTTCTATTTCCCTCTCAATATCTTCAATTTCTGTCTGCCGTTCTTCAATGTTACCCTTGACATAATTGTATTTTCTTTGAAATTCTTCCATCGCTTTGGTGAGATTTTCGCCAGTCAATTTAGTGCCACACGTTGGACAAATATATGGGGTGGAATTGTTCATTGATTCAAGTTCTGCCTTATCTTCCCTGATGAAATTCTTCTTGATGTTCTTGCTGGCAGTCAATCCGTCAATACGGACAAGCAACGACTTGATCTGAGACTCTATATCAGATACCTTTCGGTTGTTCTTATGCTCGCTATTGCGAATTTCGTTCAATTTCTCGATATATTGGTTCTTTTCATCAAACATCAAGCGGCTTTCTTTATTCTGGGCTTCTGAAAGCTCCTGCCTTGCAGATTCAAGTTGTTCTTTGATAGAGTTTACCTGACTCATAGACTCTGGTGTAGGCGCACTCTGTGTTCTCAATGCGTCAATCTTAGCAGATACCGAACTCAACATGGTGTTCAACTCTGCTTCGGACTTTTCAACTTTCAAAATGTTCTTCGCCTGCTGCTCTACTCTGATCGGAATATCATCAATCTGCTGGTGGATTCTTTTTACCTCTGCTTTATAGAACTTCTGAATATCATCTACACTGTCATATCGTTTCAGAAGCTCTAGGAGCGGCTGGAAGGCTTCTTCGGATTCTGCGATACTTTTATCGCTTTCCACGTTTGCCATGTGTTTCAGGGCCTTGCACTGGCGCTGAGACACTGTTTCGCCGTTCGCTGTTGTCATAAGCTCTGTGAAGTAGTTTGGAAAGGTAAGTAATTTAAACACTTCTTCCTCTCCAACGGAATCCGCAATGTACTTCTCAAACTCTTTAATCCCTGTTGGAATACCGTTGATAAAGCACTCTGTCTTATATCCAGAAAACTTCTTGTCTCTGGTAAACTTAGCCTGATAAACCCTTTTAAGATTAACTGGCTTTTCGTCAATCTCCGCTTCAACCTCTACACTGGGAGAAACAATTTCGGTAGCAAAGTTTGGCTTAATTCCAAAGTCCGTGCTTCCGTCGCTGGATTTCTTGCTAAGGCAGTAGCAAAAAGCGTCGTAGAGTGTTGTTTTTCCGGTTTCGTTATCTCCCTCAATCAACGTAGATTCAGGGGAAAACTCAACATCCATCTTCTCAAATCCCTTAAAGTTGTTCAAAGAGATTTTCTTCAATGTAAATCTCATAATGTTTCCTCCTTGTTTTTATTTCAGCATAATTTTTGAATAAGCATATCCAATGTATCTTTTCAGTGTTTCGCCCGGCATTGACAAAGATGATTTTGTTAGCTTTCCGCACATGGCCTTGAACGTTGTAAGTGTAATTCCATACTCTTGTTCTACCGGCTTCACAATTTTGGTAATCATCATGCCCGGCCTGTAGTTTTCGATTGCAGCAACTAGATATTTAAAAGCAGTAGCGTTAATATCTAGACCATCTTCAACCAAAAACCTCTCAATTTCTTTTCTGATCTCGCTGTTTTCTGCCATCCTCTCACCTCCTTACAGTTACTTATTGTATCTCTTTTTACAGACCAAATCAATACCAATATTATACAAATTATCGCCCTCCGATATGTTTATTATTTACTCTAGTCTAGCTTTTTCAAGGGCTTGCTTCCCTTCTTCGCTGATTTCGGTTAATATTTTCTTGATTGTGTTTAAATGGTTTTCGTTTTTAATCTCAATTTCTGAAGTGCCAATCACTATTGCCATATAAGACCCTTGCTTCATTCCTTTAATAAGACTATCTGCCACCTCTCCTCTCTTTACTTTTCTAAGAAAACTGTCTAACTGTACCTTATTCATCTCTTAATTCCCCTTTCATCTCAATCATCTTCTCTCTTACGAGTTTGTCTACGACCTTTCCTGTATATTTATACCCGCAAATCTTTCGCAACTTTTCAAGATTGTATGCGGTTTGTGCTGTAACCATAATCGACAATCTCCGAAGATTTTTATTTTGCACTTTTATCACATTCCTTTTTCACATAATTAAATTTTTTCTGCGATAGCATGGAACACTTTTAACTCGGTCAATCATCTCTTTTTTAGGGTCTTTTTCAATCTCTGAACATAAAATCTGCCTGTTGTGTTTTATCGCCATTTCAAGACCCTCTTCGCTTATACCAAAACGTTTTTCATCTATACAGCAAAGGCAAAAAGGCTCTATCTTAATCATAACAGTTGCCAGCTCTTCGATCGTGGCGGTTTTTATCCACTTTATATAAGTGATCTCACCTATTCGTTTTATTTTTTGAGTCAATTCTTTTAACAAATAGTAAGCCATTCCGCATATAAAAACTATTGCAGCAATCAAAGCAAGCGAAACACAAATAAACATAAGGCTCAAAAGCAAAACTCCAAAAATCTCACTAAACAAATCTATCATGTATTAGTTATCCCCCTTGTTAGATTCAAGGTCCTTCACAAACACTTGACCGCATTTCTTGCAGAAAACCAATCTTTTCTTTTTATATCCATCGGCTCTTTCAACCCAAACGTTATACAAATCTTCAAACTCATGTTCGCAGGGTTTGGCTCTTATTGGTTTTCTCGGTTCATCCATTTTTAAAGAAATGGTGGCAGAAATTGTATCTGAAATAATAACCGTATTTGGATTCAGTTTAAAAAGCGGGCGAACCCCATACGCGCTATACACGACGCCGAAGTAGCTGATGTCGAGAGCACCAGCAGACGTGACCTGATACGCTGTGAGCGAATAACCATTTGCTTTTGTGCTATATGCAGTTGCCGTCCATTCCCAATTCCCTTTTGGATTCGGAATCAAATACCGGTATTTTCTGTGCTGATCGCAGGTTCTTGGAGCCAAAAAGCACTCGCAAGCGTCATAGTCTTTCAGCCCGTCGTTTGCGGTAAGGTCAACTTGCATAAGTACAAAAGATGCCCTGTCGACTCCATCCTTAACCCATTCGTCAAGGTACTCGCCGTTCAATTTTTTTCTCAACTCGGATTCAGCAAAGTTGTTAGTTTCTCCAAACTTCGACTCAAAATCTTCGTCCAACACCATACACAGCGTTCCATCATCCATGTGTTCCAAAACCATACAATTTTTCCTTCCGTAAACAAAGCGTTCACCCTGATAGTACTCTTTAATTGTTCTCATTGTTTTTCTCCTCTCTCTTATCAAAATAGCTGCAAAAGTCTTTACCCCAAACTTCTCTTTCCCAGAAGTCGCAAACCAAAGAATCTTTATAGGAAAGCAAATCCTTATCAAGCTCTTTGTAATCTTCTTCGGTCGGCTCTCTACTCCACACGCAATCCTTACATCTTCCGATTGCATCTACAGCGTCATTCCAACCATTGCAATAATCGTAATCCTCGAACGATATACAATAGGACTTATCTTTTTTCTCGATCATTTCTCTCAACTCCTTTACGCGCCCCTGGAAGAAACTACTATTACTAATACAATCAACGAAAATAAAAATACACCAACGCCCAAGATCATGCCAGACCACTTAAAATCCATTTCTCCCAAAGAATACCCAGAAATCATACCGCCTAGCCACATAAGCACTATGGGCAATATAATCCCAAATATCCAGAAATTCAGGCTTTCCACTAATCATCCACCTCGATTTCAATATGCGGGAACCTCTCTAGCGAACTATAGAGGGATTCCAGCAGCACGACACCCTCTATTAAAAGCGCACTGTCCTGATCGTCCTTGTGCTCTTCAATGAACTTATTTTTCTTTTCTAAAATGAAGCTTAACGCATCGTCTCGACTAAACACTTTTGCTTTCACTATCCTATCCTTCTTTCTCTTTCAAACTTCATCTATCCACGCATACTTTTTGGATATTCTCTCGATCTCACTCTCCACCCAATCCCTAATAGGGTCTGCGGGGAAAATCAGTCTGTCCAGCCTTTCTATCCAAGATTCCCGTTTTGGCGGTATATATTGACACATACTGCTATCCACACGATTAAATGTCGCGCAACACGCCATAGGATTATAGGACGGTGTAATCGAATTAATTGACTGGTTTATCATATCGGTCTGGAACTGCATCGCCTGCTCTATTTGCATTGTCTGCAAGGCGATAGCTGCTTCTGGATTCCAGCAGATAGATTGTGAAGGGGAATACATTGTGTAGATACATGGGCTTTGGTCGTCCACGGTTAGTCCTCCTTATTTGCGTTACAAGTTTTGATAATCTGCAAACTTTTTGCACGACTTAAAAATCATTTTGTTGTTACACCATCTTTGCAAATACCTTATTGTTTTCGGGGCATTTGGCTTATTATATATCATTACATAGGGGTCAAACCCCAAATCTCGCAATGAATAAATTCTGTACAAATCCTGTTCAAGAGTGCTGTCAAAATTTGTCAGAATATAAACCATTCCCTTGTTCGATTTCCTTCTAAATTTTTTAGAAAATTCTTTGAATAATGGTAAAAGATTTTCTGTAGGGTTATCCCAAGCAAAATGTAACGTGCGCAGCCTCATTTTGTTTATCATTTCGATATCCTGATCGGTCAAAAGCCTTATATCTAATCCCTGAGTGAAATCTATAACAGCTCTTGTGTCGATGTATTGCTGGAAAAGTTCTTGTTTTTCTTTGCAAGCAGTTATGTTTGGGTCTAATACTCTTATCTCTTTTTGACCGTTCCAAAAATCACTAACATTGGCAACTTTTTTCGACAACCTCCCTTCTTTTGCAGCGACGTGGCAAAATCCACATCCTCTAGGGCATCCTCTACTAGTCATGCTTACAGCAAAATCAAACTGCGGATAAATTGAATAATCTGGTTGACACGATTCTATTTCATCCGGAAGATTCCAGTGCTTACTTGCATCGAAAATTTCTTTCCCGTCAACGGTTTTGATTGCATATCCAGTTCCACCTTTTATCACAACATCTGCGTTCAAGGGGTCCGGGACATCCTTGCTATATGTGTCAGAAAATATTTTACTTTTATAGACTATATCATAATGCACTAAATCAGAATACCACCATTCAACGCTATCGCCTCTAGATTTGTAATACTTTGATATTCTCATTAACGCAAGATTTGGGAAATTGTGCCCGTCAACATCCATAAGCCCTATTTTCATTTTTTTATCTTAGTCCTCCTTCGGGTTAAAGCAGCTGCAAAAACTCAATTCGTTTACCTCTCCCCAAAGCCCGCCAAGACTGTATTTGCATCTTTTGCTTATCGGCAAATACCATAAGCAATCTCTGCACATCCCAACCGGCGGGGCTGGTCGGGTGTTCCAATATTCTATCGCTTTTTGTTGTGTACTATGAGCACATCCATAAGCCCCACAATATGTTTTTTTACAAGTTACGGTGTAAATCGGTTTGCCACCAGTATGGAGTTCCTGTATTTCTGATTCCCCTCCGCACCTCCAACACGGCAGCACAATCCCTTTCTCCGTACACTCTTTCTGCGCCTCCCAACTTCCCAGCAGCGCGCGGCGGATCAGTTCTTTGTCGGTCATTCTTCATCAATCCTTTCACAACTATCAAATTCCGGATATCGCTCCTTAATTCCAATTTGCTTTGATCTTATCTTGTAATTCGACTACGCCAAGTCCTTTGCAATGGGGGCACTCTACTAATGGTCTGTTTATTTCCAACATAATACTATCAAGCCATTCCTGCATTTTGTTTTGCAATTCTTCTTCACTATCAGCAACCATTTTAGGAATTGGAGTGTAACCGCTGTAACTCTTTTCTTCACTTGTCATTTCAAGGATAGTGGTTTTGTTTCTGAATTCGACCGTGCTTGTTCTTAATTTTTGTCTTTCTTTTTTTGTCCTGGCAAACAAATTATGATATGTGATTTTTTCTGGTTCAAACAGTGGGATTAGTTTTACAACTTCAAAGCAAAAATCGTAATCACTTGTGATTTCTGCAACTTTTGGGTCGATATGACTTCTTACCCATTCACGGGTAATGTCGTAAACTTGTTTTGATGTAAAATAACAGGGCTGCTTATGAATCAACACGCTCGGAACAATCATTTCATCAAACACATAGTGATTAACTGATGCGTTTGTAATTTCGTATTTACGTTCCTCCCAGCCAACCTGATGAATACCACTAAAACAGATTTCCGGTGGCTTTTTAAAATCTGATACATTTAGAACGCTTTCCCATTCAATCTCTACATCTTCAAGAGATTTAGGTACAGTATCGTATTTCTTTTCGTAAAGTGTTGTAAATTCAAAGCACCCATCCTCATCAAAATACTTGTCATAGTCATCGCCGCTATAGTTGCTTGGAACAACTTCCAGAAATTTATCCGAAAGGGATTTATCCTTTAATTCCCATCTGTAATTTATTCTTTCTCCCCCTACTTCTCTTTGAATTTTTGAAGGATATTTGGGAATAAAAAGCCAGTTCTTTTTATAACTTTGAATAGGCATTTCTCCGTCGAACAACAAATTGCTTAATTTGCTGTAATTATAGTTGTAATCATATCCTCCACTTGAAAAGCAATCGGAAATGAAGCACCCGTTTCCGGTGTCGATGATTCTTGCCTTGATATTTTCAGTTTTTTTGTCGCTCATAATAATGCCTCCTTATTTGTTTTCAAGCTCACCTCTGAGCTGTTTTGCCAGCTCTTCCATCTTGTTCGCCATGCTTTCATAGTGTTTTTTAATAACGGAAACAGTTTCCTCTAACGAGTAATCTTTTTCTTGCAACTCATCCTTTACCATTCCTCGAACACCCTTCGCAATCTTTGTAGGATTTGCACATCCTCATATATTTTTTGAAAAATTCTTTAAATTCCATGCCTTATCCCTCTCTTTCATTTTGCCTACAAATGTCGTTAGCGGCAATCCGCAAGCTCTGGCGGCAACAGGCTTCGAGATTTGACTATCTGCTACCAGAGCGCAAGCAAAATCAAAATTGTCAGGCAATTCCCTTTTGGGTCTGCCAAACTTAATCCCTCTTGCCTTTGCTGCGGCAATCCCTTGCGCCTGTCTGCTTCTTATGTTTTCTCGTTCCGATTCTGCGACAAACGATAAGATTTGCAGTACCAAATCTGAGATAAACGTCCCCATCAGATTCTTTCCTTTGCGAGTATCCAGTAGCGGCATATCCAGCACTACGATGTCGATTTTCTTTTCTTTTGTCAAGATTCTCCACTGTTCTAGGACTTCCTCGTAATTTCTTCCCAGCCTATCAATTGATTGGATGAACAGTAGATCATTCGGCCTCAAATGCGACATGAGCATCTTGTATGCCGGACGGTCAAAGTTTTTGCCGGACTGCTTGTCAACATAAATTTGGCTGTCAATTACATGAGCAGACTTTAAAGCGTCAATCTGCCGCCTTTCATTCTGGTCTGTGCTGGACACTCTGGCGTATCCGTATACTCTGCTCAATGCTCAACACCTCCTTAGTGGTTTAATATAGTCGCATATTTAACGGCTCATCTAACATCTTCCATCTAAACGGCTCGCCCGGAACAATAAATCCCTGTACCGTATGCCCATCTGCGTGAAATGTCACAGGACTATCCTTTTTTGTCTTCGTTTACTGTCCCCTCCCCATTTGCAAATTTACAAGAGAAACAATTTTCTATATCATCGCAAAAGTCTTTCTTTCCGAAACAAAACAATCTGCCCACGCTTAATCAACCTCCTTTATCTGCCCTGATCTGACCATCGCTCCCTTAGAAATCTCATACAACTTCGACATTTTATCATCGTAAGCATCTTTGCTATATGCTAACTGTACTGCGCCCCAGATTTCCCACAAAGCTGACAGTAACGCCTCATTGTTTTCCATCTTTGTTATCCTCCAAAATTTCCTTGATTTTCACAGCCTGTTCGTATGTGATTCCTAAGAGAGATATTTTCTGTTCTATTTCATCAACAAATTTCTTCTTAGTGTACTCTTGGTATTCGGTCTCGGCCCTCTTGTCGTCTAAAGGATAAATTCTAGCTCCTGCGCTTCTGGAATAACCGTCCTGTTTAAACAAAACCCCATCGACGTTTATAACTCCTTTTGGTGTGACATTTTTAACGGATTTTTTTGCCCAGTAGTTATAAAAGCAGCTCCAATAGTTCACATACACTTCGTCCCCTACCTTCAAATCTTTAATTTCCAAACTGTTCAGCTCCAATCCTTTCGTATTCTTTGTGAATGTTTTCAAACGCTTCTTCCCATTCTGGCCCATGATCTTTGTCTGCGCCTACAGCAACGTGTGCAAACTCATGTGCTAATGTCTCTAAGGCAATTTGAACTGAGGCGTTTGCGTTTATATAAATTTCCGGTTCTCCTTCTTCTGGGAAATCTGTGAATCCGAAAACGTTACACTCGTGCCCGTCGATTTCTTGTTCAATATCGTCTGCATACCAATTGACGGTACACTCTTTTGAATAAAGTCTTTCGTATGCTTCGTACACCATTGCAAAAGGGTCAATTTTAAATGGATTTTCCATCCTTCTTCGCCTCCTGTTCTGTTTTCCATTCGCAGTATTTCTCGCAGGTTTCCTTGTCGAGGAATACTACGTTCCACTCATTGATTTTTTCAAACGGCTCCCCTTTGTAGACCCGATCAAACACATCTCGGTAGTCATCAGAATTATGGGCGCAAGGAGCATAATAACCAAAAATTTTGCGCTGGCCGTTAAATATGTCCTCCTGATGGATACGGATAAGATGTAAATCTAAGGGTAAATATTCTTTTTTGCCCTTTGTGCATTGACATGGCTCTCTTAAATCCTTTCCACTTGGGGATTTAAAGTGTATATATCTTACTTCGTCGCATTTATCGCACTTCGGCGGCAAGGTAATCTTTTTCTTTACGCCCCATCCAATCACGATATAATCCCCAAAAAGTTCTTTGATTTTTGCGGAACGAAGTTCCCTTTTATATGCTTCAACCTCTGTTTGCAGTCGAGATTCATACCACTTCTTGATATTCTCAACTTCCTGCCGTTCCTGTTTATATTGCTGCAACTCTGCGTTTTCTTTCCGCAATCGCTCCATTTCAGACTTAATATCCTGCCGGACACTCTCTTTGATAGCTTCGATCAGTGCGGTCTCTTCTTCTCTCGGTTCTTCACACCAGTTTTCTTCAAACCAACTATCGTAGTAACACATAATGTTATCTCCTTATCTTTTCGTCACTCTAAAGAACATCAAAATTGTAATGACTACTGCAATCCAAAACAGAATGAATAAAATCATCGTCATCCTCCCGTGTTCAATTCTCGAAAATGCTACAAGCCTCGTTGCCTATTACTTCATCAATAGAAACTTCTTCGGTTTCCCCCATATTCTCGAACATACCTTTAGGGAAATACCCCCCGAATCCATCCTTGGTTCCCCAATATGCTACCGGCCCTTTACGAGCTATACGGCAAATCCCATACTTCTTCAATATTTTCGCTAACTGAACTTCATCCTGTGAAAACCTGCTATAAACCCAATCATCAGGGATACCCTGAATATTGCAGCGGTCAAGGCCAATGTCGTAAAAAATACAGTCCAGGCAATTTTCCTGATTGTGGCAATAACTTCGCACCTTTCCAACTGCGGTTATAATTTCTTTTTTATTATCCATAAGATATACCTCCTAAACATTCTTTGCAGTCTTAATATTGACCGGTTTAAGCCAATGCTACCACAAAACGATTTCTTTTTCAATTCGCATTTTACACAAATATCACCCTTTTGTTTTGCTGTCCACTAAAACAAACTCGAATATGCTACAAAGCCGGAATATGCTGCAATCGCCGAATATGCTAGAAGTCGAAAAACTTACAATTTTCGAATATGCTACATTCCCCAGATCATCAAATCTCGAATATGCTACAAATCCAAATCGTATTTCTTAGACTTCTTGTCTTTCCCGGCATTTTTCTTGTATTCATCTATCCATATCGTTTTACCGCTTCTGTAGCGCCTGTAGTGGCCTCTTACACTAATTTCTCGTGTAGGTTTAGTATAATTGCGAAAACCTCTTGTAGGGGCTTCTACAGGCGTATATATAATATCTGATATTTTTATAATATTATCCTTCTTCTGGGTTCTTTCTTTACTTTTAACTTTCTCAACTATACTTTTAACATCTTCTCTGGGTTCTTGTCCCTGATCAACTTCAATCCTCTTCCGATGATTCAATAACGCTTGTGTGCTGGCGTGGATTGAGATTGCTTCCTGCCTTCCAGCCGATTTCGCTTCTTTTACAGCTTTTGGTTCTTTCAACGTATGCCATGTTTCATCAACCGTCATCCTATAACGATCATAACGAAAAGAATCAAGCCGCTTGCCCTGTCGGGTAATGGTAAAGTCAACTCTTGCTTCCCCACTGTCAATGACAGTAATAATAACCGGATTGTTTGTTTCATCAAGCAATATATACTTTACTTTTTTAATGCTGGCCTTATAGTTTCTCACTAGGTTTTTGTGTTCATCTCTCCACTGGAACAGTTTGTTTTCTTCGTCTTGTGAAATATAGATTTTGTCCATTTTGGCGTCTCCATCCTTCATTTTTGGAATATGCTACAATTTCAAAATTGGAATATGCTACAATTTCAACCTTCAAGGCATAGCAGATTCAACAGCTTTCCCTGCTATCAATCAATCATCCGATCAATAACAGGGATATGCTATATCCATATTCATTTAAACCAACTTGAAATTTCTTCCAGCGTGTTCCCTGGATTTATCTGATACTGCCGTGTAAATGGTAGTAGTCTGAATGTTTGAATGTCCCAGCACTTCTTGAATAGTGCGGATATTCTCACCGCTTTCGCTCATCAGCGTGGCGCAAGTTTTGCGGCAGCTATGCGGCGTGAAATGCTTTTCAATCCCTGCTGCATCTCTAGCCCTGTTCACAATAACGTTGATCTGCGCAGGCATGATTTTTTTACCCCTCATTGTAACAAACAAAAGGCTTTCATCTTTTTCGTTCAGCGTGTCGCGTTCCTGCAAATAGTCCGAAACTGCTTTGCAGCACGATTCATTCATGTAAACAAGTCGTTGCTTATCTCCTTTACCATGCACCAACACGCGCCCGCTCACAATATCAATATCATTCACGCTCAGGTCAATAACTTCCTGCCGACGCAGGCCCGCGCAAAACATAATTGATACTATCGCCTTATCTCTATACTTATTAAAAACGCATTTCCCTTCCTGAAATGCTGCTTCTATAATCTTTTCCGACTCTTCGCCCGTCGCCGTAATAGGCAGTTTCTTTGATATTTTCGGGGCCTTGATATTCCTTGTTATTTCCTTGCCGATATAGTCGTAACTATACAGATAGGCAAAGAACGATTTTAGCGCGCTTAATTTCCGTGAGCGCGTCGCTGCCCCGTCTCCCTTCTGATTTAAATGTTCCAGAAAAGCCAAAATATCAGTTTTGGAGACGCTTTGAACGTCTCCAATCCCTTTTTCCTGCATAAAGTCCGAGAATTCGATCAAGTCCCGCTTGTATGCCTTCATTGTATTTAAACTTTTGTTTTCTACTATTTTAAGATATGAAATAAAATCATTGATATTTTCTAACATTGTAAAAGCCCCCATCAAGTCAAACAAAAAGAATGTACGGGATCATAGCAATTGAAAATGGAATTGACAGAATGATTGTAGCACTTGCCAAAACACACAACCACCATATCAAGGAAAAGGCTGGAATTTTCCAGCGCCTTCCCTTGAAATTGTATCTAATATCTAACAGCTCTTTATTCATCTTCTTTTTCTCCCCGTCATTTTTGGAATATGCTATAAATTTGCCTTTATCATCTCGACGTATTCGCTATATTGCTTAATATCATCCTCTTTCTTTGGGGTCAGTGGTAAAATCAATCCGATTCCCATATCTGATTCATATACGCAAGCGCCTTTATTGTTTGGATTTTTGAAAAGCGTTCCACTTCCCAGCGCTGACACCACATCGATCATCCGTTCTGTATCGATTGCCATATCTCCAAACTTTACAATAATTCCCTTACTTCCGGCTTTAGAAAAAGTGTTTGTAAAGTTGCTCGCGTTTTTGTGTACGGCCTTTAATTCCTCCTCTTTAATTTCAATTTCTTCAAATTGTTTCCATGCCAGCGGGAAACACTGGGCAACGTTCATTCCTTCCGCGCTCTCAAAAGGCAGATCAGCGACTTTTTCAGGGTCCAACAAAATTGCTGTCATTCCATCGCATACGCAATAGTAACCATCGAGCCCAATGTCGACTTTAAACCATCCATGCAAACTTGAATTTGCTAACTTTTTGCACCGCTGTTTTACATACTTTTCAACGGCCTTTACCGCCTTTTCAGCAGACTTCCCACCTTTTTCCTTGTTCATCTTTGCGGCAATTTCAGACAGGCAAAGTTTTCTAACGTCATCAAATTTGTATTCATCCATCAGATTCAGAATTTTCTCAGCGTTTAACATAATATTTACTCCTTTTCTTTTCAAATGTCGAATTTGCTATA
>ERZ1643251.3436-NODE-3436-length-14638-cov-5.898032_pt1 | contig 14638 bp, 8 predicted proteins | sample MGYA00579261_ERZ1643251 | MGnify/ENA primary metagenome ERZ1643251 (study PRJEB29033, sample SAMEA4952267) | chicken gut metagenome | biome: Broiler Chicken; feature: Gastrointestinal Tract; material: Caecum | place: Ireland | collected 2018 | study: Broiler...
ATCGTTACAAATCACAGCCCAATCCGTTTGTATACTTCAACTTACCTGTTAAAAAGTGTCCATAAAAATATGTGACAGTACTTATATAATACCCTCTACTCCAAAAGAGTCTGTTCCCATACTTGTATTTTAGGTGTACATACCGCTTGAATATTATCATTGTACTCTTACCCTTTAGGTATCCCATAAACGACGATACTCTTTCATTCGGCGGTATGCTCACTAACATATGTATGTGGTCTGACATTTCATGCGCTTCTATTATTTCTACTTCTCTTCTTCGACACAACTCTCGCAATATTTTTCCTATTTCGTCGCGCAGTACCCCATATATTTTTTTCTATGGTACTTTGACGTAAACACTATATAATATTAACATTTCCATGTCATATGTATTAAACTAAATGTGTCGTTTTCTTGATTCTTCATTAAAACGTCCTCCTTTGTGTCTTACTTATGTACGGTTGCGAGCCTTACATTCAGTTTAGCACAAAAGCGTTTTTTGTTACCTATGCTTGCTTGAAGTTAAAGCTATTTATTACCAGCATAGCTGGTGGATTTTTCAATAGATGATAAATTTGTCCGCTATTGCTTTCTTATATAAAAGGCACGATCTGTAAGTCGTGCCTTTTTCATGCTACAAATATTTTCTTTAATGCCTCAACTATGAATTTTACTTCCTCACTTGTATTGTTTTTGGATAACGAAATTCTAATTGTGCCGAGTGCATATTCTTCAGGAACTTTCATAGCTGCCAACACATGTGATGCCTTTGTTTCTTTTGAATCACAAGCAGCTCCGGTTGAAACAATAACGCCCATCAAATCAAGCCTATGCAAAATCATTTCGCCGTCTTTACCCTTAAAGGAGAGGCTTATATTGCCGGGAACACGCTCTCCAGCTCCATTCCTCTTAAAATCAATCCCTGTTTGAGATAAAAGAGTAAGAAGTTCTGTCTCCAAATTTTTAACATATTCGATATTAGCCAATAAGTTTTTTACGTTCTTTTGAAGAGCTGTTGCCATTCCAACAATCGACACAACGTTTTCTGTTCCAGCACGCAAACCTTTTTCCTGACTGCCGCCGCAAAGATATGGAAGAATTTCAATTCCCCTCTTTATATATAGGAAACCAACTCCCTTAGGGCCATTGAATTTATGGGCTGATGCAGATAAAAAATCGATTCCCAAGTTTTTTACGTCGATTGGAATATGCCCTACAGCTTGAACCGCATCCGTATGGAACATTACTCCTTTACTATGTGCGAAATCACAAAGTTCTTTGATCGGCTGTATTGTTCCCACTTCATTGTTCGCCGTCATCACCGATACAAGATTTGCCTTGTTTGTTAAAAAATCTTCGAGAACCTCTCGTTGCACAATACCATTGTTGTCTGCAAACATATAGGCAACAGGATAGCCTCTCCTTTCGATACTTTCGCATGTTCTCAAAATTGCATGGTGCTCTATATTATCTGTGACAATAGCACCGTGAGAATAATTCAAGTATGTCGTTCCATTCAATACCCAATTATTACTTTCAGTTCCTCCTGATGTAAAATAAATCTCATCAGGTTCAGCATGAATGCATTGAGCGATCACTTCTCTCGCTTCTTTAATTGCCTTTTTAGGCAACCGAGAAAACGAATATGGCTGTGACGGGTTCCCGTACTCTTGTAATAAAAAGGGACTCATCGCCTCAAACGCGTCTGTATCTAATTTTGTAGTTGCCGCATTATCGGCATATATTAACCTCGCCATGATTCCCTCACTGATAGTTATATTCGATTTCAGGAATATCTTTTTTCCCGGGAATGTTAAATTCATTTGGATCTATAATACAAAGTTGCTTTTTAATAACACTCCGCATTTCTTTTGCGGGCTCCAAACAATACTTGATAAACTCATCTGCTGGTATATCATCTTTACTGGTTGCATTGGGATAGAAAAGTTTTACAAAGGCAGTACAAAGTCTCTTAATTGCAGTCAAATCACGCTTATCGGGCTTTTTTGTCTTCACGGCCAAACAGTCATCTACGATTTTTGTATATGTTAAGTCGTCACGAAGAAGATGCAACACTTCCGCAAAGTATTCCGTATTAAGCGCCCAGCCATTAGCTACAAGGCCTTGATGCATTCTTGGAATCTCCCATCCCGGGATAAATCCGTGAAAACGATCCAGAGAAGCAGCCTCGCTGAAAACGCTACTGATTTCTTCCACCATGTTTTCATTAACATTAAATCGACTTGCGTTGATATTGCCAAGTACAATTATACCGGCGTCGGCAACAACCTGAGCATCGAATCCTTGAACCTCACCAAATTCCATATAATCTTTCAATGCTGTCTGGATCTGGCTTGGCTTATCAAACGCCATAGATTGGATCTCATCAAAGCCTACAAAATCAAAACGGGTAAGCAGTCCTCCAGTCTTTTTTTGATTGTCATAAATAAGAGATGCTCTGGAAACAGTACCCCCCGAAATAAGCCAACCGCGTTTACTAATTTTTTGAAAAACATAGCTCTTGCCCGTTCCTTTCGGCGCCAGCTCCATTATGTTTACTCGTTTTTCTACAAATGGAAGCAGTCGACGAAGAACATACAGCTTTTGTTTCTCCGAATCGTATCCATTCGGATTATAATCAGCGGCAGAAATTAAAACATCTATCCATTCTTCAATAGTAAAGGATTTTCGCGCTTCTTTATAATATTCCAAATCTACGGTGTATGGACAAAAAGGACTGTAATCAATAAGTTTTATGACACCTTTAGCTTGGCTTGTTGAATAATTCTTTCCCCAAATCAATTCAACAATGCCCCAATTTTCACTTTCTTTCAGTAGAGTCTCTTTCCAACGTACTACGACATCATTAGCAACTTCACCTGAAGCGCCCGCCCGTGCACCGCCGAAATCAGGCAATTCAAAGATTGTCTTTCCTGTCTTAATATCAACATTTACACGAATTCGAGCAAGAAAGCGAACAGTCTCGCCATTTACCATTTCAAATTTAAATTGCTCAAAATCTTCTCTACTCGGAATATACTGACAAATATATCTTAGTACACTATCATAGTCAATAATTCCCTCATCATCAGAGAATTTCATAACCAACCAGTCACGCATATAGGATGGCAAACTTAAATTGGAAAAAAACTCTGTCCTCTCAGGATTTTTTAATACAACCATATCGGCGAAAACATCGCGCACTTTATCTTCCAGCATTTATCCTCCTCCACTTGTTACAGAAACAGTGTACATCCTTGCTCTTTAAATTCTTGAATTTTTATTTCAAGATCATTTTTTGTGCATTCCAAATACTCTGACAAGCAGTCTATACAATAAAATTCTTCAGTATCCAATCCAAGAAGTTTCTTGCACAGTGCAATCTCATCTTTTTTCAACACTTTGTCGCATTCACAACATTCTATTTTCTTTCTCATAAGCCAGTCGCTCCAAAGGGATCAACATTCTTACTAATCCCTTGCGCTTTAACTTTTAGTATAACATTTGGAAGAAGCTTGCCGTTTGCCAATATTGACAGTACAATGTTGTCTTCCGAAACCCCATCTAAAATAATACGCCAACTGCTATCTGCATTCATCACGCACATTGCCTTTTTATTATCAAAAGAAACTTCAAGAGTTGATACCTTACGACTAAATGTCAATGTTGATTCGACATGACCATTTTTTCTAATAACAAATGGATTATTCGGTTTGCATGTTATCGGTGGAAGAGGTTGTTTCCTTTTAACTACTATAACAGGGACAAGTCTCTCCTCCGGAGTATTCCCGCCATGGACTTCTCCTACAACATCATTTTCATCGGTATTGCCACCTGCGACATTACCGCCAACAGAAAAATGCTGATAATTTTCCATTACCAAGTATTGTCTATCATTCAATTTAATTTTTCTTGTTTCGGGTAAAGCCATGACTTCATCTGCATTATCGCCAAGTTCACAAAAACGTCCAAAACTATGTACAGTTGCTTTTTTTGGAGCAGTTATTGGAACAACACTTTTTTCATGAAACGCAAGAGCAGCAATGCGGCTACTTCCATGATCACCAGTTATCACGACATATTCGTGTTCTTCTAAGAGTTCCTCGACTTTTTGGGCTGCATCTGAAAACACAGATAACTGATTGACTACACACGAATAATAGCTCTTATCGTCTGGAACACCTTTATGAGAATAAGAGTCAAGTTTATCCCACTTGATTGTCATTGGATCATGCTCATCCCATTGGTGATTATATTCAGTCTCAGTAGGCAATAATGAAGTAGCCTGTTTTACTACTTCCGGCAAGATGCCCCTTGCTTTAAGTTCATGAAGGAATAAAGGGGTATATTCTATTCCAAATCCATCTATCCAAAAAAATACGCAATCTTTCCCTTGCTGCTTATGAATAAGGCTGTATCGGGAATCAAATCTATCAAATTCTATCTTGATCGGACTCTCCCCTTGGTATCTATTGACAAGTTTATTTTTTCGATACCAATACATATATTCATCGACTGCTTCGTCCTGTCCCAATTTGTCTCGCATATAGGAAGCTAATGATGGATAATCATTGATAAGCATGTCGGATGCAATAGCCCTCGGCTCTGCCCCACTACGAAGCAAGCCGCTGACAACTTTAACAGCATATGTTTTCTCTTCATGCGTCTGATATGTAAGCAGTTTCAGCTTTGTTTCAGGCAATGGAAGTTTATCCATAAGCGCAAAATATGCATCATTAAAGCTATGAAATGCAAAAGCACGAACCGCTGCCATACGTTCTTGAATCCAAAGATCGCTTCTTTTAGATATTAGTAAGATTTCATCTCTAATTTTTTCCGGAATCTCCAACGCATTTTTCGCCTTTTTGCACGCAAAACAATAATACTCCTCTGTAGGATATACTTTGTACCAAAGCCAAACAAGATTTTTCTGAAAATGATCCAGTGTGTTCCACCTTGCAGCAATGGAAACAAAGTCAAATTCTGTAACGTTTAACGCATCAAATACGAGTTTTTCAAATGATGCTTTTTTAATCTCATATTTTGACGCATAATTTATCGCATTACTCCAGAAATCGTCATCCATCCACTTCTCTTCAAGGATTTCCCCATCGGTTAAAATTTCAGAAAGATACTTAAATGGACTATCGACTTGCTTAATATTTACCGTACCAAAAGAACGTTCCACATTGCTATATTGCAAAGTCACGATTGAACATATAGATTGTCTCTTTAATATCGATACCCAATCCCTAAACCACGCGGTTAAGCTATCTGCCTCCGAAATAATTGTCCCCTTAAACTTGGGAGAAAAAACAGAAATATTATAACTTTCAAGATTGGGGATTGAATCGATTGTCCAAACATAATTTTGCTGTCTTTCATCAATTGAGCCAATGATCCGGTCGAATAAATCCCTTCCATTAAAAACAGGGATAATCATTCTTGTTTTTGACGCTTCAGGCTGTTGCAATTCCCAAAATGATCTAAACTGGCATCGATTAGAATCAAGCTCACGTTTTATACACAAACGCAAATATTCCCCAACTGAAAGTAATAAAATCTGTTTTCCTTCACATTCCATCAGTCGTTTTTTAATCTGTTCAAACTGTGGAACAGTATCTTTTGCACGACAAAATTCCGCCACATTCATCGTAACGTCGCATGTCCCTCTCAACTGATTCTCAAGAGCTGAATATTCATCAAGATTTTCAACAAAAACAATCCGCACAGGAAACCGTGATCCAAAACTACGTTCCTGGCTGAGTCTTTCTATGATTTCTGCAATCGTCACGATTTATCCTCCTCATTTAATGAATAATGTATAAAGGTCAGGATTCTCATCAAGAAGTTGCACAACCTTATCGCGCAACTGATCTTCAGGCATAGACTTTATCTTTTTCTTCGCCTCTCCACAGAATTTATCACGCAAGAACTCATCGATAGTTTTTCTGATTTCTCCAATTTTATTTTCCCATGAAAAGACGTCAGAAGTCAATTTCGCATTTGTTTTCAACCTTGAAACTAACACGGCTCCTGATGATTCAAATGCGCTACGATAGCTTTCGCCCAATTGATCGATAAAGCAATTTCTAATAAATTCCTTATCTTTCAAAACACTTATATGGTGCGTTTCAAAATACTGCGTAGCATTATGCAAAGCAATAGCATCTGCCACTTTTCCATCCTGTATCGTTTTCAATACTCGGATATGCAGAAGCGCTTCATCTCCTACTACCCATTGAATCGGAACAGCATAATTTGCACACCAAAGTGCAACCGATTCAAATTCGCTTTGTTCTTCCCATAATTTTAGAATACGGACTTTATTTCTATTATAAGCGATTTTGTTGAGCAGAGCATCAATGCGTGAGTCAAAATCTGCTGCGGAAGAATTATAGCTAACGGTCTTTAATGCTTTATATATATCATCCAATTCTTCTTCAGTACAGTTATACTTGCGCATCTCCATATAACGACTGAGAATAGGCTTAGACGACGAAACAAAGCCCCATACTTTTTGAGCATTGACTCTCAAAAATTCCGTATACTTTTCTCTATCTGCAATTTCAATCTTCGACCATTGCGTGTTAGCAATTACAACCATCGCTTTTAAAGTCGGAATCCAATCATAGCCCAGTTTTTCAATAACCGTTCCGGGAACCTTCATATGTTCAAAAGCGTTGACTATATCATCCCTAAGAAGTATAATGCTTTTCCGTTTAACATTAAGTGCTTCATTTAAAATCGCAACCGCTCTGTATTCAATACACAGTTCTGAAAGTTTTTCTTCAACTTGTTTCTCTGTCCAAGAAGAAACTTGGCCTTGCATCATTTTATGGATGGCGTCAAACAAGTCATAGTTCGTAAGTTCTATGCTCTTTTGCAGGCTTTGCAGTTCGGCACTTTTTTGCGAAATAAAGGTTGTGAACGCTTCATAAACAGCAATTCTATCAAAATAAAGGCTTGTAAGCGCTTTTCTAATATTGCCATGTCCAGTAAATTTTACAGTTATGTCTCCCATAACCTGCTCTTGCTCGCCTGTTTCAGACAGAAAATCACAGAACAAATCGATTATTTCGTCTGCGATTTGTTTAGCTTCCAGTCCTCCATATTTTTCTTCAGAAACGTACTTTAATACCCAGAACGGAACGCCAGCCTTTTCTGTACACTGCTTAGACATGTACTTCCGCGCTTCGGTTTCGTTGACTGCTTCGCCATCCTGGAGCTGGAAAACTTTTTGAACGTAAGGCTTGAATTTTTGCCATACCTCAGATCCAGGCGAAAGATAATTATTTACAACCTCTTCTTTGCAGAGGCTGGTAATCATCGTAGCAAGCGTCTGATCTGTTAACGGCCAAGGATTGTTGTCTCCCTTATTCCAACTAAATTCACTATTTACATAATATCGAAGCAAAAATCCTAAGATATACCCACAGGCCATGCAGTTATAATAACCATATGGAGCTGCCTGAAGCTCTTGCCATAACGCATCCAACTTAATTTGAGTTCCTTGGGAAAAACGTTGCAATAAGAAACTTGAAATTTTAGCAATTGCAACAGCACCATCTCTCCCTTTGCACTGCGATAATGCCTCAAGCCCTTCTACATCCCAAACACCTGCTTGCTTTAATCCGTTTACGATATTGCCAACCTGAGCGTTGGGCATATCTTTTTGAACACCCGCCAAAGCTGTACTCTGCTGAATTTTTTTGTAAGCCGTACTTGTCGAAACGACAAGCTCTGGAGCGGCTGTAAAAATAGAGCCAAAGATAATACTCTTTTCTAATTTTCCAGCAAAGTAAGCAGCACCAAACTCTGACGGAAATACTTTATCTCCGCAAACCGCCATAAGTTGATCTTCAATTGCAGATGCTGACCACTCTTCAATAATTACATTTGCTTCATCAGAATATCTATCAGAATCTCCACTTTTTCCTTCTTCTCCCGCAAGTTCAGCGTGAGTCATAGCAATATACCATCTATCAAGATGCTCGTCTGTCAATGGCGATTTTAAAAGATAAATTGCCATTCTACCAGTTGTGTCTTGCATCGCAAGATTTTTTACCTTATCTTGCATCATTGCATACTGGCTTGATTCTGAAATTGTTATAATAAGAATGCCGAACTTATATGTACATCTTTTTAACTCGGATTGAACCTCGCCAAAACGGGCATTCACCGACTGCGTTCCAGAATCACAAGCAGCTATATACATTCTCCCATAAGAAGCACTTGTCTTATCCCAAATTTTTGCTTCTACTGATTTAGAAAAATACCCTCCTCTTCTAAACAACTCATAGCGAGTATACTTATTGACAAGAATCTCCTTGCGCACATCAAACACATCGGCATTCCCAGTGTACGGAATCTGTAAACGTCTGTCTCCATTGGTCATTGCATCGAGACGAAGCACACCAATTTGTTCAAGGTCAGACAAGTACAGGTCAACATCTTCTTTTGTCAGCTGTCCAATAAAACATTTGTGAAGAGTGCTGCTCGTTGCCGATACCTTTCTCTGCGTCGCTTGGCTATATAAGTTGCTGACCGTTCCAGAAGACATCACAGCAATTAACAGCATTGCCGCTTTGAAAACGTGCATATGATACTCATCCGAGATAAACTCGCGCTTTGCCATAAAATGCTGATAAGCGCTCTTAGCTTCTGCGGAAAAGTTGCGCACGTCACTTTCTCTTGTAAAGAAATAATCCCAAAGAAAATCCGGAGTTAACCATCTCCAATCGTCCGGTCCAAAATTATTTATATAATAAATAAAGCCAACATTCTCTTCTGATTCCTTGGCGTCCTTCATAAAACGGAAAAGCGTACGCTGAGATGCTCCAAAGTTTTGAGCAACAATTGCAAGCAACGAAAGTGTCATTGGATGAATTGGACAAAGCTGACGAAGCCGTTCTTTTTTATTACTCATGTCCAAGTTATCAAAATCAGCAAAATTTTTGCTTATGGATTTCATAAGCTTGTCTTTCTCGGAATTCCATTGCTCTTCCATTCCAGCGCGAGTAAGAATTGAACTTCCAATCAATTCATAAGCGGCACTTTCACTAACATGAAAATCAAGGGAATGATAACGGTGAACAATCTGTTCATAGACTTCCTCGCCTATTTGACTAACCCAACTCGGCGCCCTATGCACAATTAAAAACATAAAGAACGGCTGCTCTTTACAAAATTCAGAGAGCGGTTGAAGTACATCGTCCGTAGGATTGTTACGAAGATAAGAAGTAAACTCATCCCAAATGAATATAATACCGGTATCCTGAAGATTGTTTCCTTCGATTACATCGGCAACCCAATCCTTAAATGTTTGCAGGGTGGTAAAAAAGCCCCATCCTTTATCACGATAAATGCGCGCGACAATATTTGCCGCTCTTAAATCTCCCTCGTTGACCTCATTCCGAAAATCATCAACTGATTCATATTCTTCAAACAAAGCATATGCCGGATTTTCAAAAATGTCATTCCAGTTAACAGAAGAATCGTTTACAGCATCTCGTGCAGCTGCAACGAGTGAATTCTTTCCATAATAAGCAGAAGTGCCATACTTTTCCTTAATTTTTTTACGAATGGCATCCTCCATGGTCATCATAAGCTGAATACCGTTTTTTATGTCGGTAGCTTGGCTTTTCCATATAACAAGAAACTCTCCTTTTTCTCTAATGGAAAGAAAACGTTCCCTATATGGAATCAGCATTTGATTAGAAAGAAACTTGCGAATGGAATCTATTTTATCCTCAAACAGATGCTTTAAGACTATGGCTGCATAGCTTTTTCCTGTTCCATATGCGCCATGTATCCAGAAAGAGCGTCTCTTGTCTGCATCTTCGTATTTCAAAGAGTCGCAAATTTTTTCAATTGCCCCTTTCATGTCTTCATGAACAATATATTCTTGCCACATGTCAGGATGACGGGATTCAGAATCAATATCCACCACTGATTCATAATGCGGACTCAGTTCTATATAAGAATTATATTTAGCCATGATTCTGCCTCCTTACTTCACGATTAAGTCTAAAATATCGATAGATTTATATTCAGGGAAAAGCTGCACATTATCCAAATCTGCAACAAAAGTTGTACGAATATATTTATCGAACTGAAGCGATATATCCTGCAAAATAGATTTGAATCTGTCTGGATTGATTCCAAAAACAGAAACCGGATCAACACCTTTTGCTTCGGAATTTCCTCTTGCTGATGCCATCTGTCCAAGAGTAAAACTATATCGACCTGTCGCCTCAGCCCACATATACAAAGCATACAGAATTGCAACAGCATCAGGTGTATTCCACCCCTGTTTTGAAAATTTATAACTGTTTCCGCTTGGTATAGGAATTCCTTGCTTAAGCACCGAGCCGATAGGACTATGTCTGAATGTTTCAAGAAGAGCCGTCACTGCATTATCTCGCGTAGACTTTGAATAATCATCACCAAGGAGAAAGACTAAATCATTCTTCTCATAGATTTCACCAGCGGGCACATTCAACATGTACCATCTCGAGATAATAGAGTTATAGGCAAGATTTGTCCAAATAATTGCCCAGGTCAACGGATTGCCTGCCCCAAGCGTTTGAATCTTATCGAAAAGCGGCGTTGGAACACCCGATGCCGCGCCTTTACCCGCCGCCGATAAAAGGCCTGCTTCTTTAAGCCACACTTTAAGCGAATCATATTGGCGTGTCCCTAATACACCCATCGTAAAACAATTTTCCTTATTTTCAAAGTAATGTTCCAGCCAAGGACGACGAAGTCCAAAATGCTGATACCTATTCATACCTTTTAGATCCATACCGTTTTCTCCTCCAGTTATAGAAAGCGATTTAGCAGCTAAGCATCCTTTCCCATTTGTAAATTCGATACAATTATAACAATGAATACATTTATCTTCCCGTATATATATTTGCCCGTTTTCAGTAATTGTAAAAGCATTGACAGGACACTGAACTTCACAAGCTTTGCAGCCAAAACAATAAGCTGTCTTATTGGCAATTCCTCTTAAATGGCTAAGTACAAACCTATCCATTTTAGAATATGGCCAATATGTAACGACGTTATCTGAAGTTCCGGAAAGCTTAAATTGAAATTCTTGTTTATCAATTATCTGCGTATAAATGTCGTTGTCTTTATATACTATCGGGCCAAGAATACTACATACATGAAGCCAATCTTGGCGTCTTGATTTAAAACTAAAAGAAATTGTATCATCAATAATCTTCTCAACGACTCTATTCCCTCCGTTGGAAAGACCACGGCCTCCCATACGAGCTTTCCAACCACCCTGTTCTATAAATTTATTTACTTCAGCTTCAGGTTTAGTAGCACGGGCATAGTCTTCAACATTGGATAGAAGCTCTCTCATTTCGTCATGAAAACAATCATTAACGATGCCATCCCACCACCCTGAAGACATGGGGCATACAATACATCCCACTCTAAATAGCCCTTTTCTATACGCTTCGTTAAAAAGAATTCCATTATGGAGCAAATAAATATATAATTCTGATGTACTCCACTTCAATATTGGGCTACAGTTTATTTGATTTATATTCTTTGCACCGACACTAATTTCCTCTCTCTCAGCTCTTGCAGCACTCTCTTCTGCTCGTACTCCATCAAAAATGACTGCCTTTATGTTGTAATCTCCCGTTATTTCACGAAGAAGTAAAATCGTAGGTACAGATTTATGAACGGCACAGCACCATCTCATTCTTCTACCGGGGGGGCCGAATTCATTCCAGCTATCCTTTGGCTTCAAGTGACTTTTTGCCTCATAAAACTTTAATGACGGCCAATGCTCTTTCGCTTTTTCTACAGATCTAATCGTGGTAGATAACTCCATTCCAGTATTACTGAAAACCACAGAGAATTCATTTGGAGATAGTGTCCTACTGACAAGATCAAGAAGCACCAAAGAATCCTTTCCACCGCTAAAAGCCACCGCAAATGCCATACCTTGACTTTTGTATGTATCATAGGTCGTCCTAATACGATCCATAGACGTTTTCTCAAGGCCAAGCATTAAACGCTCATTTTCCTTCCAAAGCGCATCAATGTCAATTGGTTTCAGTTTTAATCCTTCAGAATAATACTTAATAGTAGGCTTTGTGTAAAAACCTCCACCTATAGCCTCTGCTACGCAAGTGCCATTAAGCACATAACGTCGTATTCCCTCCGCCCACAATAGCGGAGCATCTGTTTCCGGATATGTCCAATGCTCATTAAAGCCAAAGTAATCCAGCTCCTCTTTGAAGACGGGACGAATTTCTTTTTCTATTTTGCTATTGACAGACAAACGATATATTCCATTTTGTTCAGTCCACTCATATCCGTACATATATCAACCTCTATTCAAAACCGCGGTCTTACTTATTTCCGCGAACAAACACTGTTTTATTTTCGTTTGACCACGCAAAACGATAATCGTCCAAAGCCTTTGGAAGAGCATAAATCATTTCTCCATTTTCCAACATTCCAGCATCACGCAATTCTAACCGTAAATCCTCACCCTGCATACGAATAGGTAAATCATGATGTTCTTGCATAAAAAGAGAAACAACATCAGGAAAAGTCTGCAAAGGTGAATCACTTGGGACAAATGCAGCGGCAAGTGTATCAAGTGTTTGACTCAATGCTGGAGATATTGTTTTAAACCCTATAGCAGGAAATTTATCCACTACCTCTTGTAATAAAAGAGGCGTCCAATCCAAGCCATTAGGTAATGGCGGTAATGTTGCTAACCATCCTGCACTAATATCTCTCGGTATAACATATGCCACATTTGCTGTACGGAAGAGATCATCTAACCGCCTGTTTATTTTGTTACACCAAATATCGTCTATTCCAATTGCCTCGCTCAAAAGGTAACGTTCCGAATCATAAATAAGGAATGTGTTCGATGAGCCGAGTTGCAATAGCTGACCAATTCCGCCATAGCTAAGCATGGTCTTTTGAAGATAATCTTTTGCGTCTGAAGCATAGAGAATGCCACCGTTACTTCTGGCTAAATGTATCATCAGGCCGCGCAGATTCATAGGATAATCCGGTTCTTTTTCAAAAATATGAGACATGTAAAATTTATACGGTGTCCCCGCTACGGCTTTCTTTTCAAAAAAGAAACGTGCAATTGCATATACAGATTCGATATTTTCACAATCGTTATCATTCAAAAACATAGAAAGTTCTTTGGACGCGGCTCCAAAAAGAAGTTGATTGTTACTGTATCCTCCAAATTGCGCAAAATGCGTCTTCAAGATGCGGTCTATTACCTCTTCCGCCTCATCTAAATCAACGAAACTATTAACATGAACGTACCGATTCCCAGGCATGGAAATGATGTTCATACTGGCCTCTAAAGCATGGACGGTCGGAAGTGCTGCAGCGCCAGGCTGAATCGCCTGAATGATATCTTTTACCGTCGCTCCTTTAAGACCAACTGTATATAAATATGCCTCAGATTTATCTATCGGAACACCATGTTCAAAAGTAGAACGTTCTGTATTTTTTCTATCACGTGTGGCAGATCTCTCTGTCACAGCGTTCTTAGAAACCTTTGGTTCCCCATATAGTGTGATTTGCTCTTCAGTATACCCGCATTTTAAACAAAGCTTCCATATCATCTCCATAAGTCTTGGAATGCTATAATTAATGCAAATCCAATGACCATCTGTAAGCTGAGCACAATTAAGGCCTTCTACCTTGTCCGTCATTAGATATGGCCGATCTTTTTTTGAAGCAATTAAAGATTCCTTGCAAAGCGCTTCCATTGCTGGATTATTTATTTCTTTCTCCGTAACTCCAACAAGAATACGCGCCCAGTTTTTCCCTTTTATTACTGTCCCAGCAATTACGCAATAAACAGGAATCGTATTTTCAAAACTCTGCATGTTTTTAGAGTCACATTTAATCCAGCTTGGCTGAATCTCAACTTTTTCAACGTCGTTCTCTGACTCATTTCGTTTTCTTTGCGCTTCCTGAAGGTATGATATATACGAGGACAAAAGATGAAAAGCAATATTGCGAAGACGTTTATTGGCAAAAGTCTTCTTTGCACGTTGTAATGCAAAATCCACTTCTTTTACAGTCGAAATGTCTGTTAGCACTCGCGGTAATGCTTTAGACTTAATTAGAAGAACATTTATCAGAACATAAGAATCCTGAATTTGTTTTAACGTTTCCGGCGCAACAGCATTAGAAAGCCACTTAAAAAATTCTTCCTGCTCAGCTATATTATTTTTTTCTGACATATTATTCATCCGCGCTTCCTCATCTTCATCGATTCGAACTGCTTTGTAACTATCATTCACTTGAAGCAACTGCTTCATATTGCTTTAAAATACTGTAGGCTACTCTACTCTTAGTTTTCCACCACATCCATAATGTCTTCAATACCACAATGTAACGCCTCGCATATCTTTACCAAAGTATCTGTTGTTACGCTTTTCCCGGCATTTAGTTTGTTAATAGTATAATTACTAATACCGGACATACGGATCAGATCTTTCTTCTTTAAATTTTTGTCAATCAGGAGTTTCCATAGTTTTTTGTAGCTAACAGTCATAATCCCACCGTCCTGTAATTTCATTATTTAAGATTATAGCATATATTAATAATTTTTTCA
>ERZ1643251.3440-NODE-3440-length-14625-cov-8.671311_pt1 | contig 14625 bp, 17 predicted proteins | sample MGYA00579261_ERZ1643251 | MGnify/ENA primary metagenome ERZ1643251 (study PRJEB29033, sample SAMEA4952267) | chicken gut metagenome | biome: Broiler Chicken; feature: Gastrointestinal Tract; material: Caecum | place: Ireland | collected 2018 | study: Broiler...
CAAAGAGTTGGATGAATATAGTAAAGACACAAATAATTGCTTGGTAAATGTCTTGTAACCCAGTAAAATCAAGGAAAAGAGGTAAATTATGCTATTAGAAAGTAACACGAAAAAGGTCATAGAATTACTACATCAATTTGATATGTTGAGTAATATTGATAAAGTAAGATTAGCACTTTACTTAACTGAAAACAAAAACTTCAACATAAATTTTAATATGAGAGATATTATTATTTTATTAAAACAAATACTAACAATTTTAGATTATAAGAATTCTAAAAAAATAATAAACTTTAGTATTTATAAACATCTATTACTTTTTTCAGCCAAATATTTAGAATTATCAGAAATAGAAAAGAAACAATTTTCTATCGAAATATTATTCAATATCTATAACACAGATTTCAAAAACAAGAAGGTAAATAAAATGATAAAAGAAAGATTATTAATATTTGATTATAGTTATTGTTTATTAAATTAATAAAAATCCTAGTGGACATTATATTGTTTACTAGGACTTTTTTATTTGCTCATTTTCTCCTTTAAATAGGGTATAAAAAAGATCAACTGATTAAGCTGATCTAGATAAATTATAATTTAATATTTAATTTTACATTACTCAATAACACAAGAGCCATCAAAACGCTCTGTATTATATTTTTCTGCATCAAACTTATGAGTAGAGTAATCTAGATATTCAGAAAGACCAATATTAAGTTCATCTAAATTAGAAATTTTTTCTAAATCATAAGTAAAAGAATAAACAAAACTTGTATTACTTTTTGATTCTATAGTTCCACTCAAACCTTCCATTTCGTTTGCTCTATTAACTGCATCTTCATGAATACTTTTTTGACTATCAGCACGTTCTTCATTTGAATATTCTTCTTCACAAGTGACCTTTATTTTTTTAAGAATCATATTATTGTCATAAGTATAAACTTCAGTTGTAGTAGATGTCGCTTCATATTCATTTTCAGGTTTAGAACTGGCAGTACAAGTCATAACTATATCTTGTTTACTTTCTTCCTTTTCCGTATCATTATTAATTCCAGTGTTTTCTTTGTCTGAACCACAACCAGTAACTCCAAACAATAATACTCCACATAATACCACTAACAAAATTTTCTTATACATTTTTTCTCGCTCCTTATAATTATTTTACTATTTCTTTATAGAATTGGAATAATATTTTTTTCCATCTTTATCTGTAAATGAGGTTAATCTTATATTTTTTGTACTATAAGATGTAAATGTTGTAGTATTGCCATTTTCATCAATAATTGATCCAACTTCCATATCCACATCAGGTAAGTTTTCGATAACTTCTTTTCCACCTTTAATTGCTAAAACTGGCATATATATAATTAAAACAGGTAAAGAGATAAGACCAAATAAATATGTAATAATTAATCTCAAAAGAGCTTTTCCACTCTTATAACCATTATCTTTAATAATTTCTAATTTATGTTTATAAAAGATGAGACCACATATACCACAAACAATTAAGAAAAAATATAAGAATATATCTCTTGCATTAAAATCTATTATAATTAATATAATAGCAATAATTCCAAACATAAATCCCCAAGATGCAAGAAAATCTTTCCAAGTACAATTAATTACTAAATTGTATTTTTTATTAGTTTTATATGCTAATTTCATCAGTTTCCATAATATTAGGCAACCAATAACGATTAAAATATAAGTTACTATTAAAATGAAAATTATTACATTTGTTTTTCCATACTCAATAAATAGAGTATTATTTAAATATTCATTATTAATTAAGAAATTAACAAAAGACTCTCCAAAAAATAAAGCTAGAATAATTAAAGCTATAATCCCAAATAATATTACTTTCAAAATTTTTTTAATCATTCTCATCATTCCTCCTTAAGATACTTTTCATTATTAGCATCTATCAAAATTTTATTATCAACATCAAGTGTTAAATAAATATCTGATGAGTTTTCTGTTGTTTTTAATGTAATAAGATGATCATTAACAGTATAGGAAATGCAACCAAAATTAGACCACCCATAATAATACTCACAGGTTCCATCTGCATTTAAAATAATAGTACCTGAACCATCTTTTGCGAGAGTTCCGTCTGTTAAAGCCAAATAATAAGTTCCAACATAATAATCATTTGATGAATCATCATTATTTAAATCATCTAATGATGATTGGCTGTCATTGTCTATCACTTCATGTTCTTGGCTATTACCTTCATTTTTAGAACTGTCTGCATTTTTCTCAACGTTTCCACATCCAGTAATTCCCAATAATAAAATACCACATAATGCAACTAATAAAACATTCTTACTCATTTTCTCTCACTCCCATTCATTACCATCAGTATATCATAAAAAATGAAAGAATAGAATATAACATATATTTTAATTTTCAAAAAAGAAATTTAAGTTATAAAAAAAGACCAGCTATATAAGTTGATCTTTATTTTTTTAGTTTTGTTTCTCTATAATTGTCATATCTTTTACTTTCTACTTCAACATTACCTAAATTATCCTTTATATATGTTTCACTATGATTTCCATAATCATATGTAACAGCAGTGCCATTGGCATTTCCTTTTTCATCGATAAAGTGTGTTGTTCTAATCTTCATGTCTTTATTCCTTGGGGAATTATTAGGTTTGCTTGTTTCTATATCCCAATTATATATTATGGCACATAGGAAGAAAGCTATAAATATAGGTAATCCTGTAGTAGTAAAAATAGATACCAAAATAGTTATAATAGTTCCAAATAATTCTTTGTCATTATAATTGTATGTTAAAATAAACAGATAAATTAAAAATGCTAAAAAATATAGTATATATGTAGGTGCAAGAAAATAGAATCCCCAACATCTAAATATTATTCCACTAACTATTGCTACAACAATTAATATAAGTGTTAATTTACCAAAAGCCTTTAATCCAAATATAAAACCAAATCCTTCAGCATTATCAAAAAAATATTTTGCTTGATATAAACCAAAACCAATTCCTATTGCAAGCATAAGAATTAACACAAACCAAAAACCGTAATTATCTAAAAACTTAATTATCTTTTTCATATTTTGCCTTCCTTTTATAAAGAAGATTTAGATACACTAATTACAGGTCTAATTCCAATAAAATGGTTATATACAGAATTTCTATTTAATGCACCTGTATTAGATACATACCACAATGATTGACTAGGAGCAGTACCAGTTCCAAGTTCTTTAGAAGATGTCCAGTAACCATTCCATCCTGCACCCTCTGTATTACATCCATAATCAATGCAATCATCAGTATTATCAAATAACCAAGCATATTTTGATTTGTTAATATCATCGGCAGTTTGATCTTTTGTGTTAGAATCAAAATAAAACCAATTTCCAGTAGCAGATTCTGCTTTTTGATTTTGATCAAAAGAATCATTGCCAGTAATTTCTGCTATCTCATTTGCTTCGATAAATCTTACATTTAAATTATCTGTCCATGTACTAGTATCTTCCTCTAAATATTTATTTAAAATGTCCAAACCATCTTCAGCAGTTCCAGTTGTACCTTTCTCTAAAGTATCATTTAGATCATTATCTAAAAATATTCTTCCTGTTGTATTATGATCCAAAATTAAATTAACACTATCATCAGTCTGACTGACTACATACCATTTCATGCACCCAGTTTTTATATTGGAACTTTCTACCTCATCTTCTTTACAAGAATTACCTGTTTCAGGATTAAAATAAATTGCTTGCGATACTTCGTAACTGACTTGTTCTTTTCCATCTGATTTTTTACTTTCTTCTTTTTGACTTGCTTCATTACAACCAGTTATACCAAACAGTAATACTCCACATAATGCAACTAATAAAACTTTCTTACTCATTTTCTCTCACTCCCATTCGCTATCATTAGTATATCATAAAAATACAAATAAAAAAATATGACATATATTTTAATCTTAAGAACCTTTATTATCCATAAACAAATATAACAGTAAAATATTAAATGCTAATAACAATATACTTAACAAACCAATAATAACTTTGTTCTTCATATAAACCTCATTTCTATAATTATATTATACATACTATTAGACTATACTTCAATAACTTTCCTTCAAACATTAAATTCACAAAAATAACTTGTAAAGACTTAAAAAGTTAGCACGAATTTAAAATCGCATATATTCTACAATCATTTTATTTATACTTTTAATTTATAATTCTTCTGTCTATGCTGATATACTAAAAACTTTTAAAAATAATCAAAGGAGTGCTCCCATTTGGTAGTGGAAGAAGCAATAGAAAAGTTAGAAAAACAACACGATATAGCTTTTAATTCATATATGGAACAATGTCAAGAGTTAGAAGAACTGATGAAACTTGCTAAAATTAAAAATTAGATTATAAAGGTAATTACCAAACTAATAAGCAATGCTAGTACAGATTGCTTTTTTGTTTTATATGTGACACAATGACACAAAAAAAGGGATACCCATCCCTCATTTAATCTGTCATAGTGTCATTTTATTCCACTAATTTTTTCTGCTAACTTAGCCATTTCTTCTTTCGCTTTATATACAGCTAATCTATTAAAAATATATGACATTGTAATTAAAATAAAAGTAACTGTTGTTGCTAAAATATTATGAGAAATACTTTCATCAATCATTTCTAAAAAGATAACAACTAAATAAATCAAACTGCTCAATACAAGAGATACAGTAGTCAAATCATCAAAAGTCCTATTAATAGCTTTTGATTTTTTTAAATCTAAAGTTTTTCCTCTTGTATCCCAAAATAACAACAATATAACATTACATAACAAACATACGGTAATAAAACTCCAAAATAGTGCATAACTAATATTTGTTTTTACTATAAATGAAATAATATATAAAATAAATGTAATTATAAAAATTATTGCTGAAATAATATTTAATTTCTTCTCATTCATTCGATAAATCTTTTCATGAAATTTATTTCGCTCTTTTTCCATTATTTATTCTCCCTTCTGTTTTTTACTTTGGCACTTAATAACAATTTAACGATTTCGTTAGCTGTAGAAATTTGATATTGGGTATCTTCTATTGTTTGCTCAATAATTTCTTTTTCTTGGTCAGTAAAACTTTTACTATTTATTTTTTCAGTTAACGATGAAATTAAATTTTCCCAGTTTTTAATGTTAGCATACGTATTAACTAAAGCATCTTCCAGTTGTTCACCTTTAAGATTCTCATAATAGCTTCTTAAAAAAGGATTTAAATTTGTAACTTGAAACCCTAAACCAGCAGCATACATTAAATCATTATAATTAACTCCAATGTATTTACTTATTTTTCGAAGTGTTTTAGGATTTGGAACTTCACGTGCTCCAGATTCAATTCTAGCAAGCTCGGTATCACTAATATTAGCTAATCTTGATAATTCTCTTTTTGATAAGCCTTTTTCTTCTCTAGCTTTTGCGATCATTTCTCCAACTGTTTCTTGCATAGTAAAACTCCTTTCATGTCTACCATAATACCACATTTTATGTCTTTTTGCAACTTTTTAATTGAATTTTGCTATTTTTGCAACTTAATGGTTGACACACTTTGCTAGATATTATATACTCAACTTATAGGTTGCGTTATTATTAAAAATGCAACCTCAGGTAGTTCTTTGATAATTGCATAGTGTGCTTACGGTTAGACTGGCTCAGGGTTTGCTGAGAACGGGAAGTACACATTAAACAAACAAATATCCTAATTTATATTAGGAGTTGTGGATAATCTAAAATCCTCCTTAGATATATGGCTAATAACTATATATACATCCTTAAAGGGAGGTGTTGGTAACACTAAAACCATCATAAGAAATCAAGAAAGAAAGGAAAGATGGAATGAATGCAGATGAATTATTAAAAATATTATCTAAACAATGGTGTAATACAAATGATTTAATCAAAATTACAGGTTTATGTAAAAATAATGTTTTAAAATTAAAAAAGGAAATTATGAGCCATCTAAAAGGAAAAAATTATTCTTTACCCAATGGACTAATCCCTATGAGCGAGGTTGTTAAGTATTTACAAATTAATATTGAATATCTAAAAGAAGTAATTAAGAATACGGGAGAAACAACTAATCATGATGACAATTAGTGAAATGAAACAAAATTATACAAAAAAAGATTTCATAGTGGATAACCTAATGAAATCTAATGGGATATATTGTTTAGTTGCACGACCTAAAGTTGGTAAGTCCATGTTTTGCCTACAACTTGCCAACGCAATCGCAAATGGAACAACATTTTTAGGACATAAAACAAGTCCTTCCCCTGTACTTTATATTAGCACAGAAATGGATTTTTCACAATTATATGATCGCATTTTAAAGATGGATTTACACTTAACTGATGATAATTTCAGAGTAGAAGATCAATATAGCAATGATAGAAAACTAAACTTATTTGATTTAAAATTACAATTTCAAGACTTTGCAGAACTCGGTGGAAAATTCGTTATTATAGATATGTTCACAGGTGTTAGCCTAAACAATGGATATAATCTAAATGATTATCAAGACATGGGACAATATGTATTTCCATATTATAAAGATTTATGTAAACAATATGGATTTACTTTCCTATTAGTTCATCACTTAAATAAGAATAATACTTCTTTAGGTAGTACAGCTATTGATGGCTCTGTAGATGGCATAATTACTTTAAAAAAAGATTTAAATGTTCCTAGAAAAGTTTTGTTGAAATATGAAAGTAGAGATTATGAGCAATTAGAACTAATGCTAAATTTTAAAGATAATTTACTTTTTGAAGTATCAGAATTTGAAACAGAAGATTTAAATCCGATTCTACAATTATTTTTAAATTATGCTATCAAACAAAAAGATTTTAATTTTACAGCATCAGAAATAACCAGTAAATTAAATCTGCAAATTACACCAACAAAATTTGGTAAATTGTTAAATAGTAATATGAGCAATTTAGCAAAAGAAGGACTTCATATTGAGCAGAAAAGAACAGCAACTGAAAGAATCTATACTGCTCATTATGAAGAACCATTTGATGAAAATAGATAATTTTCATCAAACTGTAAAAAATGAGTGAGGCACGTTCTGACCGATTAGGTTGGAAGTGGCGATAACGAATATTTTTACGATTATTAAACTTGTTTTAATAATCCATTAAATAATAAGTATCTAGTAGATAGTTATTATTTAATCTTGTTTATAAGCAAATTCCTTATGTTTAGGAATGTTGCGAATAAACAAGCAAAGGGGTTTTTAGGGAACTCCCTAAACTCACGATTTGGGCTATGCCCTAGTGAGATAGGTCTAAAAGACCTTATTCTAAAGAAGCAAAGACAAAGGAGGGAAAAATTTGTATGATGGAAAACAAGTTGTACGAGTAGCAACTCAATATAAAAAAGCAGATTTATACAATATTGGTGTTGAGATGACTAATCGTAAGGGAACAGGTAATTATGATAAGGAAAGAACAAAATATAACGTTAATTATGTTTCTTTAAATGAAACAAATCTATATCAAGAAATTAAACAACATTTAAAAAAGAAAAATATTGAATTTAATAATAAACCATCAACGAATCTATTGAATGGTATCACAATTACAAGTGGTCCTGAATTTTTTCAAAGCTTAGGTATGAAATTTAAAGATAGTGGAAGAAAGTATTATACAGGAGATAAAAAAGGACAAAGTGTGTTAGTACCAGATATTCAAAATGATAAAGACATTCCTAACGCAGTAACTTACTTCTTCGATTCTTGTATGGACTTTTTAAAAGACTATGTTGGCGAAGAAAATATCCTTTTAGCACAAGTTCATTATGATGAAGATACGCCACATCTTCAAGCCTACTTTGTTCCCGTAGTAGATAAAGTAAAACGAAAATGTTATGTAAAAGATAAAGATGGAAAAGTAGTAAAAGAAGAAGTTATCAAAAAAGATGGAAAAACTACTACTGTTCCTAAACTATTGCGAGATCAAAACGGAAAAATAATCTATGAAGAAGTATCAGGAAAGTTTTTAAATTGTGATCAGTTTTGGAAAGATCGTGGTGGTAAATTATCCTTTCATCAAATGCAAAATAAGTTTCAAGAATTTATTACAGAAAAAGGTTTTAATCTATATCGTGGAGATATTGGAGCTAATAAAGAAAATCAATCTAAATTAGAGTATGATATTTCCGAAAAAAAGGCTGAATTAGAGGAATTAAATAAAGAAAAGGAAAAGACCTTAAAGATAATTGAAAACTCGAAAGAGTGGCTTAAAAATGCCCGAGAAACGCAAGATGAAAACAAAGTATTAAATCCTACCAAAACAATTCTTGGATATAAAGAAAAAGATATTATAGAAATTATAGATTATGCTAAAGATTTAAAGCAAGAAGTTACGGTATTAAGTGCTGACAACACCAATAAAGATATATTAATTAAAAAACTAAACGATGAAAATGAAACATTTAAAAATAATAGCGAATTAATAAAAAGAAATGAAATAATTAAAAATCAGAAAACAACAATATTGACACAAAAGAAAGAAATTAGTCGATTAAATGATTTAGTAGGAATATTAAATAATAGTATTGAAGATATAAAATCTAAATTTGAAAAAGAAATCACTAAATTAAAAAGAATTTTAAACAAAGTATGTAAAGCAATTGATAAATTATTAGGTAGAGATAAACCAAAAGAATATTTAGAAGATTATGAAGACATTGCTGATGCAGTCAATTATGGATATTACAGTAAAAATAATGATAATGAAAAAGATAAAGATGATTTTGAAATTGGTCTATAATTATTCTCTCTATTAAACTACAAATAGCAAAATAATAATTAAAAAATGTACCAAATTTTATCCCAAAATATAAATATTAAAAAGAAAGTGAGGATTGATGTTATGAATAAAACAAAGTACAAAAATAAAAATCGTATAAGCTATATTAGTTTAAAATCACACTTAAATTAATATATTGTAATGTGAGGTGATTCTTATAAATATAGTCTATAACGTAATTGAGGAGTATAAGAATACTGTAACTGATACTGATTTAAAAGAAATCATAAATAAGAAGTTATTAGCAATCATTCTTTTTATGGAAAATTGCAGTAATGAAACAAATTAGATGGTATAATGGTATTGGTTACAAGTTTAATAAACCAAGTAATTATTGCCTAATGAATGGAGGTAATAATTATGAATGAAATGGAGAGTGTTAGAGAGAAGAAATTATTAAGAGTTGGAATTTATTTAAGACTATCTAATGAAGATAGAGATAAGCAAAGTAAAGACGATGATAGTGAATCTATTAAAAATCAAAGAAATATGTTAATCGAATATATCGATAAGCATCCAGATTTTGCATTAGTAGATGAATATTGTGACGAAGATTTATCAGGAGCTGGAACATATAGACCTGAATTTGAAAGATTAATTAGCGATTGTGAAGATAGAAAACTAGATATTGTATTATGTAAAAGCCAATCTAGATTTTCAAGAGATATGGAAGTCGTAGAAAGATATATCAATAATAAATTTAAAGAATGGAATATTAGATTTATTGGTATCAGTGATAATGCCGATACAGAAATTCTAGGAAACAAAAAATCAAGACAAATTAATGGTCTAGTAAATGAATGGTATTTAGAAGATGTATCTGCCAATATTAGAAGTGCTTTTAACTCAAAAATGAAACAAGGAGAGTTCATCTCTCCTTTCGCTTCATTTGGCTATGAAGTATCAAAAGAAGATAATAATAAATTGGTCGTTGATCCAGTTGCTTCAGAAATCGTAAAAGAAATTTATGATTTATATTTAAAAGGTTTAGGATTCACAGGAATAGCCAAACACTTAAATAGTAAAAATATTCCTAGCCCATCACTTTATAAATATCAAAAAGGAATTAAATTAAATGTTATTAGTGATAGACCTAGAGAAAAAATTAAATGGTCAACTAATGCAATCAAAACCATTTTAACAAATGAGCTTTATTTAGGACATTTAATTCAAGGAAAACGAACCACAGTTAGTTATAAAAATCATAAAATAATGAATAAGCCAAAAAGTAAATGGATCAGAATAGAAAATACGCATGAAGCAATTATTGATGAAGAAACTTTTAAAAAAGTACAAATTGCCATGAAAGAAAGAACAAAAGCTATGAAGACAACTGGTATTATTCACAACTTTTCTGGAAAAGTATTTTGTAAAGAATGTGGTCGTTATATGCGAAAAAAGAATTCATCCAAACATGAATACCTAGTATGTTCTAATAACAGAGATGGTTATGATGACTGTGAAAACAAAGCAGCAATTCGATATGATGAACTGGAAAAAATAGTATTAGATGCCATTAATAAAAAAATAAAAACTTACTACGATGAAGAAATACTGGAGCAAGAAAAATCTAAAAACAATCAAAATAGATTCGCCTCGAAAATAAAATCGCTAGAACATCAAAAAAAAGAAATACTAAAGAAGAAAGAAAAAACAAGCAACTATTTAAAAAGTCTTTATGAAGATAAAGTAAATGGTATCATTAATAATGAACAATTTAAAGAATTAATTAATAATTACAATACAGAAGAAGATAGATACAATAATAGAATAAAAGCTATCGATGAAGAAATTAATTATTATAAAATAAAAGAAGAATCTTCAAAAAATAATAAGGAAATATTTAGCAAATATAAAGAACTAACAGAATTAAACAGAGTTATTGTTGATGAATTTATAGATAAAATCTATATAGGAAAGTTAAATGAGGAAACCAAAAGTAGAGATATACAAATTAAATGGAATTTTGAATAGAGATTTTATTCTCTATTCTAATTCCAAATACATAACAAAGGAGGCGAAAATATATGAAGAATGAAATAGTTATATTTGAAAATCAAGATGTAAAATTAGAAGTAAATATGAAAGAAGAAACTGTTTGGCTTACACAAGCCCAAATGACTAAATTATTTAAAGTTAAACAAAATACTATTGCTGAACATATTTCTAATATATTTGAAGAAGGAGAACTTGATGAAAAGACTTCTATCGGAATTTCCGATAAAAGTTCTGGAGGAAGAAAACCTAAACTTTATAATCTAGATGTTATTATTAGTGTTGGTTATCGTGTTAAGAGTCAAAATGGAGTTGTTTTTAGAAAATGGGCAAACAAAGTGTTAAAAGATTATCTATTAAAAGGCTATGCCGTTAACCAAAAAAGATTAGAATATCTTGAAAAGACAATTAAATTAATAGATATCGCAGGAAGAATTGATACTGAATTAAAAGGTAGCGAAGCTCAAGAAATAATTAAAGTGATAAATAACTACTCAAATGCTTTAAATTTACTTGATGACTATGACCATAAGAGAATAACTAAACCTAATGGAACTAAAAATAATAAACAAGTTACTTATGAAGATTGTATGTATATAGTTGGTAAACTTAAATTTAATAGTGATAGTGATTTATTTGCACTAGAAAGAAACGAAGGTTTAAAAGCAATTATAGGTACTATATATCAATCTTTTGATGGTAATGACTTATATCCTACTATAGAAGAAAAAGCAGCCAATTTCTTATATTTAATTACGAAAAACCATACTTTTATTGATGGTAATAAAAGAATAGCTGCTACACTATTTATATATTTCCTAGAATTCTATAATATTCTTTATAATGAAAATAGACAAGTTATTGATAATAATACACTTGTTGCAATCACACTACTTATTGCTCAATCTAATCCTAAAGAAAAGGAAATACTAATTGATTTAGTAATGAACTTCTTAAATAATGATAATTAAGTAATTCTGATAATCTATCGGAGTTGGATATCAAGAAAAAAATCTCTAATGATAAGTGAGTGAACATGTCACAAATTGTGACATGTTGAACCCAAAAATTAACAAACAATAAATAACTCAAAAATATAGGTTGTATCAGGACACACTCTGCAAACCTATATAAAATAAGACTTTCTTAAAATGAATTTAAAACTTGCAAAACTTAAAAGTTAAAATCTAACTTTAAACGCAACTATAAAGTTACAATTATAGTTTGAATCAGGACACAAGAATTCCTTATAAAATAAGGGTTTTAGGTGAAAGTGTCTTTATAACATTCAAAGAGTTGCTTTAATAAGAACTTTAGCTATTAAACCAGATATTTTATTATTAGATGAGCCCTTTAGTGCATTAGATTATCAATCAAGACTTGCTGTTAGTGATGATGTTTTTAAAATAATAAAAAAAGAAAAAATAACAACTATAATGGTTTCTCATGACATAGCTGAAGCTATATCAATGTCCGATCGTATAGTGGTTTTATCTAAAAGACCATGTTATATTAAAAATATTTATAATATAAACATAACAAATAAACAAACACCAATTGAAAATAGAAAAGCAAAAGAATTTTCCGATTACTATAATAAAATATGGAAGGATTTAGATATAAATGTCTGAAGAAGCTAAAAAAATAATTAAAAAAAAGAAAAGAAAAAAAATATTTATTATAACTATTCAATTTTTAATAGTTATAACCTTTTTTATTAGTTGGGAAATTCTTGCAAATAAAAAAATCATAAATCCTTTTATCTTTTCTAGTCCAAGTCGAATATATGATACTTTATTAAAATTAATAATAACAAATGAATTATGGGAACATATTTTTACAACATTATATGAAACAATTATTGCATTTACTATTGGCATATCATGTGGATTTATTATAGCCATTATATTATATGAATGTCCAACATTAGCTAAAATAGTTGATCCTTTTTTAACAATGATAAACAGTTTACCAAAAGTAGCATTAGGACCAATTATTATTATTTGGGCAGGTGCTAACACAAAATCAATAATTGTTATGGCTTTATTAATAAATTTAATTGTAAGTATAATGAATATTTACAACGGCTTTACTGGAGTTGATAAAACAAAAATAAAATTATTAAAATCTTTTGGTGCAACAAAAAAACAAATTTTAAGATATTTAATAATTCCAGAATCAAAAAGAACAATTATTTCTTCTTTAAAAATAAACATTTCTATGACATTAATAGGTGTAATAATGGGTGAATTTTTAGTTAGTAAGAAAGGAATAGGTTATTTAATTATATATGGTACACAAGTATTCAATTTAACATTAGTTATGTCTGGAATTTTAGTACTTGTTTTGCTTTCCTTTATTATTTATGAAATAGTTACATTAATTGAAAAAAAGTTATCTAATCAAAGATAACTTTTTTATTATTAACAAAAAATCATTTAAAAAAATTTATTTTATAAACTTTATGGCATTAAAACAACGCGGAAACTAACATTGCCAAGTGCACGGCCGTTCGTATTACTGAATGCAAATACGCCAGCACCTGAACCAAAATAGTAACCATCTCCGCGAAAAAACCACGGACTGCTCAATAAAACAAACCAAGCACCATCGGCGTACCAGCTGCTTATTGGCCTAGTTTGAGTTAGGTATTTTGCTGTATTAAAAGGTCCCATTTCCCCTGTTGCATCGCCTAATATTCTTCGTTGATATTGTTCATCTACAGTAGTATAAGCATATGTATCATAATATTTTTTATCTGGAAAATCGAATCCTGTTGTTAATTTAGTTAACCCTGATGTATCACTATCGCATGTTGGACAACCAAATGTACCATTAAAGCCTGAATTATATAAACTATTTCGGCCACTCATTGGTTTTCCATCTTGATCTAACATTATGCCCATCACAAATTCCCATGCTCCTCCTGCCATATCATATATGCCCGTTATGTTATTTGTTGTACTTGCTAATACACTATTTGGGTATGCTGTATTACAACTTCCATCATTACAATATTTGTTACATTCTTCATTTGTTCCTGTATATCCACATGTTGGCTCATTGTTGGCTTGATACCCTGTAATATATGATGAATTATTATTGATTCTGACACTTGTTTGAGATCCATAAGCACTATGTTGTAAATAAGCAACAGCACCCCATTCTGTATTTTTCATCATATGACTTTCTAGATTTCTTTTGTAATCATATGAGGTATAGAATGCATTGGCTACTTGAATACTACGCCATGATGTTACATTTGGTTTGATTTGAATAGATTCTCCATTTCTAACATTATAATCTGATGTTAATGCTGTTCCTGTCTCAAATTTTCCAACCCACATTCCATTTGTGTTAAATGCTGTAAATGCTGGATGAGTTAACCAACTACCTGTTGTTGTTCCACTGCTTACAGGCGTACTAGTATTTTCAAACTCTACTTCGATTGTTTGGACAGCATTTTCTATTGTTGTTAAATCTGAATAGTTTCCATCATCAAAGATTTTATATTTGTATCTTGGTATCCAGACAAAGTATGATTCTATTTCGTCTTCTGGTATTACTGAACCAGCTATATAATTACTTGCTGTACTTTCATCTTTTAAGATGATCGCATTGGCCCAGTTCTTTTTTTCATAGCTATACCATTCGCTACTAATGTCTGCTTTTTTTACTGTACCATCACTATCTATTGTTACTGGTATTAATGGATCTTTTATTATTGGATCTGTTCCATTTAATATTGCTTCACTATATCCTCTTTTA
>ERZ1643251.3441-NODE-3441-length-14624-cov-5.547670_pt1 | contig 14624 bp, 6 predicted proteins | sample MGYA00579261_ERZ1643251 | MGnify/ENA primary metagenome ERZ1643251 (study PRJEB29033, sample SAMEA4952267) | chicken gut metagenome | biome: Broiler Chicken; feature: Gastrointestinal Tract; material: Caecum | place: Ireland | collected 2018 | study: Broiler...
ATGCGTAGCACTACATATTGTATCAAATATTTTCAGATTTGTACACTGTTTTTTTAGAAATTTCAAAGAAGTTTCCCAAACTTCACGAATCAGCGTGGTTTGCGCCACCACTGTCAAGGGCAAAGCTGCCGCCTCCGGCGCGCTGGAAAGCCACTGTTCCACCTCTTCCGGTCCACGGAACACCAGCAGTGAACGGCACCAGCCTGCTACCCCCCGGACCTCCGGATGGTCAGGGTCGCCGATCATGACGCATCTGCGCCCCTCTTCCTCTGCCCGGGAAACAATCTGGTGGACCCGGGCCACCTTGGGACAGGTAGCATCCACCACAGAAGCCCCCCGCCGTTCCAACTCCTCGTATACCGCCCGGCCTGCGCCATGGGCCCGCAGCAATACGCTGTCTCCCCTTTCCGCCTCGGCAGGATCATTAATCTGCTGCATGCCCTGCTTCCGCAGCGCTTCCATCACATGGTCATTATGGATCACACAGCCCAGCATCCGGGGCCGTTCCGCAGAAGCGGCCAGTTCCTCCGCCATCCGCACCGCACGGTCCACGCCAAAGCAAAAGCCGGCGCTGCCGGCCTGGATTACTTCCATCCGTCAACCTCCGCCATGGCATAAATGCGGGAGAGGATTTCCTCTGCCGCCTGATGGTTTTCCTCGGGGGTAGGCCGCCGCCCTGCGATAACCGGACAATACGGCTCGCCAAATACCACTGTGGTACGGCGAAACAACTTATGCTTACCTCCGCAGTAAATCGGGATCATCGGTGTGCCGGTACGGGTGGCCATCACCGTCACGCCGCCCTTGGCTTCCGTATCCCCCTGATGAGCCACCCGGGTTCCCTCGGGAAACACCAGCAGCCGCCGGCCATCGGTGAGGGCCTTCATGGCAGTCTTCATGGCCACCAAGTCGTTGCCGCCCCGTTTTACCGGGAAAGCCCCCAGCTTGCGGATCAGCCAGCCCAAAACAGGGATGCGGAAAAGGGAATCCTTTCCCATAAAGGACAACCGGGAATCATTGGGCAGACACACGGCAATCAGCACCGGATCCCAGCCGCTGGCATGGTTGGCACACAGCAGCGCCCCGCCCTCCGGAAGGTTTTCCAACCCTACCACACGATGGGGGAACAAAATGGCAACGATAGGCTTTATGATCAGATAAACGATATGAAAAAAACGGTTCATTGGCCGATGTGCTCCTTAATAATCTCCAGGACCTGTCCTCTGCTTTTTTCAAAGGTATTACCGGTGGTATCCAGATATACCGCGTCCTCCGCTGCCCGCAGGGGTGCTGCAGCACGGTGGGCGTCATTGTAATCCCGCTGACGGATTTCCTCCAGAAGCTCGTCAAAATCCTTGGGAGTCCCCCGATCCTTCAGTTCCTCCCAGCGGCGGCGGGCCCGGTCTTCCACACTGGCCGTGAGAAAGATCTTCACATCCGCCTGGGGCAGCACCACCGTGCCGATGTCCCGTCCGTCCATTACCACACTGTGCCGCCGGGCCATGTCCCGCTGCATATCCATCAGGAAAGCCCTCACCTCCGGCAGCGCGGATACCCGGGAGGCATACATGGAGATCTGGGGCAGGCGGATCTCCTTTGTCACGTCCTCCCCGTTGAGATACATCCGCTGGAGCCCCTCGGCATCATAGCCCATAGTGATCTGTATCTCCGGTAAAAGAGCGCAGATCTCCTCCGCCGCTTCAGGGTCAATGCCCTGCCGCCAGGCACAATAGCCTACCGTACGGTAAATGGCCCCGGTATCCACATACACCGCCCCCAGCTCCCGGGCAACACTCCGGGCCAAGGTGCTTTTTCCCGCTCCGCTGGGGCCGTCAATCGCCACAGCAAAGTTTTTTCTCTCTCCCATAGTCTTGTCCTTTCTCTCCGCCCATCTTAATCAGACCAGGCAGCCTGGGCCGCCGCAGTCCCGGCCAGATGGCCGGTGGACCAGGCGATTTGCAGATTGAATCCGCCGGTATAGGCGTCTACATCCAGCACCTCTCCGGCAAAATACAGCCCCGGCAGCAGCCGGGACTCCATGGTGGAGGGGTTGACCTCCTTTACGGAAACGCCGCCGGCAGTGACGATGGCCTCCTCCACCGGGCGGGGGCCGGTGATCTCTACTGGCAGTGCCTTCATAAGCGTCAGAATTCTTTGGCGCTGCTCCCGGGTAAGATCATGGACTTTCTGCCGGGGCGGCACTCCGGTCAGCTCCACGAAAGGTTCTATGAGCTTTTTGGGAAGCAGCTCATCCAGAGCGTTGATAAAATCGCTGTTCTGCCGCCGCTGAAAATCCGACAGCAGCCGCTTATCCAAAGCCTCTGGATCCAAAGCAGGCTTAAGGTCAATCTCCAGCCGATACCGCCGCTGCCCGAAACGGCGCATATGAGCCGAGGCTGACAGCACCAATGGGCCGCTAACGCCAAAGTGGGTAAAGAGCATCTCCCCCATTTCCTGGTAGATCAGCTTGTCCTCTTCATAAGCCCGCAGCGTTACGTTCCGCAGGCTCAGCCCCTGGAGCCGGGGACACAGCGTCCCGGCGGCGCACAGGGGCACCAGGGAACCTCTCAGCTCCGTAACAGTATGCCCTGCGGACCGAGCCAGGCGATAGCCGTCCCCAGTGCTGCCGGTCAGAGGATAGGACATGCCGCCGGTGGCCACTACCACCCTGCGGGCCTCCCTCCGGCCACCCCGGCAAACCACGCCCTGAAGAATCCCGTCCTCCAGAAGCAGGGCCTCCGCCCGGTCCCGAATCAGCTCCACACCCAAGGTCCTGAGATATTTTTCCAGTGCGGCGCTGATGTCAAAGGAGCGGTCGGACACAGGAAATACCCGGTTGCCTCTCTCCGTCTTCAGCGGCACGCCGTGATCCTCAAAAAAGCGCATTACATCAGAGGGATCATACTGGGAAAAAGCGCTGTAAAGGAATTTTCCGTTGCAGCACATCTTCCCCTGAAGCTCCCCTGCGGAGCAGTTGTTGGTCACATTGCACCGGCCCTTGCCGGTGATATTCAGTTTCTTTCCCAGCCGCTCGTTGGGTTCCAAAAGGCATACCCTTGCGCCGTTCTCCGCGGCGGCAATGGCTGCCATCATACCGGCGGGGCCGCCCCCCGCCACAATCACATCATATTCCATCTCACACATCGTCACTCTGACCAAACACACCATATTCGTCCCAGATTCCTTCCAAGCGGTTGAAAATCTGGGAAATGTCCCCATCCTTCCGGTGGCCCGCCGCTACGATCAGGGCATTGAGAAGGCTGAAAGGAGCCACCAGAGAGTCTACAAAGGTGATCATATCGCTGCTGGCCAGAAGAGACGTGGAGGCCATGGGATACAAAGGAGACAGGGCGCTGTCTGTAATGGCCACAATATCTGCCCCTCGATCATGGGCAAAGCGGACGCCCTTGACGGTGGACTGGGAATATCGGGGGAAGCTGATACCCACCAGCACATCCCCAGGCCCAATCCGCAGGATACTCTCCAGAATATCGCCGGCACTGTTGCTGGTAACCAGCGTCACATTTTCAAAAATCAGATGGAAATAAAAATGAAGGTATCCCGCCAGGAAAGAGCTGGAGCGCACACCCAGTATGTAGATATGCCGCGCCCCCATCAGCTTGTCCACTACGTTCTCAAAGGCAGAGCGATCCACGCATTCGATGGCGGAGCGGATCTTGTCCATATCCGCCTGCAATACCGTGGTCACCACATCGGAACCAAAGAGTCTGTCGTTGGAGGCACGGATCCGCTGGATAGAGGTGAGCTTGCTGCGAACAATTTCCTGGAGAGCTTTCTGCATGGAGGGATATCCCTCATAGCCCAATTCCGCAGCAAAGCGCACCACCGTGGATTCACTGACGCCCACCACATTTCCCAGCTTGTTCGCAGTCATAAAGGCGGCCTTGTCATAGTCAGAGAGAATATATCCGGCAATTCGCTTTTGTCCTTTGGAAAAGCTGGTCATCTTCTCCTGTATGATATGCAAAACATCCCTGGTCATGGTCGCCGTTCCTCCGCTAAAAATAATCATTCTCTGCTATCATATACAATTTTTTGTAAAAGCACAAGAGAAATCTGCTCTTGTTCCAAAATTCCTATAAGGATATCCATTCTCCGGTATGGAAAAAGTACAGAATCCGCCGCTTTACCGGCAATTCCAGAATCCGTTCCAGGGCAGCGGAATAGGCCTGGAGTTGGGACCGGTATGCCAATGCCCGTTCTTCCTGCAAATTCCCGGACACATGGTCGGTTTTAAAGTCCACCACAGTGACCCCGTCATTCTCCACGGCAAAAAGATCCACCACACCCTGGAGCAGCACCTCCTCGTCCGGCCCCAGACCAGGGTAATACTCCCCGGCAGGAACCAGAAGGCTGAAGCGATACTCCCGTTCCACCCGCTCTGCCCGGCGCAACTCCTCCGCCAGAGACGAGGCAAGAAAGCGGCGGATGGCCCTTCGATCCACCGTCTCCGCCTGCTCCGCTGTCAGCAGCTTCCGGGCAAGCAGATCAGAAATCACCTCATCCACATCCCCGTCCAGGGGCAGATACTGCATCACAAGATGCATGGCGGTACCCCGCTCCTCCGGACTCATGGGGCGTCGGCCTGCCAGGAACCCCGGGGCAGCAAAAGCCTGACGGACATAGGGGCGGGCAGTATTCTCCGCGATCTCCTGATCCTTCTCCCGGCCCTTGAGCTGGGTGGCGGTAAGTTTGGTGGGGGCGGTACAGGCAGAGGCATAGGGGTACTGATAAGCCAGGGCCTCTTCGTCGGGAACAGGCCCCTGTGCGGCAGGTTTCTCTTCCGCTCTTTTCGTCTCCTCTGCCAAACCAGCAGCGGGCACAACCTCATGGAAAGCCACCGTCCAGGGCAGATCCTCCGTAAGGCTCCATGTTCCCTCTTCCATCCCCGCCATGGCCCGAAGTCCCGCAGCCTCCCGCCGCCCCAGCAGGGGCAGCAGGATCCACTCCGCCATGGATTTGGCGGAGGCCACCGTCTCGGGCGGCACCGGCAGGGCGGAAAGGGCAGTAAGGTCCGCCAGTTTCTTCTCCGGAGAGGACAATGATGCTGTCATGATGAGCTTCTCCTTAGCCCGGGTCATGCCTACATAAAGAACCCGCATTTCCTCCGAGCGCATCTCCCGGCTCAGCCGCTCCCCTACCGCCCGGTGAGCTGCCGTAGGGTAACGGATATGCCGGTCCAAGTCGATGAACATGGGCCCCAGCCCCAGCTGGGGATGGACCAGCACCGGAGCCTGGAAGTCCATGCGGTTGAAGGGCTTGTCCAGATCCGTCAGCAGCACAACAGGGAACTCCAGGCCCTTGGAGCGATGGATACTCATGATCTGCACGCCGCTGGTGACGCTGCCGGTGGCCACCACCGGCTGCTCCCCGTTCTCCAGCAGGCGGCGCAGCTGGCTGACAAAGGCAAAGAGGCCCCGGTAACCGGACTGCTCAAAGGTGCGGGCATACTCGCAGAGGGTGATGAGATTCTCCCGCCGCCGCTCTCCCCCCTCCATGGCGCCGAACACGCCCAAAACATTCAAGCGGTCAAACAGCCGCCAGAGGAGGCTGTGTACGCTCAGATCCTTGGCCTCGTCCCGCAAAAGGGACAGCTGCTCCAGGAAAGCCCTGCTGTCCTCCTCCCCGTCTGCCTCCAGGGCAGCGTAAAAATCTCCCTGGGGGTGTTTGCCCCGGATCACCGCCAGCCGGTCCGGAGTGAAGCCGAAGAGCGGTGAACGCAGCACCGCAATCAGCGGCACATCCTGCCGGGGATTGTCCAGGATCTGGAGCAGGGAGTACACCACCGCCACCTCCATGGCGGCAAAGAACTCCTCGTTCTCCTGGACAGCGCAGGGGATGCCCTCCTCCGCCAGGGCCCGGACATAGTGGCGCAGCCGGGGCCCCGGAGAGCGCATGAGGATGGCGATATCCTCCGGCCGACAGGGCCGCAGAGCCCCGGTATCCTCATCGGTAACAGGGAATCCCTCATCCAGCAGTTGCCGAATCCGACGGGCCGCAAACCGGGCCTCTTCCAGAGGGCGGCTCACCGGCCGCTCCTCCCCTTTATTACGGGGTACTCCCAGGAGATGAAACTCTGTGGCGCAGTCCTGCCGCGCAGGCAGGTAGTCCGCACCGAAGTGGAGGGCTTCCTCCTCCCCATAATCCATCTCCCCCATCTCCCGGGACAAAATGGCCCCGAACACGAAGTTCACCGCGTCCAGCACCGGCTGCCGGGAGCGGAAATTCCGGGAGAGGAGGATTTTCCGGGGATTTCCCTCCTCTGCCTGGTCAGCCATGGGATAAGCCCGGTACTTCTCCAGGAAGATGGTGGGGTCCGCCAGGCGGAAGCGATAGATGGACTGCTTCACATCCCCCACAGTGAAAAGGCGCTTTCCTCCTTCGGAAATTGCCTCAAAGATGCAGTTTTGCACCTGGTTGGTGTCCTGGTACTCGTCCACCATCACCTCCAGGTACCGACTCGAAACGATACGGGACAGCTCTGTGGGGGTCCCGTCCTCCCCCAGCAGCAGCCGCACAGCCCCGTGCTCCTGATCGGAAAAATCGGTAACGTTCCGGCGGAGCTTCTCCGCCTGATAGGCCCGGCCGAAGGCGGCGCACAACGACAGCAGGGCCTCCATGGCCGGAGCGCTGCGGCCCAGGTCCTCCGCCGCCTCGGCGGCAGAGGCGTCCAGGATGGCCAGGGCGGCCTTCATCTCCTCCTTGCAGCGCTTCCACTGGCTCTGAAGCCGGGCTTTCAGCTCCGGGGCTTCGCACTTGCGGACCGGGGACAGGCTGGGGAAAGCTAGGGTGCAATCTCTGGCGGCGTCCCAGCTCTCCTCCGCCGCGGCGGCCAGGCCCTCCAGCATGGCCGCCCCGTCCAGGAACGCCGGGGCATACCCCTTCCGCAGCTTCTCATCGCCTGCGGCCTCCGCCGCCCCTGATCGCAGGAGCCCCGCCCAGTGGCGGGCCCTGCGCCCCAGGGCCGCCAGCAGCTCCCGGCCGTAGGCCGTCTCCCCCACGTCGCCGGGAAGGGCCTGCCAGGCCGCCGCCTGCTCCGCAAGCCACTGCTCAGGGTAGGCGTGGCTCTGGATCTTATCGTGGAGGGTCAGCACCAGCTCCTCCAGCCGCCCGTCGTCCCGGCCAAAGCCGAAGGCGTCCGCCAGCAGCACCGCCCCCGGCGTCATATCCGTGTAAAATTCTTCCAGCACCCGGGGCAGCACCCGCCGGCGGAGGAGATTGGCCTCACTCTCATCCAGTACCCGGAAATCCGCCGTAAGGCCTCGGCCCTCGCCGAAGTCCAGCAGGTGGACGTTTTCCCGGAGAAGGGCGGTACAAAAGGCGTCGATGGTCTTGATGTCCGCCTGGTACACCAGGAGAAGCTGCCGCTGGAGGTGGCGGTCGCCGGGATGCTCCGCCAGGCGCTTAGCCAGCTCCTGAGCAATCCGTCCCCGCAGCTCCGCTGCCGCCGCCCGGGTATAGGTGATGATGAGAAAGTCATTCACATTGGCCTTTTCCTCTCCCAGTACCCGGCTGAACAGCCGGTCTACCAGCACCCGGGTCTTGCCGCTGCCTGCGGCGGCAGACACCAGAAGCCGTCCGCCCCGGTCGTCTACCACCGCCTGCTGCTCTCTTGTCAGCTGTACGCTCACAGGCTCTCCTCCTCTCCGATGGTCTGATTCACATGGCGCCAGAACTCCTCCGGCCGCACCGGCCGGATCATCTGCACATGGTCGCCGCCGTCACCGTCCATGAAGTGGCAAGCGGAGGCAAATTCACAGTAGGCGCAGGCATTGTCCTGCTCCCCCCGGCTCCAGGGATCCGCGTCGATATTGCCGCTTTTCAGCTCCCGGGCGATCCGCTCCAAGAGCTTATCCACATACCGGCTGAGCTTGCCCAGCTCCGCGGCGGTAGCCACCCCCTTGGTGATGCTGCCGTCCTTCCCCAGGGTCAGCGGCAGGAACCGCGGGGACTCCAGAGCGCTGTGCTCCATGGCCTGCAGCACCTCAGGCTGTGACAAAACCATGCCGCTGCGGCGCAGCTCCTTGTCCAGCGCTTCCCGAAGCCGGCCGGGATCCTCATTACGGGGAGCGCTGACCAGGACATCCCGGGCGGGCAGGTACAGTACCCCCGCCGGGACGATATCCTTCCCGAAGAGAGCCTTGCCCTCCTTCTCCAGGGCGAAGAGGTACAGCAGCATCTGGATCCCCAGGCCATGGCACAGGTCACTGAGGTCAAAGGCCTTTTTGCCCGTCTTATAGTCTACCACCCGAAGGTAGAGCTTCCCGTCCTTCAACCATCCGTCTACCCGGTCCACCTTGCCATTGACGGTGAGGGAGGCGTCCCCCGCCCGGATGGAGATGGCGGGCAGCGCTCCCCCATCCCCAAAGCCCAGTTCAAAAGCCATGGGCACAAAGTCTGACTCCCGCAGCTCCCGGGCCACGTTCGTTACAATGGTGGCGGCAGTAGTACGCAGCCGTCGAAACAGGTACTTGAACCGGGCGTCCCGGCCATCAAAGCCCGGCATAGCGACGTCCATATACTGCTGAATGGCCTTATCGATGAGCCGTTTCAGCTCCTCCTCCCCCACCTGGGCAAAGCCGCCCTGCTCCGTCACATCCCGGGTTACGTTCTCCAAGACATAGTGAAGGAAGGTTCCCACCTGTGCGGCGTCAAAGCCCGCCGGCGTCCGCTCCTTGGCACGCAGGCCGTACTGCATGAAGTAAGCGAAGTGGCAGGCGTTCACCTTGTCGATGCGGCTGGCAGACATACGGTAACTGCGGCCGTAGAGGGTCTCCACCGCCTGGGGTGAGAGCCGCCCCCGCTTCATCCCCGCCCCCCGCTCCATGGCGGACAAGGCAGATCCATAGGCTTCCCGGGCGGCAAAATACGCCCACAAGGGCCCACCAGGAAAGCTTCCCGCTGTCTCCAGGGCAGGGATGGGAGCTGTGAGGCGGAAGGGGCGGCTGCCATCCTCTGTCGTTTCCGCCGCGCCGGGCAACAGTGCCCGGAGCCGCTCCACCACGAAGGAAGGCCGCAGGGGATTCCCCTGGGCGTCGGCAGCGGGCCAGGTCACCACCAGCCGCTCTGTGGGCTGGGACAAAGCAGCGTAGATATTCTGCAGCTCCCCGTCGAAGAGGTCCGGCCCACTGGGGGCCAGCTCCACTCCCAGCTCCAGCAGCTTCTCCCGGTCCTCCCGGGAAAGAAGGCCCTGTCCGAAGGACACGGCGGGCAGCACATGGTCGTTGGCCCCCATAAGGAACAGCACCTTCACCCGGTGGCGGTCATTACGGGTGATTTCCGTGATCTGCACCTGGTCCAGGGATACCGGGATGGTACCCACGGCATACTGGGTCAGCACCAACTTAAACAGCCGGGCAAACTCCTCGGCATCCAGAGGCATATCTCCCAGGATCTCCGCGAACTGATCCATTACACCGCACAGCAGTTCCCACAGCTGGCCGTACTCCGCCGCCAGCTGCAGCTCTCCCCGCTGCTCCAGAAGGCTGGTGCGCGCCTCCATCTGGCCCGCCAGATCCAGTACGTCCAGGAACCCCCACAGGGCCCTTAGCTTCCCCAGGGCGCTTTTCTCCTCCCGAAGGCCCCGGCTCAGCTCCGACAGGGGCTCTCGGATCCGCTGTCGAAGGCCGTTGATCTCCGCCAGGACTGCCTCCTGCTCCGGGGTAAAGCCCTCACGCCAGCCGTCGGGGTTGGCGCTCCAGGGCTCCTCCCGCAGCCACATGGAACCGTGGATATCCCACTGGATCACATAGTTTTCCAAAAGGTCGCACTCCCCGTCGGAGAGGCCTCCAAGACCGGTTTTGAGCCAGCGGAACATGTCCTCATACTCATAGCCACCTGTCACCGCGTCCAGAGCACCAGCCACCAGGGCCATAACTGGTTTGTCCAAAATATTGCTGCGGCGGCTGAGATAGGCCGGCACGCCGTAGCGGGCAAATACACTCTCGATCACCGCCTCGTAGTCCCCCAGGTTCCGGGCCGCCACGGTGACGTCCCGGAACCGGCAGAAGCCGGAGCGGACCAGGGCCAGGATCTCAGAAGCCACATACTCCGCCTCGGTAAAGGGGCTGTCCGCCCGATGAACCGTCGCCTGGTCGCAATTCCCAGCCCAAGGCGTACCGCTGCTGCCGAAAAATTGCTGAGCCAGGTAAGTAAGGCCTGTGTCAGCCTCAGGAGCCGTCAGGTCCTCCACCGTGCAGGCGGCACCTGCCTGCTGTGCCAGCCGCACCAGGCGGTCCCGGGTACGCAGGCCTTGGCGGAAGATCTCCAGAGTGCTGTTTCCCTCCCCCAGGAGGGTGATGGTGACAGACTTGGCCCGGCGGAGCATCACAGCGATGATCTGCTCCTCCCGGGCGGTAAAGTAGGAAAAACCGTCCAAAAACACATCCCGGCCATCCATATAGCCCGATTTTTCCAGGTTATCCGCCAGCTTTGCCATCAGATCCCGGCGGTCCTTCCCGTCCTGGTACAGCCGGGACTGATAGGCGGCGTAGATAAGGGACAGGTCCCGGAGCTTCTGCCCCGAAATTCCCTCCAGATTCGGATACAGCTCCCCCAGCTGCTCCGGCGCCACCCGGTAAGCCTCCATTTCATCAAAGAGTGCCACCAGCTCTCCCAGGAAGGGAGCTTTCCGGGAGGGCCGGGCATAGACGGTAAGCTGGGGCAGCACCTCCTGAAGGGCCAGCTGCATCATCAGCAGCTTCCCGCCGGGATCCAGAGCGGCATCCGTAAGGCCGCCGGTGAGGGACAGTACCCGGTTGGCCAAAAGCCGGAAGCTGAGAACCTCGCTGTGGCGGGCGGCGGTGGGGCCGCAGGCCCGGCACAGGTCTACCTCCGCTTGGTGGGAAGCATGCTCCGGCACCAGCAGCAGCTGAAAACTGCTATCCCCCAGCCGCCGGATCTCCTCCAGCACCCGGGCGGACTTGCCGGAGTTGGCCGGCCCCATCCATATCCGCAGCATAAACGCTCCTCTCTCCCCGCCCTGCCCCTGACGGCGGCTGGCGGCGGGATCTATCGGTATATCAGCCCATCGGCGGGAAATGGGCTCTCCCGGCCACAGGCAAAAAAACAGGGTAACCGGCTCTCCTGGCCGGTTACCCCATTATAGCAGAGTTACTGTCCCATTTTCAACGCATGGCGCCACTGTCCCGGGGTTTTCTCCCGTCAGCGGATGACCACATTCTCCTGGCCCAGCGCCTCCACCAGCTCCTCTACCAGGGATTTCCCCAGCAGACAGGTGGTGCCCAGCCGCTTGCCAGTATCGGAAAATACCAATCGGGCCGGCGTCTGCCCTGGGAACATGTTGATGACCCGGTTCACATAGGCCAATGCCGGGTGGTCGGCGGAGGGCAGGCGCAGCCACAGCACCTTCCCCTCCAGCACCTGGACCCCTGCTTTGGCCTGGGGGGCAGGAGCCTCCGGCGGCAGCTCCGCCCCCTCTCCGCCGCTGAGAGGAAAGGCGCTGTCGCAGAGGATCTGAGGCGGCTTCTCGTCCCGGACGGACAGCTTCCCCTTCACCAGCACCGCCGTTCCCTCTTTGAGGAAGCGGCCGTACTTCTCCAGCATCTTGGCAAAGCACAGCAGTTCGATGGAGGAGGTGTCGTCCTCCACCGTGGCGTAAGCCATGAGGCTGCCGGATCGGGTGGACTTGGTCTTGTAGGCCATAACGATTCCCGCCACCGTGATCCGCTGCTCATCCTGATAGGAGGTGGGGCCTCCCTCCTGGGCAAAGTCCTCGTTGATGGAGGCAATGTGCACCGCGCCGGCCTGGCGGGCCGCCTCCCGGTAGGCGTTCATGGGATGGCCGGAGAGGTAGAGGCCGGTTACCTCCCGCTCCTGCCGCATCCGCTCGTCCAGGGCGTACTCCGGCATCTTCGGCAGAACCACCTCCACCTCGGTACGGCGGGTCTCACCGGTGGACATGCCAAAAAAGTCCAGCTGTCCCTCCACATTCTGCCGGCGGCTGTCGCCGATGGAGTCCAGGAGCTTGTCGTGGACTGCCACCAGCTGGCTGCGGTAGGCCCCAAAGCAATCGAAGGCCCCGGCCCGGATCAGATTCTCCACCGCCCGCTTGTTGATGTCATAGTCATACATCCGCTGGCAGAAATCCTGGAAACCAGTAAAGAGGCCGTGTTCCTCCCGCTCCCGGACCATATTCTGGATAAAGCCACGACCAATATTCTTGATGGCCACCAGGCCAAAGCGGATGCCTCTCTCCTCCACGGTAAAGCTGTCCCGGGAGCAGTTCACGTCCGGCGGCAGCAGGGCGATGCCCATGTCCCGGCACTCGTTGATGTACTCCGACACCTTGTCGGTGTTGTCCAGCACTGAGGTAAGGAGGGCCGCCATATACTCCCGGGGATAGTGGTACTTGAACCAGGCGGTCTGGTAGGCCACCACGGCGTAGCACACCGCATGGGCCTTGTTGAAGGCATAGTTGGCAAAGTCGTAGATCTCGTCGTAGATGGCTTCCGCCACGTCGGCGGGGATGCCGTTGGCAATGCAGCCGGAGATACTCCGTGACTGGTCCCCCCGGATAAAGGCCTCCCGCTCCCGCTCGATGTCCTTTACCTTCTTTTTGGACATGGCCCGGCGCACCATATCCGCCTGGCCCAGGGAATACCCGCCCAAGCGGCGGAAAATCTCAATGACCTGCTCCTGATAGACGATGCAGCCGTAGGTCACGGAGAGAATAGGCTCCAGAGAGGGGTGCTTGTAGGAGATGAGCTTTGGGTCATGCTTACAGGCAATAAATTTAGGAATGGACTCCATGGGCCCCGGACGATACAGGGCCACAATGGCGGTAAGATCCTCGATGGACTGAGGCTTGAGCCCCACGCACACCCCGGTCATCCCGGCGGACTCCATCTGGAACACGCCGGAGGTCTTACCCTGGGTCAGCATATCGAATACCGGCTGGTCATCGTCAGGGATGTTCTCCAGAGAGAAGTCCGGCTCCGTCCGGCGGACCATCTGCACCGCGTCCTCCAGGATGGTCAGGTTGCGAAGTCCTAAAAAGTCCATTTTCAGCAGGCCCAGCTCCTCCAGAGTCACCATGGTATACTGGCACACCACCGACTCATCGTTCTTGGCCAGAGGCACATAGGTGTACACCGGATCCCGAGTAATGACCACGCCGGCAGCGTGGGTGGAGGCATGACGGGGCATGCCCTCCAGGGCCTTGGCGGTGTCGATGAGCTTTTTTATCTGAGGGTCCTGCTCATACATCTCCCGGAGGGGCTTCGAGAGCCGCAGGGCCTCGTCCAGGGTGATGTGCAGGGCGCCGGGTCCGGCGGGCACCTGCTTGGCGATGACGTCCACGTCGGCGTAGGGCAGGTTCATCACCCGGCCCACGTCCCGGATGGCGTTCCGGGCGGCCATGGTGCCGAAGGTGACGATCTGGGCCACATGGTCGTCGCCGTACTTCCGGCGGACGTAGTCCACCACCTCGCCCCGGCGGGTGTCGCCGAAGTCCATGTCGATATCCGGCATGCTCACCCGCTCCGGGTTCAGAAACCGCTCGAAGTAGAGGCTGTACTGCATGGGGTCGATGTCGGTGATATGGAGGCAATAGGACACCATGCTGCCCGCCGCGCTGCCGCGGCCCGGGCCTACTGGGATTCCCTGGTCCCGGGCAAAATTCACAAAGTCAGAGACGATGAGGAAGTAGTCGGTAAACCCCATCTTCTCAATCATATTGAGTTCGTAGTCCAGCTGGTCGTGATACTCCGGATGGGTTGCCCCGTAGCGCCGGGCAAAGCCCTCCTCGCAGAGCTTGCGGATATAAGTCTTGGCCGTATACCCCTCTGGAACTTCAAACCGGGGCAGATGGTACTTGCCGAAGGTGAAGGTGAGATCGCACCGATCCGCAATGCGCTGGGTATTTTCCAGCGCATCAGGGTATTGAGAAAAGAGGTTTTCCATCTCCTCCGTGGAGCGGACATAGAAGTTCCGGGGCTCATAGCGCATCCGGTTCTCGTCCTCCACCAACTTGCCGGTCTGGATACACAGCAGTACATCGTGGCTCTCAGCATCCTCCGGGGCCAGGTAGTGGCAGTCGTTGGTACACACCAGAGGAATCCCTGTCTCCTCATGGAGACGCAGCAGCCCCTGATTCACCACGGTTTGATCCTTAATGCCGTGGTCCTGGAGCTCCAGGTAGAAGTTCTCCTCCCCAAAAATATCCCGCAGCTCCAGGGCGTAGTCCCGGGCTGCGTCATAACTGCCATTGAGAAGCTGGCGGGGGATCTCCCCAGCCAGGCAGGCGGACAGAGCAATAAGCCCCCCGCTGTATTGGCGCAGCAGGTCCATATCCACCCGGGGCTTGATGTAGAAACCCTCCAGATAGGCCATACTCACCATATAGCTGAGATTCCGGTAGCCCTCCTCATTACGGCAGAGGAGCACCAGGTGGCGGCTCTCCGCGTCGAATTCATGGACCTTGTCAAAACGGCTGCGGCCGGCGGGGGCCACATAGACCTCACAGCCGATGATGGGCTTGACCCCCTCCTTCAGACAGGCCCGGTAGAAATCAATGGCACCGTACATGACGCCGTGGTCGGTGACGGCCACGGCGCTTTGGCCCAGCTCCTTGACGCGTTTGG
>ERZ1643251.3442-NODE-3442-length-14622-cov-5.230315_pt1 | contig 14622 bp, 13 predicted proteins | sample MGYA00579261_ERZ1643251 | MGnify/ENA primary metagenome ERZ1643251 (study PRJEB29033, sample SAMEA4952267) | chicken gut metagenome | biome: Broiler Chicken; feature: Gastrointestinal Tract; material: Caecum | place: Ireland | collected 2018 | study: Broiler...
AATTCCTTAAGCGTACGGCCGAGTCCGCGCACACGGTTGGAAAGAATCCCGCCTGCGAGAATGACAAGGTAGGAAAGGCAGCCGAGCGCGATCGCGCCGTTGATATCGGAGAGCGGTGCAGGAAGAGCAACGCTCTCACCTGCCGCTGTCTGCCAGGGGAATCCGAAAAGCTCAAACAGCGTTCCGACGAAGATGTAAGCCGCCGCCGCAAAGATGTAGGCTCCGAGAAAACGGTTGCGATGCGGACTGCTGTTTTTTGCCATGCCGTCGAACATCCCGACCGCCTCTTCAAGGACAAGCTGAAACTTTCCGGGCACGGTCTTGAAACGCGGAATCACGAAAATGCGCACGATTGCCGCAAAGACGAGGATGACCGCCGTGACGATATACGCGGAGATGAGTCCGGGATTGACCAACATCCCGAACAGATTGATCTTGTCCCCTTCATGCAGAACGGCATCCTGCATGGTTTCCTGAATGGTGGCATCCTTTTCATACAGCCCGTCCGTGAGCACGATGCCGACAATGAGCGCGGCTATGATCACCAGGACGACACTCAGAAAAATGCCGAGTTGTTTTTTTGTCATGCTTCCTCCGTGCGACGCGGCCCAATGGCCTGTCCGCCGCGAGCGTCTATATTATAGTACTGCCTTTTGACAATGTCAATCTTATGAAGTACTTCCTGAAGTATAAAAAATTTATATATATTATCAGTTTTACTTTATTTTCACAAAAAAAACATAGAATTGTAACATTTCTCCGACGAAAGAAAAAAGTTACTTCTTTGACGCCCGCCGCCCCGCAGAAAACCTGCGAGGCGGCAAAAAATAATCACGGGCGACTCAGAATTTCTATATTAATTTCTGTCTTGTATTCATTCTGTCTTGTCCAATAAAAAGCATTCAATCGTCCGCGCCTGTATGTGCATGAAACGGACAGCGGGAAACAAGACACTGGGCATTGCGATCAGAAAACGCACAGACTATATCTCCGGTCTGCATGGGGATTCCGTATGTTTCCCTGACAAAACGCGCGCCAAAAGAAAGAGACAGGAAGGCATTTCGCTTGCAGCAACGCGCCCCTCCGATCTCGCTCATCTTTGCAATCACGGACGAAGCATACGCCATATGGTCCTTATAATACCGATCCGTGCTCAGAGGTCCCGTTCCGTGAATGACCGCGAGCGCCGCTCCGACAGAGGCTACGGATCCGCAGATCCCCCACTGTCCGCACATAGCGCCCGGCATCCTGATCGTCCGTCCCGCAAGCTCGTCAAGCGCACGATCAAGATCGATCTTTCCGCCTGCGTTTTTATATGCAGCCAAAAATGCCGCGCCGTCAAGAAAATGATGTTCAGGCCCGTGCATTCCGACATAGGGTTTTTTCATCAATTCACAGGCAATCTTCACAGGATCGCGTCCCCTGCATCCCTGCACATCCCGCCGCAAAAGCGCGTATTTTTCTTCTAACGTTTCCTGCATGATTCTTCCGCTCCCTCAAACCGCTTTTTCAGAACCCGATAATGATTTTCATTGGATTTATCCCCGCCGTTATCGGGGAAAAGGCAATAGGGCAAACTGTCCGTCTCCCGATGTTTCTTGACGCAATCACAGCATCTGCCATGATTGGGACAGCTTACTTTGGGACAAATGCACTCTCTTACATTCGGACAATTCATAGTGATTACATTATAAACCTTATATTGAATCTTGTCAATTTGATTTATTTTTGTCTGAAATCTTCCTTGATTTTCAAAATATTTTTGCCCGATAATATATTTTAAATGGCGGCGCAAAGCACTGCGCCGCCATTCTTTCTGAATCCGCTTACAAAATTGATGACAAAAACAAACGTCTGTCCGAGTTCCGATGACTTATCGGGGACTGTGACTGAATTCCCGTCGCGTCGGACATCTCTCCTTTCGCATATTTTCGATATTTTACATCTCTGCGACAACATGCAGTTCAATCGGCATGAAATCCTCTTTGAGCTGAGGGAGCAGAACGCCCACCGTACGCAGGACTCTCCCGCTCACAAGCGTATTTGTTTCCCGAATCCGATCCATGCGCGCATCGTCAAGTCCTTGCACCTTCAGGCGTCTTTGCAATGCGTTTGCCTCCGTCTGCCCCGTAATCCCTGCAACGTATGCCCTGTCCTTCTCTTTAGGCACAAGCGACATCGCAAACATCCCATCCTCTTTCATGCGGGCAAGACGATATGTATCACCGCCTAAGACAAGCTCCTCGATCTCACGATAGGAAACGATCTGCTTTGCGAGCATGCCGCGTTCCTCCGCACTGAGTTTTGTCAGATCGAGTTCATAGCCGAACACGCACAGCGACGCCACCGCATAGCGCGCCGCAAGCGGCGTAGTGCGTCCCGTCAGATGATTGGGACATACCGATACATGCGCCGACATAACGGCAGGCGGATAACACAGCGACGTACCGTATTCAATCTCGGCACGTTCGAATGCGTCCGTATTGTCACTCGTCCATATCTGCGGGAAATAGTAGAGCATCCCTGCGTCAAATCTTCCGCCGTCACCGCTGCAGCCCTCCATCAAGAGACCAGGGAATCGCTTTGTCAGCCGATCAGCGAGAGAATATACTCCAAGCACATAGCGGTGCTGCACTTCACGCTGACGCTCAGGCGGAAGCGACGGCGCATACAAATCGGCAAGGTAACGGTTCATATCCCATTTGAGATATTTTGCACCGCTCTCCTCGACAGCCGCCGCCATCTTTTCAAAGACCGCATCCACCACTTGCGGATTGCACAGATCGAGCACAAGCTGGGCGCGGCCGCGCACAGGTCCGCGCAAAGGATTGCGCAGGCACCAATCGGGATGTTCCGCATAAAGACGGCTGTCTTCACTCACCATCTCCGGTTCAAACCACAACCCGAAGGAAAGCCCCCGCTTCCTGCAGTGCTCCCCCACTTCTCTCAATCCGCCGGGCAATTTCTTATAATCGACGTTCCAGTCGCCCAGCCCGCCGTTATCATTGTCGCGGTGAGCAAACCAGCCGTCATCCAATACAAACGTATCCGCGCCGATTTCTGCCGCAGCATCGATGAGCGAGAAAATCTTATTTCGATCAAGATCGAAATAAAGCGCTTCCCAACTGTTGACGACAATGGGCCGATGGGTTGCGGCAAAGCGCGGCGAAAGCGGGCGTTCTCGCCAGAGATCATGGAAGGCACGCGACATGCCGCCCAGTCCTTCGGCAGAATATGCGAGCACCGCCTCGGGCGTCTGAAAACATTCTCCGCTCTCCAATAGCCAGGAAAAATCAGTCTCGGAGATCCCTCCCTGAACGCGGATCATGTAAGGTAAGGAAAAATGGGAAACACAGGGAATACAACCGTTTTTAACAACTATTACGATACGTCAGATATCGCCGTCATCAATGCAGGATATCAGAAGAAAGTTGATCATTCCTTCGGTCCGTATGCCAACAACTACCATGTTCTGCAATACATTCTTGACGGACAGGGCGTTCTGCGCATCGGAACAAACGAGTGGCGGCTCACAAAGAACACCCTGTTCTATCTGCCCGCCAATATAGCCTGCAAGTACTACGCCGATCTCGACGATCCCTATGAGTATTACTGGGTCTCCTTCATCGGAAACAAGGCCGATTCCATCATGCAGAATTGCGGGCTCAGTCATCAGACTCCCCTGCGTGTCATCGACTCTCCCGAACTGCGCAAACTGTTTATGCGCATCTTCAAGAATCTGCACTCAAATCAGTCCGACTATACCTACCGCATCCTTTCAGATCTGTACGGAATCTTTGCCTGTGCCGCCGAAAGTTCGGACATCCCCATGACGGAGAATCAGTCCGCTTTCGTTCAGAACGCCGTCGCATATATGAATGCCAACTATGAGAACGGCATCAATATCCGCGACGTCAGCAATCATATGTACATGAATTTCACCTATTTTTCCGAACAGTTCACCAAGAGTACCGCGATCAATCCTTCCAAATATCTGATGGGAATCCGTATGACCAACGGCGCCCTTCTGCTCAAGACTACCGATCTCAAAGTGAGCGAAATCGCCCTGCGGGTCGGAATGCCCCCTCTTGCTTTTACAAGTGCCTTTAAAAAGCACTATTGCTATACGCCCAAAGAATACCGCGGGCATGCCGAAAAAACAGTAGACAACAACTGAGCGTTATTCCAAAAATCAGCCGCCTCCGCAACTTTGCGGAGGCGGCTCTCCTTGCTTTCATCTGTCTTCCCCGCCCGCGCTTTCTGCGCGGGCGGGGTTATTCTTTTGCGTTTTCAAGCCTTCTTCCGATTACCCGTCAGTTTTCGGATTACTCGGCAGCGGGTTCGTTATATTCGCCGAACACAACATAGTAATCGCTGAAATTTGCCTGATGCGAATCCCAAGACGCAATGCCTACCGTCCAGCCCGTGCTCATCGAAACGGGGCGAAGTCCGAACGGAAGCTGTTCCATCGTCGCGGTAAATACCTGCGCTCCGTCGACATAGACCGTAAACGTCCCGTCTTTATAGGAAAGTCCGATGACAGAACCCGTTCCGTTCTCGAGATTTTCGGAAGGAAGCGTTGCGGGGCAGATGAAGGAACCGATATTATCTTTTGAGGTATCCCCGAAATTTGCATCATTTCCCGCCCATTGATGGTCGCAGTTTACGCGGATGGTGTTATAGGCATAGCCCCATGGCCGATTGCTGTCGGGACAGTATTCGTATTTTTCTTTTGCATAAAGCAGAAAGGAATCTCCCTTCTGCAAGACAACCTCATGACGCTCTCCGCCGTACTCGTAAACCAGCGTTCCCTTTCCGCCGATGACAAAATGCAGCGAATAATATTCCCTTACACGGCGTTTTTTCTTCTTATTCGGACTGCACCACTCCTCACAGCAGCGCAAAACGGAAATTCTATGCTGTTCATCTTTGAACAATGCCTTTCCGTTTACATCGACTTATATATAACTCATCAGCTTCTCTCTTTCTGTTAGATGTTTTTGTGCGTTACCTGCAGGTAACGCACAGGGGGTACCCCCTGCTTTTCTGATCTGACCGACCGAGCTGATCGGTCACTTCTCTAAACAAGTCGGATAGTTTCCTGATCTTTTCCTATTATAAATAGGACTTTCGCCCCGTCAAGAATTTAATTTAAAAAAAGCACAATAATCCACCTCAGGCATTCCGATGAAGTTACAATATCAAATTTATTTGGTTCATTTGATACACTTTTTATTCTTCGGGTTTTGTGTTCCGATTAAAAAATGTGAAAATAAAAAAAGAGCCGCGAAGGCTCTTTTTCAATGGTGGACTCAAAAAATTTACAATTCAACCGATTTTCCGATGCTTGCCGATAAATAGATCGCGTCAAGGATCTTCATGATGGTAACGCCGTCCTCCGCAATGGAAGAGATATCCTGATTCTGCAAAACCGCATTCACGAAATAATTGATCTCGCCCTCAAAAAGTCCGTCAAAATTCAGTGCCGCGGATTGATTGAGCGTGGTATTCACCAGATATCCGCAGCTGTCCGTGAAAATTTCCGGTTCGGGGTCGAGACAGAGCCCGCCGCGTGTTCCGAACAGCTCCACTTTCCCGACGTCCTTTTTGAGATTGAGACAAAAGCTTGCCTCAACGCTTAAAACAGCGCCGTTGTCATAGCGGATGAGCGCGGTCGCGAGATCTTCCACGTCACAGATATCCTGATCGGACTTTGACGCCGATGTATACGCGATCGACTCCTTGATGCCGCTTCTGTTTCCGAGTTTTCGGAAGGTCGCCCCGTATACGGACACAGGTTTGGGATTCCCTATGAGATAGCGTGTCAGATCGATGACATGTACTCCGAGATCAATGAGTGGTCCGCCGCCCGAACGGCTCAGATCGCCGAACCAGCCGCCGGGATTTCCGTTCCTGCGCAGATAGACCGCCTTTGCATAGTAGATCTCGCCGAGCGTATCCGCCTTGATAAAATCCTGCATGACGCGCGTATCGTTTCCGAACCTGCGCACAAACCCGATCATGAGTTTTTTCCCGCATACCTTTGCGGTATCCAGCATGGTCTGCGCTTCCTGCGCGTTGAGTGCCATCGGTTTTTCGCAGAGCACGTGCTTGCCAGCCTTCAAAGCCATGATCGTGCAAGGCGCATGCGCGCTGTTCCACGTACAGACGCTCACGGCGTCGATCTCGGGAAGTGCTGCGAGCATCTCCGCCTCGTCCGTATACAGACGGCTGACGCCCCAGCGCGCGCCCGCCGCTTTTAAGCGCTCCTCATTGATATCGCAAAACGCGTACAATTCCACATTTTCATTTTTCAGATATGCGGAAATATGTGCATTGGAAATATTACCCGTGCCGACAATGGCAATTTTCAGCTTTTTCATCTTATCTCCTCCCTTACATTCATTGCATCAAGAAATCTCACTGCGTCGCCGATGTCCTTCTCGGGCGTTTCTCCGCACTCCCGCTCGATGGTGAGGAATCCTTCGTACCCGATCTCCCTCAACGCGGCAAGATATCGTTTCCAGTCCACGCCGCCCTTTCCAAGCGGCTCCTCGCGGATGACATCCCACCCGCACGGTTCCAGACCGAAATACTTCGGCGCATACAGCGCCCGCGTGTCAAACTTTTTGCACTGCACACCGTCCTTTGCATGTGTATGGACAATATAATCGCGCAGAGTATAGACCGCCTTCACAGGATCGTCGCCTGCGCACATGACCAGATTTGCAGGATCGAGATTGACCGCGACCCCGTCGCTTCCCAGCTCGTCGAGAAATTGCTTCAAGGTCTGCGCCTTTTCGGGCCCCGTTTCGACCGCAAAGTGTCCGCCCATCCTTTTGGCAAACTCTGCAAGCTCCCTGCACACCTCAAACATGCTCTCATATTGCACGCAGTCCTTGTTTTCCGGAATGACGCCGATATGCGTGGTGACGATATCCGTTCCCAATTCTTTCGCCATTTCAAGAATGCGTTTTTCACGGTCGATCATGGCTTTGTCGCGTTCATAATACATCTCGCAGCCAAAGTCACCGCATATGGCACTGAACACAAGCCCTTCGCCCTGAACAAATTTTTTCAGTTCCGCAAGCGTCTTTGTGTCTGCGTCAAATGCAAAAGCCTGCCCTGCATATGCCTGCACACCGTCCACGCCAAGATTTCGTGCAGAGATTACCGCTTCATGAAAGGGTTTTCGGAAACTCTCCGCTATGACACCGATTTTCATCTTCCACCTCCTGCCTTAAGATAATAGCACCAAAAAACCCGCGGTTCAATCCCGCGGGTTTTGTTGATATTGTCAAAAATTCGGATTCTGAGGATATTTCCGAAGCACACGATAAAACGTATTCAGACTGTTGAATCCGATCTCCTGTGCAAGCCGACACGTCGGACAGTCGGGCGCTTCTCTTCTGCGCCTGTAAAATTCGTTGATCCTGATACGGTTGACATACTCGTGCAGGTTCATGCCCGCAAACTTGTTGAACATCTCAGAAAAATACGTCTTGGTATATCCAAACCGATCCGCCAATTCCTCGAGCGTGATATTTTCCTCAAAATGACAGTTGAGATACTTGAGAATCTCCACAAACGCCTGTGTCTTTTTCTGATTTCTGACAGGTTCCGTCGGACAGTATAGCTTCATGAGTCCGAGCAACATATCTGCAAAACCGCTCTTGAGCGATTCGTTTGCAAACGGACGAAGGGCAAAGGCATAATCGAGAAAGCGCACGATCTCTCCGAAATGCTCCCCCTGCCGCATAAAAGACGGAAATGCCTCGTCTCGGAAAGCGTCAAACTTGCCCAGATACGCCGCACTGAGCAGAACGACATAGTACTGCGCTCCCGCCTCAGGATTATAGTAATGCGGCTCAAAACAACGTACAAACGTCATGTCCCCCGCCTGCATCGTCCGCTGTTCTTCTCCGATATGAATCAGGCAGCGTCCTTTCAGCATGAAGACGAATTCCACGCTATCATGACAGTGCGGAAGCATATGATAAACGTCATCCGCTTCAACAGATTGCCGTTCAAAATAGATGTAGTTGACAGCATCCGCCTCTTTTTCATAAAAATAGGGAATCATCTGCTCTCTTTCGCCCGATTGGTGCAGTCCGATCATTTTACCGACAACGTAATCTTTCCCGTTCCTTGGGAAGGCGTTCTCCAACAATCCTTCAGAGCAGGGCCGCAGGCATTGGAGCCGACGCCCGACATAAAGTAATCAAGACACACATGCGCACATGTGCTTTCCGGAAGCTGCCAGTCGTGTGCGGCGTTCGTATACTCCATGGGCGAGTGCGGAAGCGCGGAGAAGGAAAACTCCCCTTCGGCACGAAGCATACGTTTTCCGTCCGAGAGCTCCATGAATTCCGTTCCCCAATGGCTTCCGTTCTCCTGCGGTTTCACATAGTCCACTTCCATATTTTCAACGTTGTCCGTATAGACATTTTTCACGCAGGAAAGACGACGGTCAATGTAGCTCTCGTACGGGCCATATCCGTAGTAGCTCACCTTTTGGAATGCCTTGGGAAGCGTACAATACAACCCCATCCGCGGCAGGAAGTCAATAAACTCGGCACACCGCCAGGAGAGCGAAATCTGCACCGCACCATCCAAAAGCGTATAGCAAAGTTCAAAGAATACCGAAGGCATATAGTGCGGCGTGGCAAGATAGCCCTTCACCGTCACCGTATTGTCTGCAAAGGAGATTTCCTTTGCTTCCTGCACGGCATAGAGCAGCGTATCGCGCCACTTAGATACACAGTTGATATCATTGTCGGTCGGCGCGCGCCATACGTTGAGGCGCAGCGGCGATTGCAGGATATTTCCGTCTTTGCCGCAAAGCTCTACAATTTCGCCCGACGTGCGGTCGATGACGATTTTCATTCCCTTTGTCGTTGCGCTAAGATATCTGCCCGACTCCGTAAACGTACAGGCGGAAACCTTATGCGGCGTCAGGAAATTGTGCGGCTGTGTCCAGCCCGCACGGGCAAGCTCGTGCCCTGCGGGAAGCACTCCCTGCGCCTCTTTCAGGCAAACGGATGCAGTCACAACGTGCGCCTCTTGCAGCGTAAATTTTGCCTCACCTTCGGGCGCAAGATCGAGCGGGAATACTTCCTCTTCGGCCTTCCTTCCGTCCTCGCTGTAAGTCAGCACAAGCTGCGCGTCAAGTCGTGCAAACAGCAGACGAGACTTGATTATGAGCGTCGAGCCGCTGCGTTCAAACACGACCGGCTCGTAGATCTTTTTCATCTCCAGCGATTTCTGTGTAATTCGTCTGTCCGCGGACATGATCCCGTCCATGCAGAAATTGCCGTCATGCAGAGTCTCGCCGTAGTCTCCGCCGTAGTACATCTTTCCGTCTTTGAGAACGCCGTGATCTGCCCATTCCCAGATGAAGCCGCCCATGTAGCGCGGCGAGGAGTTGAGAAGCTCCCAATACTCCTCAAAATCCCCTGGTCCGTTTCCCATTGCATGGCAGTACTCGCACAATACAAAAGGACGCGTCTCCGCCTTATTTTCGGCATAATTGCGCCTGATCTCCCCGACGGGCGGATACATTGCACTCACCATGTCCGCGATCGGGCCGTACTCATTAAGCCGATCGCCCTTGCCGTAGATGAGGGTCGAGCGCTCATAGTGCACGGGGCGTGTGCGGTCATACCCCTTCACCCACGCGGACGCCGCGGCAAAATTTTTCCCGCAGCCTGCCTCGTTCCCGAGGCTCCAGATGATGACGCACGGTCTGTTCTTCTGCACCGTGACATTGCAGATCTGCCGCTCGACGATCGCACGTTCAAAACGCGCATCCTGTGCGATATAGTCATATTCTTTCTCGTAGTCACAGCCAGGGAAACGCATCGTGCATCCGTGCGCTTCGAGATCGCTCTCGGACATGACGTACAATCCGATCTCGTCGCACATGCGGTAAAATTCTGGCATATTCGGGTAGTGCGACGTACGCACTGCGTTGACGTTGAGCTCTTTCATGAGCGTCAGATCGCGGCGGATATCCTCCGCGGTGACCGCCGCACCCGTGCGGCAGTTGAAGTCGTGACGGTTGACGCCGCGCAGTTTGACTGCCTTGCCGTTGACAAGGAATACGCCGTTCTCGATCGTCACCGTGCGAAGCCCGACCTTCTCTCCAATGACCTCGCCCGCATGGGAGATGGTCATATCATACAAAACGGGTGTCTCTGCGCTCCATACTTTCGGCTCATGGACGATAAAATTGATCGGATTGCCTTCCTTTGCCTCTTTTGTCTCGCCGCAGAACGAAACACAAGCTCCCTCCCCTCGCTCAAGCAAAAATGTGACCGTTCCGTCCGCCTGCGCCGTGATACGGTAGTCGCAGATGTGCCCCTCGGGACGCGACAAGAGGTATACGTCGCGGAAAATTCCCGTAAAACGCAGTTTGTCCTGATCTTCCAGATAGGACCCCGCGCACCATTTGAGCACAAGGACGTCGAGTCTGTTCTCACCGTCTTGCACAAGATCCGTGACGTCAAACTCGGAGAGTCGGTGCGAAATCTGAGAATATCCCGCAAGCTGACCGTTGACGTACACATAGAAGAAGGAATCCACCCCTTCAAAACAGAGATACTGCCGCATTCCGTTCTTTTTGAGCGTAAACGTGCGGGCATAGTGATAGGCAGGATTTTTGTTCGGCACGTGCGGCGGATCGAACGGGAAGGGATACTTCACATTGACGTACTGCATGTGATCATATCCGTGAATCTGTACGCACGAGGGCACAGGAATGCAGTCCTTCGGCGTATGCTCGAAGAAATTTTCCTCCACATCGAAAACACTTTCATATTCACGGATGTGCCACGTCCCGTTGAGATCAAGATAGCGGCTGCTCTTCCGCCGTGGCGCAAAGGCGTCTTCCCCTTCCGCAAACGGGATATAATAGGCACGCGCAGGCAGAACGCCCGACGTTTCAAAACTTTCGTATTCTCGCTCTCTCATGCTTTCCCCTCGTTGAAATATTACGATATATGATGCCATGTGCTTCCATGCTCATATGCTCTTACATCGTTATAGCATATTGCATGATAAAAGTCAATGCTTTCCGTAAAAGTCCTGACTATGTTCGCCAAAATACAGAATTTAAAAAACAAATATACTTTGAATGAAGCCCAAATACGTTATGCGTTCAACAACTTATTTCATGAAATGCTTTCTTTATATCTTCATAAAATACCCCCTCCCTTTTTTTACTTTTCATGCTTAAAGCGCAGTTAATCTCCAATATGAACGCAGTAAGAATTTGCGTTTTTTCTGCTTTTTACTGAATCCTTATCGTTCGGTTCTTTATATCAAAAAGGCAGCTCTTACGAGCTGCCTTTATTCAGAAGCAATTAAGCCAGATCAAAGCTTTTGACAAAACTGTCTAAGTCAAGATCACCGATACGGATTTTCACATCCGTAAACGTAACCACTGTTTCGGGTTTGGTGGTATTATTTTTTCTGATTCCGACGCCAACCAGCTTCGCACCGGAAATTGTATCCACCGTCCCGGAAGCGATTTGATTTACCTTACTGCCATCGTACAGATAAATGGTAACCTGCGTTTTCGACACAGTTACAAAGACATAGCCTCCTTTCTCACCATATAACTGCATATCCGTAGCTTTGATAAAATAAGTGCAATACGCCGTCTAAAACAATTGCGGCCGGCGCGCCTATTCCTTTCTGTTCGCAGTCCTCCTCAAAAGGAATATGCCCTTTTACCGTCCAATTGTCCAAATCATCCGATTCGGCAATTCCGATTCCGAGACGATCAGCACCTTCATCCGTATAGATGGAAGAAAAATACATCAGGTATTTATCATTAAATTTTACTACCGCCGGATCTTTTGCAAAAGATCCGTTTTTCGTTTTCTCTGTAAAAAGCATACATTTTTTCCTCGTTGTGAATTCGGTTCATCGACCTCTTTTCATGAATTCGCATGATGCCTTTGATTTGTTCGGCTGCGTTTTTTCTAAGAATTACAATTTAAAAACCATAAACGAAACCCGTCGCGAATTTTTCAAGGCAGCCATCGTCTTTGCCGCCGAAACCGTGAGCATCAATTGCGCAAACAATTGACCTTGGAACAAAAACGGTCAATTCTCTTCATTGATATGGATCATCAGTAAAAACACCATCATTCTTTAAAATACTGATTATTTTGTCCCGCCAAATGAAGAAGAATTGTCAATCAGAAGATCTTCGCAGATTTTTATACGTGAAGTCGAAATCCGTTTCTGAAGCTCCGTCCAATATAATTCATCTTCATTGGGAAGCGCAACCTCTTTGTTGAGCCATGAGGAAAGCTGCATTGCATTAATGAGTTCCACACATTTGAGCCCCTCACGGCCGTCTACATACAGCGGCTCCAGCCCTAAAATGGCATTGGCAAAATTATTCAATATACCGACGTGCTGCGGATTGTCACCGCTTTGTTCGATGATCTCAGTTGTATACTGCGGCATTGCAAAGCAATCCTTGGAAAGCTTCGGTGCTTCAAGCGGATTCCCCTCGAGCCAACCTTCAACGGAAGGCACCGTGTATCCGTCCACGCCCGTATCAAAGACAACCGTGAACGGCTCCGCACCTTCCTTGCGATAACGCGCCGTAACCGTCAGCTTCCAGATCGAGGAGTCAAGCGCCTTATCTTCCGTAAGCTGTACCACCTCACCTGTCGCATAATCGGTATAGTACCATCCCGTAAACTCATAGCCGTCATAGACAGGCACGGGAAGCGTACCGATCGTACCGCCATAGGCATAAGTCTTGTTTACAATCTGCTCTTCACCGATGCGCCCGTTCACGGCATCGTAAGTGATACTCACTTCCTCTACAGGCGTAATCGCGATATTGCTGTAATATACATTTGTGGACTTGGAACGAAGCCCGACGCGCGTTCCCTTCAGATTTTCACTGATCGTACCTGCCAGATTCTCCGTTGCCGAAGAAGGTTTTCTCGCGCCGCCAAGCTCGATACAGCAATATTCCGTACCGTCCACGCCGATATAGTACTTGTTTCCGCTGCGGCGGATGGTATAAGTGAAGGTCTCCGCCTCACCGCTGCTGAGATAGTCAGAAAACTTCTGCTGATATGGCGTTCCTGCCAAATCCGTGTCCATACTCATATAGTAGAGACGTCCGGGGCCTTGTTCGACACCCTTTTCGTCCGTCCACGTTCCCCAGATATCCAGCGCACCCTTGTTCGTGTTGTACGCCGCATTCGCCGCCGCAGATACAAAAAGATACATATATCCCGTACTGCCGTTGCCGAAAGAATTTGAGCTTTCAATGTATTCACTGAATCCGAATACGGGACCTGCGTCGTCAGCATAGTCGGCAGGATCGGCAGGGAAAGTCATATCAACAGAAAATACGGTGTTGTCCTCAAACGCCCCCACTGAAGTCAGCTCTGTATTCGCACCAAAAGATTTCGCATGATATCCGTCTTCCGTAAGATCGTAACTGCTGTTCACGCCTGTATCGTAAAACGCATAAAAATACATATCTACGGCGTCCATACGAAAATCTTCGGTAATCTGCTCATCGGTATTTGCCTGCACCCAGCAGATAAATTCACAGACAGTGCTTCCCACAACCCGCGCTTCCGGAACAGGCAGCGACGATACGCTGACCGAGGCTCCATATTCATATTCCGCAGGTTCAATAATCTGGTCCGTCTTTGTATCAAAATAGATTTTATGAATGTTGCTCCAACCTGCATAAAAAGTAAGAACACCGTCTACCGCTTTTGATGTATCAATGTTTTTTCTGTCAACAGGCTGCGTACACTCCGCATCGTAGAACCATCCGATAAACGAATATCCATACATCTCCGGATCGGAACCGATACTCGGCGTAGGAAGATTAAAATTAACACCGGGAGTATACACACCATTTTTCACATTCCCGCCGCCTTGCGTATCGTAAACAACCGTATATTGCTGTTCCTTCTGCTCTTCTGCCGGCTTGCAGGCTGTCAGCAGAACCCCCGCACTCAGCAGTAGTGCAAAACACAAAATAACCCCGAGTACAGCCTTCCTGAATACTTTGTACATCCCTTGCCTCCTTATCATATCGCCTCATGCAGTATCACGAAAAAATGTATTTTTCATAAATACATACAATCTCTGCGTGTTTATTGTAACATAAATGCAATACCGTTACAAGCCAATTTTTTGTGCAGAAAATTCCAAAAAAATGATATATCGAAACGAAAAATGCTTTGGAATATGAACTCTCTGACGTTTCTTGTTACAAAATAAAAAACAACAGGTTATTACAGACCACCGTTCCCCCGTATAAACTCCTAATCATCCTGCTTTTTGATCTTCTGTGCGAGAATATCTTTTGCGGACACAATCGATCAAGTAGACATGATAAATTTATACCTTACATCACAATCCTCACTTTGCCCCAAAAAGATCATTGCTTTTGCATAAAAAAACTCAGCTGAAAACCAACTTTATGGTTCAACTGAGTTTAGATTGACCGAGGTAGCTGGATTCGTAAGGAACGGAATAGCGATTGTTCGCCGCAGGCGCAATCGCGTCAGCAACGAATGACGGAGTCAGAGTCCGTTGCAATGCCCCGAAAATTGCCCGAAAACG
>ERZ1643251.3444-NODE-3444-length-14610-cov-7.440605_pt1 | contig 14610 bp, 15 predicted proteins | sample MGYA00579261_ERZ1643251 | MGnify/ENA primary metagenome ERZ1643251 (study PRJEB29033, sample SAMEA4952267) | chicken gut metagenome | biome: Broiler Chicken; feature: Gastrointestinal Tract; material: Caecum | place: Ireland | collected 2018 | study: Broiler...
AAGTTACACAAGGTGGTATGCAAAAATAAGTATATGAAATTTCATATACTTTTTTCTTTTCTTTGTTTGACTTTAGATATGAAGTATGATATGATTTTTAGTGTAATAGGATAATAATAGGGGGGAAGTCCCTAGCGTTTCTATGTCCAACATCATGAGGAGGGATATGCATGAAAGAAGCATATGTATTTGATTATGTGAATGAAAATGAATTTCATAAATTAGAACGTTCATTAAAAAAATATAATATGTTGGCATATAAAAAATTATATTTTGATTATTATCCAAAGCTAAAAGATGGACAATTTTTAGGAGAGCTTGTCGCTACGAATCAAGTAAAAAAAACAAGGACATATGAACTAAAGTTACCAACAGATATTATGTTTTCTAAAGTGCATGGTGATATTAAAGTGATTTACCATGTATATGAAGAAAATAAAATTTTAATGTTAGAAACAATTCAACCCGAAGATATTTTAACAGAAGGACACCAATCTGAATTAGAGGTATATAAAGGCGTAATGGTTTCTAAAGAACATTCTGATAAAGATATCTTTAAAATTAATTTATTAAATTTAATTGATAAATAAAAATAACCCATTGCCTATAATATAGCAATGGGGTTTTTAATATAATTTTGTGGAGGGTGTATGATAAAAGCAATTGTATATCAAAGTAATACTGGACATACTTTTCAGTATGCTAAGATGTTAGGTGATAAATTAAGTTTACCATATTATGCATTACATGAGGCGAAGCAGTATTTAAAAAGTAGTGATGAAATTATTTTTATGGGATGGATTTTTGCTTCTAAGATTTCTGGATGGAAGCAAGCTCGGAGAAAATATCGGGTGAGATGTTGTTGTGGTATAGGAGCTTATCCAAAAAGTGATCAAAATCAAAAGACATTGATAGATGCTAATCATATAGAAGAACCATTTTTCTATTTGCGTGGGGGAATTGATTATCACAAATTGAGGGGAATGAAAAAAGTATTATTAAAATTAGTTTCAAAAGAAATTGTAAAAGAAAAGCCTGAAATGAGTGAGATGTTTCAAAAAGGTGGTAACTTTGTATCTGTTGAAAATTTAAATGATATTGTTGCTTATGTTAAAAGACATGAGATATAATATAGATAGAGGTGGGTATATGAAAAAGAAAATTATTATTGTGTTAGGAGTTATCATTGGTATATTTTTAGTTTTGGTTGCATATTTTTTCTTTTTTGATATGAATCAAGAAAATCAATTGAAAGCTGAAATTACGGAATTGGAAGAGTTGGTAAACGCCAAAAATATAGATATTGAAGCAGTGAATCAGAAATTAAATGAAACGGTTGCAAAAGACGATTATGCGAAAGTTGAAAAAGCGTTTAAGGCTTATCTGAAAGATAGTTTTGATAATTCGATAGCGATTACAGAAATTTTGAATGATGCGCGGCTTACTAATATCTTGACTGTTGAAAATTACCAAAAAGATGGCAAAGAATTTACTCAGACAAAGCAATATATTGCAGAGACAAAACAAGAATTAGAGGAAAGAAAAAAGAAATATACTGAGCATTTGACCGAAGAAAAAGCGATGTCTTACATCAATGACAAGGGATTGGATTCTTATTATGTTGAATTTTATAAAAGAGAACTTGTTGGAGATATGAGTGCTGTAAAACAAGATAAAACTGTGGAAAATTCAATCGATGAAATTTTATCTCTTTTGGATTCATCTGAGAAAGTAATTCAATTTTTAGCATCACATCCGAATGATTGGAATATAGAAGGAGAAACTATTGCTTTTTCAAATCCTACTTTAAAAAGTGATTATGATCAATTGATTGCACAGGTAGTTAAGTAGTCATAATGAGCAATTGTATTAACTATACAAATTTCTTTAACAAACTGATATAAATTGGCTTCGTTTATTAAAAATTTGGTGCAGTTATAGTAGAATGATAATGGATTGAATGAAACAAATAACTATTTAATAAGGAGTGAGCATTAAAATATGAAGAAAAAAACTATTTTGTTTTTTACAATAAGTATTTTCATAATGTTTGGAATGAGTGGTTGTGGTAGGAAATCTACGAGAAGTGATATAAAACAGCATTTAAAAGAATACTATCCGAACGAATCCTTCGAAATAATATCGCGAGAAAAAATTGATAATATTAAATCGAGTGGTTCTTGTAGTGATAATAAATCAGGTTATAGATATACCATTATTTCAAATGATACTAATGTTCAATTTACTATAGAAGATATATATGAAGCATCAGGTTATGGAACTTGTTATTATTCTCTATATGATAATTATGCACAAGATGCACTAGAGAAATATATAACAGATTTCAGTGATTCTAGAATAAGTATATATACAGGAGATTCACGCAGTTTTCATGCTGATATTAAGATCGATTCTAAAGATTTTAAATCAATCGATGAAATATCGAATGTTTTATATAATTTCAAAGCTTATTATGAAGGCAAACAACCATTTATGGAAGAAGCAGATGTTGAGGCACTTATATGGAGTTCTGGCAATTATTTAGGTGTTATAAATTTATCTTATTATAATAAGAAAATAACTTTAGATAGTATAAATAAAGAAATTTCTAGTTTATTACAAGAAAATAATATAAATTTGCCTGCTTAGTATACTTTAGTAAAATTGTGATGAAAAGGTTTTAGAAATTTATTCATCATTATTTTATTACCAAGATAGTACATAATTTGTACTTAATTATATTTGAACACGAAAAAACCGTTGAATATCAACGGTTTATTTTTAAATGGTGCGGGTGAAGGGACTTGAACCCATATGCCGTAAGGCGCTAGATCCTAAGTCTAGTGCGTCTGCCAATTTCGCCACACCCGCATTACAAGTGGTGGACCTTGATGGACTCGAACCATCGACCGCCCGGTTATGAGCCGGATGCTCTAACCAACTGAGCTAAAGGTCCAATTCAACACTGCTCTTATATAATACCATAATAATATATTTTATGCAATAAAATTTGAAAAAAATACATTGCCATGATACCTTTTTGACGGTTTCGAATTACATATAGTAGGAGGGGATATATTGAATCATTTAATAGGAGATACACCGATTGTGAAAATAAAATATCGGTATCATGATCATGTGAGTGAAGTATATTGTAAATTAGAACAATATAATTTAACGGGAAGTATTAAAGATCGTGTTGCAGAATATATACTTAAAAGTGCTGAAGAGACCGGTGATTTGAAGGAAGGCATGCCAATTATCGAAGCGACGAGTGGAAATACAGGAATTTCTTTTGCAGCACTTGGAGCAAGAAAAAATCATCCGGTTATTATATATATGCCTGATTGGGTGAGTATGGAACGTCAAAAATTAATGAAATTGTATGGTGCGGAAGTGAGGTTGATCTCGAAAGAAGAAGGTGGATTTCAAGCATGTATAGAACAAGCAGACCAATTGAGCAAGGAAACGAAGGGGTTTCGACCAAATCAATTTTCAAACGAAAAAAATGTAGAAGCTCATTATATGATGACAGGTTATGAGATTGTGAAACAAATTCATGAACCGATAGGAGGTTTTACATCTGGAATTGGTACTGGTGGTACTTTGATGGGAATAGGAAAACGTTTGAAAGAAACGTGGAAAGATGTCAAAGTGGTCGCACTAGAGCCAAAAGAATTACCGATGTTATCAGGAAATACTTCTTTAGGAAGTCATAAGATCGAAGGAATAGGAGATGATTTTATTCCAGAGATTGTCGATTCTTCCATCATAGATGATGTCGTTTTAATTCATGATGACGATGCAGTGATGATGGCTTATCGACTGGCGAGTAAGCTTGGACTTGGTGTAGGAATCTCTTCGGGTGCTAATTTTTTATCGGCTGTTTTATTAAAAGAAAAGTGCGAGCAGGCAGTCGTGACTATTTTTCCGGATGATGCTAAGAAATACTTGACGACGGATTTATCGAAACCTGAAAATCTTTCTGTTTCTCCATGGATCAACGACATTGTTTTATTGGAATATGAAATCGTGTAAATTATGTTGCTTTTTGTGAAATCATGGGATGATTGATGTTATAGGTTGATTTATGTTATAATATGGGCAATGAAAAGGTGATAGAATGAAATTATATAATACATTATCAAGATCGTTGGAGGAATTCGTTCCACATGATCAGAATATGGTGCGGATGTATACTTGTGGGCCAACGGTGTATAATTATGCACATATTGGAAATTTAAGAACATACATATCGGAAGATATTTTAGAAAAGACATTACGCTATTTAGGTTACCCGGTAACGAGATGTATGAATATTACAGATGTTGGGCATTTGGTAAGTGATGCAGATTCTGGCGAAGATAAGATGGCAGTTGCTGCGAAAAGAGAGCACAAGTCAGCACTTGAGATCGCTCAATTTTATACGGATGCTTTCATGAAAGATATAGAAGATTTAAATATTAAGAAGCCTGATGTCATTAGCAAAGCGACAGATCATATCGATGATTATATCCGTATGATTAAAAAATTATTACAGGATGGATATGCATATGAGGCAAATGGAAACATCTATTTCGATACGGAAAAATATGCAGGTTACTATCAATTATCCGGTAGAAGTAAAGAGGATTTGATGGTGGCCGTACGTGATGATGTCGAAGTTGACCAATTTAAAAAGAATCCGAATGATTTTGGATTGTGGTTTACGAATTCAAAATTTGACGGACAGGAACTACAATGGGATAGTCCATGGGGAAGAGGGTATCCTGGATGGCATATCGAGTGTTCTTGTATTTCAATTGCTTATCTAGGAGAATATTTAGATATCCATTGTGGAGCGATCGATGCGATCTTCCCACATCATACCAATGAGATTGCTCAGTCTGAATGCTATTTAGGACATAAATGGTGTAATTATTGGGTTCATATGGAATTTTTAAATGATGCGACTGGAAAGATGAGCAAATCAAAAGGTGAATTTTTGACTTTATCTCTATTAAAAGAAAAGGGATATGATCCTATTATTTATCGTTATTTTTGCTTACAATCACATTATCGTAAGCAATTAGTGTTTACGTATAATTCTTTAGATACGGCGCGTGTAGCGTATGATAAATTATATCAACGTGTACAAAGTTTAGAGCCAGTTTCTGGAGAAGAATTAGATCGTAATGTTATGGAATCATTCCGTGCTAAATTCAAAGAAGCCCTTTCAAATGATTTAAATACGGCAAATGCTTGTACAGTTTTATATGATGTATTAAAGGCGAATACGAGCGATACGACAAAATATGCGTTGATCGAAGAATTTGATCAAGTGTTATCGCTAGATTTGACGAAAAAGAAAGAGAAGAATGTTGATGCTTCGTTAGTTGCTTGGATCGAAGAGAAAATCGATGAGAGAAACGAAGCAAAGAAAACGAAAAATTATACTTTAGCAGATCAAATCCGAGACGAATTATTGAGTAAGAATGTCGTTATTAAAGATACAAGAGAAGGAACAGTATACGAAATAAAATAAGGGGATGACCATATGGATTTTATGTTATTAGGATATGAAAATATTTTAACTGTAATGCTTGCTATCGTAGGTTTTATCGTTGTTATATGGGCACAGTCGAATATTTCTAGAACTTATCAACGTAGCAAGAGAATTAAGACTGGTGGGAATTTAACCGGTCAGGAAGTAGCTCGAAAAATTTTAGATGAGCATGGACTTTCTAATATCTATATTGTTGAAACACAAGGAGAGTTGTCAGATCATTATGATCCACGCAGAAAAGTGGTACGTCTTTCTCGGGAAGTGTTTCATGGAACTAGTGTCGCTTCAGTAGCTGTTGCGGCGCATGAGGTAGGTCATGCGATTCAAGATAAAGAAAAGTATCCTATGATGCGCTTTCGTAGTGCGTTGGTACCTTTTGTAAACTTGGTTACTTATCTTGGATATTTTGGATTGATTGTTTCTTTAATTGGAGGAATTACAGGGTATATTAAATTGAGTATTCTTGTGATTTTAGCTACTTTATTATTCCAACTTGTGACACTGCCAGTCGAATTTGATGCATCTAAAAGAGCAGAGGAAAACTTACAAAAATTATCTTTGATCTCAAGCGGAGAAAAAGAAGATGTTCATGCGATGTTAAAGGCAGCTGCTCTTACTTATGTGGCAAGTTTTATATCGACGATTTTATCATTATTACGTCTTGTTATTATGCTTGGTAATGATCGTGATTAAGAATTCCATATGGAGTTCTTTTTTGTTATAATAGTGATATTGGAAGTGATGAGATGAACGGAGTTATTGCAATAAATAAGGAAAAAGGATATACGAGTAGGGATATTGTCAACATCGTAGGTAAAGTATATCATACGAAAAAAGTAGGGCATACGGGAACATTGGATCCTATGGCAACGGGAGTTTTGGTCGTATGTGTTGGAAAGGCAACAAAATTAGTTTCTCTTCTCACAGCGACGGAAAAAGAGTACGTTGCGGATGTGTTATTGGGAGTTGAAACTGATTCACTCGATACGGACGGAAATGTTTTAAGAGAAGAGAATGTAGATTGTGATCAGACTCGTATTGATCAAGTATTAAAGAGTATGAAAAAAACATATCTTCAAGAGGTACCAAAGTATTCTGCTGTCAAAGTAAAAGGAAAAAAATTATATGAATATGCAAGATCAAATCAGGAAGTGAAACTTCCAAAAAAAGAGGTCACAATATACGATTTAGAACGTATTTCTGACGTTTTCTATGAGAATGGGAAAATCAGGTTTCAGATCCGTTGTAAAGTAAGTAAAGGGACTTATATTCGCAGCTTAATTCGCGATATCGCCCATGAACTTGGAACGATTGGTGTTATGAGTGGCCTTTGCAGAACAAAGCAAGGAGAATTTGAATTAAAAGATTGTGTTTCTTTAGAACAATTGAAAGAACAACCAACGATACAATCAATCGCTCATGTTTTATCGATATATCCACAAAAAGTTGTCGATGGAAAAGAAGAAGAAATGATTTTAAACGGTCGAAAGCTTTCGAATCGATACAACGAGAAGACGATAGTTTTTTTAAACAAAGATCATCACGTATTAGGAATTTATCAATTTGATGAAGAAGAACAAATGATGGTTCCGTGGAAAATGATATTGGAATAACAAAAAAAGCATGAATTCATGCTTTTTTATTGTGTTACTGTCGTTTGTGCATCTACATAAGAATCATAACCAGATTTTAATTCAGAATCTTGAATATCTAATTTATATTTCTTTCTGATGTCTGCCCAAGTTTTTGCGCTTAATGTCGTATCGTTAGATAGTTTATTTTCAACTAATGTCGTTTTGATTTCATCTTTTACTTCATCTAGTTTTGGTTTTGATTTAGAATCTACTTTTAAGATTACGTGATATCCATAATCGCTTTTTACAGGTTCTTTTGAATATTCGTTCTTTTTTAATTTATAAGAAGCATCCCAGAATTCAGAAACGACACTGTCTTTTGAGAAGTCACTTAATAATCCGCCGTTTTCTTTTGTACCTTCATCGTCGGAATATTTTTTAGCAAGTTCTGCGAAGTCTTCTCCTTTGTCTAACTTTTTGATGATGTCTTCTGCTTCTTTTTTTGCTTTTTCTTCAGCTTTTGACTTTTCCTCATCTGTCATATCATCCGTTACTTCTGGTGAGATCAAAATGTGTCTTACAGTAAGATCTCCGAAGATGTCTGTGTCATAGTAACTTTGAATTTCATCGTCTGTTAGTTGATCTTTCAAGTAATTTTCGACAACTTTATTTTTCTTATATTCTAAGATTAAAACATCTTTATATTCAGACTCGTTTTTATAACCCGCTGATTTCATAGCTGTTTCAAAGTCTTGACCAGCAGACTCATAGTATTGTTTGGTCTGTTCTAATTGGCTTTCTGCATATTGTTTTGCAGTTTCATCTGTTTCGATTTCCTTATTTGCAATAAAGCTATCGATCATATTGATTAAGACACTTGAACCTCCTTGTTTTTTTAGTTCGTCGTATAAATCTTCTGTCGTGATTGTCTTTCCGTCTAACTTAGCAACGACTTCTTGTCCATTTTTTAATTTTGCTACTTGCCCGCATCCGGCAGTTAAAAATAAAATAGAGCATAAACCTAGTACGAGTAATTTTTGTTTCATGTGCTCTTTCATTCTCCTTTCATAGTACAACTAATATTTTAGCAAAAAATATATGGAAATACAAGAATTCAAAATAAAATTAGTTAGAAGTAAGCACATAAATACAAAAATTCCATAAGATAATGTGAAAAGACAAAAAGGAGGTATGAATTATGTGTAATACAGGAGTATCTGGTGCTGCAATCGTTTTAGTTTTATTCATTTTACTTATCATTATACTAGGAGCATACATTTAATCGACTTACTAGGAGGTGAATAAAGTGGCTTGTCAAAATCATGGAAATGATAACTGTCCTAGAAATAATACGTGTAATTATATTATTATTATCGTATTGTATATTTTATTAGCAATTATTCTAGGATCATGTATCATCTAATGAAAAGAGGGGAACCTCTTTTTCTTTTGATTGACAAATGTCTAAAAATGTTTATAATAAATGAATGTTTGGAGGGGCAAAATGAAAGCAAAAAATAAAATTACATATATTTCTTCTCTCTGTTTGATTCTGGGTACGAGTGGATGTTCTTTAAGTAGTTTTCCTACTACAGAGTCACATGCTTGTACGATAGATCAGTCGACTTATCAATCGGTAAATGCATTTGGAGTGCCTGTTAATGATAGTAATCCTCTTACCTGTGTAGAAAATGAAGGGCAAGAATATTTCTATATTGGAAGCATTGATGAACTTGTTTCTTTTTATCAAGCATATGGAATTCATGGGACTCAGACAAATTTATTGTGGATTGATTTCCGTGCAGATATGGATGAAATTGCTCGCAGATTAAACGAAGTAATACCAGCGAGATTTGCTCTTTCATTCTCTGCAAATCATGGTGCGGTAGAATCTACTTTGGAAATTTTGGATCCATATTATGAAGATGCATTGATGCATGCGAAATCAATTGCAGATGAAGTTCGTATGACGTCATCTGATCCTTCGGAACAAATGAAAATCGTCCACGATTATTTACTACGTACGATAACTTATACTAATCGTGGAGGAAATGATGGTTACGATGAAGCGAGTGATGCTTTCTTTTCAGGTCTTGCAAATTGTTCAGGATATTCTCGTGCTTACTCTATGATTTTGCGCGAATTAGAAATTCCTGTCTTATATGTAAGTTCTAGTACGATGGATCATGCATGGAATATGGGATACGATGGTATGAATTATTGGTATATCGATGCTTCCTTAGATGATGTAAGTAAAAAGAATAAAGATGACTATATTACGACGGATCGAGATTATTTCTACGATCGACATGAGTTAGACCTTGGAGAATCAGATCAAGGTTATGTGAAACGGATGCAGAATCTATATCATTTACAATAATGTGGATCAGACATTTACTAGACATTTTTATAGGACTGACAGAAATTGTCAGTTCTTTTTTTATAAATTTGTGGGAAATCCCTTTACAAAGGGGAGGTTTCGGGGTAAAATGGTGGTGCAAGGTGGCATAAAGTGGAGCAAAGTGGGTGATTTTATGTTGATGGGAGAATATCATCATACGATCGATGATAAGGGAAGATTAACGATTCCTTCAAAGATTCGTTATGATCTCGGAGAAAAGTTTGTTGTGACAAGAGGACTCGACGGATGCTTATTCGTTTATCCGATGGAAGAATGGACAAATATTATCGCCAAATACAAAGAATTACCTAATACGAAAGATGCCCGTAACTTTATGCGATTTTTCCTTTCAGGAGCGACAGAATGTGAATTTGATAAGCAAGGCCGTATTAACATTGCCACACCACTTGTAAAATATGCCGATTTAACGAAAGATTGTATCATCATTGGAGTGAACGATCGTTTGGAAATTTGGAGTAGTGAAAGATGGAATTCATTCATGGATGAAAACGAAGAGAATTTCTCAGATATCGCTGATAGTCTGTTCTCTACGAATCTTAGTTAGTAGGTGAGAAGATGCATAAAAGTGTATTGTTAGAAGAGTGTCTCACATACTTAAACCTAAAAGAAGATTCGATTGTGGTAGATTGTACGCTAGGATATGGTGGACATAGCAGTGAGATTTTAAAGCGAATTCCAAAGGGATTTTTATATGCATTTGATCAAGATATCGATGCGATTCGCTCTAGTGAAAAGAGATTGAGAGAAATCGGAGATAACTTCGAAATCATTCAGAGCAATTTTCAGTATTTAAAAAGCGCATTAGCAAAGAGAAATATAACAAAAGTCGACGCTATCTTGTTTGATCTTGGTGTTTCTAGCCCACAGTTGGATGAGAAAGACCGAGGGTTTAGTTTTCATCAGGATGCGCCACTCGATATGAGAATGGATCAATCACAGTCGCTGACCGCAAAAGAAGTAGTAAATACATATTCTTATCAAGATCTCGTACGTATTTTTAAAGAATACGGAGAAGAAAAATTCGCAACTTCTATTGCGCGTGCAATAGAGAGACAAAGAAAGGAAGCACCAATCGAAACGACGTTAGAATTAGCTGAGCTCATCAAAGGCGCAGTGCCAGAAAAATATCGTCGTGAAAAGCATCCTGCACGGAAAGTCTTTCAAGCGATTCGAATCGAAGTCAATCGTGAATTAGAGGTCTGTGAAATTGCTGTACGAGATGCGTTAGATTGTCTCGATGTAGATGGCAGACTTTGCGTTATCACATTTCATTCTTTGGAAGACAAGATTGTAAAAAACTTATATAAGACACATAGTACAGTGAAAAAAGAATTAATGAAGTTACCTGTGATACCGGAAGAGTATCAACCGAAATATAAAGTCGTTGCAACAGTAGTTCCAACAGAGAAGGAACTTTCAGAAAACAAACGGGCACGAAGTGCTAAATTAAGAGTCATCGCAAGAATAAAGAAGTAGTAGGGGAGAGAGACATGAGGACGAAGAAAGTGAGAAAATTAAAAATTACAAAAGGTGAAAAAATGCTTTATGCAGGCGCTTTCTTGTCTGTCATTTTTACACTTGCACTTCAAGTTTTTTGTGGAGCTAATATTGGAAATCTCAATATGTCTGTAGAAAAACTACGATATGATATAGAGTCACAAGAGAAGAAAAATGAAAGTTTAACGATGAAAGTGAACGAACTAACTTCATTTGATAAGGTCAAGGATATTGTCAAAGAAATGGGATTAGAGTATAATAATGATAATATCATAATCATCAACAAATAAATGAGGTGAAGGTATGAAAAAGGAAGGACTAAGAAATGGTAAGTGGAAATTTCCGCAACTGGTTTTTTATGTTTTTCTTTTTTTTATTGTGGTTTTAATCCTACAACTAGCATATTTATCTTTATCTCCAGTCGTCTATGGAATTAATATGGATGATTTTGCGAAACACCGTAATACAGTTAAGAAGACACTCACAGCAACGAGAGGAACGATCTATGATAAAGACGGAAATATTTTAGCACTCAATGTGTCTTCTTATACGGTAATTGCATATCTGGATCCTAGTAGAAGTAAAAACTCTTCCACTCCTCAGCACGTTGAAGATGTAGCGATGACAGCTCAAAAATTAGCACCTATTTTAGGTATGACAGAAGAGTATCTCGTACGTTTGATGTCACAGGATCGATATCAAGTAGAACTTGGACCAGGTGGACGTGGAATTACTGAGTTAAAGAAAGACGAAATAGAAGCACTTCATTTACCTGGAATCGCATTTGAAGAAGATTATAAACGTTATTATCCAAATGGAAATTTTGCATCCTATGTCATTGGATATGCGAAACAGTACGACAAAGAAGTGACTGTAAATGGTATTAAAACATTGGAACGAGTGATTGTAGGAGAACTTGGAATTGAAGCGAAGTACGATAGTCAACTGAAAGGAACCAATGGTAGTGTTACTTATCAACAAGATCGAAATGGATATAAGATTCCAGATACGAAAGAAACTAGAATTGACGCACACGATGGAGATAACATCTATTTGACGCTAGATTCTAATATTCAAAGATTCTTGGAAGGAGCAATTAAAGAAGCTGCTGAAACTTACGAGCCGGAGTGGATGGTAGTCAACGTAATGGAGGCAAAAACTGGAAAAATTTTGGCGACGTCTTCATCACCATCATTCGACCCGAACGTCAAAGATATTACAAATTATGAGAATCCTTTGGTCTCTTATGTTTACGAGCCAGGAAGTACTATGAAGATATTCTCTTATATGTGTGCGATGGAAAAAGGAACTTACGATGGATCAGCAACTTATCAATCAGGAAATATTAAAATAGGGGAATATACGATTAACGATTGGGATCGTGCTGGATGGGGAACGATTACGTATGATAAAGGCTTTGAATATTCTTCAAATGTTGCAGTCGTTAATTTGTTACAGAAATATATCAATAAAAATGATTTAAGAGAATGTTATGAAAAATATGGATTTGGAAAGATTACGGGAATTGAACAGTCGAGAGAACAAACTGGATCGATTAAATTTAATTATCCGGTCGAGGTTGCTACTGCTGGATTTGGACAGGGAATTACTGTAACGCCAGTTCAAATGTTACAGGCTTTAACGATGATTGCAAACGATGGAAAAATGCTAAAGCCTCACGTTGTCGATAAGATCGTCGATCCAAACACAGGTAAGACAGTGTATAAATCTAAGGTAGAAAAATCAAAGCAATTGTTGAAACAATCTACCGTAGATAAGATCAAAGAGCTTATGCATAACACAGTGTATGGTACTGATCCTGGAACGACAGGATATGCGTATGATATTCCGGGATTTGATATTATTGGTAAGACAGGTACAGCACAAATATATAATGAAAAAACGGGTGGCTACTACGAAGGAAAGAACGAATATATTTTCTCTTTTGCTGGAATGTATCCAAAAGATGATCCGGAGATTATCATATATGCAGCGATGAAACGACCAAAATGGGGAGAGAGTAAGGCACTTTCAACAACGGTAGTTTCTGTTATGAAAAGTATTGCAAAATATCGAAATATGTTTACTGAGACAACTGAGCAGGCAACGACTCAATTGTTTGAAATGCCGTCTTATCTTAGTAAGAATGTTACAGATGTTACGGCTCAGTTATCAAGTGTGGGTCTCGTTCCTGTATATTTGGGAACCGGGGATAAAGTAATTTCTCAATATCCTGAAAAAGGGACTAAACTTATTACTGGTGATAAAGTGTTTTTAAAAACGAATAAAAAGGATATCACGATTCCAGATATGACTGGTTGGTCTCGTAGTGATGTAAAGGCATTTGCGACTCTAGCCGGAATTACATGTTCATTTGAAGGACATGGGTTTGCTACCGGGCAAAGTATTGCAGCTGGAACTCCTGTAAATGCTTCAGCGGTATTGACTATTACACTTTCTGATAAATATGATTTTAACGCATTAGATACGACGCAAAGTCAGAATGGAACGTAGGAGGTTTTGAATGGAGCAATTACAAGTTTTTGACGAAAATAAAGAAATGTTAAATGAATCTGTTGACCGTGATAAGAAGCTTCAGTTACCAGACGGAAAATACTTTATGGTGATATTAGTATTTATCGAAAATCAGCATCATCAATATTTGATACAAAAAACATCTGTAGAAAAAGATTCTATTTATGCGACTACCGGTGGTCATGTTACTTATGGTGATACTGGAATATTCACTGCTCAAAAAGAGTTAAAAGAAGAGCTTGGAATCGATGTTTCTTTAGAGGAATTAAAGTATATAGATACTCTTAAATATCCTAAAGCATATTGCGAAATTTATTATCTGTCAAAAGAAATTGATTTAGAAAAGATTCAACTGCAGGAAGAAGAGGTAGAAAAGGTTGAGTGGATGACAGAAGAAGAAATAGAACGATTGATTCAAAGTGGAAATTTTCGAAAGGTTAACATTGTACCTTTTCAAAAAGTAAAGAAAACTCACAAAGAGTGAGTTTTTTTTCATTTTTTTTGTGCTTGTACATAACATGAATTAGAGGTGACTCTCATGTTTTTTAAAAGTATTCACATTCGAATTAAAATTGTATTTCTTCTATTAATTTTTATATTTGCACTCATCGTTGGCAAAGTGTTCTATATTCAAGTGATTGATTATGACAAGTTAAATTCCTATGCTTCAGGTCTTTGGAGTAGAAATCTTCCAATCGAAGCAAATAGGGGAAAGATATATGATCGAAATGGTGTTGTTCTTGCTGATAATTTGACAACATCATCGTTAGTTTTTATTCCAAACCAAATTAAAGATAAAATTGGTACAGCAGAAAAAATTAGTGCAATTTTAGATGTACCTTATGATAAAATTTATGCACATGTTTCAAAAAGGGCATCGATTGAGAGAGTACATCCAGAAGGAAGACGGCTTTCTTATGAAATTGCGGATAAAATAGCGGCTTTAAAATTACCAGGAGTTTATCTTGTCAAAGAATCAAAGCGTGTTTATCCTTATGATACTTATTTGTCTCATACTCTCGGATTTGTAGGAATTG
>ERZ1643251.3446-NODE-3446-length-14603-cov-4.203877_pt1 | contig 14603 bp, 13 predicted proteins | sample MGYA00579261_ERZ1643251 | MGnify/ENA primary metagenome ERZ1643251 (study PRJEB29033, sample SAMEA4952267) | chicken gut metagenome | biome: Broiler Chicken; feature: Gastrointestinal Tract; material: Caecum | place: Ireland | collected 2018 | study: Broiler...
ATTTTACCGACAGGGCGGCTTTTGCTTCCAAACTCGCTTCGGCACTTAAAGACGGCGGCACTTTCGCGATAATTCACAGCGCGTCTCCTTCGGTCATAAACTCTTTCCATACGGGGATCAAACGTATCTCCAAAAGACTTCGACCCGCTACCGAAGAAAGCCTGGTTTTCAATAGATATTTCGACGTCGTAACGATAGTGGACGACGGTCAAAGTTATCTTATAAAAGGCGTGAAGAAAGTTTCCGAAGCGAAATAAAAATATTAACCGAAAATTAAGCCGCTTCATATGGGCGGCTTTTTTTATATAAAAGGAAATAAAGATAAAGAAATCAGTCTTTCTTTACGAATTTAGCGTAAACTACTATTTCTTTTTCCAAATTATCTTTTTTCAGATAATCTTCGGTGAAAGGTTTTTTCCCAAACGTCTTTATCGAAATACCATCCGTCGAAGACGTAACCCGGTTTAACGGGATCTTCGGGAAACCCGATATTTTCGGGACTGTCGGCATATTTATGAGAAAAGGAGTTTTCATCGATAACGAACTTTACAGAATAATCGAACAGACCGCAAGCAGAAAGTCCCACGCAAAAAGCCAAAAGCACAAAAACGGTAATGATAATTAAAGATTTTTTCATTCTGACCTCATAATAATATTTTTATAAAATAGCTTAATAGCATTATAAACCGAAGTGTTTATATATTCAAACACGGCGGAAAATTATTTTTGAAAAAAAATGCGCATAAGTCATTTCGCAGAAGGAATTATTTGCGTGATTTTGGAAGATATTCAAAAGCTAAGCTGAAAGAATTTGAATTTTTTTGAAAGAATTTGAATTTTTGTATTGACAAGGGGATTTTAAGTGATATAATATAATCAGACGGAGGTCGAATATGAATGCTTCACGCAAACTGGATATATTGAAATATTTTGACGTTAGCGAGGTGCTTTCGGTGAAGGAACTCGCCGAAAAGTTAGGTTGCAGCGAGTCTTCGGTCAGGAGAGACCTTATAGCTCTCGACAAGCAGGGACTTATCAAAAAAGTGCACGGCGGAGCTGTCAGAAAGGAAGCGGACACCGCGGTGGAAGATAAGGAACTTTCGGTCAGAATGGCACTCAATCCCGACGCAAAAAAAGCGGTGGGTGCTTTTGCAGGCGGTCTGGTAAAAGAAGGGGATACCGTTTATCTGGACGCAGGGACGACGGTTTCTTTCGTTATAGACGCGCTCAACGTAAAGGACGCCGTTTTCGTCACCAATTCTCATCCGCACGCCGAACGCCTTGCGCAAAAGGGATATAAGGTTTTCGTCATAGGAGGAGAGTATAAAGCCAAAACAGGCGCTTACGTCGGAACTCTGGCGAGTAAGGCTCTGGAACAGTATCATTTCGATAAGGGATTTTTCGGAACCAACGGAATATCTCCCGGTTCGGGTTTCAGTACTCCGGACGAAAGGGAAGCCGAAGTCAAAAGGGCGGCTTTATTGCGTTGCGAAAAGGCTTACGTGCTTGCCGACGCAACCAAGTTCGACAAATCCGCTTTCGTGTCTTTTGCCTCTTTAAGCGAAGGGACTGTGATCACCGACGACGCTCCCGAAAAGTATTCCGCACTTACAGAAATTATCGGAACCGACGAAATGACGATTTAAGGAGGTTTTATGGTATATACCGTTACGTTCAGTCCTTCCTTGGACTATGTGGTGAAAGTAAAAGATTTCGTTATGGGCAAAACCAACCGTACCGAATACGAGAGGATAAGTCCCGGAGGGAAGGGTATCAACGTGTCCACCGTGCTTACCAATCTCGGCGTGGAAAGCGTAGCTTTGGGTTTCTGCGGCGGTTTTACCGGAGAAGCGTTGAAAAATATGCTCCGTACCAGAGGGCTTAAGACCGATTTTATCGAAGCCGACGGTCTGAACCGTATCAACGTCAAACTGAAAACCGATTGCGAAACCGAAATTAACGGTCAGGGCGTGAATATAGGAGAAGACGCATTAAACGAGCTTTACGAAAAAATAGGCGGAATAAAGGAAGGCGATTTTCTGGTTCTTGCCGGGACCGTTCCCAAGACTTTACCGTCGGATATTTACGAAAAGATACTGGCAAAAGTTCCCCGAAAAGTAGGGATAGTCGTGGACGCTACCGGGAGTCTTCTGCGCAAGGTGTTGCATTTCCGTCCGTTCCTTATCAAACCCAACAGAGACGAGCTGTCCGAACTGTTCTCGGTAAAGGTGGAAAGTTTAGAAGACGTTTACGAATACGCTTCCCGTTTGCAGCAAGAGGGTGCCAGGAACGTTATAGTTTCCATGGGCGGAGACGGAGCGGCGATAGTGACCGAAGAGGGGGAAAAATATTTCAGCGAAGCCCCCAAAGGAAAGGTGGTGGACACCGTCGGTTCCGGCGACTCCATGGTAGCAGGGTTCCTGGCGGGGATTATTAAAGGGAAAGATAAACACGACGCTTTTTTACAAGGCGTTGCGGCAGGGAGCGCTTCGGCGTTCAAGGAAGGTCTGGCGACCGAAGAAGAGATAAACATACAGCTTTCAAAGCTGAAAAAATAAAATTTTCAAAGCGAGGTTGATTATGAAAATCGTAGATCTGTTGACTGAGCGGAGCATAATGCTGAACGCATCTCCCACGTCCAAGCAAGCGGCCATCGATTTATTGGTTGAATTGATGGCGACTCACGGCAATTTGTCGGACAAGGAAGCCTACAAAGCCGCCGTACTCAAAAGAGAAGCCGAAGGTACTACGGGTATCGGGGAAGGGATAGCCATTCCTCACGCCAAAACTTCGGCGGTAAAGAGCGCGGCTTTAGCCGCCATGGTCGTCCCCGAAGGGGTGGATTACCAGTCTCTCGACGGCGAGCCGGCTAAACTCCTTTTCCTTATAGCCGCTCCGAATACCGAAGACAACGTTCATCTGGAAGTTTTGGGAAGGCTGTCTGCTTTACTTATGGACGAAAACTTCTATAACGGTTTGCTGAATGCGTCGTCGGTAGCCGACTTCCTTGCGAAAATCGACGCAGCCGAAAAAGAGAGATTTCCCGAAGAAGCGGTTTCGGCTCCCGAAGCCAAAGCAAAAGAAACCGATAAAGGGAAAATTCAGGTGCTGGCCGTCACCGCTTGTCCGACGGGTATAGCCCATACTTATATGGCTGCCGAAGCGTTGGAACAGAAAGCTCGCGAACTCGGTATCTCTATTAAAGTGGAGACCAACGGGTCCGGCGGAGTCAAGAATAAACTTACGTCCGCCGAAATAGCCGATTGCGAATGTATCATAGTCGCCGCCGACAAGAACGTCGAGACGGCAAGGTTCGACGGCAAAAAGGTGATTTTTACCAAAGTAGCCGAAGGAATACATAAGCCGAAGGAGCTTCTTACCAGAGCTTTGGAAGGCGACGTACCCGTTTTCCATTCCAAAGAAAAAGTTTCCGAAAGCGAATCGAGCGGAAAGGAAAGCGTCTGGAGAGTGATCTACAAACACCTTATGAACGGCGTTTCGCATATGTTGCCGTTCGTTATCGGCGGAGGTATTCTGATAGCGTTGGCTTTCCTTATCGACGGACTGGCGGGGATGCCGCAGGACGGTAATTTCGGTATGCACACCAATGCCGCCAAGTTCTTCAAGACCATCGGCGGATACGCCTTCAACCTGATGTTACCCGTGCTGGCAGGATACATCGCTTATTCCATAGCCGACAGACCCGGACTTGCTGTAGGTTTCGTAGGCGGAACTATGGCAACCATGGCCGACGCCAACTTTGCGGTTATGTTCAATCTTATCGACGGGTCCAACTTTGCGGCTCCCGGTTTCTTAGGGGCTTTGGTTGCCGGTTTCCTCGGCGGTTATATGACCCTCGGAATAAAGAAACTCACTTCCCGTATGCCTATGAGTATGGAAGGACTCCGTCCCACTCTTATCTATCCTTTGATAGGTATCCTCGGTATCGGCGTAAGCATGTGGGTTCTGAACGTACCCTTCGGATACATTTCCTACGGAATACAGAAAGGTCTTCTGGCGCTTGCGGAAAACACTTCCCTGAATATTCTTACCGGGGTTCTGGTTGCGGGTATGATGGCTATAGATATGGGCGGACCTATCAATAAAGCGGCTTACATTACCGGTATCGCCACTATAGAAATCAATCCTATGATTATGGCGGCGGTTATGATAGGCGGTATGGTACCTCCTCTTGCCATAGCTCTCGCCACCACTTTCTTCCCCCACAAATTCACGAAGAAAGAACGTAACGACGGTAAAGTCAACTACGTTATGGGACTTTGCTTCATCACCGAAGGAGCCATACCCTATGCGGCGAGCGATCCTTTGAGAGTAATCCCTGCCTGCGTAGTAGGAAGCGCGGTTGCAGGCGGACTGAGCGCGGCGTTCAAATGTACCCTTCTCGCTCCTCACGGCGGCGTATGCGTAATCCCCGTGGTAGGAAATCCCGGGTTCTATATTCTCGCCCTCGTGGCAGGCGCGATAGTGGGTATGCTCTTACTCGGAGTTATGCGTAAGAAGGTAGATCCGTCGGAATGGCCTGACAAAAACGGCGAAAACAAATTCAGGAAATTCTTTGCAAAATTCAAAAAAGCGTAAAATATAAGGAGGTAAACGATGATACAATTTCAATATACCATAACCGACCCCGAAGGTATCCACGCCCGTCCTGCAGGACTGTTGGTGAACGAAGCCAAGAAATTCGCTTGCGCGATAACCGTGGAAAAAGGCGACAAGAAAGGCGACGCCAAAAGGATATTCGGGTTGATGAGCCTGGTAGCGAAAAAAGGCGACGTGGTGACCGTCACCTGCGACGGAGAAGGCGAAGAAGAAGCCGCCGCAAAAATGAAAGAAGTACTGAAAAACAATCTTTAATCGTCACATACAGTTAGCGGGAGAGAGGATTTATTATGACTGAATTAACGGGAAAAAGCGTCTTCGAAGGCGTAGCCGTAGGCAAACTGAAAATAATAGTACATCAGAAGGTGGAAATCAGCGACCGTACCGATTGCGACCCCGAAAACGAAAAAAGGAGATTTTTCGAGGGGAGAGAGAAGACCTGCGAGTATCTCGATTCGTTATACAGACGGGCTTTAGCCGGGAAAGTAGGCGGAGCCGAAGCGGAAATCTTCTCCATGCACAAGATGATGGCGGAAGATCTGGATTTCGAGGACGGGGTAATGGCGTCCATAGCCGAAGGGCATACCGCCGAATACGCCGTCAAGAAAACGGGAGAAGAACTGTCGGCGATGTTCGCTTCGATGGAAGACTCGTATATGAAAGCGAGAGCTGCCGACGTAGCCGACGTGGCGGGACAGATAAACCGTAACATAATGGGGCTTTCCAGCGAAACCGTGACGATAGAGGAACCTTGCATATTGTTTGCCGAAGATTTTTCGCCCAGCGAAATAGTCAAGATCGACTCGGCTAAACTGTTAGGTTTCGTGACGAGCGGCGGTTCTCCTAACTCCCATACGGCTATCCTCGCCCGCACCTTAGGTATCCCCGCAATAGTTGCGACGGGAGAAGGCATATCTATCGAATGCGACGGACATACGGCGGTCATTGACTGCGACGGGGGGAAGGTTTTCGTCGATCTTCCCGCCGACGAACTCAAAAAATATACCGACAGAGCCAAAGCTCTTGCCGCCGCCAAAGAAGCGAGGAACGCGCTCATAGGCAAACCCAACGAAACGTTGGACGGAAAGAGGATAGAAGTCTATTGCAACATAGGCAACAGTTCCGACGCCGATCTGGCTTTGAAAAACGACGCAGGAGGGATAGGACTTTTCCGAAGCGAATTTCTGTATCTGGAGTCTGACGATTATCCTACGGAAGAGGAACAGTTCGAGCAGTATCGCAGCACCGTGGAGAAAATGAATCCTAAACCCGTAATAATAAGGACGATGGACATAGGCGCGGACAAGCAGGCGGACTATTTCGGACTGGACAAGGAAGACAATCCCGCCCTCGGATACCGTTCGCTGAGGATATGTTTCGACCGACCGGAAATTATGGAAACGCAGCTTGCCGCTCTTTACAGGGCGAGCGCATACGGAAATCTTTCGGTGATGATACCTATGATAATCAGCGAAAGCGAGCTGGACTGGGTGTTGGACATAGCGGCGAAAGTGCGTAAAAATCTGACCGAAAGAGGGGTGGCGTTCAACGAAAAAATGCCTATCGGAATAATGATAGAGACCCCTGCGGCGGCGATAATGAGCGACGTACTGGCAAAGAAGGCGGCGTTTTTCAGTATCGGGACCAACGATCTTACGCAATACACGCTTGCGGTGGACAGACAGAACGCCAAACTGGAAAAAATCTGCGACAAGCATCATCCGGCTTTGCTTCGGCTTATCGAAACCACGGTAAGGAACGCTCACAAGGAAGGCAAATGGGCGGGTATTTGCGGAGAACTGGGCAGAGATTTGGCGTTGACGGAATTTTTCCTGAGGATAGGAGTGGACGAACTGAGCGTATCGCCCGCTTACGTCCTTCCGCTTCGCGAAAAGATCCGTTCGCTGGATTTAAGTAAATAAACTTTTCCGAAAAAAGCGAAAACGGCTCCTTGAAGGGAGCCGTTTTTTTTACAAAAAAATTCTTGTCAGGCTTTCAGCAAAGCCACGGTAAAGGCGGTACCCTCGTTACATTCGAAAGTCAATTCGCCGTTCATGGATTCTATTATGTTTTTGCAGATATAAAGTCCCAGGCCTCCCGTTTCGGGTTTGTTTTCTGAAACGTAGGGGCGGAAAACGTCGATATCGGGAGAAATGCCTTTGCCGTTGTCGGATATCGTAAGCAAAGCCTTATTCTTGTCCGTGCGTAAAGAAAGCGTGATCTCGGTACACTCGGCGTGTTCTATTGCGTTGAGGATAATATTGGTGAGGGCGTTTTCCAACCCTTTGGGTTTGGCGAAGACGGAGATTTTTATATCCACGGAGTTCTTCAAAAGTATTCCCGAGGCTTTACAGTCCTCCGAACAATATTCGTAAAGTTTTCGGCACAGTTCGAACAAATCGACGGGACGGGAGGTTTCCTCAACGTAATTCATTTTGGCGTAAGAAGCGATTTCCGTCAGGTTGTCGAGGACTTTTTTGTTGTTTTGTTTCACGATGTTGAGAAGTTTTGTCTGTTCGGAGTTCTGTTCCCGTTCAATAAGGGTATTGAGGTAGTTTTCTCCGGAAAGCAAGGGTTTTTTCAGGTCGTGAGATAAAAATTGCAGAAGTTTGTCCCTTTCGGAAATAACGGATCTTATATCCTTGACCTGTCTTTCCACTTCGCTGTTAAGGTTAGCGGTGACGTAGGCGTTCTCTCTTTCGGTGGCGGCGATTATCTCCACGACGGTGGCGAGAGAAAGCAGCGTAAGAGCGAAATATAACCATATAGGCGGATAGGTCAACACTTCGGAGGTAGGCAGGATGAAAATAGAAGCCACTACGTTTACCGCCGTAATACCTCCGCTCAGAGTTCTGAGCAGGGAAGGTAAAGCGCTCTTTCTAAATAATGGCAGAAAAATCAGCGCCACGACGCACAGGGCAGAAAGCAATTTCAGAACGGTAACGGTCAGACTCAGACCGTGTGCCGCCGAAGAATTTACGTAAGGGAAAACGAATGCGGATATAAACCCCGCACCGTTCAGCAACGCGGCGGATATGCGGACGGGCAGAGGAAGATCTTTCGACAGCATAAGAGCCGCTCCGCCTAAAATAACGAAATTGGCAGAATACCTCAAAGAACTCAGGAAAAGAGGCAGGGAAGTGACGTTCGCGAGGGCATAATTTGCGAGAGCAAGCGCCATAACTCCCGACATAAGGAGAGTTTCCGCAATAAATTCCTTGGTTTTTTTCAGAAAAGACAAAACTATAAGCACAAACAATATCATCACGCTTACCACGAGGGCGACAATGAAAGTGACGGGGTATTGTACTTTCAGGCTTTCCACGGCGTCGGGAGAACCGACTATAACGAAATCCGTCAAACCCGCAAGAGTTTCGCTGCCGGACTGGTAATGTATCGTAACGGCGTGGTTGTTTACCGCCTCTCTTCTGGTATAAAATTCCAGTTCGAGAACGGTGCGTTCGGTTTCCGAGAGATGTTTGACGCTTACTCTGTCGTCGCTGGTGTTGTATTTTATAAATTCGTAATCGGAAATTTCTCCAATCGTAGCCGCCAGAGAGGAATCGACGTAAACGTTTGCCGCCGTAAAAATTTTGGGGAGCATTATACTGAATTTCCAATAATCTCCTATTTTATAGCGGTCGAGCTTTTTCGACTGTTCGGTAAAATCCGGGTCTGTCGGGTCGAGGTTCATCAGGAATATGACTATGGAGCCGCTTTCGGCAAAGGCAGGATCTTTCAGAGAGACGGTTTGATAATCGTAGGAAACGGGATTTGAACTCGGCACGATAAATTCGTCGGGGACGTAGTTAACTTTTTCGATAACGTTGAGTTCGGAAAAGTCGTTTATCCTGACCGCGGTAATATCTTCTCCGATAACGGCGGAGTTTTGTTCCGAGACCCATTCATTTTTCGCTTCGTCGAAATAATATCTGAATTCGTTCAGCACCCCGTCGGTTTCGGGACAAACGGGAATATTCGTGCGGCAAAGATACAGAACTACCGTAAAAAGCACGGACAAAATTATCCCAGCAAGGGCAAAAAGAAGATATTTTTGATTTTTCGTCATACTATTCACCTTTGAAAAAATACCCTTGTCCGAATTCCGTCATGATAAGAGAACCGCATTCTGGGGATACGAGAAGCAGTTTTTTGCGTAAATTATGAAGATGTATTCGGATGGTCTGAGTGTTGAGAGAGGGCATTTTCCAGACTTTTTCGTAAATATCGAGGGCGGAAAAAACATTTCCCGCGTTTTGCATAAGAAAAGCGAGGATATTGAATTCGCTGGAAGTCAGTTCTATCGGAACGGCTTTGAAGAAGGCGGTCCTGTCCGCGAGATTGACCGTCATTCCGTGTAAAGACAGCGTAGCTTCCTTCGGAGGAAGCAAACGCAACGCCATTCTTGCGTCCAGCACCTTTTCGGAAACGGGTTTAATTATATAATCCGCCGCCCCCGAACCTATCCCGTCGAGGACGCTTTCGTCGATTCCGAGGTCGGACAGAATTATGACGGGACAGTCTTTTGCCGTCCTTTCCAATAAAGTCAATCCGCTTCCGTCCGGCAACACGAGGTCGAGTATTACGGCGGAAAAGGTTTTTTCTTCGACGGCAAGCAAGGCTTCTTTCAGATTTTTTGCGAGCGAAACTTCGTTTTTCGGGGAAAAGTAATTGTAAAGTCTTGCTCTTAAGGCGTCGTTGTCTTCGACTATCAGGATATTTTGATTTTCTACGGTTTTCATTGTTTCTCTTTTTTATTTTGTGCAAAATCATTATACCAAACATATAACCGACAGTTCAATACCGGATTATTAAGAATTATTAAATAAAAAATCGACGAAAGCGTTAAAAGAGGTAAAATTTTAATTAAAGACGCACGGAATGGAAAGGAAAGCTTTTCGTCGCAATAAAATTCGCGGAAAATCAGGCAAAAAAGCTACAATAAGCAAAAAAGGTTGTTGCTTTTTTTATTAAATAATATAATATAACGTTAATTATGGTTTATATTCGTAAAGTATTGACAAAGGAATAAAGCGAAAGATATAATTATATAGTGACTTTACGGGGGAGTTGTTGTTCTCCCAAAATGTATATACAGGGGCGGCAAAATGATTAACAGAGTAAAGAATATTATCGACGATTGTCAAAAAAAATTTTCCGAATTGGATTCCGTATTAAACAATATCGATCAAAGCGTTACGAGCAAGACCGCAAAATTGGAAAAAACGGCTCAAGGACTGAAAACCGCTTATAAAAACAAACTTAACGCCTATGTAAAAAAAGAAATAACGTCTTTGAAGGAATCCCTCAATTCATTTATAAAAACCACCCGAACCGACGAAATATCCGACGCGGAATTCGTATCGATCAAGCCCGAAATTACGGTGGACGTACTTTCCGACGATATAGAGGGGTATCGGCTCGCCGTTATAGAAGGTATCGAGCAGCTGAATAAACTCACCGCCGAACTGAACGGGTTTAATTACGATGAATTCAATCCTCCGCTGCAAATTATCGAAGCCGACGTCGTTAAAGGAAAAGCCGAGTCGCTTGAATTCCGCAGAGGGAACGTTTCTTGCGCTACTATAGGAGAAAAAGACAATTATACGGTAAAACAAAAGCAACTCCTGGATTGCAAATCGGCGAACGGACACCCCCAGCACGATAAAGTCAAAAGAGCCATAGCTTTGGCGTTGGGGCTTATTCAGCGGCTGGAGTCTTTGGAAAACGCCGTGAGAAGGTATTACAGCGAAAACGATTTCGAAAAATATTTGGACGAAAGGCGTTATGCCGTTCTCACCCGGGAACAGGGCAGATTGAAAAACTATTTGGAAAAGCGTCAAAACGAAATTCTCGGAAAAGAGGACGACGTCATCAACCGAAACAATTTCCGCGATATTTTCGACAGCGGACTCAAGGGAACGGTGGACGTGGATAACGGCTCTTTCGACTTCAAGGAATACATAACTTTAGGGGATCTCGAAGTAACCATAGATACCGCCCCCAATCATAGGGTTTATTTCGAAAAAAGTCCCGTTCTTTCGGAGTTTACCAAGGACGGCAAGATGAAATGTCCTTGCGTGCTCGATTTGAAAAACTGCGGGAATATTCTCGTAAATATAGACGAAAGCGGCGAGTATTCTTCCAAAATATTCAATTTCGTGCACGAAATACTTATTTCTTTCCTGATGAGTTTCCCGGCTAAAAGAATAGGGTTTTTGCTTATAGACGTGGACGACAGGGGGGATTTTTCCAGATACGCCAAACTTAAGGACTTAGGCGGCATAGTCGGCGGCGGAATTATCCGAGACGAAAGAGACCTCGACGGCGTGGTTAAGGATCTGGAAAAGACCATGCATACCATTTACGATAACAAAATACGTTACAACGCCGCAAAAAACATTTTCGAATACAACGAACTGAGCGTGACCAACCCCGAAAGTATCACGGTTATGGCGATATTGAATTTCCCGAAGGGATTTAATTCCGACACCTGCAACCGTCTGTCCAAAATAATGGATCAGGGCAACAGGGCGGGGATTTTTACCGTTTTATTCAACAATCGTGCTTCCACTTCGAAAATTGCGGACGAAGCGTACAATAACTTTATAAACACCGCAAAGCGTCATAGCCTGGTATTCAACGCCAAAGGGGACAGCATAACCGCCGATATGCCGGTACAAAACAATTTCAGGGCGGCGGAGCAGATAAACAGTACCAAAGTGGACGCTTATCTCAAAATTCTTGCGGACAACTCCGAGAAAGTGAAACAAAAGAATATCGCTTTCACGAGAGTAATGGATTATATCGACAAGCAGCGTTCTTCGGCAAAAGGGATCAAACCTGCCGACGAGTCCATAGATTTGCCGATAGGTATGCGCGGTAACGAATTTTTGAGTTTCGAGCTGTCCACCTCGGGTGCCAGCGCCCACGCCGTAGCTATAGGCGGTACGGGAAGCGGTAAGTCCAATCTTTTACACGCCATAGTTTTGTCGGCGTGCTATAAATACAGCCCGGAGGAACTCAACATATATCTCGTGGACTTCAAGGGCGGTGTGGAATTCAAGTTTTACGAAGGCGGAGGCGACGTGTCGAAGCAGGTTCCTCACATCAAACTTACCGGCTTGACCAGCGACCCCGACGACGGACTTGCCATTTTGAGCAATATTCTCAAAGAACTCCACAACCGCGAAAATCTTTTCCGCCGTAATTTCGTGGAAGATATCTGCCGTTACAACGAAAAAGCCAAAGTAAAGCTACCCCGTTTGTTGGTTATCATAGACGAGGTACAGGAACTTTTCGAAAGGAACGAATCTTTAGGACAGGAAGCCATTAAGATAATGTCCGAACTTTTCAAGAAAGGCAGAGCGTTCGGTATAAGTTTCCTTTGGGTTTCGCAGAACGTACCGAAAGTTGCGGGCATAAGGGAAGTCATAGGGCAGATAGGGACGAGAATTTGTCTTAAACTGAACAACCTCGACGACGCTTCCGATCTCGATATAAAACCCGAAAGAGTAAGCTCTCTCAATAAGATAGAAAAGGGTCTCGCTCTTCTGAAGGAAATGTCCAACAGAGGTAAAGACGACTGTATCGAATTCCGTGTGGCGTATGCCGAAAATTCGCAGAGAAGGTTGAAGTTCGTGGACGCCATAAATAAGAAATGGGCGTCGGTGACCGATAAATGGGCGGAAAGAGAACCGCTTTTCGTGGTGGGAAACGACAACGTTCCGCAACCTTTTGTCGGGCAGACCAAATATACCGAAGCCGTTTCGGAAAAATCCGTTACTTCGAAATCGAGCGGGGTATATTCTCTGGAAATCGGTCAGAACTATATCACCGGCAAACCTTTCAACGTCTTTATCGGTCTAAGAAATTCCCAGTCCAATTTGTGGATAGCCGGTTCTTCCATAGAAGAAACGAGGGATATTATGGGGTATTCGATGTTGTCGGTTATTATGGAAAACATAACCAACAAGGATATGCGGGATTTCAAGAACAGCGTCTATTACGTCAACGGTGAAATTATCGCAAAAGACAATCCCAACGACCTCTTTTACATACTTCCCGAAGTTTTCCGTCCTTATTGCACCGTTATAGACAGTAAAAGGGAATTGACCGATTTATTCGTGAAGCTTATAAGGATACAGAGAGAGCGTTCGGACAGGATACAGGACGAGCATCCGCCGATATTCGTATTTATTCATAAATTGCAGGCTTTTGTGGACTTGCTGAAGGACAATATGCGTCAGTACGACGTTTCCGACGAACCGACTCCCGCTCCCGCAAGCAATTCTCTTTTCGGAGGACTTACTATGGGACTGGGCGGAGAAAGAGGCGACAAGATGACTTTTGCGTCTATTTTCAAGGAAGTATTCTCTCAAGGGGCGGACGCGGGCATTCATATCGTGTTCAGCGTGGATACGCCGTCCGGCGTTTCGCCGATAGAAAGAGAAATGTCCGCCTGCGCCAACAAAATCATTCTCAAGGGCGTCCGCAACGACGATATGCTCCGCATTATGCAGACCGCCCGTTACAACAATACCGTAAATATCGAAGGGTTGGGATATTGTTACGAAAACAACGACTTGTGCAAGTTCAAGCCTTATCGCTATTTCGAGGAAAAAGACGCGGAGTGGTTCAAGGCGTTGGCGGAAAAGTACGAAAAATTAAGAGGTTAGTATGGAAATAAAAACTTCCGAATTACAAGGATACGAGGAAGTCCGGACCCTCTACGCCACGCTCAGGAAGGAAACGGAAGAATGTATCGCCGCCGTCGGAGCGATAGCCGACGCAGGAGATACGACCGTGCTTAAAGAAAGACTGAAAGAAATTCTTTTTCTGGCAGAAAAATTGGAAGCGAAGGGGAAATTATATAACGAAACCGTGTTAACGAAACGCTTTATAGCGGAACAGTATTCCCGTTTGACGTTAAAGGGGTAAGGATGTATATCAACGTAAGTTTACAGGCAGTAAAAGCGGTGGAAAGGATAGTGGAGAGCGCAAGGGCTATGCTTATCGGGAATTACAATAATTTTTCCACGGATATTCAGAACACCCTTTCCGAGTGGAACGACGCCAACGTGCAGAAATTCATACAGCTGTTCGGGTCAATGACGGGGGATCTCAAGGACGTTATTTTGCGTCTCAACGGGATAGAAAGTTTCTGCCGAGAGGTGGAGAGACTGATTATTGCTTATAACGGATAATGGCAGGCGGACTTACTTCGGGCGTGGATAATATAATAAGGATAAAAAAGGGGACGGACTGGAAGGACGGCGTTTCGAAAAGTTACGATCTTTGGCTGGAAGATATCGGTTACCTTGCCGAACAAACCGAAACCGTCTTTGCCGAAACGGAAACGCTGATAAAGGAAATCCGTTCTCTTCCGGCGGCAGAACTGGAAGCGGAATACGACAGATTGGTAAGACTCTATGCGGAGGTGGGTTTCTGATGGAGATCGTTTTCGGGACGGGACTAAGTCAAGCCATAGACGAAATTTATGCTCAGACGAAAAAGACGGTTTCCTATGCGGGAGAAACGGTCAGAGAAACGCAATCGTTATCTTTGCAGGCGGAAAAACTCGGCGAACATTTCCGTTCGAGAAGGACATCCGTGGTAAATATGGTCAATACCTGTCGGGAAAAACTGATTTCCGTAAACAACATACTGGAATTCGGACAGGAAAGGAAGGAATACTGGACGGGAGTCAAAGAAAGAACGGAAAATTTCCTTGTCGAAGCCGAAAAATATTTGCCTATAATAGACAAGGTTTGCGCGATTCTGAGCAAGGAATGCGAAAGACTCAACGAACTTAAAGCGTCTTCAGCGAGGAAAACGGAAGAATTTATTTCCATAGCCGAAGTCGGGGTTAAAGGATTGTTGAAAGTAAAGGACGCGGTAGATTGTTATGCAAGAATACCGTCCTTGGGAGAAGTAAAGTGAGAATAGCGGAAAGCGTGGAAGGTCTGGAAAGAATAAGAGCT
>ERZ1643251.3448-NODE-3448-length-14601-cov-4.652413_pt1 | contig 14601 bp, 10 predicted proteins | sample MGYA00579261_ERZ1643251 | MGnify/ENA primary metagenome ERZ1643251 (study PRJEB29033, sample SAMEA4952267) | chicken gut metagenome | biome: Broiler Chicken; feature: Gastrointestinal Tract; material: Caecum | place: Ireland | collected 2018 | study: Broiler...
GGCGCTGCCCAAGATCCGCAAACCCAAATTTTACTGGCGCAACCTGCCCAACTATATCTGGGTGGAAGCAAGCCTGGTGGCGGGGCTGTTCCAGTACGCCGTCTACCGTGTGCAGCGCGCGCTGAAAATCCAATAAGCAACAGCGCCTGCGGCCGGGGGTTTCCCTTTTGCCGCAGGCGCTGCGCTTTTTCTATTTTTTCTCCTCGCCCTTACCCAGTACAAGCCGGCGGAATCCTTCGCCCTGTACCTCATTGGCTTGCAGCATAATCGTAAAGCTCGCCGGGTCCATCCGTTTGACCAGCTTTTCGATCTCATAGAGTTGTTTGCTGCTGCAGGCGCAGAGCACCACATCCCGGCGTTCCTGTTTGTAGCCGCCGTAAGCCTTGAGGATGGTAGACCCGCGGTCAACCGCTTCGTCAATCGCTGCACAGACAGCCGGGCCATCTTCGGTCACAATCATGGCCAGCATACAGGAATTGAAGCCGAACATCATTTTGTTGATGACGGTAGAAGCCAGGAAGTTGAGCAGAATGCCGTAGATAATCGCATCCACATCCCGGAAAACCAGCCCGTTGGCAATGATTACCGCCATGGCGGCGCCGAAGGTCAGATTGCCGAACGGCATGTGTGGGTGCTTGACCTTGATCGCCATGGTAACAAAGTCCAGGCCGCCGGTGCTGGAATTCTGCATATAAATCAGCGCATCGCCGATTCCCATCACTACGCCGCCGCAGACAGCCGCCAACAGCCGGTCGCCGCTGTACACCGGCAGGGCCGGGAGCACGAAGTCGGTAAAGAAGGCGAACAGTACCATGCAGCGTACACTGCGCAGGAAGAACCCCCGCCCAAGCAGCCGGAAGCAAACCAGCACAATCGGGATGTTGAGCAGGATGTTGGTCATACCGATCGGCAGCCCCCACAGGTGATACAGGATCGCGCCGATGCCGGCCACACCGGTAACCGGTACCTGGGCCACCACCGCAAAGCTGTAGGTACCCAGGGCAGAGATAAAGCAGCCCAACACTTCCAGGGCAAGATTTTTCAGGCGATTGTCGGTCATGGGTCTCCTTTCAGGGTGCAACGGTTTGGTTATTTGCGGCGGCGATAGGTAGTGCCGTTTTCACCGCCCATGCCCATCTTGCGGCGCACAAGCACCGCCACCACCGCGGCGATGCAGACAGCCGCCACAAACAGCCCGATGTACAGCGGCAGCTGGCTGGAGGTTTTCTGGGTTTCTTCGCGCCGGGCTTCCTCTTCCGGGCTCACAGTGGGTTCCGGGCTCGCTGTCGGGCTCGGGGTCGGTTCCAGGGTGGGGGCCGGGGTGGTGGTCAGCAAACCGGCCGTGGGGTCATGCACCGGGGCCGGGGTGCTGCGGCTTGCCTGTGTCGGGGTCGGCGCAGCGGTGGGGGCCGGTGCCTCGGGGGCCGGGGTGGCCGTGGGGGCTGCGCCCCAGGTACCGTCCGCAATGGCATCCGCGATATCGGGGTGGCCCTCATTGGTGACGGTGACCGGGGTTGACGTCGCCGTTGCGGCAGGGGTGGCCGAAGGCGCCGGCGTTGCGGTGGGCGCGGCCGAAGGCGCCGGGGTTGCAGTCGGTGCCGGGCCAAGCAGGCACTCTGCCGGCACATTGGCAATCTGCACCGGGGTTGAGGCCGCGTCATCCGTGCCGATAAAGGTCAGATTGCTGAGGTAATAGACCGGCTCGCCTGCCGCCATCTGGAAGCTGTGGCTGCCGGCCGCCAGACCGGGCAGCGCCAGCGCGCCGGAGGCATCGGTCACACCCGTAGCGGCGGCGCCGTCGATCAAATAGCTGACCTGCTGGTTGGCGTATTCCGCCCCGAGCTGGACAACCCCCGTAAACGAAACCGCCGTAGCCGGCAGGATCCGCCCGGTACTGCCGCTGCGCGCCAGCAGCGTTGCCAGCGTAGCCGCGTCCAGGTTCCGGGGCAGCGCAGTCAGGGCGCCCCCCATCGTCAGGCCGGCTTCCGCAAGCAGGTCGGTGTAGCCGGCCGCATCGTCCAGCCCATACAGGGTTCGCTGGGAAGCCGGCAGCACAAGCAGCAGGGTTGTCTGCTCATCATTCTGATCCAGCGGCTGCCCTTCGGGCTCGGTTGTGCTGGGCAGCCAGAGCGATTCTACCTGGCGGGCTTCATCGGTTGTGCGGTAAAGTACCTGCAGACCGCTGAGCTGCGGGAAATTGCCGTAACCCGAATCGGCGGTGTCGGCTTCCAGCATCCCGACAAAACTCAGGTTGAGGATTTCGGTCAGTTTGCGCGGCGTCACGGCCACCATCGAAAGCGCCGCGTCCGGGTCGGCAAGGTTGGCGGTCAGGGCCGAAAGAGCGGTGCCTGCCGGCGCATTGCCGGTGAACGCCGCACCCGGCAGCATCGCAATAACAGGCTGGCTGCACAGGGTTTCGTCCTGGTTGGCATCGGTCCACAGCCAGGCCGCGGCCGCCTGGGCGGCGGCATCCGCCGCCAGGCTGCCAAGGTTTGTCTCCTCACGGCTGGTCAGCTGCAGCACCGCGCCGCTTGAAAGTTCCAAGCTGCCCCACTGCTGGGCGCTCAAAGCCGGGTCGCCCGCTTCGGTGCTGCCCTGCGGCATCTGAACGCCGGGCTGCACCGCCCCCGCCATCCAGGCAGCCGCCCAGGGCTGCGGCTCGCTGGCCGGCGCCTGGGTAGGCGCCGGGGTTTGTGTCGGCGCCGGGGTCGCTGCGGTTTCGTCTGTTGCGGTTTCATCGGTCGCAGTTTCCGCTGTGGCCGTTTCATCGGTTGCTTTGCCACTGAACAACCGCAGCAGATCCCCCACCACCGGCAGCTCCATCAATTCTTCCACCCAGCTCTGCCCGCCGGCCGTGGCTGCGGCCAGGGCGGGGGGCGGTGCGGCGCAGAACAGGCCGGCGGCCAGCGCCAGCGATGTCAAACGGAGTTTCCAGTTCATGCGAACCCCTCCTTTACACTTCCTGCGGCGGATGCCGCAAAAGCTTACACTTCGGTCTTGATATTGCCCGGCTTATAGGTATTCATCGCGCTTTGGTCCAGATTATGGGCAAGCGCGGCGCCTTCGGCGTAGAATTGGTTGTCCATCTCGGTGCCCTTCATCGTGCGCAGCAGGTCGTACCCTTCAATAAGTTCCTGCAGGCTGTAGGCTTCCAGCGGGTCAACACTGCACATAACCGCAACGCTCATGCCGGTGTCATAGGTAAACCAGGTATTTTCACCGGCTGCATCCGCCGCTTCGGTCAGCGAATCGCCGTAAGAGGTCAGGGTATCCGGCGTCATGAGCTGGCTGCTGATATACTGCAGCGCCTGGGCGCTTTCCATCGTCGCGCCGAGGATTTCGCCCGTGCGGGGGATGTATTCGCTCGCGGCTTCGATCATCGACACCTGGCGCTCTGAACGGCCCTGTTCCGCCGTGGCCCATTCATTGAGCGTGGCGGCGCATTCCTCGGCCAAAGCCTGGATTTCAGCCGCCTGCTCCTCATCCGCAAAGGCATAGGTGTTGGCGTCAAACAACGGCAGCTGTACCTCGTCAATATACAGGCACTCATTTTGCAGGTAATCGGTGTACTCCGCCTCGGTAACCGGGGTCTGGCCGTTCTCGCCATAGAGGAGTTCGAGGCAGGCCTGGGCCTTCTGGTTGTTGAGCAGGTACTGCTCAATCGTGGCCTGGCTGATGCCGTTGGCTGCATAGAGGTCGCCGTTCGATTCCCAGACGCTGGCCGCGGTGTCGGCCGCTTCGCTGGTGGCGGCGTCATCCAGCACGCCGCCCAGTTCGTCGAACATTGTTTCCACGGCGGCATAGTATTCAAGGCTGCGCAGCGTCAGCTGGGCGATATAGTCGGCGCCGTCGGTGGTCACTTCCTCATCGCCGATGGTGCCGGTGCATTCCGCGCGCAGCACGGCTTTGACATCGCGGGCGCTTTCGCCGGTGGCCAGGTCGGCATCGCTGGAAGCTGTGTTGTACGCGTTGTATTGGGCCAGAAGATAAATACCGGCCGGGATTTCCACATCGCCGATGCTGCCAACAGACGAGGGGGTTGTGATCGTACAGCCCGAAGCGGCGAGAAGCAGCAGCATCGCCATACCCAGGCTGAGAAATTTAGCTCGTAAGGATTTCATCAAACAAACGCTCCTTTTGGGTATTCACCGCCCGGGACGACCGCACGGCGCATATATGGGATATTATACCTTGTTTTGCTTTTCATTGCAAGCCGAAGGTATCGAAAAGACGGTTCTGCGGTTGACAAAAAGCACCGCTTGCTGTATTCTTTTAATAAAGTATAGTCGGGGCCGACCCGCAGGAGGTAAACCATGACCACCCACGAGATTTTGTGCCGTTCCCACGCAGCGCGGCTGGCATTGGCGCTGGCCGACAGCGATACCAAGGATGCCGCGCTGGAGGCGATGGCCAAAGCGCTGGTGGCTGCGCAGGAGGAAATTCTGGCGGCCAACCGCCGGGATCTTGACGCCGCGCGTGCCACGATCGGCCCTGTAATGCTGGACCGGCTGGCCCTGACCCCCACCCGCCTGGCCGATATGGCAAAAGGCATGCGGGAGGTAGCCGCCCTGCCTGACCCGGTGGGCCAGGTACAGCGCAAAATTGTGCGCCCCAACGGTCTATTGATTGAAAAAACGACGGTGCCGATGGGGGTTATCGCCATTATCTACGAAAGCCGCCCGAACGTAACCTCCGACGCGGCCGCGTTGGCATTGAAGGCCGGCAGCGCCTGCGTGCTGCGCTGCGGCAAGGAGGCCTGGGCCAGCTGCCACGCCATTGTGGCCGCGCTGCGCCAGGGCCTTGCCACCGTGGGCCTGCCGGCCGATGCCGTAGCGCTGGTGGAGGATACCACCCATGCTTCGGCCAACGAGCTGATGACGGCGGACGGCCTGGTGGATCTGCTGATCCCGCGCGGCGGGGCGGGGCTGATTCGCGCCTGTGTGGAAAATGCAACAGTCCCCTGCATCCAGCCCGGCACCGGCATCTGCCATATCTATGTAGATAAGGAAGCCGACCTCGCCATGGCGGCCAACATCATTGAAAATGCCAAGGCCAGCCGGCCGAGTGTCTGCAACGCTGCCGAGGTTTGCCTGGTTCACCGGGATATCGCGGGCGATTTTCTGCCGCTGCTCTACAAAACGCTTGTCATCGACCGCCTGGCGGAGGGTCTGACCCCGGTGGAACTGCGGCTGGACGCAGCCGCCGCCATGATCATTCCGGGCAAAGCCGCTGGGCCGGATGATTTTGATACCGAGTTTTTGGATTACACCCTGGCTGTAGCGGTGGTGGACAGCCTGGATGCCGCGGTGGCCCATATTGCGGCCCATTCGACCCATCACAGCGAAGCGATTTTGACCCAGGACGGCGCGGCCGCCGCCCGTTTTACCGCCTGTGTGGACAGCGCGGCTGTGTATGTGAACGCTTCCACCCGTTTTACCGACGGCGGAGAGTTTGGCCTTGGCTGCGAAATGGGGATTTCTACCCAGAAACTGCATGCCCGCGGCCCCATGGGCCTGGCCGAACTGTGCAGTTACAAATACATTGTGCACGGCAACGGGCAGATACGACGCTAACCCCACCTTTGGAGGTGTACAAAACGAAACAGGGCAGCCTTTCGGTTGCCCTGTTTCGTTTTGTATGCGTTGCTTTTACACGGCCGCGGCGCCGATCGGCAAGAGCTGCAGCAGCACGCCGCAGGCCGACCCGCCTGCCCAGAGCACGCCGGTCAAAAAAAGGTTCTGCTTCCAACTCGGGTTTACCCGCCAGAGAACGGCCAGGCCGATGCCCGCCCCGGCACAGAGGCCGGCGAACAGGCTGCCGAAGCTGAGCGCGCCCTCCAGATACAGTTGGGCAAGCAGCACGCTGGACGCGCAGTTCGGGATCAGCCCAACCAGCGCAGCCGCCATCGGCTGCAGCGGCCCCATGCCCAGCAGGAAGCCGGTGATGGCGTCCTCGCCGATCAGTTCAAACACAAAACCGATCAAAAAGCTGAACAAAAGGATAAACAAAAAGATTTCAACCGTGTGGCGCAGCGCAGCGCCGATCACCCCGCTGTGCTCTTCGTGTTCCTCATGGCAGTCGATATCTTCGGCATGGCCGGCGTAGCCGCCATACAGGCCGGCAGGCAGCACCTTGCGCAGCGGTACATCAAGCAAAAGCCCGCCCAAAATTCCGGCCGCCACCTTGCCGATGAGCAGCGCCGGGATCACGCCCCAGAATTTCGGCGCAGCGGCCAGCAGCGGGACAGCCTCATCGCTGGTAGCCAGAAAAACAGCCAGCAGCGTTCCCGGCGTAATGACCCGGCTTGCGTAAAGGTTCGCGGCCAGCGCCGAAAAACCGCACTGCGGCACACAGCCCAACAGCGCACCGGGCACAAAGCCCCAGCGCCCGCCCCCGGCCAGTGCCCGTTCAATCCGGGCGCCATGGTGGCGTTCAAGCCATTCGATCAACAAATATGCAAGAAAAAGGAAGGGCAGCATGGGAAGGCTGTCCTCCACGGCGTGTTCAAGTGAATGGACGACAAGATGCAGCATATCCGCTCCTTTGGAAAAATGTGGAATATGACGGCCGGAAAAGCCGGGGGCTGCCAGAGTGTTTCTGGCCTCTCGAGCACGCTGGACAATTCGCCGAAAAAGCAGCGGATCCAAGGCCTTCACACGGGCAGGCACTGCATTTTGGCAAAATTGGACGATGCCGAGCATCCTTTCAGAAACACCCAGGGTTTACCCCCGGCAAACGGCGTCATTCGGTTGTTTCGGCTGCGGCCAGCGGGCCAACCCGGCGGGCCTGCCGGCCATACGCTTCGGCTTCTGATTCAAACTGGCGCAGCAGTTTGACAGCCTCCTTGACACGGGCCGCCGGGATGCGCGCACGGAACCGCTCCATGCTGCGCGGGGAAAAAGGCACCGCGTTTTCAAAGGTCTGGAACCCGAGGAAATATTGCAGGTAGGGGCTTTCGCGGATCAGCGCAACGGTTTCACGGTCGGTCACACCGAGGGCCGCCCGGATAATCAGGCAGCCGAACGCCATCCGGGCCGGCAAGGCCACCTTGCCCGCCCGGCCAAAATGGCCGCTGTATTCCTGTTCAAAGGCGTCCCAATCGATCGCATCCGCCAGGCGTACCCAACGGTTCTGCCCGGCCAATTCCCCATGGTAGGGGGGCAGATAGTCATAGATACTCAACTGGTGTTCGCTGGTGCGGTACAATCCTGATTTCCCCTTTTCTTTTTGAATTCCCCTTCCCCGCCGTACAGCCCCGGGTTAATACCGCTGCAGCATGGGGAAGATCAGCGCCAGCACAGCCCAGGCGCCCTGGTACAGCACAAGGGCGGGCAGCGGCAGCGCCGCAATGCCGCCGGCCAGCACCATCACCACAGCCAGTACGCAGGACAGCAGCACCGAGGCTGAAAGCACCATCGCGGCTTTGCGCTCGCCTTCGGCCGCGCCGGCCGCGGCTTCCAGCCCGCCGACAAAGCTTGCAAAGCTGCCCAGATGCAGCATATTGCCTTCGCTTTCGGGCAGCCAGGCAACCGCAGGCTCCAGCGCCTGGCGGGCCTTGTCATCGAGAACCCGCACGCTGCCGGTGGGCAGGTTATAAGCGGCTTCCAGCAGGGTTTCGTCACAGTTAAAATCATCGGCGTCCACCAGCAGCGACATGCCGGTGCGGCGCAGGCTTTCCAGCACGACGGCCGTATCCGGGTCCGCCTGATAGGCGACAAGGAACATACTGTACAGCTTGCCGGACACCGCCAGGTAGATCACCCGGCGCTGGTTGACGGTGTGCCGTTTTTCATATTCCAGGCTGGGCAGTTCAATTTCAAACTGCTGCATAAGCTGGCGGTTGCCGGCCAGCACCCGCTCGCCGCCGATCCAGCCGACATACCCTTTGCCGTAGATAGTCTGGAAATCATCCACCTGACGCAGCAGCTTGCGGTTGTCACCGATCATGCTCAGGAAAACTTCCCGCATGGTCGGCGCCCCCTGGCTGAACAGCGAAGCGGCATAGACAATGGCAAGGTCGATATGCTCTTTCTGCACCGGGCGAATCCCGCAGAGCTTGACGCAGCCTTTCGGGAAGAGATCCTGTGAAGAGACCTGGATCACATTGATGCGGCCGAGCTGGCGAATATCCCGCCAGCCGGGGATGACCGCGCCGACCTGGGCTGCGCTGCGCTGCATGAACCGCGCAGGCAGCGCCGAAAGCAGCGTGCCGGCCAGCGGCGCCCCGATGCAGAGCACGGCAGCCAGCGCCGTAAATGCCATGCCGGGGTCCCGGCGGGCGACCAGGGTATAGAGCAGCGCCGCCAGACCCACGCCGCCGACCAGCCGTGCAAACTGCTGCTGGTTTTTATCCGATGTGCGGCGGGATGCGCTGGAACCCAGGAAATCTTTGATCAACTGGGTGGGGCGGTTGACCAGTACGTTCGGGTGAGATTCCGTCAGGCCTTTGGTCACAGCGCGCAGAATGCCGGCGTCCTTGAGCCGGTAGGCGACCGCATGGTCGTTGCCGGCGCTGACCAGGCGGAAATTTTCCCGCGTGGTTACGGCATCCAGCCGTTTGCCGACCGCATTGAAGCACAGCAGCAGCGCCGCCGGGCCGGCCAGCAGGCAAAGTTCATCGGCCCGGTACCAGCTGGGGTTGATGAGCATCATGATGAGCTGCACCGCTGCGCCGACGGCAGCAAGGGCGGGCAGGCTGTCCGCCGTGGCGCCCTTGACAAGGCCGCGCAGGCCGGCCAGCATGGTGCGCCAGCACAACCCTGCGCTGGCAAGCAGCAGCACGAGCAGCGTGGCCAGCAGCGGGGTGGCCCCCACCGCCGGGTCAAGCGGAGCGGGCATGGGCAGGCCTGCGCCGGTGGCGGCGGTACCAAGGTAGATCATGACAAGGGCGGCGACGCCACAAACAATCGCAGCCACCGTCAGCAGCAGGACCTGGGTATCCAGTTCGCGGCGAACGGCAGGGGCGTCTTCCGTATGCTCATATTCATGGCGGCGGGTCGGGGTTTCGTCTTCCTCAAACGGGGGCTCGGCGCCGTCGGCCGTTTCATCTGCCGGTTCGCCGTCGAGCCGGATGCCGGGGCGGCGGGGCTTTTTGGCGCGCGGCAGGCGTGCGGTTTGCGCAGGCTCGGCTTCCTCTTCGGTCAGCACCGCCGCCGCTTTGGCAAAGCGTTCTTCCACCTGGGCGGGTTCATCGGCTGTGCCTTCATTGATCGATTCGGCAATGCCTCGCACAAAATCGCTGGTATCCGGCCGGGCCGCCGGGCGGTTGTTCAGCGGCAGATCCGCCCCAAAGCCGCTTGGCTGTTCCGGTTCCGCCGGGGTTTCCTCCTCCGGTTCCACCGGGGTCAGCTGGGCTGAAAAACCGCTGTGTGCCGGGGTTTCCGGCCGCGCAGCCTCCGCTTCCTCCTGCACGGGGGTCAGCTGGGCCGAAAAGCCGCTGTGCGCCGGGGTTTCCCGGTCCGCTGCGCCGGCGGCCAGATCGGCCAGATGCAGCTCGCCGGTCAGGGAAGCCGCGCTATCCACATCCAGCTCTTCAAAGGTATCCGCGCGGGCGGTGCGGGGAGGCTCCTCGGGTTCCGGCTGCGGCGCCGGCCGGGCGGCTTCCGCCGCGGCCGCCAGGAAATCCTGGGTGCTCTCCGCTGCCGGCTGCGCTGCGCCGTCCAACGCGGTCGTAAATCCGGTTGTCTGCGGCTGCACCGAAGCGTCGGGGGTCATAACCGGTTCCCCCACCGGACCGGTCACTTCCGGCGCCCGGTTTTCCGCTTCGGCCGGGGCCTGGCTGCGCTTTTTGTGCTGACCGGGCGTGAATTCAACGGTATTGCGCTTTTTGCGGTAGATCGTTCCGGTTACGCCTTCCCGTGCAGGGCGGCTGCCGCGCAGCGCCTCGCGCAGCCCCGTCAGCGTGATGCTGGGCGAAGTAACCGCAGGCGGCTCCACGCCGGCGCGGGCCGCGCTGTATTTGGAGTGGTACACTGTTTTGCTTGCCTGTTCTTCCTGCGCGGGTTCCAGCGGGATCTGCGGCATCGTGCCGGTGTCCGCTTCTTCCAGGTGGAAACTTGCGTAGGTATCGTCCCCGGCTTCGTCCTCCATCGCGGCCGGCGCAGCGGCGCGGCGGCCGAACAGCCCGCCAAACAGGCCGGGCTTTTTGCGCACAGGGCCGGTGGCGTCGATCCCATCCAAGGTATCCGTCAGGATCGGGGTGGTGCGGGTTTCTCCCAGCTCATCGGCAAAGGGATCTGCCTGCACCGGGTCGGGCTGGGGCGCCGGCGCGGGTTGGGGTTCCGGGGCCGGTTCGGCGGCGCGGCGGCCGCCGAGCGAGACGTTGATCGGCACAAACTCCCCGGTATCTTCCGCCTTACCCAGGCCGAAGATGCCGCGTCGTTTTTGCGAAGGGTCGCGCAGTTTCCCGTTTTCATCCGGCAGAACGGCCGCCGATTTGCCAAAGAACTGCTGAAATTGTTCCTTGCCTTCATTGAGCTGCTGGGTGCCGGCAGCGCCGGACCCCGGCGCCATCTTGAGCAGGAAGTTTTTGATGATGGAGGTACGGGTGGTATCCCCTGTCAGCGAACTTGTGGCAGCCGGCGGCGCAGGCTGTTCGGCCGGGCGCGGGGCCGGCTGAGCGGCCTGTGCGGGGGCCGCAGGCTGCTGCACAGGCCGGGCCGTTTGCGGCGCCGGCTGCGGTGCGGCGGGGCGGGCGCTTTCGGCCGGGCGGACCGGCTGGGCCGGCCGGGCAGCCGGGCGCGGGGCCGGCTGGGTACGGGCAGGCGCAGCCGGGGGCTTTTCATGGTGCAGTTTCTGCATGCTGGGCAGGTCGCGCAGAATATCATCCAGCACGGCCGTAGAAAAACGGTCGGCCGTTTCCACCTCGCTGCCGTCGATCTCAACAGCCGGCAGGTCCTCTTTGCCGATGGGGCCCAGCGCGGTGTGGCCGGTACCCGGGGCGGAAGCGTCGATCCCGACGCTTCGCAGAATCTCGTCCACCTTGCGGTCGTTCACACTGTCGCGCACAACCTCGCGGGCCTGCTGATGGCTGAGCTCTTCCAGGATGCGGTCCACCGAATCATTGGTGCGTTTGCTTGGCATAAAAATCGAATCTCCCCAAGACTGTCAGTAAGTCAAAATTCGTCGCCCTGCCCCTTCCCTGCGCCGGTATGGCCGCGCGCAGCGGGCAGACTCAGGTATTGCCGCGGCACTGCAAAATATGGTAACACAGGAGACCGGCCGCCACGCTGACATTGTAGCTGTCCACGCCTGTGTTTGCAGCGCCGGGGTGCATGCCCAGGGTAACCGCGCCGTCGCACAGCTTGCGAGTCAGGGCGGCAGGGCCGCGGCCTTCACTGCCGAGCACAAGCGCAATCGGGCCGGACAGGTTGCTTTTTTCAAGCGGCTCGCCGCCGAGGTCGGCGCAGTAGACAAAGACATTGCGGTCTTTGAGAGTGCGGATGGCCCCGGCCAGGTTGGCAACACGGGCCACCGGCAGCCGGGCGGCCGCGCCGGCGCTGGCCTTCATGACGGTGCCGGTCACCCCGACGCCGCCGCGCCGCGGAATGACTGCGCCGTGGGCCCCGCACAAAAAAGCGGTGCGCAGGATTGCACCCAGATTGTGCGGGTCCTCAATCCCATCGCAAAGGACAAGGAAGGGCGGTTCGCCGGCGGCTTCGGCCCGTGCGAGCAGGTCCTCAAGTTCGACATACTCAATGGTGGCGGCACGCACCGCCACGCCCTGGTGGTCAGCGGTGCCGGTCATTTTTTGCAGTTTACCGGCCGGTACCCGCTTGACAACCGCCCCGGCCTGACGCGCAAGCGCAGTGTAATACCCGGCTGCCCGCGGGTCAAGGGAATCAGCCAGGTAGAGGGTATCTGCCCCGGCGCCGCTGCGCAGCAGCTCCGTTACCGGGTTTTTGCCCCAAAGCAGTTCGCCGCCGCGGTCATTTTGGTTGATCATTAGGATGCCTCCGGTGAAGTTTTCACCCGCCGGCTTATGCCGACAGGTATACAGATACAGTATAACACATCCGGCCGTGGTTTGTCACGGGAAATTGCGAGAAGATTTTAAAAATGGAAAAGAAAAAAGAACAAAGAACCGCACGGCGGGGCAAAAAGCGCGCAAGCCGCCGAGCGTGTTCTTTATTCTTTCTCTTTTGGGTATCGCTTTGTCTGCCGCTTATTCAAGGAAACCGTTCACGATCTGCTCTTCGGCTTCCTGTTCGGTCAGCCCGAGGGTCATGAGCTTGATGAGCTGCTCGCCGGCAATTTTGCCGATCGCAGCCTCATGAATCAGCGTCGCATCAATGTTGTTGGCGACAAGCCCGGGGGTCGCGATGACCTTGGCGTCGTCCATAATAATTGCGTCGCACTCACTGTGGCCGGCGCAGGCCGTATTGCCGTTGATGTTGCTCTTGAATTCCTGCACGCTGTGATCCCGCGCAACGCTGCGGGAGATCACATTGGCCGAGCAACCTTCGCCGTTGAGCTCGACATTGAAATCGGTCACGGCGTGCTGGTCGCCCACGGTGAGGATTTTCTCCTTGATGACAAGGCTTGCCTGGGCGGCCAGGTCGCCGCTGGTCTTGCGGATTGTATCGTCGATGCCGGCGATCTGGGTGGTTTCCATCTCGAGCGAAGCGCCCTGTGCAAGGTGAACGATCGTCGTCGGGTTCATAATCTGTTTGCCGCGGCCGTCACCTTCACCATAATGCTTTTCGACATAGCGCACCTTCGCGTTTTTCTCAAGATAGAAGGTGTGGATGCCGTCATGCTGGGCGTTGCCGCCGCCGCAGTTGTGGATGCCGCAGCCCGCAATGATTGTGACATCGGCGTTTTCCCCGATGTGGAAATCGTTGTAGACAAGGTCGGTCAGGCCGGTCTGGGAGATGATGACCGGGATGTGGACGCTCTCGTTTTTGGTGCCGGCTTTGATATAGATATCGATGCCGGGCAGGTCCTCCTTGCTGACAATATCGATGTTGGCGGTGGTGCTGCGGCTCTGCAGCTTGCCGTTGGCCCGGATGTTGTAGGCGCCGACCGGCAGCGCGTCCAGTTCGGCCACCTCGTGCAGCAGCTTCTTTTCAATCGCGTCGATCATAGGTCACACCCCTTCCATTTTGCTGGTGAGTACGTTGCAGGCCGGGTTGGCGGCGTCGGCGCTGCCAAGCAGCGCCGGCAGGATTTCGGCGCGCGGGCCGATGCGCTGGATGCCGCCGTCCTTGATGACGACAATGGTATCGGCAATGTTTAGGATGCGCTCCTGGTGGGAAATAATGAGGATGCTGCCGCGGGTCTGCTCATACATTTTTTCAAAGACATGGATCAGGTTCTGGAAGCTCCACAGGTCAATGCCGGCCTCCGGCTCGTCAAAGATCGAGAGTTTGGTGCCGCGGGCAAGCACCATGGCGATCTCAATGCGCTTGAGCTCGCCGCCCGAAAGGCTTGCGTTGACTTCGCGGTCAATATAATCGCGCGCGCACAGCCCGACTTCGCTCAAGTAACCGCAGGCGGTGTTGATATCGGTATTTTTGCCGGCCGCCAGGCTCAGAAGGTCCTTGACCTTGAGGCCTTTGAACCGAACCGGCTGCTGAAATGCATACGAAATGCCAAGGTTTGCGCGCTCGGTGATGGAAAGGTGGGTGATATCCTGCCCGTCGAGCAGAATCTGGCCCGAAGTAGGCTGGTAAATGCCTGCAATCACCTTGGCCAGCGTCGATTTACCGCCGCCGTTGGGGCCGGTGATCGCCACAAAACGATCCTGGATGGTCAGGTTGATATCCCGCAGGATCTCCTTGTTATCGTCGGTTTCATAGCCGACGTGGTTGAGTGTTAGCATGGTGTCCCTCCGAAAGTGGGTCTTTTTCTGTGGGGTTGTGCAGCGCAAAGGCGCCAGAGCTTCTTTGTACACCCCATTGTGGGCTCTTTCATCCCGATTGATACTATACCACGGATGCGGCCAAAGCACAAGCCAATTCCTAATGATTCACTAGGAATTAAATGTAACATTTCTGTGAACATTGCTGTTTTTTCTTTTCTACCCCAAGCGGATACAACTCGGAAACCGTTCGGATACACCTCGCATACAACCCCGATACAAACGGACGCTACGATAACGGCATGAATCCAATCCTGAGGAGGTACGCCATGCATCCCGAACCTGTGATCGCCCTTGTGATCCCGGCGCTCGAACCGGACGGGCGGCTGCCCGCCCTGCTGCGGGCGCTGGGGCCTGACTGGAGCGGCCCGGCCGTTGTGGTGGACGACGGCAGTTCGGCTGCCGCGCAGCCCTATTTTGCCGAGGCTGAGCGGCTCGGCGCGACGGTGCTGCGCCACCCTGCCAACCGCGGCAAAGGCGCGGCGCTCAAGACCGCCTTCGCCCACTGCCTGGCCGTCTGGCCGAACCTGCTGGGCTGCGTAACCGCCGACGCCGACGGCCAGCACACGCCTGCAGACATTCTGCGCCTGGCCACGGCGCTGCGGGGCAGGCCGGACGTTCTCTGGCTGGGCTGCCGGGATTTTGCCACGCCGGGCGTACCCGCCAAAAGCCGGTTGGGCAACGCGCTGGCCCGCGCGGCGCTGGGCCCTGCGCTGAACGGCGTCCCGGATACCCAGACC
>ERZ1643251.3449-NODE-3449-length-14599-cov-6.410066_pt1 | contig 14599 bp, 8 predicted proteins | sample MGYA00579261_ERZ1643251 | MGnify/ENA primary metagenome ERZ1643251 (study PRJEB29033, sample SAMEA4952267) | chicken gut metagenome | biome: Broiler Chicken; feature: Gastrointestinal Tract; material: Caecum | place: Ireland | collected 2018 | study: Broiler...
AATGAATTTTCTGTTCGACGACATCGACCATGAGCCGCTCGTGCTGCGCCACAAGCTGCCGTTCGACCCGCTCGCGATGAGTGACGAGGAATTCGCGAGAATGCGCGACAACTTTGAGGGGATACAGTTCTCGCACTCGCTCGAGGAACAGATAGGCGGACAGCTCGAAGCCGGATTCACACTGCGCGCGCTCTATGAGGATCGCGACCGCGAGGGCTGCGGAATTCTACGCGAATACACCGCTCAGTACATTGCGACGCTCGCGGTAAAGCCGGTGTGACGCCGACTGTTCAATGAAAGCTTAGAAATCAGTCCGCAATTTTGCAACCCCCCCGAATCCATTCAACGACACATTTTCCCGAATCCATTCAGAAAGGAATGAATGTATATGGCAGATGAAACGTTGCTTTCCTCTGAGCAGATCGAAGCCGAGCGGCAGCGTGCAAAGCGCGGCGAAATGCTCGCCCGACTCAAAGCCCGCGATCCCGGCTTCAACGAGCAGGACGCGATAGTGATATTCGGCTATTCGCTCTGCGACCGTGTAACTGATGAAAGCAAAGCCGACCAGCGCGTCGACGGTCTGTGCGTTCTGACCCGTGACAGCCTGATCGTCTACAATGGAAACACACGTGTCCGCGAGATAAAGCTTGCCGACGCGACCGACTTCCGGATCACCGCCGGCGTCGGCAGCGTCAGCGCGGACTGCACCATTGACGGCAGCGACTACCTGATCTGCCGCAGCGACAGCTCGCAGACCGCCGAATACGGCGCGATAATGAAGCGAATCAACCATTTTAAGGAGACCGGCGAATTCAAAGACGACTATGTGAATGATCTCGTGCGTTTCTGTGAGAAATGCGGCAGACCGCTTCCCCCCGGCTCGTCGATCTGCCCGCACTGTATTGACAAAAAGAGCGTCATGAAACGGCTGTGGGATATCGCGAAGCCGTTCAAGTGGCGTATTCTTGTCGCGTCAGCCATGTTCTTCGTGATATCCGCGGTCAACCTCTTGACTCCGTGGGTCAACCAGATTATGGTCGACGACTTCATCGAATCGCCGAACCCCGAAAATGTCGTGCTGTTCGAGTTTGTCATAGTCGTAATGTCGCTTGCGTTCATCAATATCTTTGTGAATATCCTGTCGGTAATCCGCAGCCGGATATTGGTCGCGACAAGCAACAAGGTTATTGTCCACCTGCGTGAAATGGTGTTCGGCAAGATTCAGCAGATGTCGATCGCGCGCATCTCAAAGCGCACGTCGGGTGAGCTGATGAACCGCGTCAACGGCGATACCGCGCAGATCCAGGACTTCGTCACAAATATGCTGCCCGACGTTTTGCAGCAGACGATAATGCTTATATCGATAGCGGTCATGCTGTTCGTCTACGACTGGAAATTAGCTCTGCTGATAATCTTCCCCGCGCCGATAGTTTCGATATCCTTCCGTTTCTTCTGGAACTTCATGCACCGGCTTTACGACAAGTCGTGGCAGATTTCGTCGACGACCGACGCGGTGCTGTACGACATCTTTTCGGGCATCCGCGTCGTCAAAGCGTTCGGCATGGAGGCGCGCGAGGCTGACCGCTTCGACAAGGGCGCGCGTGAGCTGCGCGACGTTACGATAAAGACCGAGCGCACCTGGCAGCTTATTTTCCCGTGGCTCAACTTCTTCATGGGAATCGGCGAATTCTTCTTACTCTACTACGGCGGCACCAAGATACTCGGCGGCGAGATGACGCTCGGACAGATGGTGCAGTTCTCGGCTTACGTCAGCCTGATATACGGACCGCTCCGCTGGTACGCCAACCTGCCTCGCTGGATCGCGAGATTCACGACGTCGGTCGCGAAGGTGTTCGAGATCATCGACGAGAAGATCGACGTGCCCGACCGCGAGAACGCGAAGGACATTAAGATAAAAGGCACTATCGACTTCGAGAACGTTTCATTCGGTTATAACGATACGACCGAGGTCTTAAAAAAGGTCAACCTGCACGTCGAGCCCGGCGAAATGATCGGCATCGTGGGCAAATCCGGCGTCGGAAAATCGACGCTTATCAACCTGCTCATGCGCCTGTACGACGTCAACGAGGGCGCAATCAAGGTCGACGGCGTCGATATACGCGACCTGTCGCAGGACTGCCTGCGCTCGCAGACCGGCATTGTCCTGCAGGAGACCTTCCTTTTCGCCGGCACTATATACGACAACATCGCCTACGCGAAGCCGGACGCCACCCGCGACGAGATTATCACCGCCGCGAAAATCGCCGGCGCGCACGAATTCATAATGAAGCTGCCCGACGCGTATAACACAAAGGTCGGCGAACGCGGACACACACTGTCCGGCGGCGAACGTCAGCGCGTGTCGATAGCTCGCGCGCTGCTGCACAATCCGCGCATACTGATACTCGACGAGGCGACCGCGTCGCTCGACACCGAGACCGAGCGGCAGATTCAGGAGTCGCTGCAAAAGCTCACACGCGACCGCACGACGTTCGCGATAGCGCACCGCCTGTCGACGCTGCGCAACGCGACAAGGCTTATCGTCCTCGACAAGGGCACGATAGCCGAGGTCGGAACGCACGACGAGCTGCTCCGCAAAAAGGGCATTTACTACGGGCTCGTCATGGCACAGCGTCAGATGTCGAAAATGGCTCCGAAGAATTCGGAGAGCGCGTAAACCTTTCATCAAATCAACTATTAAACCCAAACAAAACCGCCGCGGTATCACAGCCGTGGCGGTTCGTTTGTATTCAATTATAACAGGACTGATACTTCTATCGGTTTTATATTGTCAACTGTTTGGCACTGCCGTTTAGTCCGCGAGCGCCTCGAAGCTGTCGTTCAGAGTTTTCAGCTTGTTGTTGACCGTGCTCTCGACCGACGTCAGCAGCGACGCGGCGTTGCGGTTGTCCTCGGCAAACGCGATGCGCAGCACTCCGTCGCGCAGCTCAGTGCAGAGGATCGTGTCGCCGTAGTCGAATACGCGGTTCTCGAATATCAGGTCGAGCATCGAAGCCGAGACCTCGTCGCGCGTCAGCTTGACCTTGAGCATTACGTCGTAGTACGCGGGGATCACGTAATTCTGCGAATCGCAGGCCATTGCCTCGAGGATTACGCTCGCCATCTCGGGGTTTGAGTTGGTGCGCGGCACGCCGAACAGCTCGCAGCCTTCGATACGCGAATAGTATTTGTCTTGATTCTCATCGTATTTCGGATAAGGGATTATACCGAAATCGACCTCAGTCTCGCGGGTCAGCGTCAGCTGGAAGCAGGAACTGTTCGTGAACAGCGCGTGTCCGTCGTTGAATACGCGGAGTGCCTCGTCCTCGCCGGACGAACCCGTATCGACGTCAGCACCTATACGATACCAGACATTGTCGTCCCACGTAATTTCAAATATGCGCTGGTATACGCTGATGAAATGCTCGTCAGTCGGGGCGGTATAGACGAGCTTGCCGTCGCTGTCCTTTTGAATCGAGGTCGCGCCAGCGCCGATCCAGAAGCCCGGCAGCACCTGCTTTGCCAGCGACGTGTAGCCGTATTGGTCTTCGCTGTCCATAACCTGATCGCCGTTCAGGTCGTTGACCGCGGCGCGGGCCAGCTCGGCGAACTTGTCATAAGTCCAGTCGCCGCTCAAAACCAGGTCATACGGATCCTCAAGCCCGAGATCCGAGATCATGTCCTTGTTGAACAGAAGCACGTGAGTAAAGTCATATGCCGAGATGTTGAACGCGCCGACCGCGAAGAAGTTTTCGCCGCACATCGAAAGGTCGCTGTAGAGCTGCTGATTCCAGTAGGGCTGCGACGGGTCTATCATCGGAAGCTCGTCTATCTTGTAGAAGAAGCCCTCGGACGCGTAGTTGAACATATGCACATTGCGTCCCTGCTGTAGGTCGTATGTGTCGTCGCCGGCCATCAGATATTGACGCGGCGCGTCGTTGCCCTCGACTAAGTAGTCGTAATACTCTTCGACAAACGTGAAGTTGAATCGTTCTTCGAGCTTGCGGTTGCGGGCATACACCGCGTCGTTGAGCACCTCGCCGGTCTCCTCGCTGACATTGAGGTAGGGGTAGAAGAGCGGGGTTGTACGCGTATAGATCGTGAATTCCTCGCCGCCGAAGTCGTATTCGCCGAGGTTGTCGGTATAAAGCTCTTTGGTGGTTTCATCGGTGACATTGTCGTCGCCCGACACAGTGTCGGTAGTCTGCGCCGAATCGTCGGTGGTGGTGCTGTCGCCGCATGACATTGCCGAAGCGAGCAGCGCTCCAAGCAATATAAGCGATATGTATTTTTTCATGTAATTTTCAATTCCTTTCAGCCATGCGGAATTATCCATGGCAATGAATTAACGCATGGTAAAACACTGATATAATTATACATTAATATAATATAGTTGTCAATACATTGTCTCAAATTCACATGATAATATTTCACAGCATAACAATAGCTCGATGGAGCCGCGTCCTTGAAACAGATGCGGCTCCATTTTGTCGTTATATGTATCAATCCTCGAGCTGTTCGTACAGCTCGATCAATTCCTTGAGTCCCTGCTCCGCACCGGCTTCAATCGACGCCCAGGTCGACGCAAAGTCGGTCGATTTATTGTTTATCATCGTGCGGCAGATAAGTCCCGCACCGCTGAGCGCATAATTATACGCGTAGACAAAGTCGGTTTTAGCGGCGTTCTTGATCATGTCGATTATTTCACCCGACGTGCTGTCGCTCACATATTTCGTTTTCAGCGCCATCTCATAGTATGCCGGAATCACCGTGCGGTAGCTCTGCGCGCAGAGCGCCTCGAGCGTCGCGCTGATTTCGTCGTAGTGCGTCACCGTAACCGGAATCGCGAAAATTGTCGAAGAATCATGCACCAGCGAGCTGTACTCCTGCTCGTCGCTGTATTTCGGATATGGGATTATACCGTATTCTGCGGTCATCTCGCGCAAACTGTTCGCCGACACGAACCGGCTAATTAGAAACAGCGAGTTTCCCTCGGCGAAACGTTGATTCATAATCGTCTCTTCTTCCGTGATATATACTCCCTCGTTGTTGTAGTAATAATTGTACAGTTCCTCCATATAGCCGATGAAATACTCGGTGTTTACATTCAGCGACGGAATTCCCGCACTGTCACGGCTCGTCATAACGTTGCCCGCGGTGTAGGTGAGGTGGTCGGGTTCGGTGGAAGTGCGGATATACGCCCCGTACCGGTCATCCTCGTCGCGAATGCCATCGCCGTTGAGGTCACTGTATGCCAGTTTCGTGTAGTTTTCGAGCTCGTCATATGTCCAATTCCCATCGAGTACGAGCTGGTATAGCTCGTCCACAGTCGTACCGATAGACTCAAGCATATCCTTGTTGAAGAATATACAGCTCATATTCTGTATACTCGTCAGCGACAGGTCGCCATTTAAAAAATAATAAGCGTTGTCGCCGATTCTAAGCTCGTCGATATAGTCGCTCCACCACCAAGGCTGCGTAAGGTCAATGTATTTGTTGTCAATCAAGTTTTGATACAGCCCTTCGAGCGACTGCGGCAGTATTGCCCACTGCGAACCGCTGATGATGTCGTAATCGTCAGAGCCAGCCATCACCGACGACCGTACCGCTGCCGCGTTGGTCGACGCGTCGGTTCCGACTGGAACAGTCTCTATTATAACGTTAAGTCGGTCTTCAATCATACGGTTTCGCTCATATATCGCGTCGTCGACAATGTCGCCCGAATACTCGGCTGCGAGCTCTTGTATGAATTCGGGATAACGGATATCATTTGCATACGCCAATCTTATGCTTAATCCATCAAAATCGAGGTCGTCCGGCAGAGAGTCAGGCGTGTTCTCGCGCGACAGCTCGGTTTCGATACCCGAGCTTGTGTCGTCGCTTGATTGATTATTCGGTTGTGTCTGTTCATTTCCGGACGTCTCCTCTGCCCCGCACGCCGCGAGCAATGACAGTGTGTAAACGAGCAGAGCACTTATGATTCTTCTTTTCTTCATTTTACACCCTCCGTTTTAGATATTGTATATTAATTATTAAAACAATCCGTATAATACATATAAATTATATCATATTATTAACTTGCAGTCAATATAAAAACAAAAATAATAACACTTTCTGATATCCTTAATGTAAAAGCGCTGCTTTTACAATACACAGATTTTAATATAGACGCAAAAAAGGGACTGTGATGACTCACAGTCCCTTTTGCTCTGGTGACCCGTACGGGAATCGAACCCATGTTTCCGCCTTGAGAGGGCGGCGTCTTAGCCGCTTGACCAACAGGCCTCGTTCAGAACACTGATATTATATCATATTCAGACGCGTTTGTCAAGGGGTTTTTCAAAAATATTTTATTTTTTTGAGGGAGCCGTCCGAACCGGGCAGCTCCCTCGATTTATTCACTTAATCACATTCACACGGATAACGCCGTCGATTTTCTTGATAGCCTCAACGATGCTGTCCGGAATAGAACCGGTGATTTCGACTATCGTGTACGCATAGTCCTTCTTCGAACGGTTAGCCATGTTCTCGATGTTGATGTTTTCAGCCGAGACCGCAGCCGTGATCTGCGTGAGCAGATTCGGGATGTTTCTGTGCAATACGCAGATGCGACCGTCGCCGTTGTGCGGCATTGAGACGTCCGGGAAGTTCACGCTGTGCGTGATGTTGCCGTTTTCGAGGTACTCGCGCAGCTCCTTTGCCGCCATGATAGCGCAGTTGTCCTCGCTCTCCTCGGTCGACGCGCCAAGGTGCGGAATCGCGATAACGCCCTCCATTCCGGCGGTGCGAGCGTTCGGGAAGTCGGTGACATAGCGGCGAACCTTGCCCGACTTCAGCGCGGCTTCGATGTCGTCGTCGTTGACGAGCGCGTCACGAGCGAAGTTCAGAATGATGACTCCGTCCTTCATCATCGCGATGGTGTCCTTGTTGATCATGTACTTCGTGCCAATCTTCGGGTCGGGATTGTCGATAAGCGGCGTGTGAACCGAGATTATGTCGGCGTTCTTGAAAATTTCCTCGCGGGTGTCAACCTTGCGAACCGAACGCGAAATCTCCCACGCGGCTTCGACCGAGATATACGGGTCGCAGCCGAGCACCTCCATTCCGAGGTGAGTAGCCGCGGTAGCGAGCGGACCGCCTATTGCGCCAAGACCGATGATGCCGAGCGTCTTGCCCTTGATCTCGGTGCCGGCAAACTTCGACTTTTCTTTCTCGATCAGCTTCGCGACGTTCGGGTCGTCCTTTACGGTCTGCACCCAGTTGATACCGCCGACAACGTCACGGCAGGCGAGCAGCATACCGCAGATAGCCAGCTCCTTGACGCCGTTCGCGTTTGCGCCCGGCGTGTTGAATACGACGATTCCCTCCTCGGCGCACTTGTCGAGCGGGATGTTGTTGACGCCCGCGCCGGCTCTCGCGATAGCCTTGAGGTTCGAGCCGAACTCCATGTCGTGCATGACCGCCGAGCGCACCATAATGGCGTCGGGGTTCTCGCAGGTCTCGGATACCGCGTAGCTCTCGTCGAACACATCAGTGCCGCACTTCGCGATTTTGTTTAACAGCTGTATATTTCTCATTTTTGTTATAACCATGACTTCATTAGCGAAGTCTACCTTTCTATGTCGATGTTTTGTGACGGTTTGCGAAGCAAATCGCGGTCGAAGACCGCGAAGTCGCAAAACTCGTGTTTGAAAATTTATTTTCAAACTTGTCCTTTCAGTATACGGTATCGCCTTAAGCCTTGGGATTCTCGGCGGCGAACTTCTTCATGAACGCGATCAGTCTCTCGACGCCCTCGATCGGCATTGCGTTGTAAATAGACGCTCTCATGCCGCCGACCGATCTGTGACCCTTGAGGTTGACAAGACCTGCCTTCTCGGCTTCCTTCGGGAACTTCTTGTCAAGCTCCTCAACTCCGGTGACGAAAGTTACGTTCATCATCGAGCGGCATTCTTTCTTGACCGGCGCGATGTAGTAGTCCTGCGAATCGAGATAGTTATAAAGCATAACCGCTTTCTTCCGGTTTATCTCGCGCATCTTTTCAAGACCGCCTATCTCGAGCACCCATTCGTATACAAGTCCTGCCATGTAGATAGCGTAGCAAGGAGGCGTGTTGTACATTGAGTCGTTTTCCGCCATCAGCTGCCAGTCGAGCATCGACGGAGTCTCGGGGCGCGCGTTGCCGAGCAGATCCTCGCGGACAATGACTACAGTCAGACCGGCGGGAGCCATGTTCTTCTGCGCGCCGGCGTAGATAACGCCGAACTTCGAAACGTCGATCGGCTCGGACATAATGCAGGACGACATATCGGCGACGAGCGGAATATCTCCGGTGTCGGGGATATAGTTGAACTTCGTGCCGTAAATCGTATTATTGAAGCAGATATGTACATAGTCGGCGTCGGGGCGGAAGGACTCGCGGGTCGTCGCGGGGACGTATGTGAAGTTGTCCTCCTTGGACGATGCGACCGCCTTGACGTCGCCGTACTTCTGCGCTTCCTTGTAAGCCTTGGTGGAGAACTGTCCGGACAGAATGTAGTCAGCCTTTCCGGTCTTCATCAGGTTGAGCGGTACAGCCGCGAACTGGGTCGACGCGCCGCCCTGCAAAAACAGAACCTTGTAGTTGTCGGGGATATTCATAACACGGCGGAAATCAGCCTCGACCTTTTTGATTATATTCTCATAAACCGGCGAGCGGTGGCTCATCTCCATTACAGACATACCGGCGTCGCCGTAGTTTACCAGCTCGGACGCGGCGCGCTCGAGCACCGGAAGCGGAAGCATAGAAGGACCTGCGGAAAAATTGAACACTCTATCCATTGTTGAGTTACCTCCAGAAAAATCTACCGATAGTTGATATCGATTTGCTATTGATATTAGATATTATACGCCCCTTTTGCGATTTTGTCAATACCAAACGCGCTGATTTTTTCAAAAAGTGATAGATTTTATCGAAACGACTTTAATTGGCACTAATATTATGCCGCTATCCGTGCAAAATAATAATGAAAATCAACCAAAAGGAGATTTTGCCATGTCAAACAAAATTATGGGCATAACCAAGTCGGCGATAACCGGAGCGGTATTCGGCAGCGTCATCGGAATGGTTTCCGCGCCGTCGAAGCCGAAGAAAAAGCGCAATGTTGTCAAGGACATCAGCGGCACACTGAAAATAATGGGCAACGCGATGCAGGACGTGTCGAACCTGCTGCGCCATTGACAATTCAATCCTCACAAAATACGGGTGCGCGGAAATCCACGCACCCTTGTATTAATAATTCGGTACAATCAGAGTCGACAGCCCGCCCCGCTCGTCCGGCGGTGTGAGCAGCCCCGCGTCAAGCAGCGTCAGTATGCAGTGAAGCAAGAACCAGCTGTCCGAGCCGAACACAAACTGCAGCTCGTACTCGCGCGTACGAACAAGCTGCTTCGGCAGTGACTTTGTCACCGCGTCGGCATACGGTCGCTTCAAGTCGGCGAGCTCGCCCTCGTGTCTCCGCTTCACTTTAATACCGACGTCGAGCAGCGATTTGTGCAGCTCATTGTCAGTGACCGCAACGATTGTCCATTCAGGCTTGTCACCATCTGCCCCGGACTCCGCCCGAATATATCCGCGCTCGGCGAGATACGCGCACTCATCGGTCGAGAGCGGCTCGCTCCGCTGCCAGAGCGACAGCACGCGCTTTGCCTCGTCCGGATAGTTCGCGTCCGGACGGCTGCGGTTACACCATTCGCTGTCCAGCCGCCAGAGTACATAGCCGTTGTACCCATTCCACATCGGTCTGCACACGCGTATATGCTCGTATTCTGAGGGAATGTTCAGCCCGCGCGACGCCACAGCCGCCTTGTAGATGTTCCGCGCGCCGTCGGGACGCGTCACCGCGACCTCGTCGAAGGTTATGTTCCTCTCGCCGCCCGCTCCACGGTCAAAAGCATTCTGCGCGGCGAAATCGCCGGAATTATGCTTCGAGCTTCGGTCAAAAGTATTCTGTGCAGCGATATACGGAATCAGCGCCCACATAAGATAATTCCGGTCGTACCGTTTCAGCTCCGGCGAGTCGAGCAGCCCCGACTCATTAAGCTCCCGCCAGAGCTCGGGCGCGATCAGCCGCGCGGCTTGCTTATACATATTGTTCTGCAATTCGAGCAGCTCGCTTGTCGGCTCGTCGATTATGAAATTCGCGATGTATCTTCCCTTCTCTACGACTATGAATCCATACTCAACGAGATATTCGAGCTCGCTCTCGACATACACCGGCGACACTCCGAGCGAGTCGGCGATCTCGCCGACCGACTTCGCGGTATCTCGCACGCAGTAGCAGATGTTCTGCTCAATGGCACTGCGCAGGTAGTCCTCGGGCGGTCGCGTGCCAATCGAGCCGTTTATTCCGAACGAATGGAATTTAATCGGATTGAATCTCAGTTCGCTTGAATTTCTTGTCATATCCATACCTCTTTTCAGTTCATTGCGGGCGCCGAACAGATGCCACTTGACCGTACCGACCGGAATCCCGAGCTCGCGCGATATCTCGTTTTGACTCCGCCGTTCGAAATAGTAGGAGATGACAATCTCGCGCCGCAGTCGCGACAGATACGATATCTCTTGCCTCAGCCGTGACAGGGTCTCGTCGTCGAATCCGACCTCCTCGTCCTCCGGCTCGGATATCTCGTCGAGCGGAAGTCCGACCGTATATTTCGCGCTGTCGCGGTAGTAGTTGCAGAGCAGATTGTGCGCGATAGTCCATACAAACCGCGCGGGATCGCCGATATCGCCGCGTGTGGTCAGCGCACGATAGGCGCGCAGCATTATCTCCTGCGAAAGATCCTCGGCGTCCTCGCGCGACTTGCAGCGTTTAAGCGCGAAGCCGTAGACCGGCTCAAGATAGGTCGAAAGGATTTCACCGGCTTTGTCAGGCGTCATGTGTCAGCACTCCTTTGTGAATTCGTATATGAAAGCTTTCACCTATACAGACACTCGAATCTGAAAAGGTTGGGATTTTGAAAAAAATATTTTCAGCCGCCATGCAGAGCATGACGGCTGAAAGCGTCGGAGCGGTACGAACCAAACACGCATGATTGATTCGGTATAAACCAAACGCACCCGATTCATTCGGTATGAACCAAACGCACCCGTTTCATTCGGCAAGATAGGTTCTGACCCGACCGTCAGTCTGCCTTGCGGCATCGTCGAGTGTGCCGACGCCGCCGAAATATGCCGATACCTCGTCGACGACTATCGCCTCGACCGCTGCGTCCTCGACTACCGTCTGCGTGACGCCGGACAGCAGCCGACGCAGCGCGGCTTCATCCTCGTCGCCGAATACATACGCCACAACCCCGTCGCCCTCGAGCTTTTTGGCGCGGTTTTCGTCGAAGCTGCGGTCGTTCGGGTCGGAGACAAACCACGGATCGTAGCTCCGGCGGGCGTATTCGCTGCCGGTGTTGTCGGTCGATATCACGGTCGTGACGAACATCTCAGCCTCGCGCACCAAAGCTATCAGCGCGTCGACCGTCTCCCACGCGCAGCCGAAATACCTGAACGTGTATACCGACATCGGCGTGTCGGCGAACGCCTCGATATACGCGGTCGTCGACTCGATGTACGACTTGATGAACTCCCACGCGCCGTCGGGAGACGCGCAATTTTTAGTCAGCGCGATTCCGGTGACCGGCAGAATCAGCGTGCCCTCGGCCGCGTTCGCGTCACTTGTCGGATAGCCGATATACGCGATATCGTCGGGCGTAAAGTCGAGATAGCGGTCGTCCATGAAGTCGCGCAGGCTCGTGTAGACCGACGGCTTCAGCATGACCTCGTCAATGTAGCGCGCCGGATTTATTTCATACGATTCGCGCAGCACCGGAGAGGAGCAGACTTCTATCAGCGACTTGAAGTCGCCGCCGAAATCGCAGCTCCTGCCGTCATAGTCGACAAACGACGACAGCGTGTTCGGCAGCAGCGACTCAAGTAATGCGAGCTTGTCGTCGCCGCCATTGTCCTCAAGCTTCATCAGCTTCTCGTCGCCCGACAGCGAGCCTGCCAGGTGCGCGATATCGTCAAATCCCCAGACCGAGCAGTCGTCCGAGCCGCTGTAATCCTCGAGGTTCGACCTCGAGCCGACGAGCGTCGACAGCGCGAAGTCGACCGCGAGATAGGGCAGCTCGCCGTCGGCAGTCTCGATAGGTTCGAGCACGCAGGGCAGGAATTTGTCGCGCGTATAGCTGTCGTCGCTGTCCATAAACTCGTACAGGTCTAAAAACGCGTCCTGACTTACAAACGGCTCGGGCGTGATGCTGTTCGCGAACACGACGATGTCGATCTGCTCGCCCGAAACAATGTCGCGCAGCAGCTTGTCGTTCGCCGACATACTGTCGTCCGAGTTGTATTCGACGACCTCGATGCGGTACTCGCTGTTTGTGACGTTGAAGTTGCGGATATTCCGCAGCAGCGTTCCGGTGTTTGACTCGCCGTCAATGACGCTCTCATAGGCGAGCGTCAGTATCTCGCGTTGCGCCGCCGTCTCCTCGGGCACGGCTTCGACCACGCCGTATTTGAACGTGCCCTCGATCGGATTGTTTATCAGCACCGCGAATCGGTCAGCCGAGATGATTTTGAAATCGAGCAGCATCATATAGTCGACGTCGATGTCGAGATAGGTAAACAGCAATGTCGGGTACTTGTCGCCCTCGTTGTAGCCGTAGAAGCCGTTGAAGCCTTTCAGAAATACGTCGTACCCCTCGCCGAAATAGGGACAGAAGCTGCCGATATCCGGAAACTCGTACTCGCGCCCCAGTCCCTCGGCTTCGTCGTCGATATAGAAGCAGCGGTAGCGGAAACCGCCGGTCATGTCATTTATCTGCTCGGGGTAGCAGAATACAAGGTCGCCGTCGGTGTTGTACTGGATAATTACGTAGTGGCTTGCATTATTCATCGACGCGATTTCCTCGGGGTAGACAAAGGTATACATATATTCGCCCTCGGGTGAAACCGCGATGAACTGGTCGGAATATACTATATAGATTGTGCCGGTTTTGGATGTATACATTTTATTTTTATATACACCGTCAATCAGTTCGGAATACTGATATACCGGCTTTGTGAATATCCGCGTTCCGGTATTATCCCAGCGTACAAGGCGCAATGTTTTCTGCAATGTGTCATTTACAATAGCATCCTCCGGTGTGACTGTAGGCTCGCGTACTATTGCGACATAACCGCCGTCAGGCATATTTGCAACCGTACATATCGTCATTCCCATATACGACATTACCTCCGGCAATCCGGTTGTATCAACCTCATCAGTCGCGTCAACAAAAAAAGGGGTAAACGAATATGTGTCCGTGTCAAATATGACCAATTCCTGCTTATGTGTTGATGTAAATCGCACAGTTCTATCGACATGATATTCATAACCGCTATTATAAATTTGAGACCTGATTACATTAGCTTCATTTTCAATTTCGTATGAATCACTGTTATAATGATCCGCCACTGCGGCAATGTCGCCGTCCAAAGTGAAACAAAAATCCATAGTACTGCTGTATTCATTGAAGTCGCCGTAATCCGCACCGAGCGGCAGGTCAAAATATGTTGCTATATACACCATTCCGTCGTTTCTTGAATTATATAAAAATTCCGGCTCGTTGTCACGCTTAAAATTATGCGAATTCGGCGGCTTCGTCACCTCGGCGCCGTCCGCCCCGACGTAATCCTCAAAATATACGCCGTATTCGTCGTCGATGTCAGCCTCGGTGACTGTGTTCATCTCGCAGCCAAGTAACTGCGCGATAAACAGTGTCGTTAATAATATGTACAATATCCTTGCTTTCATGGCTGTCTCCTTTCTGTATTAACAAAATCGGTATAATTCGGGGCGGGATGAACGCAAATACTGTGCAATCTGTGCTAATTACATTATACACTACATAATTACTTTTGTCAAGTCATTCTGCAAAAAAAATCCCGCCGGACTGTACAGTCAGACGGGATTTATTCTCATACAAAATATCAGTTACAGGATATTATATTACGAAACCGCTTCAGACGAAGCCTGGATGTTTCCGTTCTCGTCGACCTTGTCAACCTCAATGCTGCGGTAGCACTCCATACCGGTTCCGGCGGGGATGAGCTTGCCGATGATGACGTTCTCTTTCAGACCGAGCAGATAGTCGACCTTGCCCTTGATCGCGGCTTCGGTCAGTACCTTCGTTGTCTCCTGGAACGAAGCGGCGGACAGGAACGAGTCGGTCAGCAGCGCGGCCTTCGTGATGCCGAGCAGCACCGGACTTCCGACCGCGAGCCGCAGCTCGACTTCGCCCGCGTCGATTCGCTTCTGAACCTCCGCGTTCTCACGCTGGAGCTCGATCAAATCGACGACCGAGCCGGCGAGAAGCGTCGTGTCGCCCGCGTCCTCGACTCTGACCTTGCGCGTCATCTGGCGCGCGATCACCTCGATGTGCTTGTCGTTGACCTCAACCGACTGCAGACGGTAAACCTTCTGAACCTCGCGGATGATGTAGTCATACGCCGCGTCAAGTCCGTTGATACGAAGTATATCGGTCGGGCAGATCGAGCCCTCGGTGAGCGGCGCGCCCGCGTCGA
>ERZ1643251.3451-NODE-3451-length-14590-cov-9.390712_pt1 | contig 14590 bp, 11 predicted proteins | sample MGYA00579261_ERZ1643251 | MGnify/ENA primary metagenome ERZ1643251 (study PRJEB29033, sample SAMEA4952267) | chicken gut metagenome | biome: Broiler Chicken; feature: Gastrointestinal Tract; material: Caecum | place: Ireland | collected 2018 | study: Broiler...
AAAAATAGCGCCCCTGCTCTGGTAAAGTAAGGCGCTATTCCAATAGATTTATTTTACCGGCGGCCAGGTGTGCACTGGCCAACGGCTCCCTTGTTAAGTATATTATAGTCAATATTTCAATATGTGTCAAATACCAATCATTCACCGATCCAGCCGCGAAAGGAAATACAGATTTTAATCCAGTGTGGAGCTCCTGCATATTTCGTCTTCCGCTGTTTTCACCGCGCCGCTGTCCACAGCAGCCTGGTCGCGGAACTGGATCTTCCCGGTCGCTGCGTCCATCCCGTCCACGATCGCCAGTGACTCTAACTGGAACCCGAGGTTGCGGATGATGCGCCCGCCGGACTGAAATCCTTTCTCAATGGCAATACCGATGCCCTCCACTGTCGCTCCTGCGGACTGTACGATCTGGATCAGACCCTGGAGCGCGCATCCGTTGGCGAGGAAATCGTCTATGATGAGCACATGATCCTCCGGTGTCAGGAATTTCTGCGCTACGATAACATGATTTTTACACTTGTGCGTAAAGGATTCGACCTCCGCCACATACATTTCCCCGTCCAGATTGATGCTCTGGGATTTCTTTGCAAATACTACGGGAACGTCGAAATGCTGGGCAGCCACACAGGCGATCCCGATCCCGGATGCCTCGATGGTAAGGATCTTATTGATCGGCTTTCCCGCAAAACGGCGCTTGAACTCCGCGCCCATCTGGTCCAGGAGCTTAATGTCCATCTGATGGTTCAGAAAGCTGTCTACCTTAAGTACATTTCCTTCTTTTACAACTCCGTCCTTTACGATACGTTCTTCCAGAAAATTCATCCTTTGTTCTCCTCCTCCGCTGCACTTTCACTGCCTTCAAATATTACAAACACCCTTCTCAGTAAATAAGAATGGATCCATGCGATAAGCGCGCCCCCGATGAGCAGCCAGAGCGGGAGGGCAAACATCAGAGTAACCGTGCTCCACAGGGATGCGATCACCGCCACTACAATGACCGCTGCCATCACAAAAGTATAAGGCAGTTTGGCCACAGCCAGGATCAGCGCGTTCTTAAAGGTATCCTTGATACCGTTCTCATACCTTGCGGTCAGCGGGAATATGTAGACCGTCACAGCGAGCAGCATAAAACCGAGAGCCATGAAGATCGCGCTCAGAACGATACCGGCTGTCCCGGGTATCATGCCTGCCACCCGGAAATCCACGGTCCATACGATACCGAGAAGCAGTAAGATGATCCAGATGATCGTGCTCTGCTTGAAATTCAGCTTAAATGCTTTGAAGAATCCCCGGAAAATATATCCTTCTTCGTTCCTTACCAGCCTCAGCATTACCGTATACAGCGCTGTGGTGGACGCCCCGATGGTTATGACCGGTATGCAGCAGATCAGCCACAGTACATTCAGGCATATCAAGTCCCCTATTTTCCCGATCGCGCGCATTACAACATTGTCTGTCCAATTAAATCTCATAATCTGTCTCCTGCTTTTCTTATGTTTTCTCCCAGTATAACACATCCTGGGCGTATCGGCACATATTCTCTGATTTTAGGTAACAAAAAAAGCGGGTGATGGGAATCGAACCCACGTATCCAGCTTGGAAGGCTGGTGTTCTACCATTGAACTACACCCGCGTCATCTCTGACACGAGTGATATATTATCACATCTGTGCCAGAAATGCAAGATTTTTTTCAGCAAATTTGCTCCATCAGTCCGTCAGCTTCAGGTTCTCATACCTTTTTTCTATGAACCCATCCGGGAAAAACTCATCCAGCGCCTGCCCCACAGCAGTCTGTTCTGCTTTCCCCGCCTGGCGCTCCGAGTACCTTGCAAGCGCCAGCGCCGAGACGAGCATATCCGCCGCCAGAAAGACGAGGAGAACCGAACACACCACTTTTCCCATCCGAGCCGGAAGTTTCTCGATCCACCGGGACAGGAAAGGATACACGCCCTTCATCCACACGACCGCGGCGATCCCCCAGAAAAAGCAGTACAGGAGATTGATCCTTCCGCCCAGGTTAAACGGGATCTCGCTGTAATCCCAGAACACGGTCCCGAATGCCATCTCAGTGAACACGCTGCACACATACTCATACGCCCCGCCGAGGACTGTGCCGAACACGAAGATATACCGGTCGCTCTTATCCCGGTACCGGTACAGGATCCATGTCAGGAGGGCGCACGCAAGCCCCCACACAATGCTGAACGGCCCGAACACCAGGCTGCTCCGGCTCATGAGCCTGCCGGTCGTCACCAGGCAGAATACCGTCTCCACGATATCTCCGAGGAAAGCCCCCAGGATAAACAGGCTGGCAAGCTTGAAGAACCCGCAGCCCCGGGCGAAGCGTTCTTCCTTTGTCTTTACTCCCGCGCCTTCTGTCCCTTCTATATTCGGGAACGCTCTGACCATACGCTTCTGGATACGGGTAGTCAGCGCATTTTCCAGCAGCTTGGATGTCTTGTGGAGCTCTTCCGTGATCTGGGTGATCCTGCTCTGCTTCTTCTTTAATCCGAGCACCGCGACCCCTGAGCCCACGGCATCGATCACAAGCAGCACCCCCAGGATCCAGAGAAGGATGTTCCCCGCGAGCCTGGGGATCAGGTCGATGAGCCTGCACAGGAGCGGATCGAAAAAGCAGATCATGAGCACAGAACACAGTCCCCATATGGCGGAATTTTTCAGGCATACATACCCGTCCAGATTAAATTTCTCGTCCGAATAATCCCACCATTTTCTGTGGAAGATCAGCTCCAGGAGTCTCCCTGTCAGATATTCCACGAAGGTAGTCACGATCATTCCCCCGAGGAACAGGAAGAACAACCGGTCATGGAGCTCCGGCAGGAAGACCGCCACAGCGGCGGCCCCTGCCCCGTAGACAGGGCAGAGGGGTCCGCTGACGAATCCCCGGTTTACAAACTTGTGCCGGCGCACCGCAGCCATCGCGGCCTCGCCGCACCAGCCGATAAAGGAATAAACAAAAAAGATCCAAAGGAGCTGATAAACATGATAAGACGCCATCTGTCTTTCCTCTTCTGTATAATAAAATTTCTATATTATTACGAGATCACATCTTTGTACTGTGCATGCCTGCCCAGTGCTTCTGTCATCTTCGCCATCTCCGACAGGTCCCCGATCAGGATCACTCCGGACAGCCTGTTGTTCAGGAAATAGTATTTCCTGTACTGCCCTTTGCCCATATCGCGGTATTCCACCGTCTTATACAGCAGGTCCGGATTCTTCCCGTTATCGCCTGCCGCAAAGAGTGCTGTATTCATGCCGTGGAAGGTAAGCGCAGCCGCCACGGGCTCATATTCCAGAGCCTCTCCTGCCGCATTTGCACCCGCTATGCGGCCCTGTTCCACAGCCTCAGGCCAGATCGCGTAATCTGCGCCCTCATATTCCGCACAGTCTCCACACGCGTACACGCCCGGCACGCTCGTCTCCATCCGGGAATCCACCTTGACAGCCCGTCCGGTCTCCAGTCCGATTTCCTTCGCCAGGCCTGTGTTCGCCCGCACTCCTGCGGAGATCACGACCAGCTCTGCCGGGATCACAGTCCCGTCGTCAAGACGGACGCCGTTTACATGCCCGTCGCCCTCGATCGCTGCCACAGACACGCCCGTATGGATCTCCACTCCGTTTTTCGCTGCTGTCTCTTTTAAGATTTCCGCGGAGCCTGCATCCAGCTGCCGTCCCATGAGCACCGGGGCCACTTCGAGCACCTGCACGTCCAGCCCGGCTTTTTTCAGCTCCCATGCAGCTTCCAGCCCGAGCACGCCTCCGCCGATCACGACAGCCCTGGACGCGCTCTCCATGAGTCCTTCCAGCTTCTCCACATCAGAGAGCCTGCGGATCGCGATGACCTCCGGAAGGTCAGCCCCCTGGACCGGCGGGATAAAGCATTCGCTCCCGAGCGCATAGATCAGCTTTGTGAAATGCACTTTTTCCCCGCTGTCGAGCAGGACTTCCTTTTCCTTCATGTCCACGGACTCCACCCGTTTCCCGAGCATCTGCCATACCTTATTCTCCTCATACCAGTCCGGTCCTTCGATGGCGATCTGCTCCGCGCTCAATCCCGCCACGATCGACTTGGTCAGCATCGGGCGGTTGTATGCCGCATAAGGCTCGTCTGAGATCAGGATGACCGCTCCCGTCTTATCTCTCTCCCGGATCGCTTTGGCAGCATTGAACCCGGCCGCGCCGTTGCCCAGGATCACGTAATACTCCTGCGTATTATTGATAAATCCGCTCTCTTCCACTTCCACGGGGACGAAATTCTCCTTCCCCACCCCGCATACCGGGCAGATCTCGATGGAAGAGTCAAAGATCTCGCCGCACACAAGGCATTTCACCAGGCTGCGCGCGCCTTTCTTCTTCGGCTTCACAGGCTCCTTATCCTGGACAATGCATCCGAACTGATACCCGTACTCATAAGCGCTGACAAGGTCTGCCTCAGACGGTTTGAAACGGACGCGGAATCCTTCTGATACTTTCATCCTGAGCTGCTTTAACCTCTCCGTGATATGGGGCACGCCCTCTCCGCTCCATCCGTAGCTTCCGAAAGCCCCGGCGAACTTCCCGCCATGGGTCCCCGGGAACATATTAAGCGTCAGGTCCCAGATCGGCTTCAGCGCTTCGCCGACGATGGTCGGCGTCCCCAGAAGGATGCCGTCCGCGAAGAGCAGCTCTTCGTTTACCTTCGCTGCGTCCGCCTCTACCATATCGTAAGAACGCACATCGATATCCCCGCTGTCCTTTACGCCCTCCGCAATCTTCTCCGCCAGTGTCTTCGTATAGCCATAGGCGCTCACATAGGGAATGATGACCGTCTTTTTCGGGTTCGGGTTCACTACTGTGGACCACTTCCTGTACTGTTTCATGACCGCTTTGATGCGGTCTCCCACGAGCACCGGCCCGTGTCCCGTGCAGACCATGGAGATATCCATCTCCTCCACGCGGTCCAGCGCTTTCAGCATATACGGCTTGAACGGCCCGATGATGCAGTCGTAATAATATTTCAGCGCACTTTGGTAATCCGCCTCGTTTTTGATTTCCGTGGAGACGACTTCCGGCAGGCAGTAATGGGAACCGAAGGAATCACATGTCACAAGGATCTGTTCTTCTTCGATAAATGTGTACATGGTATCCGGCCAGTGGAGGTTCGGGACAAACAGGAACCGGAGCGTGCGGTTCCCGATCGTCATCTTTTCCCCGTCCCTGGCAGGGATCCCCACAAAATCTTTATTCACGATCTCCTTGAGGAAGCCCAGCGCGCAGCCGGTAGCGATGATCTTCATCTGCGGGCTTAAATCCAGCAGCATCTCCACGCTCCCCGCGTGGTCCGGCTCCGTGTGGCTGACCACAAGATAGTCGATCTTATGCACATCGGTTACTTCTTTTAATTTTTCAAGATACTCGTCAAAAAATTTCGCCTTTGCTGTCTCAAAAAGCACAGTCTTGTCCCCGGCCTTCATCACATACGAATTGTATGTCGTGCCAAATTCCGTGTACATGATGATGTCAAATACACGGAGCTTGTCATCGATGATGCCTGTCCAGTAAAAGTTTTCTCTCAGTTTGATACTTTTCATACGATCCTCCTTTTCGGTGTGAATAAAAGAAACTGCCAGATATTATACCCCGGCTTTTTTACAGATATCCGCAAGGCAGCACTTCTCGCAGTGAGGCTTTGTCCTTGCTGTGCACACGTCCCTTCCGTGATAGACAAGACGGTGGCAGAAATCGCTCCCCTCCTCAGGCGGGATGATCTTCCACAGCGCCATCTCCACCTTCTTCGGCTCTTTGATCCCGTCTACGAGCCCGATGCGGTTCACCAGGCGGATACAGTGGGTATCCGTCACGATCGCAGGTTTTCCGAATACATCTCCCATGATCAGGTTTGCGCTCTTGCGCCCCACGCCGGGGAGTTTCAGGAGTGCGTCAAAATCATCCGGCACCTTCCCGCCGTACTCATCTCTCAGGATCTTCATGCACGCGCTGATATCCCGGGCCTTGCTCCGCCCCAGTCCGCACGGCCGGACGATCTCCTCGATATCATCCACGTCCGCGGCTGCCAGGGCATCCACATCCGGGTATTTTTCATACAGGCCTTCCACGACTACATTTACGCGGGCGTCCGTACACTGCGCTGCCAGGCGGACACTGACCAGCAGTTTCCACGCCTGGTCGTAATCCAGCGTACAACCTGCGTCCGGGTACTCTTTCTTCAGGCGTTCGATCACTTCTAATGCCCGCTGTTTTTTTGTCATCTGTTTCTGTCCTCCATATTTTTTCTCAATTCGTCAAGCGCATCCCTGAACCGCTCGGATACCGCGGTGGGATTTCTCCAGAGATGGCGCGCCGCATGCAGATAGCTGCGGTCCGTGCGCTCTCCCATTTTTCCGATCTCCCGGCGGATATTCTGGCGGAGAGCCGCAAGCTCTTCCCTTCGCTCTTCCCCGATCATCTCCCCGACTCTGGACGGGATCTCTTCTTTAAGAAGCTGCTCTGCCCTCTGGTACAGTTCTTCCAGCTGCCTGCGCCTCTCCTGACGCTTCATGTCGATCCGTTCAAGATACGCGGCCTTGCGCGAAAGCCTCTTCCGGCTGCGCTCCCCGGAATAGCGAAGGTAGTCCTCCTTCGCGTCTTCCGCCGCGACTTTGAGCCTTTCCTGGAGCTTCCGGATCTGCTCCCTGCTCTCCTCGAGCTGGGAGAGGATCCGCTTCAGGTCCATCGCCTCGTTGAAGGACTGTGTCAGGTCCACTGCCGCTGCCACTGACAGCACGAGCGCCGCGCCCTCTGCCGCAGCAAGGGGGATCCTGAGCACTGCCGTCTCGATGGGGACATGCACCACCCTCACGAGCAGGACGGAAAAACATCCCCAGCACAGGGAAGAGGATACGCAGATATAACCGTGGAGATTCAGCTTCTGATTACTGTAATCCCAGTACCTCACATGGAAGAGCCGCTCCATCGCCGCCCCGGTAAAATATTCCAGAACAGTGGCCGCCAGCATTCCCAGGAGAAAGATCAGCACCATATTTTCCCGGACGCCAATGGTACTGACCAGGACTGCCAGCGCCCCGGAGCCGTACAGGGGCAACATGGGCCCGTGCATGAACCCTCTGTTTACCCACCGGCGTTTCCTCACAGAGACATAGCAGCTTTCCCATACCCAGCCGATAAAGCTGTAAATAAAGAAAAACAATACCCACTGGGAAAGATAATAAGCATGCATCACTGCTCCTTGTTTTCGATTTCCATGATCAGGTCCACTCTTCTCTGATGGCGTCCGCCTTCAAAGTCTGTGTCCAGCCATGTCTCCACGATCATCTTCGCCAGCTCCGGCCCCACCACTCTGGCGCCGAAGGCAAGGATATTGCAGTTATTGTGGGCGCGCGCCATTTTCGCCGTGAATGGCTCACTGCACACTGCCGCGCGGATGCCCTTTACCTTATTCGCCGCCAGTGAGATCCCGAGGCCTGTCCCGCAGATCAGGATCCCCTGCTCTACCTCGCCTGCCGCTACCGCGCGCGCAACGATCTCGCCGTAGACCGGATAGTCACAGCTCTCCGCTGAGTCCGTGCCGTAATCTACGACTTCATGCCCCTTTTCCTCCAAAAATGCGATGATCTCTTTCTTCATCTCTAATGCGGAATGATCATTCCCAATCCCAATCTTCATAATCCCTATCCTTTCTGTCTGTCAGTTCCCGCGCAGATCCCCGGGGTGCTTTTCCGAAACGCCTCTCCCCGGAGCTTCCCGCAAAATAAAAACGCCTCCGGCAGTACTGCCGGAGGCTGTGTCTGCTGTAACACCCCTATCATAACAAATCCCTCTTTTAAACGCAACTCATTCCACGTTCCGCTCATCCGCATTCTGCATCCCATTCTGCACCTGCATGTCATCGCGCATTTCATACGGCTGCATCTGCATGTCATCCCGCCTGTCATACGGCCGCATCCACCTGTCAGGCCGTCTGCGCGCGCCCTGCGCACGCTGCCTGGAACTCCCTGAGCTTCCGCTCCGCTTCCGGGCTTAAGCTGCGCGGCACCTGGATCTGTACCGTGACATACTGGTCGCCGTGCACGGAAGGCTCTTTCATGGACACGATCCCTTTGCCTTTCAGCCGGATCTTTGTCCCGGACTGCATGCCCTTCCTTATCTTACACAGCACGTTGCCGTACAGCGTGCTGACGACTGCTTCGCCGCCGAACACTGCTGTCGTGAACGGGATCTGCACTGTCGTATAGACGTCCATGCCTTTCCTCTCATAGCCATCCTTTCCCCGGACCGTCACTCCAAGCAGCAGGTCGCCGTTCTCCCCGCCGTTTACGCCGGGCATCCCTTTTCCTTTCAGGCGCACTGTCTTGCCGGTATCGATCCCTGCCGGGATGTGTACCTGGAGAGACTGCACTGCCCCGCCGGCTGCCGCCGGATCCTGGAGGCGGATCACCTTATCGCATCCGAAGGCAGCCTCATCAAAGCTGACCTCTACCTGCGCGCGTACATCCTGGCCCTTCCGGCTGAAGTTCCCGCGGTATCCGCCGTGATGGAAGATATCTCCGAAAATATCCCCGAACATATCGTCCATATTGCCGCCTTCAAAATGATACTCCTGATATCCGCTCTGCGGGCCGCCGTATGCACGCCAGAATCCCCCGGTTCCGCCCGCGCCGCCGGCACTGTTCCATGCACCGCCTGCGTTGTTCCACGGACCTCCTGCTCCGCTCTGGTCGAATGCCGCATGGCCGAACTGGTCATACATCTTTCTCTTTTCCTTGTCGCTCAGTACATTATAAGCTTCTGTAACTTCCTTAAATTTCTGTTCCGCATCCGCGTCCCCTGCATTTGTATCAGGATGATATTTCTTCGCGAGCCTGCGGTACGCTTTCTTTATCTGGGTCTCATCCGCATTTCTGCTGACGCCCAGCACATCATAATAATCTCTTTTTTCTGCCATTTCACTCACCCTCCTGCATCTGTAACTCACTGGCATCTCCTCAGGATCCGCCATCTATCACTTTCGAACAGCCCGTCGCCGGGCGTAAAAACTCATTTTGTTCTATCTGTAATATAACAACTATTTTTTACAATGTCAAGGACGCTTTCCTTATATATAAGTGTAATGTATGAATATTTTATAAAGCATTCCACCTGGAAATCCCCGCCTATTGACATTGTGTTTTTTCTGTGCTAATTTTCTATAATAAACGTTTAGCACTCTCATGCACAGAGTGCTGACAAAAGAATAGGAGGGGTTCATATGTTTATACAGCCTGTTTATAATATATTGCTGTTACCTGATGTAACATATTATTTTAAGAAAGATTTCTTTGCCGGCCGGGCGGATGAATTAAAACCCGGTACACAGATCCTGTTCACGCTTCTCAGGACCGAAGCAGAAGAAAACAGCCTGCAGGCAGAAGATTTCTATCCGATCGGGCTCTCCGCCAGAGTGGAGTCCGTAAGCGATGAGGATGTGATCCAGATCCGCACGATCGACAGAGTGGAGATCATCAGCCCGGTCATTGAAGACGGCGAAGTGCGCGCCGCATTTGCGGTCCGGCCTTCGATCGGGGATCTGTCCGAAAAAGAGCAGCAGAAAATATTCGCCGATGTCCGGACTTCCCTTCTCAGGTTTGTCCAGAATTACCAGTGGGGGATCTGGGCGAGAGGCTTCATCCTTCAGCGCAAGAGCATTTATGACCTTGTCTCTTCGCTGTCCGAATATCTGAACCTGAGTGTAGATGAAAAGTACGCCATCCTTGCCGAGGATTCCGTAAAAGCAAGATATGCCCTTATTGAAAAAGCGGTCAACGAGTTCATGGAGGTGGCAAAAGTCTCCGCCGAGGCCCAGGAAGCCCAGAAGGACGGCCAGGAGCAGCTCTACCGGGAGGCAGCGCTCAGAAAACAGATCGACTATCTGCAGAAAGAGCTCGATGACATGCACCCGGAGAATATTTCGGATGTAAGAAAATTCGAGAAAAAGATCGCCGAGTCCGGCATGAACAAAGAGGCGCGCAGAGAGGCGGAAAAAGTGCTGAACCGTATGCGCCAGGAAGGGAAAGAGAGCCATGAGTACGGGCTCCTGTATGATTACCTTGACTTTGTCACAAGCCTGTCGTGGAAGGCGCCTGTATTCGCGCCCATCGACCTGGCCCGCGCGGAGAAGATCCTGGATGAAGACCACTACGGATTAAAAAAGGTAAAAGAGCGTATCATCCAGCAGCTGGCGGTCATGGCCCTGAACAAAAAACAGTATGGCTCGATCCTTCTCTTTGTCGGAGCTCCCGGCACCGGGAAGACCAGTATCGGGCAGAGCATTGCCCGTGCGCTCGGGCGGGAATATGTCCGCATCAGCCTGGGCGGCATCCGGGATGAAGCAGAGATCCGCGGACACCGGAGGACTTACATCGGAGCCATGCCCGGACGGATCATGGAGGCTATGAAACGCAGCGGCTCCTCCAACCCGGTCATGGTCCTGGACGAGGTCGACAAGCTGGCAAAGGATTACGGCGGGGATCCTGCGAGCGCGCTCCTCGAGGTGCTTGACCCGGAGCAGAACAGTACATTTACAGACCACTATATGAATGTGCCTTACGATCTGTCGAACGTGCTCTTTGTGTGTACGGCAAACACAACGGATACGATCCCGGAACCGCTTTTAAACCGTATGGAAGTCATCTCGTTCCCGGGATATACCGCCGTAGAAAAATACCACATCGCGAAAAAGCATCTGATCCCCAAAGCCATGGAAGCTATGGGCATCAAAAAGAATATGCTCAAGATCACCGACGGCGCGCTGCGCCAGATCATCGATGAATATACAATGGAGGCCGGGGTCCGTGACCTGAAGAAGTCCATTGAGACACTGTGCCGCACCGCTGCGGTAGAGCTGGTCAGGGGCAGCGCGGCAGAGGATGCCGGCACAGCGGATGATAATGCAGAGGATGCCACTGCTGAGAATCCCCGGGCAGAAGACAGCGGCCTGTGTATCTCTGTCACGAAAAGCAATCTTTCAGACTATCTGGGCAGGAAACAGATCCGCACAGAGCGCAGGCTGTCCTCCGGGACGCCCGGCGTAGTGACCGGACTTGCCTGGACCCGGGCAGGAGGCGCGATCCTCTTCATTGAGACGAAACTGACAAAAGGAAAAGGCAAACTGCTCATCACCGGGCAGCTTGGAGATGTGATGAAGGAATCTGTCCAGATCGCGCTCACCCTGGTCCGCTCACTCTATCCAAAAGAGAGCCGGGTGCTGGAGGATCACGATCTGCATGTCCATGTACCGGCAGGCGCTGTGCCAAAGGACGGGCCGTCCGCGGGCATCACTCTGACTACAGCGCTCGCCTCGCTCATCACCGGGAAGGCGGTGGACACCTGCTGCGCTATGACAGGAGAGGTTTCCTTACGGGGCGGCGTGATGCCGATCGGCGGACTCCCCGAGAAGCTTATGGCAGCCCAGAGAGCCGGGATCAAAAAGGTGTATATCCCTTATGACAATATCGAAGATCTGGATGATGTCGCCGAAGAGGTAAAAGAAAAACTTGATATCATGCCTGTGAAAAAAGTCACGGACGTGCTGAAAGACCAGGCTCTCATGTAGAGCCTGGCCTTTCTTTTTCTGTCATATTTTCTGTTCCTGCAGTCCCTGCTTTTTCAGCCACTTCCTCATTGTGCAGATATAATACGGTACCAGTGGGATGAGCGCCGCCAGCCATGCCGCCGGATCCGCAAGGCACACACCGGTAAAGCTTGCCCGCCCCGCGACGATCATCACGATCCCCGCCCTCGCCGCGAGCTCAAAGACGCCGCCCAGCATGGGCACCAGCCCGTACCCCATCCCCTGGAGGGCATTCCGGTACAGGTAGATGCTGCCCAGGAAGGGATAACACCAGAATACCGCGCGGAAATACATGACCGCCGCATCTGCCACAGCGGTCTCTGACGGGCTGACAAAGAGCCATGTCATATACCTTCCGCCAAAATACACCACTGCCATGGTGACCACGCTCCAGACAAGGATCATGATCTGCGTGCATTTCACGCCTTCCCTGACACGGTCCGCTTTTCCCGCGCCGCGGTTCTGTCCCACATAGGTCGCAATGGTCGCGCCAAACGCCACAAACACAGTGCTGATGATATTCTGGAGCTTGCCTGCCGCAGAAAATCCCGCCATATAGTCTTCTCCGTATACATTGACCGCCCCCTGCACGATGACCGTGCCGATGGCGGTAATGGAAAACTGGAGCCCCATCGGTATGCCCAGCGCAAGAAGCCTGCCAAGGCTCTGGATGGAAATCCTGAAATCGCCGCCTTTCAGATGGAGGAGCGGATATTTCTTTATGATATATACAAGGCACAGGACTGCTGATATCCCCTGTGCGATGACCGTCGCATACGCGCATCCTTCGACGCCCATTCCGAAATTCACGATGAACACAATGTCCAGCACCACATTGATCACAGCGGAAATGATCAGGAAATAGAGCGGAGACCTGGAATCTCCCAGCGCCCTTAAAAAAGCGGCCAGCGCATTATACGCCGCGGTGACGATCAGACCGGCATAGATAATGCCCATGTAGCTTTTCACATCCGGCAGCAGTTCCTCCGAGTAGTTCATCAGCCGGAGGATCGGCTCATTGGCCACGGTGAGTCCCGCTGTCATCACCACCGCGAACACCGTGGAAAGGATGACTGACATCGCTACATAATGCCGCATCCTGTCATACTGCTTCGCCCCGAACCACTGGGACACAAGGATCGCAAATCCGCTGCTCAGCCCGTTGAGCCACCCTGTCACAAAGAACATCAGGGAACCCGTGCTCCCGATCGCCGCCAGGGCGTCAACACCGATAAACTGCCCTGCCACGATCGAATCCGCTATATTGTAAAACTGTTGGAAGATATTTCCCAGGCACATTGGGATCATAAAACGGATGATCAGCCTCACCGGGCTTCCGGCAGTCATATCGCTTGTCTTGTTCGTACTCATAACGCTTCCTCTCCTGTATGCTGCTTTTGTGTGTATACTGCTTCTGTATATATGCTGCTTCTGTGTTTTTCACCTGTGCGTTTCTCTGTTTGCACGGTTCCCTATTATACAGGATTTCCCGCAGTTTGCAATGAGAATTTCCGATGAAATAAAAGAAAAAATAACTCGTTATTGCCCCTCGCGGGACAACTCCTTATAATAAGGATATTGATAAAAGACCATACTGAAATATACTACTTCAATGACCCGTCCGGGTCCGGGCAGAAGGGAACAGGATATGAATTTAAATACTGTATTGATCAAACCGGCATCCAGCCAGTGCAGCATGACATGCGATTATTGTTTTTACTGCGACGAAGCAGCGAAAAGGGAATCTCCTTCCTATGGGATGATGACAGAAGAAACCCTCAAAAATATCATTAAAAAAACATTGTTCCAGGCCACCGGAGATGTCTGCTTTGCCTTCCAGGGCGGGGAACCGACTTTGCGGGGGCTCCGTTTTTTTGAGAAAGCAGTTGAGTTTGAACAGCGGTATAACCGCGGGCAGGTCAGGATATCAAACACGCTTCAGACAAACGGCCTCCAGATCAATGAGGAGTGGTGCAGGTTTTTCCGTGAACATCATTTCCTCATTGGCATTTCCGTAGACGGCACCCGGGAGACGCACGACCAGTGCCGCCACACAAAAAGCGGAGCCCCCACCTACGACCGTATCCTCGGAGCGATCCGGATGCTGGACAGCTTCCAGGTAGAATATAATATCCTTACCGTGGTAAATGCGTACACAGCTCCGAAAATACGGGAGATCTACGCTGATTACAGGGAAAAGGGCTGGAAGTTCCAGCAGTATATCGCCTGCCTCGATCCTCTGGGACAGGAAGGCGGACATTCCCCTTACTCTTTGACGCCGGAAGCCTACGGGGAATTTCTGTCCACGCTCTTCGAGCTGTGGTACAAAGACTGGCGCCGCGGAAAAGCGCCATACATCCGTGATTTTGAAAATTATATCGGCATTGCCATGGGGTATGTCCCGGAAGCCTGTTCCCAGAGGGGGATCTGCTCAGTCCAGGGAGTCGCAGAGGCAGACGGCAGCGTATATCCCTGCGACTTCTACGCACTGGATGGATACAGGCTGGGGAATTTCAACAAGGATAAAATACAGGATTTTCTGGAAAATGACCGCGCCAGAGATTTCATAAATGAATCGAAAAAGATCAGCGGCTCCTGCCGGACCTGCCCCTATTATGCGCTTTGCCGGGGCGGCTGCCGCCGGACCCGGGTCAAAGAGACGGGCACAGACACTTACCGAAGTTATTTCTGCCGGAGCTATCAGATGTTTTTCAGCCGGGAGGGAAAGAAGATCGAAGAGATCGCCAGATATCTGAAAAAATAGTACCTGAAAGTCAAAAAGCCGGAAACGCCCAATCTGTAACGTTTCCGGCTTTTCTTAAGCAGATGACGGGAATCGAACCCGCCTCCCCAGCTTGGGAAGCTGGTGTTCTACCGATGAACTACATCTGCATTCGGTACGAGTAAGATTATACCGCTGTTCGTCTAAAATTGCAAGGCTTTTTTCTCTCACTTTTCCTTCT
>ERZ1643251.3453-NODE-3453-length-14588-cov-15.232092_pt1 | contig 14588 bp, 17 predicted proteins | sample MGYA00579261_ERZ1643251 | MGnify/ENA primary metagenome ERZ1643251 (study PRJEB29033, sample SAMEA4952267) | chicken gut metagenome | biome: Broiler Chicken; feature: Gastrointestinal Tract; material: Caecum | place: Ireland | collected 2018 | study: Broiler...
TTGACCGCGTCGTTGAGCAGCGCCAGGCAGGCCGTGGTGCCGCAGCAGCCGCAGCTTTCCAGGCCCATCTCTTCCAGAATGTTGGCGACGCTGTCGCCAATGGCCGGGGTGGGGGCGAGCGAAAGGTCGATGATGCCGGCCGGCACGCCCAGGCGCTCGCTGGCCAGGTTGGCCACCAGCTGGCCCAGCCGCGTGATCTTGAACGCCGTGCGCTTGACCAGCTCGGCCACTTCGTCCATCGGCGCGTCCTTGGGCAGCTTGGCCAGCGCGGCGCGCACCGCGCCGGGGCCGGAAACGCCCACATGCAGCTCGCAGTCCGGTTCGCCGGGGCCATGGAACGCCCCGGCCATGAAGGGGTTATCCTCCGGCGCGTTGCAGAACACGACCAGCTTGGCGTCGCCCATGCACATGTTGTCTTTGGTGCGCTCGGCCGTCTCGCGGATCACGCGGCCCATCAGGGCCACGGCGTCCATATTGATGCCCGATTTGGTCGAACCGACGTTGATGCTCGAACACACAAGGTCGGTTTCGGCCAGCGCGCGCGGGATGCTCTCGATCAGCCGCCGGTCCCCGGCGGAAAAGCCCTTGTGCACCAGCGCGCCGTAGCCGCCGATGAAGTTGACCCCCACGGCTTTGGCGGCGGCGTCCAGCGCTTTGGCATACCAGACCGGGTCGGCGTTTGGCGCAGCGCCCAGCAGCATTGCGATGGGCGTCACGCTGATGCGCTTGTTCACGATGGGGATACCGTACTCGGCCGCAATGCGCTCGACCTCCGGCACCAGGCGCGCGGCGCGCGCGGTGATCTTGTTGTAAATCTTCTCGCAGGCTTTGCGCCCGTCCGGGTCGATGCAGTCCAAAAGGCTGATGCCCATGGTTACGGTGCGCACGTCCAGGTGTTCGGTGGTCAGCATCTCGATGGTCTCAAGGATGTCGCCGCTGTTCAACAGTTTCATGCCCGGCTCCTCCCTCAGATCTTGTGCATCGCGTCAAAAACTTCCTGGCGCGTCAGGTTCACCTGCATGCCCATCTCGCGGCCCAGCTCCTCAAAGCGGGCGCGCACGGCGGCCTGGTCGGCGTTGCAGCGCGAAAGGTCGACCAGCATGATCATGCAGAACATTTCCTGCATGATGCTCTGGGTCATGTCCTCGATGTTGATGTTGAGCCCGGCGCAGGCGGCGCTGACCTTGGCGACGACGCCGACGGTATCCTGCCCGATCACGGTGATGACAGCTTTCATAAAAATGGCCCCCCTCTTTTGGTCGTTCACAGTACGGAATAGGGATATTATAACAGATTTTGGCGCATGTGCCTACACTTTTTTCCGGCCGGGGCGTCCATGGCCCCGCCCTGCGCGCTCATTTTTGCGTTTTTGCCGCCCCGGGGGGCTGAAAACCGCCGCGCGCTGTGCTATAATAGCGGCAGAGAAAATCCAGAGGGAGGCCAACAGCCATGAACCAAGATCCCATTTTTGCGTCCATCGACGCATTTGCCGAACAAAACCGCGAAGCCATCCTGCGCGATATCACCCGCCTGGTGGCGGTGCCCAGCGTGCAGGGCGAACCCGCGCCCGGCGCGCCGTTCGGCCCCGGCCCGCGCCGGGCGCTGGACACGGCGCTCGCCATTGCCGCCGAACTCGGCCTGGACACCCACAATGCGGAGGGCTATATCGGCTGGGCCGAGACCGGCCCCGTTGCCGAAGGCCAGAAATACCTGGCCACCATCACCCACTGCGACGTTGTGCCCGAAGGCAACGGCTGGGACGCCGACCCCTACACCGTGCGCGTGCGGGACGGCTGGCTGCTGGGCCGCGGCGTGGCCGACGACAAGGGCCCGGCCATCCTCACGCTGTATGCGCTCAAATATCTCAAGGACAGCGGCGCGCGCCTGCGCTACCCCGTGCGCGCGCTGCTGGGCACCAACGAGGAGACCAACATGCACGACGTGGATTACTACGCCGAGCATTTTGCCCAGCCCGCCTTCTGCTTTACCCCCGACGCCGAGTTCCCGGTCTGCAACGGCGAGAAGGGCGGTTTCAACGGCGAGATCGTCTCGCCGCGCCTGGAGGGCGGCGTCATCGCCGATTTTGCGGGCGGCGTGGCTGTCAACGCCGTGCCCGACCGCGCCCGCTGCGCCGTGCGTGTGCCGGCGGCGTCGCTGCGCCCGGCCGCGGGGCTTTCCTTCCGGGAAGAAGACGGCCTGACCGTTATTGAGGCGCACGGGAAAAGCGGTCACGCCGCCACGCCGGAAGGCACTGTCAACGCCATCGGCCTTGTGGTCTCCTGCCTGCTGGACAGCGGCGTGACCACCCCGGCCGAGACCGCCTACCTGCAGGTGCTGGCCAAACTCTTTGCCGCCACCGACGGTTCAGCGCTCGGCATTGCGGCGGACGACGGTCTGTTCACGCCGCTGACCATCATCGGCGGCACGATGAAGATGGACAACGGCCGCCTGCGCCAGAGCTTTGACTGCCGTTACCCCACCAACACCGACGCCGCGGCGCTGACCGCCAACATGACCGCCGTCTGCGGCAGTGCCGCCAAACTGGAGAACGTTTCCAGCCGCGTGCCGTTTTATATCGACGCGAACAGCCCGGCCATCCGCACGCTGATCGACACCTACAACGACGTCACCGGCGAACAGGCCACCCCGTTCACCATGGGCGGCGGCACCTATGCGCGCCACTTCCCCTATGCGGTCAGCTTCGGCCCCGAGCACGCTGATATGCAGCTGCCGGACTTTGCCGGTCCGATGCACGGCGCGAACGAGGGCGCGGAGTTTGAAAAGCTGATCGAAGCGCTCAAAATTTATATCCTTGCCCTGCTGCGTTTGCAGGAAGTGGAGCTGTAAACCGCGCCTGTAAAACCCAAACCATAAAGCAAAACCGCCCGCCCCTGCCGGTCTGTGGACCGGTACGGGGCGGGCGGTTTTTTATCTGGGGATTCAGTTGCTCTGGGCTGCGTGAACGCCGTTCATCTTGGCGCTGATCTTGTTGGCGTTGATGCAGTCGATGGCCAGCACGACACCCAGCGCCAGCATGGCATCGCTGTCGTTGGGAACGCTGATTTCGTAGCAATCGCCCCAGCTCAGAATTTTCTGGTGGACCGTGGCGATCGTTGTATCGCCGCAGCGCATTTCGTAGTTGTGGTCAACAAAATCGCCGTGAATGTCCCAGTCGCCGTTGGGGGTCTCCAGCGTATAGTGGGCGCGAAGCAGCGTGATGTGGGCATGAAGCGCCACTTCCTGGCCGTCGGCGGTTTCCAGGGTGTACTTGGTGGGGAAAGAGAGCACTTTTTCGTTGACGTGCATCACTTCCTGACCATCGAGATCTTTCACTGTCAGTTTGTGGCCCCAAGACAGAAGTTTGCCTTTGACCTCATACAACGCATTGCCGTCGATGTCCTTGACAGTGAATGATTCGTGAAGGGAAAAAACTTTCTGCTGCAGAACGAATTCCATGGCGTGCTCTCCTTTATTGTTTCAAGCAGGTGTCCGGCGTCCGGAAAGAAAGGGAAGCTACATTAGGCGTGCACGGTCTCCTTGCTCTCCTCCAGCTGGGAGGTGCAGTGCGGGCAGCGGGTGGCCTCGACGGGGATCTCGCTCAGGCAGTAGGGGCACTTCTTGGTGGTGGGGGCGGCGGGCTCTTCGTCTTTCTTCTTGCCCAGCTCCATCAGCTTGTTCATCGCCTTCAGCAGCAGGAACAGAACCAGCGCGGTGATGAAGAAGTTGAAGATGGCGCTCACAAAGTTGCTGGCGAAGCCGTACCATTCGGCCGCGGTGTACAGCGGTACGCCGCCGATCAGGCTCAGCACGGTGGTGATGACCGGGGTGATGAAGTTTTCGGTCAGGGAGGTGACGATGCCGGTGAACGCGCCGCCGATGAGAACACCGATGGCCATGTCCATCATGTTGCCGCGCAGGGCAAACGCTTTAAACTCTTCAATAAACTTTTTCATGTTTTTGAACACTCCTCGCTCACAGTTATAATTTGGAAATTAGCATAAGCCAAAACGCAGTATAGCACCTGCGGCGCAGAAAGTAAAGACGCCGGGGGCCTGTTTGCGAAAATTTGACAAATCGTCAAAAAATGCCTGCCATACCGTTGACTCTGTGCAAATTGGTGGTAGAATAAGCCGCTGCTCCAAAGCGGGCGGCACAAGTATGTGAATTCGTTTTGTCTATGTAGGAGGAACTCTCATGAAAACTGCGATGAAGATCGTTTCCGTGCTGCAGCTGATCTGCGGCGCTCTGATGCTCGTGCTGGGCATTGTCACCAGCGGCATGTTTGCGGCGGCCTCTGCCGAAAGCCTCGCCACGCTCAGCGTTGTCCTGTTCGTGCTGGCCGGTCTGGCCGATATCCTCTGCGGCATGTTCGGCCTGCGTGCGGCCGGCGACGGCGCCAAGGCGACCCCCGCCATCGTGCTGGGCGTGATCGCGCTGATCGGCGGCGTGCTCAACATCGTCATGGCCCTCAGCGTCCACACCGTGGCCGCCTGCGTCATTCCGGTCGTCTACTTTGTCTGCGCGCTCGGCCTCAAGAAAAACGCCCAGTAAGCGCCTGAAAAGCCAAACAACGCACCCTTGCCTGCCGTGCCCGGCTTTGCCGCGGCGCGGCTTTTTTATGCCGCTTACGCGTACAAACTGCGCGTGATGCCGTCCAGCTCGGCCAGCACGGCGTCCGGGCCGAAACGGCGCTGGTTCTCGCTGTAGGCGTAGTAGGCCCCCTGCACCTGATAGGTCAGGCGGATGTTGAACGCCGCGTCGTCCCGCCGTTCGGGCACGATCGCAAAGATATGCTCGCGGATGCCCTGCTCGATGCGGATCGGCAGCACCGACGCCTGCGTGCCTGAAAACAGGATGTCGATCAGATGCTGGTGCGCAAAAAACGAGCCGAACAGCTCGCGCGTGAAAGCGGGCGCGTCCTTCACAAACAGGTCGGCCTGCGTGATGCTGGATAAGATCTGCTGGATCACGTCCTCCTGCAGCGCCTCGGACAGTTCGTAGATATCGTGGTAATGCAGGTAGAACGTCGCTTTGCTGATCTGCGCGTTTTCGGCCAGCTCCTTGACCGTGATGCGCTCGAGCGGCTTGTGCGCGCGCAGCGCCAGAAATGCGTTGCGGATGGCCTGCTGGGTCTTTTGTTCGCGGCGGTCTATGGCGGGGGAACCTCCTTGTCGTTTTTTTGAAAATGTCCAGTATTGTACCCTTGCCGAAAATTGCCGATAGCGCCCGGCGGGCAAACCCTGTATGATAGAGTATAGTACAGTACTGGACGCATGTCAATTAAAAGACGAGCGTCTATTATACAGGAGGGGCTTTATGGATTTCTATGCGTTTTATACCGGCCAGTGCTTTGACGCGCACGAGTACCTCGGCGCGCACCCCGTACCCGGCGGCACGGTGTTCCGCGTATTCGCGCCCGGCGCGCGGGGCGTCAGCGTGCTGACCGACGTGGGCGAACACCCGATGCAGCGCATCTACGACGGCAATTTTTACGAGCTGACGCTGCCCGGCGCGGGCCCCGGCGCGGCGTATGAATACCGCGTCTGGCCGCAAAACGGCGCGCCCGCCGACCACTGCGACCCTTACGGTTTCGGCATGGAGCTGCGCCCGGACCACCGCTCCATCGTGCGGGACCTCGACGCCTATACCTTTGGCGACAGCGCCTGGCAGCGCCGCGGCGCGCCCGGGGCGAGCGACCCGCTCAACATCTACGAGATGCACCTCGGCTCCTGGCGGCGTAAGCCGGACGGCGGCTGGTATACCTATGAAGAACTGGCCGAACCGCTGGCCGATTACCTCACCGAGAGCGGCTACAACGCGGTCGAGTTCCTGCCGCTGGCCGAATACCCGGCCGACGAGAGCTGGGGCTACCAGACGACCGGTTTCTTTGCGCCCACCAGCCGCTACGGCACGGCCGCCGGGCTGATGGCGCTGGTGGACACGCTGCACCGCCGCGGCATCGCCGTGCTGCTCGATTTCGTGGCGGCGCACTTCGCCCTCGACGCCTACGGCCTGGCCCGGTTTGACGGCACCTGCCTGTACGAGTATCCCAGCGGCGACGTCGGCGTCAGCGAGTGGGGCAGCTGCAACTTCATGCACTCCCGCGGGGAGGTGCGCAGCTTTCTGCAGAGCGCCGCGCACTACTGGCTTGACCGCTACCACTTCGACGGCCTGCGCTTCGACGCCATCAGCCGCATTTTGTACTGGCAGGGGGACGAGCGCCGCGGCGTCAACGGCAGCGGCGTCGCCTTTCTGCGCACAATGAACGCGGGGCTGCAAAGGCTGCACCCGGGCTGTATCCTCGCGGCCGAGGATTCCACCAACTACAGCGGCGTCACCCGCCCGGCGGCGCAGGGCGGCCTGGGCTTTACCTGCAAATGGGACCTGGGCTGGATGCACGACACGCTCTCGTTTATGCAGACCGGCCCCGAATACCGGCCCGAAAACTACCACAAGCTGACCTTTTCGATGCTGTATTACCCCAACGAGCGCTACCTGCTGCCGCTCTCCCACGACGAGGTCGTGCACGGCAAGGCCACCGTGCTGCAGAAAATGCACGGCGAATACGACGGAAAATTCCCGCAGGGGCGGGCGTTGTATATGTACATGATGACCCACCCGGGCAAAAAGCTCAACTTTATGGGCGGCGAGTTAGGCCAGCTGCGCGAATGGGACGAAAAGCGCGAGCAGGACTGGGACCTGCGCCGCTACCCGCTGCACGACGGCTTTTACCATTATATGGCCGCGCTCAACCACATCTATCTGGAAAGCCCGGCGCTGTGGGCGCAGGACTATGGGGCGCAGGGCTTCCAGTGGCTGGACTGCCACCGCGAAAGCCAGTGCCTTTACGCCTTCGAGCGCCGCGGCGGCGGCCGGCGCATGGCGGCGGTGTTCAATTTCAGCGACGCCGAACAGGCGTTCGAGATCCCGGCCGAAGGCAGCGGCGCGCAGGTGCGCCTGTACAGCGACTGGCAGCCCTACGGCGGCCAAACCCCGCTGGGCCAGGCGCCCTGCCGCCTGGCGCAAGGCTGCCTGCAGGGGGCGCTCGCGCCGTTCTCCGCCGTGCTGGCAGAGCTGACCTGACGCACAGGCCCGGCCAAAAACGCAGGCCAAACTTAAAGGATCCCCGCTGCAGCCGTGCGGCCGCAGCGGGGATCTTCCGGTTTATTCGTCTTTATATAAGGTGATGTACTCTTCCGGCTCGCGGGTCCTGCACAGCAGCGCGGCGGCCAGCGCCAGCAAACCGGCCACGACGGCCAGCGCGGCGATCCATTTCAGCAAACATTTCATGCGGTGATCCCTCCCGGCGTTTGACATATGAGTGTTTCTTTTCACCCAGTATACCACATCCGCCCCCGGCGCGCAACCGCGGCGCGCGGTTTATACACGGCAAAGATGTTTGTCTAATTTATAGCAATCCTTGACTTAAAAGGGCGGCTCGTCTACAATAACAATTATGTATCGGGTTTTCCCGCCGCGCGGCGGCCGGGACAGGATACGACAAATGTTCAAGAAATGGGGGAAACAGGATTCATGTTGAAATTCCTGAAACGCTCTGCCCAGGGCGCCAGCGTCCCGCATGAGAAGGCGACTTCCGAGATGGCCACCGTCCAGATGCCCGTCCCGAAAAACGTCGTCATCCCCATGTCGATGCACATTGGCGCGCCGGCGCAGCCGGTCGTCAAAAAAGGCGACCAGGTCTATGTGGGCACCCTGATCGGCCAGGCGGGCGGCTTTGTCAGCGCCAACATCCATTCCAGCGTGTCCGGCACGGTGGTGGGCGTCGCGCCCATGCGCATGGTCAACGGCGCGGTCTGCCAGGCTGTGGCCATTGAAAGCGACGGCCAGCAGACCGTGGACCCGGCCTGCCAGCCGCCCGTGGTCAATGATAAGGACTCTCTGCTCCAAGCCATCCAGGCCTGCGGCCTTGTCGGCGTGGGCGGCGCGGGCTTCCCGACCCATGTCAAGCTCGCGGCCGAAGTCGACACGCTGCTCATCAACGCGGCGGAATGCGAGCCCTACCTGACCACCGACGCGCGCGAAATGCTCGAATGCAGCGATACGATCCTCGGCGGCATCCGCGCCGTGATGCAGTACTGCGGCATCCCGCGCTGCATCATCGGCATCGAGCGCAACAAGCCCGCCTGCATCGACCTGATGTGCTCGCTCACGCGCGATGTCAAGGGCGTCTCGGTCAAGCCGCTGCCCATGCGCTACCCGCAGGGCGCGGAGAAAACGCTGGTCGAGACCTGCACCGGGCGCGAAGTGCCGCAGGTGGGCCCCTCCGGCAAGCCGGGCCTGCCCGCCGACGTCGGCTGCATCGTCATGAACGTGACCTCGGTCTCCACGCTGGGCAAGTACTTAAAGACCGGCATCCCGCTGGTCTCCAAGCGCATCACGGTGGACGGCGACGCCATCGCCCGCCCGCAGAACATCGAAGCGCCCATCGGCGCGCTGTACCGCGATGTCATCGAAGCCTGCGGCGGCATCAAGCCGGATGTGGAGCTCGGCAAGATCATCTTTGGCGGCCCGATGATGGGCGGCGCTGCGCCCAGCGCCGATTTCCCGGTGCTCAAGCAGAACAACGGCCTGCTTTTGTTCAGCCGCAAGACCGCCGTTCTGCCGGACCCGCAGCCCTGCATCCGCTGCGGGCGCTGCATCGCGGCCTGCCCCATGGGGCTCGAACCGGTCGAGATCGTCGAATGTTTCAACCGGAAAGACGCCGAAGCCCTGCGCAGGCACAGCGTCGATCTGTGCGTGTCCTGCGGCAGCTGCACCTATGTCTGCCCGGCCAAGCGCCCGGTCTCGCAGACCGTCACGCTGGCCAAGGGCTGGTATCTCAACGAACTGCGTAAGGGAGGGAAGTAACGATGGACCAGACTTTGCTCGTAACTGCCTCGCCCCATATCCGCGATACCTCCACCACCCGCGGCCTGATGGGCAACGTGCTGATCGCGCTTGTGCCGTGCATCGTGGCTTCGGGCCTGATCTTCGGCTACGGCGCGCTGGTGACGGTGGCCGTCACCACGCTGGCCTGCGTCGCATTTGAATACCTGTACACGCTTTTGCGCAAAAAGCCCAACCCGGTCGGGGACCTTTCGGCCTGCGTCACCGGCGTGATCCTGGCGCTCAACGTGCCCGCGGGCATGCCGCTGTGGATCTGCATCGTCGGTGCGTTCGTCGCCATCGTTGTGGTCAAGCAGCTGTTCGGCGGCATCGGCTACAACCTGGCCAACCCGGCGCTGATGGCGCGCATCGTGCTGTTTTTGAGCTTTACCGCCCGCATGACCGCCTATGTCTACCCGGACATGGCCGTCGATGCGCTGGCCACGGCCACGCCGCTGAAAGTGCTGGCCGACGGCGGGGCGCAGGCCGCCGCCTCGATGAGCATGCTGGACGTCTTCCTCGGCATCCACGGCGGCATGCTGGGCGAGACCTGCGTGCTGGCCATCCTGCTCGGCTTTTTCTATCTGGTGTTCACCCGCACCATCTCGCCGGTCATTCCGGTTAGCATCACGGTCACGGTGTTCGCCTGCAGCTACCTTGCTTCCGGCAGCTGGCAGATGGCGCTTTTGCAGGTCATGTCCGGCGGCCTTCTGTTCGGCGCGGTGTTCATGGCGACCGATTACGTCACCAGCCCGTTCACGGCCAAAGGCAAGCTGTTCTACGGCATTTTTATCGGCCTCATCACCTTCCTGATCCGCTACTTCGGCAGCATGAACGAAGGCATGAGCTTTGCGATCCTGCTTGGCAACCTGATGACCCCGTGGTTCAACGTCTGGGGCCGCCAGGTCCCGCTGGGCTACAAAAAGGCCAAAAAACAAAAGGCTGCGAAAGGGGGCGAAGGCTGATGGCAAACGCGAAAAAAGCCCCCGCGCAGGAATCGGCGTTCAAGACGATGGTCTACCCGGTCATCATCCTGGTCGTCATCTGCGTGGTGTGCAGCGCGCTGCTGGCGGTGCTCAATGACATCACCGCCCCGATCATCGCGGCCAACGAGGCCGCCAAAACCCAGGAAGCGTACCTCGGCGTCCTGCCCGAAGGCACCGACGCCGCCGGGCTTACAACGCTCGAAGGTCTTGCGACCGAGGGCGTTGTCGGCGCGGTGACGGCGCCGGACGGCGCGGTGGCCGTGCAGGCGGCGGCCGCGGGCTACAGCGGCAAACAGGTCACGGTCTTTGTCAGCTTTGACGCGGCCGGGACCATCTCCAAGCTCAGCGTCGACGCCTCCACCCAGACCACCGGCATCGGCTCCAAGACAGGGGAGGAGAGCTTCTACAGCGGCTTCCTCGGCTGGGACGCCGCCAACCACGTTTCGGCCGGCGAACCGGTGGACACCATCGCCGGGGCGACCGTTTCCTCCAACGCGGTCATCACAGCGCTCAACAGCGCCATCGACTGCTACAACAACGAGATCAAGGGGGGGGCGTAACGATGGCTGAAAAGCAAAGCAAATGGAAAATTTTTACCGCGGGCATCCTGCGCGAAAACCCGGTCCTGCGCCTGGTGCTGGGCTGCTGCTCGGCGCTGGCCATCACCACCACCGTGTCCGGCGCCATCGGCATGGGCCTGTCCATGACCTTCGTGCTCGTCTGCTCCAACATCGTCATTTCGGCGCTGCGCAAGGCCATCCCGGATAAAGTCCACCTGCCGTGCTACATCGTCATCATCGCGGCCTTCGTCACCATCGTGCAGATGGTGCTGCAGGCGTATGTGCCCGATCTGTATGAATCGCTGGGCGTGTTCCTGGCCCTCATCGTCGTCAACTGCATCATCCTCGGCCGCGCCGAAATGTTCGCCTGCAAGCACACGGTGGTCGAATCGGCGCTGGACGGCCTGGGCATGGGCCTTGGCTACATCTTGACCATGACGCTGATGTCCTCCATCCGTGAGATTCTGGGCAACGGCAGCTGGATGGGCATCCAGATCATCCCGGAATCGGTCGACCGCATGGGCATCATGAACCAGGCCCCCGGCGGGTTCTTTGTGTTCGGCTGCCTGATGGCGCTGTGCATCTACATCGAGCGCAAGCTCAACCGCCCCATCGAGCGCAAAACCTGCGGCGATGTGATGCTGGAAGAGCTGGAAGCCGCCAAAGCCGAAAATGGGGAAGGGGGTGACCAGGCATGAGCCAGGCAGCTGTTTTTGCGACCATCTTCTTCAACTTGATCCTGGTCAACAACTACGTTCTCGTGCAGTTTTTGGGCATCTGCCCGTTTTTGGGCGTTTCCAAAAAGCTGGACTCCTCGGTCGGCATGGGCCTGGCCGTCATCTTTGTCATGGTGCTGGCCACGGCCGTCACCTTCCCGCTGCAGATCTTCCTGCTCGACGCCTATGACCTGGGCTATATGCAGACCGTCATCTTCATCCTGGTCATCGCCGTGCTCGTGCAGCTCATCGAGATCACGCTGAAAAAGTATGTCCCGGCCCTGTACACGGCGCTGGGCGTCTACCTGCCGCTCATCACCACCAACTGCTGCGTGCTGGGCGTAACCATCCTGGCCGTGCAGGACTATTCCTCGGTCGTCGCGCAGCAGGGCTTCGGCCTCGCGTTTGCCCAGGCGCTTGTGTGCGCCGCGGGCGCGGGCGTCGGCTTTCTGGTGGCCATGCTGCTGTTCTGCGGCGTGCGCCAGCGCGTCGAAGCGGCCGACCCGCCCGAGAGCTTCAAGGGCCTGCCCATCACGCTGGTGGCCGCGGCCATCACCTCGGTGAGCTTTATGGGCTTCGGGGGTCTGGTCGAGAACATCATCAGCGCGCTGCTGTAAGGAAGGGGGTCTTGCGTTATGAATCCGATCGTTTTAGCGGTCGCGGTCCTGACCGTTCTGGGCCTGGCGGGCAGCATCATTCTGGTGCTGGCCTCCAAGTTCATGGCTGTCTATGAGGACCCCCGCATCGCCGAGGTCACGGCCTGCCTGGCCGGGGCCAACTGCGGCGGCTGCGGCTACGCCGGCTGTGCCGACTATGCCAAGGCCATCGTGGAGGACGGCGCCCCCACCTTCAAGTGCGCGCCCGGCGGCGATAAAGCCGCCGACGCCATCAACGCCATCATGGGCGCCGAAGCCACCGACCGCCCCAGCCTGCGCGCTGTGGTGCTGTGCAACGGCGGCGAAAACTGCGGCGTGCGCTTTACCTACCAGGGCGTGCAGACCTGCGCGGCCGCGGCCGCCGTGGCCGGCGGCCCCAGCGCCTGCGCCTACGGCTGCCTGGGCCTGGGCGACTGCACCCGCGCCTGTATGTTTGACGCCATCCATGTCGTCAACGGCGTCGCGCTGGTCGACCGCGCCAAGTGCACCGGCTGCACGGCCTGTGTCACGGCCTGCCCGCGCCATGTCATTGACATGAAACCCATCGCCCCGCAGCCGGTGGTCAAGTGCTCCAACATCGAGCGCGGCACGGCGGTCAACCAGGCCTGCAAGGTCGGCTGCATCGCCTGCGGCCTGTGCGTCAAGAACTGCCCGCAGCAGGCGATTTTCCTCAAAAACAACGTCGCCGTCATCGACTATACCAAGTGCAACGGCTGCGGCACCTGCGTGACCAAGTGCCCCAAGAAAGCCATCCACTGGGTCGAAGGCAAGCCCGCCGCCATCGACGCCCCCGTGCCCGCGCCGGAAGTGCGGTAAACCACAAACCAAAGGCGCAGACCCTGCCGGGCCTGCGCCTTTTTGCTATCTTTCGGCACGCGTTAAAAACGAAGGGAGGCCCCCATGGTCAAAACCGTTGAGATCGTCAGCCTGTCCGCCGGGACGCTGGGCGAGGATTTTATCAAACATGAGCTGGACATCGGCCTCGAACGCCTGCGCGCATATGGCCTCACGGTCAGGTTTGCCCCGCACGCGCTGGCCGGGCGGGCGTTCATCGCCGCCCACCCGGAGGCCCGCGCCGCCGACCTGCTGGCCGCTTTCCGCGACCCCGAGGTCGACATGATCCTGTGCGCGATCGGCGGGGACGACACCTACCGCCTGCTGCCGTACCTGTTCGGGCACGACGAGCTGAAAAACGCCGTCAGCCGCAAAATTTTCCTCGGTTTTTCGGATACGACAGTCAACCACCTGATGCTGCACAAAGTTGGCCTGCCCACCTTTTACGGCCAGGCGTTTTTGTCCGACATCTGTGAGATCAGCCGCGAAATGGTGCCCTATACCCGCCAATATTTCGAGGAACTGCTGCGCACCGGCACGATCCGCCAGGTAACGCCCAGCGCCCTCTGGTACGACGGCCGCAGCGACTTTTCCCCCGCCGCCGTCGGAACCGACATGCCCGCCCACAATGCTCATGTGCCATAAAGTAACACAACAAATTGATAGACAACCACCTGCTATTCCGTCAACGATCCTACTTAGCGAATGAAAATAGCAAAGCCAGCCGAGCCAGCCAACGGTCAAGATGAACGGCGCATACGCGCCGCCGTTGACAGCCTCGCCCGTCTTTGCTGATAGGTAATCAAGGGGCGACAGCAAGGAGTGCTGCCGCCCCGCGCTATTAAAGTAACACGCAATAATTTGACAGACAGCAGCCCTATTCCGTTAAAAAATTTCTTAGACATAAAGCAAGAAATATGTTATACTAGAAATTAAATTTTAGAGGAAGGCGGTGAGCAGATGGCGGGAAAAAATAAGTACACTTTTGAGAGTAAAATCCATGTGTACCGAGCGACCAAGCGAATGACCCAGCAGGAACTTGCCGATTTAGTCGGTGTGTCCCGCCAAACCATTATGCAGCTTGAAAGGAACCGTTATAACCCGTCCATGCTTTTGGCGTATAGCATAGCGAAAGTATTTGATGTAGCGATTGAAGATTTGTTTGAGTTCCGGGAGGGAGAATAATGCAGAATTTATGCGAACTATTATTCGATAGCCAAATTGCTCTAAGAGGTAATGTCATATTGGGATGTATACTATTAGCTATTTTCATTTTCTATTTTTTCTCTAAAGAAGGTCGTGATGAACGGGGACGAAAAATCATTGCAATCGCAGCTCTATGTTCATTTGTAACGCTTTTTGTTGTTCTCAATATGATACCTTTTTTTGTTACATGGATGATGGATAATGAAATTCGCCTTGCAAATGTAATACAATCCGCTTATACAATAGTCCTTTTAGTTGCGGATATAGCTATATTGATCGCGCGAAAACTAAAATTAAACTAAGAATTGGAACGCACATCCATAAAATCGGATTATTGGGTGTGCGTCTTATTTCTTTCTAAAAGTATGAAATACTTGACATACAGAAAGAAATATGATATATTTTTGGTGTGGCATGAAACGCCAATCACGATTTTTGTTCAAGGAAAGGAGCGCACAAAATGGCTAAAGAGCGATTTGTAGAAACCTACTCACAAGGAGTAACCAATGTACGGAAAATCATCGTTGATACGGAAACCGGTGTGAATTACCTGCTGATTTCTTCCAACATGACAACCGGTTGCGGCATAGCCGTTCTTGTCGATAAAGATGGAAAGCCCATTGTTACGCCTGTTGACGCGGAAAATCAGTAATTTCAATAGAGTGGACAGCCGTGGGGCGACAGCAAAGAGAGTGCTGCCGCCCCGCACTATTATCAGAGAGGGGGAATTTCCATGACCGAAGA
>ERZ1643251.3454-NODE-3454-length-14587-cov-5.856592_pt1 | contig 14587 bp, 13 predicted proteins | sample MGYA00579261_ERZ1643251 | MGnify/ENA primary metagenome ERZ1643251 (study PRJEB29033, sample SAMEA4952267) | chicken gut metagenome | biome: Broiler Chicken; feature: Gastrointestinal Tract; material: Caecum | place: Ireland | collected 2018 | study: Broiler...
AAGCCAAAGTATGTCCGTGACCCACGTTTCTCCCCTTGAACAAGACTCCCTTCCCACAGGCATGTCCGTCTCGGACGGAATGACACCATCCACCGACATACCCCTTGCCAATGCTGCCCCTTCCGCTGAACATGCCCCCTCTATCGCAGACATGTCACCCTCAGATGAACTGCCGCCGACCACAGACATGCCGCCCTCCGAAAACAAAGCGTCGGACACGAAACCTTCTTCGTCTGAACGTACAGACTTACGAAAGAAAAACAAGCAATAAAGGCAATCTGTCTGTGATACGCCATCGATATGCCGTACGCAAACGAAGCGCCGTCCGTGCCAAGCACGGACGGCGCCCATTATTTTATTTTCAGCTATGAAAGCACCCGTCACTGTATGGGGACAATCGTCGGCGTGATCTTTCCGTCATGGACAACGAGATAGCAATAGGACGGGGAAGTAAAATCACCAGCAGAGCCGGGATTGATGCAGAGAATGCCTTCAATCTCCTCAATGGCGGCGCGGTGCGTATGACCGTACAGCGCGGCATCGCAATCGCATTCCTTTGCATGAGCGGCAAGACGGAAAAGCCCCGACTTCACGCCATATTTGTGCCCGTGACAGCACAAAATACGTACTTTTTCCGTTTCAATGATGTATTCATCCATGCCATAGGAAAAGTCGCAGTTGCCCTTCATGATATACGTCTTATCGGGATATTCGCGTGAAAAATCGCGCAGATCGGACGAGCCGTCCCCGAGATGAACGACAAAATCGTTTTCTCTAAAAAGCGGCATGAGCTTTTCCACGTTCTTTTTCCTGCCGTGGGAATCGGATAATACGACGAACGTCTTCAAATTTTTGCCTCCAATGCGGCAAGGGCGCGTCCGCGGTGAGACACAGAGTTCTTCTCCTCGTCGGTCGCCTCGCCGAACGATTTTTTCAGATCGTAACTGTAAAAGAGGCTGTCATAACCGAATCCGCCCGTGCCGCGTTCCTCGAAGAGAATTTCGCCGTCCGTCTGCCCGAGCGCCGTCACCTCGCGGCCGTCGGGAAAAACAAGCGCAATGGCGCTTGTGAAATGGGCGCGCCGATCCTTGACGTCCTGCAAGTTTTTGAGCAGAAGTGCGCGGTTGTCCGCGTCGTCCCCGCCCGAATAGCGCGCACTGTACACGCCGGGAGCGCCGCCGAGTGCATCCACGCAAATCCCGCTGTCGTCCGCAAGTGCCGCAAAGCCCGTCGCCTTACATACGGCACGCGCCTTGATGAGCGCATTTTCCTCGAACGTCGTCCCCGTCTCCTCGACATCGCCCGAAAAGCCCGCTTGCTTTTCGGAGACGATCTCCCATTCGGGGAAAATTTCGCGAAACTCCTTGAGTTTATGTGCATTTCCCGTTGCTGCAATTACTTTCATACGATCTCCTTTTCATAAGCGACACGCGTTTCACCCGTAGCGATGATGACGCTGCCGCACAATGTAAATCCGTTCTTTTCCAGCGCCGAACGCATGGGAATGTTTCCCTTATGCGTATCGATCCGCACAGAGCGAGCTCCCGCCGCCTTTGCCTTTTCGCACGCCGCCGAAAAAATGGCGGACGCCACGCCATGACGGCGAAACGCGGGAGAAACTGCGACGCGATGAATGGCAACGTATGCGCCGTTTTGCAGCCATGCCCCGTCAATGGCGTCATATGCCGGCTCGTGCGGGACAAGCACAAAGGTCCCTGCAACGGCGTTCCCCTCGCGCATGACGTAAAGTTCGTTGCGCAAGCAATACGCAAACGTCTCCTCTGCCTGAGGCGGAAAGTTCTGCCATTGATCGAGTCCCTGCGCCTTGAGATACGCTCTTGCCGCATCGAGAATTTCTCCGACGGCGGTAAGATCTCCCTCTTTTGCAAGTTCCGCCCTCATTTGCTGACCCCGAGCGTCGTAAACTTGAAGGCGTCTACGTCAAAGAGCCCCTTGTCCGTCAGTTTGAGGTGCGGAATGACGGGCAGAGCAAGGAAGGCAAGCGTCATGAAGGGATCGTACCCTTCCTTTACCCCCATGCTCCGCGCAAGCGCCGAAATGTGCGCCGTTTTGCTCGCAACATCCTCGGCTGAAGCACTGCTCATGAGCCCCGCCACATCGAGCGGGAACACTTCTTCAACTCCGTTCCCGACGAGCGCCATGCCGCCGCCCGCCTTTTTCAAAAGTTCCACGACGCGCGCCATAGCGGCGTTGTCATCGCCGAGCACGACCAGATTGTGCGAATCGTGCGCGACGGAAATCCCCATCGCCCCGCCATGGAACCCGTACCCTTTGACAAGTGCAAGCCCGATGTTTCCGCTCGCAAAGTGACGTTCTACAACGGCGAGCTTGCAAAGATCTTCGCCAAGTACGATATCTCCGTCCGCCTGCGTCACGGGAATCATCTCTTCCTGCGTGATGAGCTCGTTCGGCAGGACATACATTGCGCGCGCCTTCTTTTCCTTCAGACAAATGCGGAAGCTGTCAGCATCGACCTTCGCAACATGAACGGTATCATGCACCGCATCGGGAAGATACCGCCCCGCCGAAAAGAGCGGTTTTGAGTTCTCGGCGACGAGCACTCCGCGCTTCCAGACAGCGCGCACGCGGAAGTCCTTCACGTCGTCCACCGCCACCATGTCCGCGATGTACCCGGGAGCCAGCGCCCCATGCCCGCGCATATGATAGCACTGCGCAATGTTCTTTGTCGCCGCGCGGATCGCCCAAAGCGGCTTTACGCCAAGCGCAACCATTTGACGGAGCGCGTCGTCGATATGCCCGCATTCCATGAGATCGGGGGCATGCTTATCGTCCGAACAAAGCAGGAAACGGGAACTGTTCTCCGCCGTCATCAAAGGTGCGCAAACCGCCGCGTTATTGGCAGACGAGCCGCAGCGGATCTGAACATACATCCCGCGCGCAATTTTTTCTTTGATCTCATCCGCAGACAAGCTCTCATGATCGTCCGCGACCCCTGCGCACAGATAGGCGTTGAGCGCGTCCCCGACAACGCCGGGAGCGTGGCCGTCCGCGACTTTTTTCAGCCGCTTTGCCGCTTCCAGCTTGCCGAGCGTCTCCTCGTCACCCGCTATCACGCCGACATAATTCATCATCTCTCCAAGCCCGAAAAATTCAGGCTTTTCCAGTTCTTCTTCCGTCGCCGTCGCATCAAGACGCGAACCGCTCGTTTCAAACGGCGTCGCAGGGACGCAGGACGGCAACTGCAAATAGACATCGAGCGGACTTATCTCCCCCATGCGAATACGGGAAAATGCCTCCGAAACATACTCCGCACCCTCAACGCCGCACACGTTGACAAGTTCATGCGGGTCTGCGACAATCGCGCTCGTTCCATGCGGAACGACGAGCCGAGCAAATTCCTCGGGAGTGAGCATGGTGCTCTCCACGTGAATGTGCGAATCGATAAACCCGGGCAGCAGAACTTTCCCTTGAACGTCATAGCTCTGCACAGCTTTATAGCCCTTACCGATCCCGACGATCACGCCGTCTTTGACGCCGATCTCACCTTCTTCCGTTTCGCCCGTGAATACATTGAAAATCCGTGCGTTCCTGATGACAAGGTCACACTCAGCGCGTTTCATCGCGCAGTCGATCAGATCTTTCATAATTTCTGTCTTTATCGTCTTCATGGCTGTTATTATATCAAAAAGCGGCTTGCTTTGCAAGCCGCTTTTCAAATTTAACAAATGAAAAGTTTATTTGATCTTCAAACGCATGCGCATGGAATTGAGCACCGCAAGAAGCATGACGCCCGTATCGCCGAATACCGCAATCCAAAGCGGCAGAATTCCAAGAAGCGAGAGTACCATGAGCGCAATCTTAATGGCAATGGAAAATACAATGTTCTCAATGACGATCTTGCGCGTCTTGCGCGCGCCCTTCACCGCCTTGGGCAATGAATTGAGATTATCCGTTGCAAGCACAAAGTCGCTCGCCTCGATCGCCGCATCACTTCCGAGTCCGCCCATCGCGACGGAGACATCGCTCACCGTCATAACGGGCGTATCGTTGATCCCGTCCCCGACATACATGAGCTTTCCGTTCTCTTTGAGTTTTGCTGCGCGCTCGGGCTTTTGTGCGGGCAGCAACTCAGAGCATACCTCATCTACGGGAAGCCCCGCAAGCGTTGCCTGCGCTCGCGCTGACGTGTCGCCCGTTAAAACGGCAATTTTCTCCACGCCCGCCGCTTTCAGACCTTCGAGCGCCTGCTTTGCCTCGGGACGCAGTTTATCTTCGATCTCCACCGAACCGATCGCCTTTCCGTCTTCCGCCACATACACGACAAGCGCCGTGCCGGAAATCTCCTCGCACGCAATTTTGCGTTCCGTCATGAGCTTATAGCTTCCGACCAGCACCTTTTTCCCGTCGACGACCCCTTCAAGCCCGCGCCCCGCAATCTCCTCAACGTGCTCGGCAGCAGGCGCTTCAAGAGTGTCAAATGCCTGCGCAAGCGGGTGCGAAGATGCCTGTTCCAGCGCCGCCGCAAGCCGTAAAACCCTGTCCTGCCCGTTGATTTTGCCAACTGTAAACCTTCCTTCAGTCAGCGTACCCGTCTTGTCGAATGCGGCAACTTTTACGCCTGCAAGATTGTCCAGATACACCGCGCCTTTTGCAAGGACACCGTACCTTGCCAGCGTTCCGACGCCTGAAAAATAGGTGAGCGGAACGGAAATGATGAGCGCGCAGGGGCAGGAAATAACGAGGAAGTTGAGCGCGGGCACAATCCATTCGGAAAAATTAAAGTTCTGGAAGAGCGGGGGTACAATCGCCACGATCACGGCGATCAGCACGACGATCGGCGTGTACCAGCGCGAAAACCGTGTGATAAATTTTTCAGGTTTTGCCTTCTGCGACGCGGAATTTTCCACGAGTTCGAGAATTTTTGCGACCGCGCTCTCGGAAACGGGACGCACAACCTCTGCGCGGACCGCGTTCCCCTGATTGACGCATCCCGAGAGCATTTCTCCGCCCTTTCTGACCTCTTTCAGATAACTTTCGCCCGTCATGGACTTGGTATCCAGCGAAGCAACATCATCCAGAAGACGGCAGTCAGAAGGGATCTTGTCTCCTTTACGCAGCAGAATCACGTCGCCTGCAACAAGTTCCTCGGGGTCGATCTCCTCCTGCTTTCCGTCTTTGAGACGAATTGCGCTGTCACTCTTGAGCGACATGAGCCGCGTGATCGCCCCACGTGAAGACCCGACTGCAAGATCCTGCAAATATTCGCCGATCTGATAGAGCAGCATGACGATCGCGCCCTCCATATCCTGACGGATGGCAAAGGCGCCGACGGCCGCAATCAACATGAGCAGATTTTCATCGAGCAGGACTCCCGGATGAAATCCGTCTTTGAATGCTCGCCCGATGTTGCGTATAACACTCCAGACAACCGTCCAGCCCGCCGCAGCAAATGATGCAAGAAACAACCCGAATGCAACCCACGGCTGGATTCCCATCAGATGCAATACAAGCGCGGGAATAAAAAATATGGCAGAAATCGCAATACTGAGCAGCTCTTTCAAATGCCGATCTTTCTTTTGCGGCGCATTCCCGTCAACAATCTTCACCTCTTCAAACGACGAAATGTGCTTGATCGCCTTGGAAAGTGACTCTTCCCCCTCATGCTCAAACGTAACACGCTGACCGACAAAATCAACACTGACTTCGTTGATTCCGTCAAGCGCTTCCAGCTCTTCCTGCAACTCTGCCGCGCACGCAGCACAGTCAAGATTGCAGATCTTGATGACCTTTTTCATGTCTACTCCTTAAAACTGACAATTCAGATGCTCGCATGCAAGCGAAAGCACCGCAACCACATGCGCATCTGCAAGCGAATATACAATGTTTTGCCCGTCCCTGCGCGATTTGATAATGTGATTGTCCCGCAGAATCCTGAGCTGATGCGATACGGCACTCTGCGTACCCCCTACCGCCTCAGTAATATGATATACACACATCTCCCCTTGTCTGAGCGCAAATAAAATCTTCAGCCGACTCGGCTCCGAGATCGCTTTGAACGCCGTCGCAAGCGATACAATCTGCTCCTGCTCAGGCATGTTGCGTTTTGCGCGAACCGCCGCCTCTTCATGTTCGCGTTCATGGTTACATTCGTACATAGGCACCTCATATATTAGTATATGAATAATTGTTCATATATTTTAGCTATAGGATAGCACAAAAAAAGAACGCTGTCAAGTATTCCGTCACATATTTATAGAAAAACTATAATCAAGTAATTTATCATTGCTTTTTTACAGATCGATTTACAGACCGATCCGATTAGGGGCACCGTGCAAATTTGATTCACTTGTTATTTGTTAAAAAATCACCCACGCACCCTTTGATAATTCACCCACACACTTTGATGCAGATTCCGCTCGTCTCCAAGTTTGTCCATCCCTGCGCTGCGCCGTTATTGAGCGCCCTTGTTCTGTTCTGCGGCGTTATGCTCTTCGTCTTCAATTGCCTTGTTTCCGTCTCACCTTTGTCTAATTGCCTCTTAACCTTCTTCTGTTTTTTTCGGACAAGGAATATAATAAAGCAATTTCATTACAACCCCATGGATATATACCTTCAAAATATATTATTTAGATTTTCATCTAAATAATATATTTTTTGTTCCAGCATGTCAACCTCTTTTTCATTTTTTGCCCTGTAAAAAGCCCGAAATCGTGTTTTTCAGCCATTTTTGGCCATTTTTTGGCATGGACAGGCAATCGTATTACCCGATTTTTATTTAGATATTTTTCTAAATATATTATTTTTTGGTTTTTTCCAGCATTTTCAGAAGTTCAGCCGCTCATGCCGTCATCAATTTGAATGGAACAAATCACGAAGCATAGAACGGCTCCATCCGTCGGAAAGTGATAGACTTTTTACACCTGCGGAAAATGCGACGAGATAAAAGTATGCCCGTTGAGATAGGAAAGAGCCCCCTCGCAAGAAAGCGTCAGCTCTTTCGCAACCAGTCGTTGACGGGCGGCATGGTGCGCACGGTTGAATGCATCATTTCCGTATTTCTCATCCCCGACGACGGGATGTCCGATATAGGCGAGATGCGCGCGGATCTGGTGCGTCTTTCCCGTATGAAGCGTTACGCGCAGCAGTGACGTCTCTCCCGACTCCAGCACTTCGTATTCCGTCACAATTTTTTCTCCGACCGATTTTGCACCGACACGCACTCTGCCCGACGCGGCATCCTTTACAAGATAGCCTTCCAGAACGGCATGCGCAGGCGACGGCGTTCCGACAACACGCGCAAGATATACTTTTTGCACACGGCGTTCGCGGAACGCAGACAACAGCTCTGTCTCCGACGCTTCATTTTTCGCAAAGATCATGAGGCCTTCCGTATTTCTGTCCAAACGGTGAATAAAAAATGTCTTTCCTCTTTCCGAAAGCTCAGAAAAGACCGCTTCCGAGTTAACGCCGCTCTCTTTGTCCACGACAATAACTTTGTCATCCTCGTAAACAACACAAAATGCACATCTCGTCTGTTGCGCGGATGACATATAATATCTGACCACGTCACCCTTTTTCAGAGGCACATCGGAAGAGACACGCACGCCGTTGACACGGACATTGCGCTCTTTCAAAAGCGCCCGCATACAAAACGAAGCCTGCGCACAGACATTATCTGTGAATACGGCGAGCGTTGTGTTTTCGCGGACGGTGTACTCCTTCATTTCGTTTCCTCAATAAGCAAAAAGTCAAAACAGGTAAAACGGTCAGCAGAGCATAAAGCGCGCCGCCCTGCCACAGGGCATAAGCAAGATAGCACAGGAGCACTGCTCCGACCGTCTGTAAAAAGGCATACAACAACGCACACTTCCAGCCAAGTTCATGCGCCGTTGCAGCAATCGCGGAGACGCACGGGGAGCAAGTCAACACAAATACCGCAAACGCAAAGGCAGATGCGGCATCGTATGGAAATTCCCCGCACAACATGGCAAGCGATCCGGCAACATTTTCTTTTGCCACCAAACCGGAGAGCGCTGCATAGGCAATCCGCCAGTCATTCATTCCCGCAGGAGCAAACAACCAGCCAAATTCACGGCAAATCTTCGCAAGCATGCTTCCCTCTACGGCACAAAGGCGGAAGCCGAAGTCAAAAGAAGAGAGCAGCCAGCTTGCCAATAAAAACGCGAGAATCACTGTAGCCGTTTTCATTATAAACTGTTTCGCCTGAAAGAGCAAGGATTTCAGAACAAAAAGCGGACGCGGACATTGAAGCGGCGCAAGCTCCATGACAAATGCCGAACGCGGCGTATTGTCGGTGGCAATGGCAACGATCAAGGAAACGCCAACCCCAAGCACATACAAAAGGCACACCGCAAGAAAAGGATTTGGAAAAAATGAACTGCCGAGCGTAAGATAAACAGGCAGTTTGGCACTGCATGAAATATACGGAAGACAGAGGATCGTACGCCTCTGGACATGCTTATCGTCAAGTCCGCGTGTTGTAAGGATGGCAGTTGCCGTACATCCGAACCCCATGACGAGAGAGAATACCGCCCGTCCATTGAGCCCGATCTTGGAAAAAATGCCGTCCGTGAGCGCAGCAAGTCGGGATAGAAGCCCGCTCTCTTCAAGCAGAATGAGAAAAGCAAAGAGCATGAGAATCTGCGGTAAAAATCCAAGAACTGTTCCAAGCCCCGGCAGAAGGCCGTCTGCAAGCAGACTGCGCAGAACAGGCGATCCGATGCGCCCCGCAAATCCCGCCAAGACGTCAGAGAACAGTTTTTCAATTCCCGATTTCATCAGATCTCCCGGAGCCCCCGGAGCAAAGGTCAGAAAGAACGCCGCACCCAACGAAAACAGAAAGAAAAAAGCCGCAAAAAAACCATTTAAAAACAGTCTGTCTATGCGCGAAAGCGTGTCCCGCATGGGGATATAGCCGCTAAGCTGTCCCATTTCGCCAACGACGGGAGCGGAATTTTTTATTGTTGCGACTCCGTCTGACAGTGCTTTTTTTGACGCAAAAAATACAGGAACGCCGAGCGAACGGGAAAGCTCTTTGACATCCGCCCTGCCGCCGCGACGTATAAACCTTCCCTTTTTGGTGAGCGCAATTGCCGCTCTTCTGCCATGGCACAACGCATAAAAAAGCGGCAGGACGCGCGGAAGCGTGGCACACTCCGCCACAAACAATACCCCCGCGTCGGGATCGGCGTCGAGCGCAGCGCGCGTCGCCTTCTCCTCCATGCTCCTGCCCTGTTGCGTATAAATCCCCGGCAAATCAACATAAACGGCGCGTCCGTCCCCGAACGCACCCTCTTTTTCTGCCGCCCCAACCGTCACGCCGTGCCAGTTTCCAACCTTTGCATGCGCATGCGTGAGCGCGTTGAAAATGGTTGTCTTTCCTGCATTCGGATTTCCAACGAGAAAGATTTTCAAACTTTCACCTCGATGAGACGAGCCATCTCTGCCCCGAGCGCCGTCAGACTGTAATCGGTACAGATATAAAAAACCTTCTTCCGCGCCGAGATTTTCACCAACCGCACCCGCTCCCCCTGCGCAATTCCCAACGCGCGCAGACGATCCGCAAGCGTCTGTTCCGCACAGACATTTTCAATCGTAACGCACGCCCCCTTGGAAACATCCGCAAGCGTCATGTCCGCCTCCGCAAATAATACTCTATATAAAAAATGCGGAAGGAGACAAATTTATGTCCTTTCCGCATTTTTCAGCGAGTTGACTCAGCCTTCCTTGACGACACGCGCCTCACGATGGCCCTGCAGCTTCAACATACCGTTCGTGAGCATAGGCGAAATAATCAGCCAAATCGCCGCCGCTGCAATGACGCAATAGACGATGATCGAACCCACAGAACGAGGTCCGCCAAAGATCGCCGACACGAGGTTGAAGTTGAAAATGCCGAACATCCCCCAGTTGAGTGCCCCAAGAAGCACAAGAATGTATGACAGCAGATTGAAAAATACCATACTTTCCTCCTTGACAACAGTTTGTCCCGCAAAACGGGTTTCATGCATCAAAGAGAATCACTTCCTTTTTTCTGCTCATCCAAAATACGGAAAACCTTACCTCACGCATATCGTATTTTATCGCTACGCCAAGACAGTCAAAATTACACTCTCAAGGATTGCAGGCTCTAAGATGGTCGCAAACTTTTCAGAACAATCCCTTGAGCGCGGGATAGAGTTTTGTAAAATGGTGATACCGTTTTTCGTATTGTGCGGCAATTTCAGGATCGGGCAGAACCGTTTCCTTGATGCGCACGATCGCATCCGCCGCCTGTTGGACGCTTATATACTCCCCGCAACCCACCATGGCGAGCATCGCCGCGCCGAACCCGGGGCCCTGCTCCGTCTGCGGAATGTCTACGGGCAGGTTCATGACGTTCGCAACGATCTTGCGCCAAAGCTTGCTCTTGGCACCACCGCCGCACAGCTTGGTACGCGGAATAACCGCTCCGTTCTTCTTCGCCGCCTCCAGGCAGTCGCGCAGGGCAAACGTCACGCCCTCCAGCATGGCGAGCGTCATTATTTTGCGCGTCGTATCGGGCCGCATTCCGATGAACGCACCCCTTGCCGTGACGTCATTGTGCGGACTGCGCTCGCCCATGAGATAGGGAAGGAAACAGACGTCGTTTTTTCCGAGAAAGTCGTCGAGCCCATCTTCCTCTTTTTTGTAATCGGTCGATTGCAGAATGCCGTTCACCCACCAGCTGTTACAGCTCGCCGCCGACAGAATACAACCCATTAAATGCCAGCCGCCGTCCGCGTGACAGAAACTGTGCAGGGCGTTGACTTTGTCCTCTTTGTAGCTTGCTGAAGAAACAAACAACGTACCGCTTGTCCCAAGCGAAATATTGCATCCGCCTTCGCCGACGACGCCCGTTCCGACCGCCGCAGCCGCGTTGTCTCCCGCGCCCGCGATGATCTTCACATCTTTTAAGCCGAACTTGCCCGCAATCTCCTGTTTGAGCATGCCGACGACTTCGTAGCTTTCGTGAAGTTCGGGAAGCATCTGCTCGGAAATCCCGCACACGTCGCACATTTCCCGCGACCAGCGACGGTTTTTGACATCAAGCAGGAGCACGCCAGAAGCATCCGAGAAGTCCGTCGAAAATGCACCCGACAGGCGATAGACAAGGTAGTCCTTGGGCAGCATAATTTTGGCGATCTTTGCAAAGTTCTCGGACTCATGCTTTTTCATCCAAAGCAGTTTGGGCGCTGTGAATCCCGCAAAGGCGATGTTTCCCGTCCATGCGGAGAGCTTCTCCTTGCCGATGACCTCGTTGAGATACTGCGTCTCTTCTTCCGTTCTGCCGTCATTCCACAAAATCGCAGGGCGGATGACGTTGTCGCTTCCGTCGAGTGCGACAAGTCCGTGCATCTGTCCGCCGAAGGAGATCCCGCGCACCTTTGACTTATCTTGCCCTGCAAGAAGCTGTTCAAGTCCGCGCAGAGCCGCCGCAAACCAATCCTCGGGGTTTTGCTCACTCCAGCCGGGATTCGGATAACTGACGGGGTACATTTGCGTATTTTCCGCCAAGATTGTTCCGTCTGCAGTAACAAGCAGCATTTTTAATCCGCTTGTGCCCAGGTCCATTCCGATATAAGTATTCATGCATTTCTCCGAAAAAGACAGCACTCCCCTCTCTTGTCTTCAGATTTGGGGGAGGAAGAAGAGAGAGAAGTGCAGAAGGATGATCAATATTTTACTTTCAAATTTTCAGTTTTCAAACGGGTTTTCCGTCTTATAAAGCGTACCCGCAGGCAGATTTACGCCGATATTCTCGACGCCCAGGTACTTGAACACTTCAAAGAGCGCCTTGCCGAAGTGCCCGAATGCCACCGCGCCGTGGTGCGGGAAGTTGCCCTCGATGAGCACATGGCGATAGAACCGCTTCATCTCGGAAATTGCAAAGATGCCGATCGAGCCGAAGCTGTGCGTCGCAACGGGCAGCACTTCCCCCTCGGCAACATACGCGCGAAGGTGGTTATCCGCCGTGCTCTGCAACCGATAGAACGTGATCTTCCCGGGGACGATGTCCCCTTCCAGCGTGCCGTTCGTCACCTCCACGGGAAGAGAGCGCGCCATGATCTTTTGGTACTTCATCGTCGGATTGCACAGCTTTCCTGCGCACGTATTCCCGCAGTGGAAGCCCATGAACGTATCCGTCAGCTTGTAGCTGTACTTTCCTGCAATGTCCGCGTTATAGAGTTCCTTGGGAACCGTGTTGTTGATGTCAAGCAGCGTCACGGCGTCCTCGGAAACGACCGTTCCGATGAACTCGGAGAGCGCCCCGTAGATATCCACCTCGCACGAGACGGGAATGCCTCTGCCCGTCAGTCTCGAGTTGACATAGCAGGGAACGAAGCCAAACTGCGTCTGGAAGGCGGGCCAGCACTTGCCTGCGATCGCCACATATTCGCGGCTGCCCTTGTGCGCCTCGATCCAGTCGAGAAGCGTCAGCTCATACTGTGCGAGCTTGGCAAGAATCTCGGGTTTCTTGTTCCCCTTGCCGAGCTCCTTCTCCATGTCGGCAACGACTGCGGGAATGCGCTTGTCGTTGTCATGTTTGTGGAACGCCTCGAAGAGGTCAAGCTCGGAGTTTTCCTCGATCTCCACACCCAGGTTATACAGCTGCTGAATGGGCGCGTTGCAGGCGAGGAAGTTCATGGGACGAGGCCCGAAAGAAATGATCTTCAAATGCTTCAAGGCGTACACCGCACGGGCGACGGGCAGGAAGTCATGAATCATGTCCGCGCAGTCCTCAGCATCCCCCACGGGATATTCGGGGATATACGCCTTGACCCCGCGCAGTTTCAAATTATAGCTTGCGTTCAGCATGCCGCAGTACGCGTCGCCGCGGGAGTCCGCAAGCACGGCGATGTTCTCCTCCGCCGCCGCGCAGAACATGACGGGGCCCCCGACCTTTTCGGAAAATTCCTTTGCGAGCATGGTCTCGGAAATTTCAGGGCCGAAGTTGCCGAGATACACGCAGAGGGCATTGCACCCCGCCTTCATGACATCGGCGAGCGCCTCTTTCATCTGGATTTCGCTCTCCACGATGCACACGGGGCATTCGTAGATATCGCCCTTGCCGAACTTCTTTTCATATGCTTCGACAAGTGCCTTCCGTCTGTTCACCGACAGACTCTCGGGGAAACAGTCACGCGAAACGGCAACCACTCCCACTTTCATTTTGGGAATATTCAACATAACAACCTCCAAAGCGTTTCTTGCTTACGGCAACTGTGCCGTCATAATTTCAATTCAGTCAGAAGCAATGCGCAATCCTAGGACAATTCGTGTGCGCAATCGTTTCCATCTACACTATTATACATAAAAAAATCCTTGCGTCAATATCTTTTTACAAAATGAAATGAAACAATGCACATCTTAGTCTCAGGTGTCCGATAATTCCCCACATAATATAAAGGAAGCGGAATAACCGCTTCCTTTCCGATAAAAAACTGTTTCCAAATTTGTGCGACAATAAAACGTCGCGCTTAGCTGTTGAGCTTGTAAACCGTCATCGTTATGTCGCTGTAAAGATAATTTCCGCCTGTCCCCACCACCTGAAGCTGAGAAGGCGTACTCGTTACCTGAATCGGAGTACTGAACGCAACCGTTGCAATATCAGGCGAAGTGTGGAACATGTGCTGTACGACCGCGGAAGGAATCACTGTTCCATCCTGCTGCAGCTGAAGCATGACGTTCAGCGGAAAATTCACGCCCGACGCAGGCGCAATATTACCATGAAACACAACGGCGTATGTTCCCGGTTCTGTAAGCGTGTATGTGCCACTGCCCGCCGTGTGCGTGACCGCAGCCCCGGAAGACTGACCGTTGACATCAAAAAGAAGGGCATCTCCTGCCGTTCCAGGGGACGGAGGCGTGGAATATGCAGATAAAAATTGCGTATCCGGAGCCGCCCCCGTCGCACCTGTTGCTCCTGTAGGACCAGTCGGACCCGTGGGGCCCGTGGCTCCTGTGGGTGCGGTGACTTATGGGATTTGTTTGTTCGTCTGCCCGCGGAAATCCGCAGGCGCGTTCGAGATAAATTTGTAGTAGATATGGATCTCGCGCGGTTTGTCGGCTTCCGTCTTTTCGCCCACAGTGATAAACTCGATGAGCTGCAAGCACATTTCACGCGTCAGTTCCTCGCACCTTGCATACCGTTTCAGGCGGGCTATGTACTCCTCGACTTCCGCATCAACGCTGTCCGCTTCGGCGAGCCGCGCTTCGATCTCCGCGATCTTGCGTTCGGTTGTTTCCTTCTCCGCCTGATACTTTTCGCAAAGGCTTTTCAACACGCTCTCGGGCAAAGCTCCCAGCACCTTTTCTTCAAAGGCAGACTGAATGAGTTTATCAAGCTCCGCAAGCCTGTCTTGAAGCGATCGCAACAGCTTTTCGTCGGACAGTCTGTTACGCTCGCCGCGCTTGGCGCGTTCCCGCAAATAGCGCTCTTTCGCCGCCGTCTCATCCGTCTCCACCTCGCCCAGCATGGCGCGGATGTCGCTCAAAACGATGCCCTCGATCTGCCTGTCGCTGATGGCGTGGGAGGTGCAGTACTTCTTGCCGACGTCGATGT
>ERZ1643251.3455-NODE-3455-length-14584-cov-4.882511_pt1 | contig 14584 bp, 18 predicted proteins | sample MGYA00579261_ERZ1643251 | MGnify/ENA primary metagenome ERZ1643251 (study PRJEB29033, sample SAMEA4952267) | chicken gut metagenome | biome: Broiler Chicken; feature: Gastrointestinal Tract; material: Caecum | place: Ireland | collected 2018 | study: Broiler...
CTTTCTTATCCCCTCCGTCACTTTGTGACGCCTCCCCTTACCATAAGGGGAGGTATGAAAGGAAGACGTGGCACCTCCCCTTTGTCAAAAAGGGAAAGTATGAGGTGGAACGTTCCGCCTTACAATAAGGGGAGGCATAGATGGTGCCTCCCTTGCGCAAAGGAAAATCGGCTAAGCAGCTGCCCGAACTTCATGGCTCCCTTGTGCAAAGGGAGCTGGCACGCGGAGCGTGACTGAGGGATTGTCTGTTCGAGTTCCGATTTGCCTTATAAAAAACGCCTTCCCTCATAAACAATTTACAGAAAGAAGAGAAATTCCGCAGCAAAGCGAAATTCCCCCTCTTTTTGCCTTCCATTATTCTTTCAGCATGGTATTGATGTCGATGCCGTACCCTCTCGTCGGATCGTTGAGAAAGACGTGCGTGACGGCTCCCACCAGTTTTCCGTCCTGCAAAATGGGGCTTCCGCTCATGCCCTGCACGATGCCGCCCGTCGCAGAAATGAGATCCTTGTCCGTGATTTTGATGACGAAATTTTTATTGCTCTTGTTGTTTTTGTCCACTTTTACGATGTCGATGGAATACTTCTTCGGACATTCGCCGTCCACCGTGGAACAGATATAGGCGTCGCCCGGCTGCACTTCGCTGATATCTGCGGTATAGACGCATTCCAGCCCGTCCAGGGAATAGCTCTCTCCGACCTTGCCGTATATGCCGCTTTCACAGAGTTTTTCCGCGCTTCCGATGCTCCCTTCGCTCAGGAACATCCCGCGAAGCTCTCCCGCTCTGCCGCGCACCCCTTTGGATACGCCCATGATGCTGCACCGGTAAACCTTTCCGCCCGCGATCTTCATCTCCCGATGATCCTCCGAGACCACGGAATGCCCGAGCGAACCGAACCGCTTCGTCTGCCTGTCGATATAAGTAATCGTACCGACGCCGGAAATGCTGTCGCGGATGAGAACGCCGATTTTATATTTCCCGGTCACTTTGTCTTTGAGAGGTGTGACGGAAAGGCAAAGTTTCTCTTCGCCGCGGCAAACTTCCAACTCCACGGCTTTCCCCTTGCACTGCCCGAGAATTTCGTTCAGTTCCCCGACCGTCTCCACCTGAATGCCCGCCGCTCTGACGATGACGTCCCCCGTCCGGATGCCCGCGTCGGCGGCGGGAGAACGCACGCCGTTATCGTTCATCACCCCGCTCAGCCCGATGACCTGCGCCCCGCCCGCGCTCAAAGTAAAGCCTGCGGGCATTCCCCCCACATATACCTGTCTGCCTTCCGCACCGGCGGTTACGGTGACGCCGATCCCGCCCGCGGCGGCTCCGAAAGACAGAAAAATTCCCAGTAAAAAAGCACTCAGTCTGCGCATGATTACCCCCCGTCTGAAAGGTAATTTGTGCAAACCGGGCGCTTTCTATTCGCCGTAAATCCCGCCTGACGGACGTCGAATCCTGTCAGTTTATGGATTGTTTGTATTGCTTTGCCTGACGTAGCAATTCTTCGGCGTGCTTCAAAGCGAACTCTTCGCCCTCCCCTCCGCCGAGCAGGCGGACGATTTCCCCCTTCTTTTCCTCTTCGCCGAGCGCGCACACCCGCGTGTACGTCTTGCCGCTCTCCTCTCTTTTCTCGATGAGAAATTCCCTGTCGCTCATCGCCGCGATCTGCGCGAGATGGGACACGGCGATGATCTGCGTGTGTTTCGCGATCTGCGCGAATTTCTCGCCGACCACCTTTGCCGTCTTTCCGCTGATCCCCGTGTCGATTTCGTCGAAGATATAAGTGGAGATTTCATTGACGTCAGAAAGCTGCGTCTTGATCGCCAGCATGAACCGGCTCATTTCGCCGCCGCTGATGATTTTTGACAGGGGTTTGGGCGGTTCCCCCGCGTTTGCCGAAAACAGAAAACAGATCTCGTCCAACCCGTTTCCCGTCGCCCGTTCCGCGTCCCCTTCCGCATAGGGCGCAAATCTGATCTCAAAACGCGCGTGCGCGATATTGAGGGTTTTAAGTTCCTCCGTCACGCGGCGGCAAAATCCCTCTCCCGCCTGACGGCGGATGTCCGTCATCTTCCGACAGGCGGCATAGATCTTTTTGCCGAGTTTTTCCCGCTCCGCGGTCAGTTCGGCGTACTTTCCTTCGCTGTCCGAAAGGAGTTCGTACTCTTCCCGGCACTTTTGCAGATACCCGTCGATCTCCGCTTTATCCGCCCCGTACTTGCGTTTCAGAGATCGGATCTCTTCCAGGCGGTTTTCCGTCGCCTGCGCCTCTTCTTCGTCGAAATACAGCCCTTCGCCGAGATCGGAAAGCGTCGCCGCGAGATCGTCGGCGTCGAGCGCCAGACTTTCCAGCCGCCCGGAAATTTCTTCGTATTCGGCGTCCAGCCCCGCGATCTGTCCCATCGCCCGCTTTGCGCCGCGCAAACCGTCCAGCGCGCCGCCGTCGCCGGACAGAAATTCCGACGCTTCGCGCACCGACGAGATGATTTTTTCTAGATGATTGATCTTGTTGCGGCGGGCGAGAAGTTCTTCCTCCTCTCCCTCTTTCAGACCGACGTTTTCGATTTCCCGTATCTGGAAATCGAGAATATCCAGACGCCGCCCCCGCTCCTGTTCGTTGCCTCCGATGAGGGCAATCCGTTCTTTCACGTCCGCAAGCGCTTTCAGAAGCGCCCCGAGCTTTTCCTTCTCCGCTTTCAAAGGCGCCCCCGCCACGCCGTCCAGCGTGCGCAGCTGATTGGACTCCTTCAATAGAAAGAAATGTTCGCTCTGCCCGTGAACGTCCACCAGACAGTCGGTGACGGTGCGCAGCATCCCCGCGGTGACGGTGCAGCCGTTGATTTTGATGCTGTTTTTCCCGTTTTCGCCGAAACGCCGGGATATGATGATGTCACCCTCCGTCTCGATGTCCATTTCCCGCAGCGCCCGCGCCGCTCTGCCGTTTTCAGGCACGGAAAACTCGGCTTTTACCATACATTCCGCTTCGCCGTAACGGATCATCGAACGATCCGCCTTTGCGCCCAACACAAAGTTGACGGAATCGAGAATGACGGATTTTCCCGCGCCCGTCTCGCCGGACAGCACGTTGAGTCCCTCTCCGAATTCGATTTCCGCCTCGTCTATCAGAGCCACGTTTTTAATGGTAAGCCTGGATAACATCTCGTTTTCCGCCCCTCGGAAAATGATTTATTTCATGAAATCGTTGATTTTGTCGATGACGGTCGCCGCGCCCTCATTGCTATTGCACACGACGAGCAGCGTATCGTCTCCCGCCACCGTGCCGACGATCTCGGGATAGTTGAGCTTGTCCACCACCGTGCCCGCATTGGCGCCGTTCCCGGAAAGGGTCTTGATGACGACGAGATTCTGCGCGCATTTCACGGCGACCACGCAGTCGCGGAACAAATTTTTCATCTTGGGCGAGATTTCGCCTTCGCTGTCGTTGATGTACGCATAGCGGTACTTCTTTTCGATCCCCGAGACCTTGAAAAGGTGCAGATCTTTGATGTCGCGCGAAATGGTCGCCTGCGTCACCACGTAGTTGAGCTTGTTGAGTTCGGAGCAAAGTTCCTCCTGCGTCTCGATTTCCTTCTGGGAAATGATCTCCAGAATCTTGGCGTGCCTTGCTGTTCTTAACATATCAAATTCTCCTTCATTGGTTTAATTTGGTTCTTATCTTATTGAGAAAACAGGATCCTCCCCGTACGGGAAAATCCGCCGTAAACGGCGCTTTTTTAACGTCGGCTTCCTCGCCTTCGTCCATGACGGCGACCTCTTTTCCGTCCGAAAATACCGCCACTCTTCCCCTGACCGCCCGCACGCGGAATTCGTCCGTGTCGGGAAACACCGTCGCCCGGGAACGAAAAGAAAACGCATACAGCGGCGTAATCATGAATACCGGCGCATCGGGCGCCAGAATCGCCCCGCCCGCGCTCAGAGAATAAGCGGTCGACCCCGTCGGGGTGCATATGATCGTCCCGTCCCCGAGCATCTCCAAACTCTCTCCCCCGTTCCGGACGACTTCCAGCCGCACGAGCTGCGCTCCGCTCATATAATCCCTCTGAAAAGCGATCTCGTTGAGCGCGTAAAACAGCCGGTCTCCCGTTCTGAGTTCCAACATACTCCGTCTGAGAATGGAACATTCCCCCTTTTCCAGAGCGGACAGAAGTTCGGCCACGCGCTGCGTCTCCGCCCTTCCGTACTCCGTCAGAAAACCGAGCGTCCCGTAATTGATGCCGATCACCCTGATGCCCTTGCGCGCGGCGGCTGCCGCCGCATGCAGGATGGCGCCGTCCCCGCCGAGCACGACGAGCGCCTCCACCCCTCCGATCTCTTCGCAGTTTTCAAAGACGGAAATCCCGTATCCCTTCGATTCGAGAAATCCGGCAAGCCGCCCGATGACGCCTTTGTCGTCCAGCCGGGCTTTATTGCCCATGATTCCGACTCTCATCTCTTTCCTCGCTCCATCGCGTTCGCACGGCGGTCACGCCAGCGTTCCCCGTGCATATTGTTTCAGCAATATTTGTATTTTTTGCAAAATTTCCGAATCGGAATTTCTGCCGACGGGCGTATTTTTCAGATACAGGACGTATTCGAGATTTTTCCCTTTCCGCACGGGGGCGTTGACGATCCCGAACGGATACAAAGCGTTGTCGCCGCAATAGGAAAGCACCCTCTTCACGACGGAGGGATGCTCCGCCGCGCGGACGATCCCGCCCTTGCCGACATTCCTCTTTTCGCACTCGAACTGCGGTTTGACCAGGACGAACGCAACCCCGTTCGGGGCCAGCACGGATTTGACGACGGGAAGAATCAGACGCAGGGAAATGAAACTGACATCCGCTGTCACTCCTTCTATTGTATCCGAAAAATTTTCTTTTGTCAAATATCTGGCGTTAATATTTTCCAAAGAAATTACATTGTTTTTTTCCCGCAGGGAGGGGTGCAGCAAACTTTCCCCCACGTCCACGGCATACACTTTGGCGGCGCCGTGCTGCAAAAGGCAGTCGGTAAATCCCCCCGTGCTGGCGCCTATATCGGCAAATATTTTTCCGCTGCAATCGTATGAAAATTCTTTCAGAGCCCTTGCAAGTTTGTATCCCCCGTTGGAGACATATTTCTCCTCCGGCACCGAAATTTCGATCCCGTCCTCCGACTCTATCTCGTCTTTGGGGCGTAGCGGCTTTCCGTCCTTTGCGATCCAGCCGCGTTCGAGCGCCTCCGCCGCCTTGGTGCGGGAGCCGAATTTCTCCGCGAAAAACTTGTCCGCCCTCATGCGAACAGTCCCGCGATATAGGCTTCGATCTCCGCGCAGTTTACGCCGTATTCCCGCTGCAAATCCCCCACGCTGCCCTGCGGGATGAACTCGTCCCGATAGGCGAAATTCTTCACCGTGTACGATTCGGAGGGTTTGAGCTCCGCCAGAGCGGCGTCCACCGCCTGTCCCATGCCGCCGATCAGGACGTTATCTTCGATCGTGACGAAATGACGGGAAGAAGCCGACGACAGAAGTTCTCTGTCCAGCGGCTTTACGAAACGCACGTTCACGACGTCGAAATCCATCCCCTTTTCCGCGAGATTTTTCAGCACTTTCAGCGCCGCTACGAGACAGCGTTCCCCCGCCGCCAGCACGGTGACGGACGCATTTTCCGCGCGGTGCATGTACTCCCATTTTCCCGGCACGACGGGCGTCATTTCGGCGTGGAAGAGAATTTTTCCCGAACGCGGATAGCGGATCGCGAGCGGATGGGGAAAACGGGCGCTGAATCTGAGCATTTCGGCAAATTCTTCGGTGTCCTTGGGCACCGCGATCGTCAGTCCCGGGATAAAGGAGAGATAGGAGAGGTCGAACACCCCCTGGTGGGTCTCCCCGTCCGCCCCGGAAATGCCCGCCCGATCGATGCAGAAGGTCACGGGCATGTCCTGCGCGCAGACGTCGTGGATGATCTCGTCGAACGCCCGCTGCAAAAAGGTGGAATAGATCGCATAATAGGGTTTCAGGCCCGCCGACGCCATCGCCGCGCAGAGCACGGAGGCGTTTTCTTCGCAGATGCCCACGTCGAACGCCCGTTCGGGATATACGGCGAAAAACTTGTCCAGACCGAGGCTCTCCGTCATCGCGGCGGTCACCGCGGTGATCCGCCCGTCCTCCTTCGCCAGCTCGCAGAGGGTATTGCCCAGCACTTCGGAATATTCCTTGTCCTTGACCGAGCCGACGGGGGCGATGCCGTGCGTATTCGTGGGATGTTCTTCGCTGAATTCGTAGCCCTTCCCCTTCTTGGTGACGATGTGCAGGAGCACGGACTGCGTTTTCAGCATTTCCCTGGCTTCCGTCAGCGCGTCGATCATCTCGTCGGCGTCGTTGCCGTTATACACCCCTTTATAGGCAAGTCCGAATTTTTCGAGCAGGCGGACGTTTTCGTCCCCCTTGCCCGCCTTGATGCGGTCGAGGATGTCGTGCATGCCGCCCACCGTCGGGGAAATGGACATGCCGTTGTCGTTGAGGATGATGAGGATGCGGGTGTCGAGAATGCGGAGGCTGTTGAGCGCCTCATACACGAGCCCGTTGTTGAAGGATCCGTCCCCGATAAAGGCGATGACGTCATAGTCCTCCCCCAAAAGATCCCGCGCCTTTGCGATGCCGAGCGCCGCCGAGACGGACGTTCCCGCATGCCCCGTATCGTAGCAGTCGTATATGCTCTCCTTGCGCTTGGGGAAGCCGGAAAGCCCTCCCTCCTTGCGCAGCGTGCGGAATTTGTCCGCGCGTCCGCTCAAGAGTTTATAGGCGTAACACTGATGCCCGACATCGAACACGATTTTGTCCCTGGGAAAATCGAATACGTAAAAAAGCGCCACCGTCGGCTCCACCGCGCCGAGATTGGACGCGAGATGTCCGCCGCACTCGGTGACCGTCTCATAGATGACGCTGCGCAGTTCGTCGCACAGGACGTTGAGTTCGCTTCTCGAACACTTTTTGATATCCCCCGGATTCCATTTTTCCAACATGATTTATTCCTCCTCCGTACCGTCGGCTTTCTGCTTGTCCTCAGCTTTTCCGATTGCGCACGTAAGTGATCAGATCGTACAGAAAAGAGGTGTCCCCGTCGATGCCGTCCAGAACGGAATAGCAGCGCTTCGCATACATGTCGGCGTGCACTTTCGCCCCGTCCAGACCGTACAGGCGGACGCACGTGAGCTTGTTTTCCTCTTCGTCCTTTCCCGCCGTCTTTCCGAGCGCCGCGGAATCCCCCGTTACGTCGAGAATGTCGTCGGTGACCTGAAAGAGCGTCCCCAGACTTTTTCCGAATTGTTCCAATTCGAAATAGTACTTATTTCCCGCCAGAATGCTCGCGATCGCCACGGGCGCGAGCAGGAGTTTGCCCGTTTTCTGTTCGTAGATATAGGAGAGATCTTTTTCGGAGACCTCTCTGCCCTCTTCGGAAAAATACAGATCGGCGGACTGCCCGGCGATCATACCGGAGATTCCCGCACATTCGGAGAGAAATTTCGCCGCCAGCGCGTATTTTTCCCCCTTCATGCACTCGTCGAAACAGATCGAATACGCCGTATTGAGCAGTCCGTCCCCCGCGAGAATGGCGTTCGCCTCCCCGAAGACCTTATGGTTGGAGGGCCTGCCCCGCCGGAAATCGTCGTTGTCCATCGCGGGCAGATCGTCGTGGATGAGCGAATAGGTGTGAATCATTTCCAGCGCCAGCGCATACGGCAGGACTTCCTCTTCGGGCACGCCCAAAACATCCGCCGCGGCGAGCATCAGAACGGGACGGACGCGCTTCCCGCCCGCCAGAAGGCTGTATTTCATGCTCTCGCCGAGCACTTCCGGCTTCGTCGAAAGCTGCGCGCAATATTCCCCGATCCGCCGTTCGAAGGTATTCAGGTATTTCCGATACCGGTCGTCAAAGGTACTCAATTTGCTTTATTCCTCCATTGCCGCCGCAGCCGTATTGCAGAGAAGCATGGCGACGGTCATCGGTCCCACTCCGCCGGGAACGGGGGTGATATACGACGTCCTGGGGGCGACCCTTTCGAAATCGACGTCTCCGCACAACTTGCCGTCCGCCCCCCGGTTGATGCCGACGTCGATGACGACGGCGCCCTCTTTGACCATATCTTCCGTCACGAACCCGGGCTTTCCCACCGCCGAGACGAGAATGTCCGCCTCCCGGCATATCTCTTTGAGATTTTCCGTGCGGCTGTGGCAGACGGTGACCGTCGCGTCGGCGTTGAGAAGGAGAAGCGCCAGCGGCTTGCCCACCGTTTCGCTCCTGCCCAATACGACGGCGCGCTTTCCCGCCGGGGAAATCCCCGCGCTTTCGAGCAGTTTCATGACGCCGAGCGGCGTGCAGGCGACAAGCGCCCTTTCCCCGCGCACGAGCTTTCCGAGATTTTCGGCGGAAAACCCGTCCACGTCTTTGGAGGGCGGAATCTTCGCGAGCGCGGATCCGGCGTCCAGCCCCTCCGGCAGAGGAAGCTGCAAGAGGATGCCGTGCACCCTTTCGTCCGCCGCCAGCGATACGATCAACGCTTCCAGCTCCGGCTGGAAGACCCCTTCGGGCAATTCGTACGTCCGGGAGAGGATGCCCGTCTCCCGGCATGCCTTTTCCTTATTGCGCACATAGACGCGGGAGGCGGGATTGTCCCCGACCATCACCACGGCGAGACCGACTTCCTTTCCCGAACGCCCGATCCGGTCTTTCAGCTGTGCGCGGATATCGGCGGCGACCGCCTTTCCGTCGATGATCTTCATCCCGACCTCCCAAGAATGTATTCCCGAAAAATTATTTATTGATGACGCCCGCCAGGACGCCGTTGACGAAATCCGCGCTCGTTTCCGAAGAATATTTGCGCGCCAGACCCGCCGCTTCCGAAACGGAAACGACGGGAGGGATGTCGTCGAAATAGCATATCTCCGCCATCGCGATCAGAAGGATGCTCTTGTCCGTGGGGTTGATGCGGTTGGCGAGATAGTGATGGCTCGCCTCTTCGATTTTGGAAATGAGCTCCTCCCGATGTTCTTCGACGGCGGCGACAAGATCGGCCGCAAACAGGAGATCTTCGTCCTTTTCCAGCCCGAATTTTTTATAGACGCCCTTTTTGAATCCGTCCGTACATTCGTCGTTAAACTGGCGCGCGAAAATAATATTCAGCGCCGCTTCTCTCGCATTGCTTCTCATCCGGTAATTTCTCCGTAAAAGCCGAAAATCCCTTTTCGGAATCCGAAAGGGATTTTTCCGGGGTCAGACTTCCGCCGAATCGGACTCTTCGTCCTCCGGCGTTTCGGGCGCCGTCGGAGGCGCCGCGGGGAATACGACGTCCTGGATGTGGACGTCCACTTTCGCCACCCGATAGCGGGTCATGGTCTCGACGTTCTGCTTTACCGACTGCTGAATGCGGTAGGCGAGTTCGGGCACGTTATAGCCGTACCGGACGATGACGGAAACGTCCGCATAAATGCCGTCCTTTTCGATGAAGAGGCTGATGCCCCTGCGCTTGCCGGAAACGAGGGTGGTGCCCTCCACTTCCTCCACCGCGAGCGCGACGATCCCGTTCACGATGCCGGCATTATAGACGACCTTTCCGTTCTGTTTGTCGTTCGGATTAAACTTGAAATTGGACATTCAAAAAGATCTCCTTAATAGCTTCCTCGTCTATTATAGCACATCTTTCCGAATAATTCCACTGTTTTGCGGCAATTCCCGATTGTTTTTTCAACTTTCCGAATAAACGGGCATGATCACGATGTTTCCGGACACCACGCCCGTCTCGTTTTTGAGCATGTTGTAGATGGAAAGCGCCGTGTCGTAAGTGAGTTCGGAAGAATTGATGAACACGTTGATGTTGTCCGAATCGCTGGAAACGGATACGACGGCGTCGGAAAATCCCAGGGATTTGACGAGATTTTCGAGAACGAGTTCCTTTTCCATCGCCGCGACGATCTCCATCTTCATCTGCGTCGCTTCTTCATACTTCGCGTCCCCTTCTTCGTAGAGGGCGATCACGCTGTCGAGCTGCACCAGCTCTTCGCTGCGCGTCGTCGAGCGCTCCGTCCGATAGGTCGTGAAGTAGTTTGCCGTGGTCACCCCGCCTTCGGCGGACGCCAGCGCGTTCGTGTTCGCGAGGACGAAATTGAACACTGCCGTCACCGCGAGCAGAAGGACCAATGCCGACATGACAATAATTTTCTTTTTGTTTGACATAGCTTTATCTCCTTTTTATTCTTTCATCAAATAGATCTTTACGGACTTTTCGTCCGTCCCGAGCGCCGCGGAAACCGCTTCGCGGATATCCATGTTCACCCGCAGGTCGTTGGCGCCCTCGCATACCACCACGACGCTTTCCGCGCCGTTTTCGTCTTCGCAGATCATCACCCGCACCTCTCCCACGCCGTCGATTTCGGAAAGCAGTGCGCACAGCCTCTGTTCGCTTTCGCTTCCGACCGCGGAAACCTGCGATTCCTCTTTATCCCCGTAAAATATCTGCCAGACCGCGAACAGGAGGAGCAGCGCAAGGGCGGAGAGCAGCAGGACGTCCCGTATCCGCCCGCCCGCGTCCCCGCGTTTTGCGGCGCGCTCCCGCCGGTCATCCGGCGAATTCCGCTTCACAGCCATATTCTTCGGCGACATATTCCGTCACTTCCCTTTTCACCTCCTCTCCGATCACGCCGTCCGGATCCCGGACGACCGCCTTCGTGATCAGGATTTCCCTGCCTTCATAGGCAGACTGATAATCTTCGCCCGTCAGCGAACCGCGGTATTCCCATTCGAGCGTCACTTCCGCCCGGAAGGAAAATACCTCCGACAGTTTTTCTCCGAGCGCTTTTTCCGCGCTCTCTATTCTTTTCGTGCTGCAATAGTCTATGAAACCGCCGTCCGTCTCTATGACTGTTTCGCCCGAAAAAAACGGGAAATTTCCCTCCCCGCCCTCCGCCCCCTCTTTGAAAAAGCGCAATACGGGCGCGAGGATGACAAAAAGGCAGGCGAGTTTTGCGGTCCCCTTGATGAGTTTCGCCGTCTTTCCGCCGGGCAGTGCGACGGAGAGGATGGCGGAGAGCAGCACGATCCCCGCGATCGAAAGCAGATACCCGCTCAAAACAGCACCTCCGAAGAACAGATGATGAGAACGATGCTGATGAAATACAAAAACCCGACAAACAGCAGCCCCGCCGTGCAATAGTTGAGATTGTCCGCCGTCTCCCCCAAAAAATCGGAAATGCGGCTCTCCCCGAACGGCTGCGTGACGGCTGCCGTCAGGCGGAGAAAGAGATTGGCGGCGATGAGCAGCACGAGCGGCTCGAACAACACGGCGACCAGGAGAAAGATACTCAGGCTGCCGAGCGAATTTTTGATGAGGATGCTCCCCGCCACGGCGAGATCGAACCCGCCCGACAGAAAGCCGCCCACGATGGGCACTCCCGTTCCGATCGCGTATTTCGCCGCCTGCCGCACGATTCCGTCGTACGTCGCGGATGTCAGCCCCTGCACCGTGAGAAAAAGGCCGAAAACGGAGATCCCCGCGCCCATGATCCATTTGTTGATGCTCTTGAAAAAGGCGGAAAACTTGTTGAGTCTGAGTTCCGACGTAAAATTCCCCGCCATCGAAAAGGCGATGATCGCAATCGTGAGCGGCAGCACGACACCCGAGACGAGGGAGACGAGCGCCGTACTCAGAAAACTCACCGCCGGCCGGTAAATCGCGGCGGAAACGCTCCCGCCCCCCGCCGCCATCAGCGTCAGAAGGAGCGGATAGACGATCTGCATCTGTTCCCGCATCGAGTCCACGCATTCCCCCGCTTTCGAAAAACACTCCGTAAGCACCGAAAGGACGGGGATGAGCGCCGCCGCATAGCAGATGAGAAAGATCATGTCCGCCGAAGAAGGATCGGTAAAGCCGCTCTTCACCGACGACAGCAGCCCGCACAGGAGGGAGACGGCGCAGATGCACGCAAACGCCGGAAGCATCTGCTTTATGTCGCCGAAAAAGACATCCAGCATCTGCGAAGCAAAACTTCCGTAGTCGAACGCTTCCCCCTTGATGTAATCGAAAAGCCTGTCCGCCACGCTCTCGTCCGAAAAACCTTCCAGCGAATCCACGTATTCCTGCAAGGCTTCTATATCCAGCTCTCCGATCTGTTCGAGAATGCTTTCGTTGAGTTCCTCCCGCCCGTCCGTCTCCTCCGCGGAGAGGAATACTATGCCTGTCATATTCAGCAACAGAAATAAGCAGACAAATATGCCGGACAGGATGAAAAAAGCCTTTTTCCGCCCTCTTTTTTTCCTCTTGCGCCCCCATACGGGCAAACATGAAACTATGTCTGTCATACGAGTTCCAAAAATCCGCGGATGAGTCCCAGAACGCTTTCGATGACGGGGAGGGATAAAATCAGAATGGTGAGCTTCCCCGCGAGCGTGACTTTATCCGCGACCGCATTGCTTCCGAAGTCGTTTAAAAGCCCGGCGCTGAATTCGGTGAGATACCCGATCCCCACGATCTTCAAAAGGATCTTGATGAGTCCGTTTTCGATCCCCGTCATCCCGGCGATCGATGAGATGATGTTGACGGTATTTTGCAGCATGTCCGCCACGAAGATGAGGATGATGATGACGCCCGTGACGGTGACGGCAAAAGAAAGTTCGGGCTTGCTGCTTTTCAGCACGATCGCCGCGACCGCGGTGACGAACGCCACCCCTATGATTCTGAAAATTTCCATGGTAAACTCCTCTGCTTGTCCCGCAATTTCACGGCATTGCTACGTAAGACCGAAAATGTCCCGTATCTGACCGAACAGATCTCCCACCATGCTGACGACGATGCCGAGAACGAGAAGAAGACCGACGATGCTCACGACGGTGGCGATGTCGTCCCGATCGGATTTTTTGAGTATCTGGCAAATCACGGTGACGATGATGCCGACGGCGGCGATTTTGAAAAGTATCGAAATATCCATAATCTATACGATGAGTACGAGGATCATCAATCCGAACAGAAATCCGAGTTTCAGATACAGATCCCCGTATCGCCTGCATTCGTCGGCGCTCTTTTTCCGATATTCGCCGAGCGTCCCCTTCACAGAGGTGAAATAGGCGCTCTGCGACGCGCTGTCCCCTTTGCCGACCATGAGAAAATAGTCTTTCACGAACCCCGTTTCGTCCGCCGTCAGGAAGGAAAAAACCGGAAGCGGACCGGCGTCTTCCTCCCCCAGCGAATCGAGAAAAGAGGAAAGAAGAATTTCGAAATCTCCCTTGTATTCGTATCTGCCCGCGAATTCTTCCACCGGGCGGCGGTAATAGGCGATTTCGCTTAAAAAGCGCTCGTTGAATTCGTTCATCTGTGCGAAAAAATTTTTGCGGCGGCGGTATTTCTTCGCGAATACATATCCGCAAAAACTCGTAAAACAGACGATCGCCGCGCCGAGAATAAATTTGATCATGGCCCTTTCACCGCAGTTTCCGCCCCCGTTCATCGTAAATGCCCGAAAGTTTTCCGACCGACCGGACGTCCAACAGAGCATACCTTTCAAAAAGTCCGACGAAAGGCGGCCGCAATTCCTCCATCCCGCCGAAATGCGCGGAGGCGATGACTTTCACGCCGCCGTCGATCGCCCGCCGGACGGCGGCGCAATCCGCGTCGGACAGCTCGTCCGTAATCATGACGTCCGGCCGCATCGCGCGGATCCCCGCTTCAAACGCAGTCGCCTTGTCCGCGAACAGCAAAACGTCGCTCGTATCCCCCGTGTCCCCCGCGGATATTTCTCCGCGTTCGTCGCAGACGAGAATGTTTTTTTCCGTCTCCCGGCTGAGACGGCGGCTCAGATCCCGCAAAATCGTCGTCTTGCCGATGCCCGGCGGAGACATGACGAGGACGCTGCGCAGACCGCCTTGCAGGCATTCGTCGTAAATTTCGTCGCCGCAGCCCTCTATTTCGTGCGGGACCCGGATGCAGAGGGAGGTAAAATCGCGCATGGCGAGCGGCTTTCCCTTTTCGGACACATATTGCCCCGCGAGCCCTATCCGCTCCCCGCAGTCCGCGGTCAGAAAGCCCTGCCGGAGCTGCTCTTCCACCGAATAGACGGAAAATTTTCCGGCGGAAAACACGACGTCGCCGATCTCGGCAAGGGACACGGTGAGCGCGGAGGAGGACTTGTCCGTCACGCCGTATTCACCCAGATACCGGTATTCCCCTTCGTAATTGATACGGACGGGCTTTCCCGCGCGCAGGCGGATCTCATATACCTTGCGGGCGTTCAGGCGCCTGAGCGCCTCCCGGATTCTGTTCGGAAGAAATCCCAGCATTTGTATCATTATATGCCCGTGCTTGTCCGAATAGAACTTCCGCGCAAAATCTTTTTCGTTGTTTTTTCCCTTCAATACCTTTTGACGGATTGATGTAGGGATTTCGTTTTACGCCATTGAAAGCCGACTTTCTTATCCCCTCCGTCTCGCTCCGCTCGATACCTCCCCATACATTTTGTTTCGTACCATTTTTTCGCGAAAAAATGGTACGAGAATCTGCGGAAAAGATTTAACGGAGAGACAACCGCGTGCGCGCGGAGCGCTGCTCCGCTAAATCGCGGTT
>ERZ1643251.3456-NODE-3456-length-14583-cov-8.372453_pt1 | contig 14583 bp, 12 predicted proteins | sample MGYA00579261_ERZ1643251 | MGnify/ENA primary metagenome ERZ1643251 (study PRJEB29033, sample SAMEA4952267) | chicken gut metagenome | biome: Broiler Chicken; feature: Gastrointestinal Tract; material: Caecum | place: Ireland | collected 2018 | study: Broiler...
CGGGCAAAGGCTTTTTTGCGGACCAGGAAGAAGCAGAGCAGATGAACGCCCGCTGTCAGAATCCAGGAAATCGGGTAGGAGACGTACAGGCAGTCCAGCGTGTGCTCCACCTGGAAGATGGTGAAGATCCAGATAATACGGAACGCGCAGGCGCCGGTCAGCGATACCAGCATCGGCATGATCGAATAGCCCATGCCGCGGATGCTGCCCACCATGACGTCCATCAGGCCGCACAGGAAATAGGTCGCGCAGACATAGCTCATACGGGTGATGCCGTAGGCAATAACCTCCGGGTCGGTGGTGTAGATGCTCAGCAGCTGCTCGCCCAGCAGGTAAGCGCCGCCGCCCAGCAGGATGCCGACCGCCGACACGACGCACAGGCACTCGAACAGAATTTTGTTGACACGGCCAAACTGCTTGGCGCCCATGTTCTGGCTGGTGAAGCTCAGCGAGGTCTGGTAGACCGCGTTCATCGCGTTGTAGACAAAGCCCTCGATGTTGCTGGCAGCGGTGTTGCCCGCCATGACCTGCGAACCAAAGGAGTTGACCGAGGACTGAATCAGCACGTTGGAAAGGCTGAATACGATACCCTGCAGGCCCGCCGGCAGGCCGATGCGCAGCATCTGGCCGAGCTGGTTGAGGTGGAATTTCAGGTGCTTAAAGTCCAGATGGCAGGGGCCCTCCATCTTCATCAGGCACAGCAGAACCAGAATCGCCGAAACGGTCTGGGAAATGATGGTCGCCAGCGCGACGCCCGCCACGCCCATGCGGAACACGATGACAAAGAACAGGTTCAAAAAGACATTGATGACGCCGGCCAGGGTCAAAAAGTAAAGCGGGCGCTTGGTGTCGCCGATCGCCCTGAGGATGGCCGAGCCAAAGTTGTAAAGCATGAAGGAAGGCATCCCCACAAAGTAGATGCGCATATACAGCACCGACTGGTCGATGACATTGTCCGGGGTGCCCATCAGCTCCAGCAGCGGGCGCGCCAAGGCAATACCGACAAAGATCAGAAAGACGCCGCCGATCAAGGCGGTCAGAACCGAGGTATGTACCGCGCCATGTACGCCGTCATAGTCCCGCGCGCCGTAGTTGCGCGCAACCACAACGTTCGCGCCGACCGAGATGCCGACAAACAGGTTGATAATCAGGTTGATCAGCGCGCTGGTGGAGCCGACCGCCGCCATCGCCTCGCTGCCGGTAAAGCGTCCGACAACCACGATGTCCGCCGCGTTGAACAAAAGCTGCAAAATGCCGGAGATCATCAGCGGGATGGAAAAGATCAGGATCTTGCTCAAAAGCGGACCACTGCACATATCCATTTCGTATGATTTCTTCATGACACACATCCTTTTCTACATCAAGATTACTCTCGCCCGTCCCTCCAAATGATTCTCTGCCCGGGGCCGGAACCTTCTAATATTGTTTATTATAGGCAAGGTCCGCCCGAAATGCAATAGTGAAGTTGCACACTCTCGGGCATAAAAACACAGAAAATTTTACCGTTAATTAACACACGCTTTACAATGCTGCCCCGCCACTCCCCAAAGGGGCCATACAAAAAAAGTCCGGAACATACTGTTCCGGACTTTTTCTCCATGAAAATTTATCGCATGAGCATGTCGGCAGCGTCAAACAGGCGCTGTTCGATGATTGGAATCTGCTGTTTGTCGTTAGTGACGATGGTCAGGTAGACCTTGATCTTCGGTTCGGTTCCGGACGGACGGACAATCACCTTCAGATTGTTTTCCAGATCGTACTCCAGCACGTTGGAGGTCGGCAGCGAAATGTCCGCCTCGCCGCCGCTGCGGAAATCCTTGCGCTTGGAAATCTGGTAGTCCGCGCAGGCCAGCACCTTGTAGCCGGAGAAGCTCTTTGGCGGGTTCTCGCGCAGCCGCTTCATGATGCCTGCCATCGTCTCCATGCCCTCGGTTCCCTCGTAGGTGTAGCCTTTGACCTTGGAGGCGTAGACGCCAAAGCGGGCGAAGATGTCGTTCAGAGCGTCGATCAGTGTCTTGCCCTGTCTCTTATAGTACTGCGCCATCTCGCAGATAATCATCGAGCCGTTGACCGCATCCTTGTCGCGCACATGGCCGCCGGTCATGTAGCCGTAGCTCTCCTCAAAGCCAAGCAGGAAGCGGTTTTCCTCGCCCTTCTGCTCCAGCAGGGTGATCTGCTCACCGATGTACTTGAAGCCGGTGAGGACGTTGATCATCTGGATGCCGTAGCTCTTGGCGACCACGTCAGCTAAAGGGGTGGAGACAATCGACTTGACCGCTACCGGATTTTTGGGCATGGTGCCCTGCGCGATGCGCTGCTTGGCGATATAGTCCAGCATCAGCACACCCACCTCGTTGCCGGTCGGCAGGATGTATTCGCCGTGGTGATTGACCGCGATGCCGACGCGGTCCGCATCCGGATCGGTGGCCAGCACCAGGTCGCCGTCAATCTTCTTGCACAGCTCGATGCCCAGCTCCAGAGTGGATTTTTCCTCCGGGTTTGGATATGGGCAGGTCGGGAAGTGGCCGTTCGGCAGCTCCTGTTCCCGCACCACCGCAATGTTCTCAATGCCGATGCGCTGCAGAATGCGGCGGACCAGCTTGTTTCCGGTGCCGTTGAGCGGGGTGTAGACCACCTTCAGGTCGCTCTTCTCCACCGGCGCCTTGCTGACCCGCAGCGCAAAGACGCGGTCCAGATACTGGTCCACCAGCTCGTCGGAAATGTACTCGATCATGCCGGTGCGCAGCCCCTCCTCCAGCGAGATCTTTTTGACCCCGTCAAAGATGTCGGTCTTGCTGGCAAGCTCCAGCACCTTGGCGGCAGCCTGCGGGTTGAGCTGGCAGCCGTCCTCGCCGTAGGCCTTGTAGCCGTTATACTTGGAGGGGTTGTGGCTGGCGGTGATGACGATGCCGGCGCTGCAGTGCAGCTGACGAACCGCAAAGGAAAGGGTCGGGGTCGGCATCAGTTCCTTAAACAGGTACGCCTTGACGCCGTTGGCCGCAAAGACCCGCGCGGTGACGTTGGCAAACAGATCGCTCTTGATGCGGCTGTCATAGGCGATGGCCACCGACGGATTCTCAAATTTCTCCTTGACATAGTCGGCCATGCCCTGGGTGGCAAGCGCGACGGTATAAATATTCATCCGGTTGGTGCCCACGCCCAGAATGCCGCGCAGTCCGGCGGTGCCGAACTCCAGCATCTTGACAAAGCGCTCCTTGATCTCGTGGTCGTTGCCCTCGATGTCCACCATCTCTGCAATCAGATCCGGATCTTCCAGATGCTTGGACTTCCAAATGTTGTATGTGTCAAGATAGTTCATCCCAATCATCCTTTCTAATGTTCGTCATTTCCCATGTGGTTTTTCGCACAAGATTATGTGCAAATTAAATATATCCCATTTTTATTCTATGACTTTTTTATTAAAAAGTCAACAAAATCCAGTCGAAAACCGCGGCCTTTTCAGGAAAATTTTCCGTTTATTCACACAGCCAACAGAAAATCGACCGCTTTCTTCCCTTTCCGCCTGTACAACCCGCGCGGCGGCAAGCGAAAACGGATTGATTTTCCAGCCGCAATTGTTTATAATAAAAGACAGAAAAAGACGTTCCAGACAGATGGCATCCACAGGGACGAGGCTTTCAGATTAAGGAGGAATTTTTCTATGTTAGTTTCTGCAAAAGAAATGCTGGACAAGGCAAAGGCCGGCAAGTACGCGGTTGGACACTTCAACATCAACAACCTGGAGTGGACCAAGGCGATCCTGCTCACCGCGCAGGAGAATAACTCCCCGGTTATCCTGGGCGTATCCGAGGGCGCCGGCAAGTACATGGGCGGCTACACCACCGTCGTCGGCATGGTCAACGGCATGATCAAGGAGCTCGGCATCACCGTTCCGGTTGCGCTGCACCTCGACCACGGCAGCTATGAGGCGGCCAAAGAGTGCATCGAGAAGGGCTTCTCCTCGGTTATGTTCGACGGTTCCAAGTATGACATCGAAGAAAACGTCGCCAAGACCAAGGAGATCGTCGCGCTGGCACACGCCAAAGGCGTCTCGGTTGAGGCCGAGGTAGGCGCCATCGGCGGCGAAGAGGACGGCGTGCTGGGCGGCGGCGAGATCGCGGACCCGGACGAGTGCGCCAGCATCTGTGAGCTGGGCGTCGACATGCTGGCTGCCGGCATCGGCAACATCCACGGCGTCTACCCGGAAAACTGGCCCGGCCTGCGCCTGGACGTGCTGGCAAAGATCCAGGAAAAGACCGGCACCATGCCGCTGGTTCTGCACGGCGGCACCGGCATCCCGGACGAGATGGTCAAGGACGCCATCAGCAAGGGCGTTTCCAAGATCAACGTCAACACCGAGTGCCAGATCGTCTTCACCGAAGCGACCCGCAAATATTTTGAGGAGAACAAGGACCAGCAGCCAAAGGGCTTCGACCCAAGAAAGGTCCTCAAGCCGGGCTTCGAGGCCATCAAGGCAAAGGTCAAGGAAAAGATGGAGCTGTTCGGCTCGATCGACAAGGCCTAAAAATTATCTTTTGGACAAATCTTTTTGCGGGAGAAGGGCGCTTCCTTCTCCCGCTTTCTGTCACAAGGAGGTGTCAGGATGCAATACCAGCCCAAAACCATCCGCCTGCGGGACGGCTCCCAGGCGCTGTTCCGCCAACCCACGCCGCAGGACGCTGCCGGGATGGTCCAGTACATGAAAACCTGCTACGCCCAGACCCCTTACCTGCTGCACTCCCCCGAAGATTTTCAGATGACAGCGGAGCGGGAAGCGGCATTCCTCGAAAAGGTGCTGCAATCGGAGTACGACCTGATGATCGTCTGCGAAATCGACGGGGAGATCGCCGGCAACTGCCAGCTCTCCTTCCACAACAAACCCAAGACCCGCCACCGCGCCGATGTGGCCATCGCCCTGATTCAGAAGTACTGGAGCCGCGGCATCGGCACCGCCATGTTTGAGGAGATGATCCGCCTCGCCAAAGAGCGCGGCATCGAGCAGCTTGAGCTGGAGGTCATGGAGGGCAACGACCGCGCCATCCGGCTGTATGAGAAGTTCGGCTTCGAGCGGTTCGGCGTCCGCCCAAACGCCATCCATCTGAAAGACGGCACCCGCCTGCGGGAGCTCTTGATGGTCAAGGTCCTCTAAGCCGCAGCAATTTGGGGACTATATCCAAAGGAGGAACCGATGAAAGCAATCTCCCATTTGCCCGCCGGCTACCGTCAAATCGACTCGATCGACCTGCAGAAGGACAAAAAAGCCGCCCTCACCGTCAATGCCCTCGCCCTGCTGATCGGCGCGGCGATGATTCTGGGTGCAAATCTGTTTGTCCCAATCGCCTCACTGTTCACCAGGTCGGACAGCCTGACCGTCGGCCTGCGGTTTTTGGTGCTGGGCGTCTCCATCTTCGCTTATCTGTTTTTGCACGAGCTGGTCCACGGCATTGTCATGAAGGCGCTCGGCACCAAAAAGGTCCGGTACGGCTTCACCGGCCTGTACGCCTTTGCAGGCAGCGACGACTATTACGACAAGAGCGGCTACCTGACCGTTGCCCTGGCCCCAATTCTGACCTTCGGCGTTCTGTTTGCCGCCATCCTCCCGCTTGTTCCGCAGGGGTGGTTTTGGGTCGTCTATCTTTTGCAGGTCATCAACCTTTCCGGCGCCGCCGGCGACCTGTTTGTGACCGTCCGGTTTGCCCGGCTGCCAAAAGACATCGCCGTCAGGGACTGCGGGGTCAGCATGACGGTCTACTCGAAAAGCGAATGTTAAACGAAAATCCGCGCAGGGAGGGAAAATCATTTCCCTCCTTCCTTTTTTAGAAGAAGATTGCGGCAAAAACTTTTTTATTTTCTTTACAAAAATGGCGACATCATCCGCTCTTCTTCGGTTGATTCATCCGCCAAATCCGTTTATAATAAAAAGAGCAGTTTGCAAAGGGTATAATCCGCCTCCCCGCGCGCACACTATTCCGGAAGAAATCTTTCTACGGAGGTGCGGCGTATGGGCCGAAAGAAAAAGGAACAGCAGCAGGAAAGCCTGAAACAAAACCCCGTCAACGAGACCCCGGAGGACGGCGATTCTGCGGAATATGAAGAGATGCCTGACCAGTCCGAGCAGATTATGCAGACCGGATCGGTCACCGTGACCAAAGCAAAGCACGTCATCCACTGCCTGACCATCGTCGGGCAGATCGAGGGGCACTACATCCTGCCCCCGCAGAACAAGACCACCAAGTATGAGCACGTCATCCCCCAGCTGGTCGCCATCGAGCAGGACCCCTCCATCGAGGGGCTGATGATTATCCTGAACACCGTCGGCGGCGACGTGGAGGCGGGGCTGGCCATCGCGGAGCTGATTTCCGGGATGAAAAAGCCGACCGTCTCGCTGGTGCTGGGCGGCGGACACTCGATCGGCGTGCCGCTGGCCTGCAGCGCGCGGCAGTCGTTCATCGCGCCGTCGGCCACCATGACCGTCCATCCGGTGCGGATGAACGGCCTGGTGCTGGGCGTGCCGCAGACGCTGTCCTACTTTGACCGGATGCAGGAGCGCATCGTTCGGTTTGTCACCGACAATTCCAAAATCTCCTCCAAGGACTTCCGGCGGCTGATGATGAACACCGGGGAGCTGGTGATGGACGTCGGCACCGTACTGGACGGCGAAAAGGCGGTGGAGGAGGGGCTCATCGACCATCTGGGCGGCTTAAGCGAGGCCATCGCCTGCCTCTACGAGATGATCGAGGGCGGGGACGGCGGCAAAAAGGCAGCCAAAAAAGCAGCCAAAGGCCGCCGCACCGCCAAGGCAAAAGGGGGCAAGCAGAAATGATCCTCCACTCCATCGTCCCCGTCGAGGCCATGCAGCAGATGATGGCCGACTGGCAGGCGCAGGGGATGCAGCAGCCCGCCCGGCAGACCTTCTTTCTCTCCGCCACCTGCGCGGTGGAGGGCACGGTGCTCGACGGACAGCTGACCGTCGAGCGCATCTTCTCCACCAACCCCGCCGATTTCCTGGGCAAAGAGCTGTATCCGACAGCTCCCGTCTCCCTTTCCTGGCTGCCAAGGACCTATCCCTTCCCCTAAAAAATTGCGCGCTTCCCCTGCGCGCTTACATAAAAAAGCCGGAGCCTTGTGGGAAAGCCTCCGGCAGTCACTCAATCGCCTTTTCCGGCAGCGTTTTTTCCTGCGCTGCCTTTGATAAAAAATGACCCAAAAGGTGCAGCACCACGCTGCCCCCGTTTTAAGGAGAGATGATATGGCAAGCAAAAAAACTTCTTCCCGCGGCAAAAGCGCCGCCGCAAGCGAAAAGGAGCGAAAGAACCGCGAGGCGCACTCCCGCCAGCAGTTCTGGGCAATCGTCGTCTTTGCTGTGGCGGTGTTCATCATGGCCACCACCCTGATCGAGGGGCAGAATGTCTGGAACTGGATACATAACTTCTTTCTCGGGATGTTTGGCTGGAGCGCCTACCTCATCGCCCCGCTGCTCTTTTATATCTCGATCATGACCACCCTGGACAAGCCCATCGGCCTGGTCGGGCACAAGGTCTGGCAGACCATGCTGCTCATCTGCCTGCTCAGCGGCGCCACCCAGGTGTTTGGCAGCGGCATCCCCAACGGCAACCTGATTGAAAAGTTCCTCTCCCTGTTCCAGAACGGCATCGACGGGCACGGGGGCGGCGCGGTGTCCGGCATCTTCGGCCTTCCGCTGCTGTACTGGTTCGGCCCCACCGGCGCCAAGGTGACGATGGTGCTGCTGATCTTTGTGGTCATCATGGTGCTGACCGGCGGGACGCTGATCGGCCTGTACCAGTCGGCCAAAAAGCCGATGAAAAAGATGGAGGAGGTCTATGTCGCCCACTCCGAGATCCGTGAGCAGCAGCGCCAGCTGCGGCAGGAACAGATGGAGCAGGAACAGAACAAGCCGCACTTTAACATCAACATCCCCGTCGCCGGGCAGGAATCGCCCGACGACGAGCCGCCCCTTCTGACCGACGGCGGCTTTAACCCCAGCAGCTTCTTTAACGCCAAGCGCAAAAAGGAGCAGGAGCTGCAGCAGATGCAGCAGGCCCAGCAGGAGGACACCCGCAAGGGCCGCGCCGCCATCAAGGAGAGACTCGCCCAGGAGCGCGCCGAGCAGAAGCGCCAGGAAGAGGAGCGCGCCCGCCAGATCGCCCAGCAGCGCGATGAGCTGCAGGAGGCGGTGGGAACCGAAGCCTTCTGGAACCCGCCCTCTGAGGAATCCCTGGACGAGGCCGCTTCCGTCTCCCCGGCAGCAGCCGACACCGACGAGCCAGTCAGCTCCCCCTATCTGGACGATTTAATCAACCGCGTGGCCTCCGGCAAGCCCTCCCTTGCCAAGGAGGACCAAACGGTGCTGCACACCTTAAAATCGAACATGCCCATCCCGCCGGTGCGCCCGGTGGCGGACTCACAGCAGGCGCAGCGCACCATGAAGCTGTTTGAGGAAAACCTCGGCGACGTGCAGCAGACCGGCCTTTCCTGGGAGGACAGCCCTGACGTAGAGGACGACGGCCTGATCGCCCCGGAGGATTTCCACTTCGGCGAGCACTTCGAGCAGCCAGAGCCACAGCCGAAAGAGCCTGTCGAGGAAATTCTGCTGCCGCAGGAGCAACCGGAAGAGCCACAGCAGGAGCCATCTGCCTCCTTTGACCCGGACAATATCCATCTGGAGGAGGAGCCGGAGGTAGAGGATCTGCTCCCCACCCCTGAGCGCAGGCAGACAACCCATGAAATCATCGAGGTCTCCCCCGACGAAATCAGAGCCCAGGGTATGAGCCTGGAGGGCGTCTCCCACTCGGCGGACCAACCCGAGCCGGAGGAGCCGGAAGAACCCCCGTACATCCCGCCCCCGATCGATATCCTCAACGAGATCGAAAAGCCCAACGAGGAAAACCTGCAGGAGGAGCTGCGCTCCAACGCCGAGAAGCTGGTCACCACCCTGCAGAGCTTTGGCGTGCAGACCCGCATCATCGACATCGCCCGCGGCCCTGCCGTCACCCGCTATGAGCTGCAGCCGTCGGCCGGCGTCAAGATCAGCAAGATCACCAACCTCGCCGACGACATTGCCTTAAACCTCGCCGCCTCCGGCGTGCGCATCGAGGCACCCATCCCCAACAAGCCCGCCGTCGGCATCGAGGTGCCCAACAAGGTGGTCAGCACCGTCTCGATCCGGGAGATCATCGACTCCCCCGAGTTCCAGCAGGCCAAAAGCCCGCTGGCGGTCGCCCTGGGCCGGGACATCGCCGGCAAGGTGACCATCGCGGACCTGGCCAAGATGCCGCACACCCTGATCGCCGGCTCCACCGGTTCCGGTAAGTCGGTGTGCATCAACTCGCTGATCGTCAGCATGCTCTACCACTCCACCCCGCAGCAGGTCAAGCTGGTGCTCATCGACCCCAAGATGGTCGAGCTTGGCATCTACAACGGCATCCCGCACCTCCTAATCCCGGTCGTCACCGACCCCAAAAAGGCCGCGGGCGCCCTCTCCTGGGCGGTCAACGAGATGCTCAACCGCTACCAGCTCTTTAAGGATTACAGCGTGCGCGATATGGCCGGCTTTAACCGCGCCGCCGAGAAAAACGGCCTGAAGCCGATGCCGCAGATTGTCATCATCATCGACGAGCTGGCCGACCTGATGATGGCCGCCCCCGGCGAGGTGGAGGACTCGATCTGCCGCCTGGCGCAGATGGCCCGCGCCGCCGGCATGCACCTGGTCATCGCCACCCAGCGCCCCTCGGTCGACGTCATCACCGGCGTCATCAAGGCCAACATCCCTTCCCGCATCGCCTTTGCGGTCTCCTCGCAGATTGACTCCCGCACCATCCTGGACGCCAGCGGCGCGGAAAAGCTGTTGGGCCGCGGCGACATGCTCTTCTCCCCCATCGGCGCCTCCAAGCCGACCCGCGTGCAGGGCTGCTTTGTCACCGACGGGGAGGTGGAGCGGATTGTCGAATTCATCAAGCAGTCCGGCCAGAAGATGACCTATGACGAGCAGATTCTGCAGGAGATCGACCGCCACGCCGTCGCCGACAAAAAGAAGGGCAAGGATAAGGACGACGGAGGCGGCTTCTCGGACGAGGACGAGATGCTGCCCAGCGCCATCGAGATTGTGGTCGAGACCGGACAGGCCTCCACCTCGATGTTGCAACGGCGCTTAAAGCTCGGCTATGCCCGTGCCGCCCGCCTGATGGACGCCATGGAGGAAAAGGGCATCATCGGCCCGTTCGAGGGCAGCAAACCCCGCCAGGTGCTCATCACCAAGGAGCGCTGGATCGAGATGAAGATGATCGCCGCCGCCAGGGCGGAGGACAATAAGCGCAATTATTAAAAGGGAGGTGCCTCATGTCCGTCCTGTTCGACCTGCTCGCCGATTTTTGGGGAGATATTGCCGACTGGCTGATCGAAAGGTTCACCGGCAAAAAAAGACGCCGCCCCCAAAAGGAAGCAGGCCCTAAAAAATCGAGCAAATAAAAAGCACCCTGCATCCGCACAAATAAGTGCGGATGCAGGGTGTTCTTTTTCATCTTCAGCGGATTTGGTGCGCCGTAATGATGGTGTACCGGCGCGCATTGATCGTGATGAGAATCCTCCCGGCCTCGCAGTACCAATTCTTCCCTTGCCGACAGATACGACAGTCTTTCTCCTGCAAGATTTGCCTACAATATGCCACAGCGTCTCCCGCCTCAAGCTTGAGATTGCGACGGATTCGCTCCTCTCCCTGCCGGGTTGTATAGAATCAGTCGAGGTTAGCAAGCAGCTCCTCGCTGTCTTCCTCCATAAAATAAAGCCGACAGCTCCCCTTAGCCAGAGCTTCCTGAACCCTGTCGGCCGTCTCCGCGGCAGTGCAGCAGGTGGAGTCGATGACGTTTACCTCATACTCCCCCAGATGCGCAAACTGTCCCCACATCGCCTCCACTAACTCTATGTTGGTCTTCCGGTCCAGCTTATCGCGCGCAATTGCCCGGCGAAGCGTCTCCTCTTTGCTGGCTCGCAGGACGATGTAGTGCACCTCGTATCCTTCCCGCACCGCTTTCCGCCACGGCTCCAGAAACCACGGGCCCACAATGCCGTCCACAATCACATCGTATCCACCGCGAGCATAGCGCTTGGCAGCCTCCAGAAAGGCCTCTATCACAATTTGATTCTGCTCGTTCGACTCCGGCAGATGGGGTGGAATCGCCCCCTTGCAAAGGCCGTGATAGAAATCGTCGGTGTGCAGCCGCACCGACCGCTCCAATGTGGACTCATCTGCCACGATAGCCGAAACGGTGGTTTTCCCCGTCCCAGGGGAGCCGGTAATCACTACGATTCTTCCCGATTTCATCAACATCCTCCTTGTTGTCCGCTTGCTTGCTCTGTACCCTTGTGGCGTTCGTTGCTCAGCGACACAAAGCCCGCCGCGACCACCAGCGCGGGCAGCAGGTCGTGCTCGCCCGCCGGGTCAAGGACGATTGCCCCCACCAAAGATAGGGCGGCAATCCACAAGGCCGCTGTCAGAATCCCTCTCACGATTTTTCTGCTCATCCCATGCCCCTCCTCACATCTGCCGGTCAAAGTACAGCGTCGCTGCCAGCTCCAGCAGGTTGCGCAGCCCGATAAAGAGCAGCGCGCAGGTGATGGCCCGCTGGATGGTGATGGTCGCCTGGGTGTCCACCACCACCTGCAGGACGATCAGCAGCACCAGCAGGATGGTGTTGGCCCAGTTGGCCGCGTCACCGGCCCTGACCTGGATGGTCTCCCAGCGCTCGTCGCCCTTATACTGTACCTCTTTTCTGGCCTTGAGGATATAAAGCCCCAGCGTCACGGCAAGGGCCGCAATCAGCAAAATCAACAAAACAATCTGCTCGTTCATCTTATTCCTCCTCCTCTTCCCGGTGCTCAAACACCCGATCGATCGAGACACCGAAGGCCTCTGCAATCTTGAAGGCCAGCTCAAGCGACGGGGTGTACTTATACTTTTCGATCGAGATCACCGCCTGGCGGGAAATCCCGACCCGGTCCGCCAAATCCGCCTGCGTCCAGTCCCGCTCGGCCCGCAGCACCTTGATGCGGTTGTAGATCAATGTCACCGCTCCCTTCCAAAATGTAATGAAGTGATTATGTCTTTATTGTAACTGCTTCATTACATTTTGTCAAGATAGGAGGACAAATTTTTTGACACAAAAAAGGAGGAAGGCCCTTTTAAGCCTTCCTCCTTTTTGGGAATTGCCTTGCGGCAAAACAGGTTTATTCTTCCTCGTCCTCGCGGGTGGCTGCATCCAGCAGGCGGTCGATCTGCTCGCGCTCCTGCTCGGTGCCCTGCGGCAGCACCGCTTCGGCAGCTAAAGCGTCAGATTCTGCTTCTGCCTTCCCTTCCGCAAATGCGTCAGCATTTGGCGACGATGAACCTTCAGATTCATCGTCTTTTTCCACCGCTGCGATGCCAATGATGCTGGTCTCATTGTCGACCTTCATCACCTTGACGCCGCCGGCGTAACGGGACTGCTGGGAAATCTGATCGGCCGGGATGCGGATGATGACGCCGCTGTCGGTAATCAGCATGATGTCGTTGTTGTTGTCCACCTTCTCAAAGCCCGCTACCGGACCATTCTTGTCGCAGTAATAGTTGCGCAGGCCCTTGCCGCCTCTGGACTGCAGGCGGTACTCGGAGAGGTCGGTGCGGCGTCCCAGGCCGGACCTGGAGACGGTGAGGATGTCCTTGCCCGCTTCGGCGACCACCATGCCGATTACCTCATCGCCCTCCTCCAGGGTGATGGCCTTGACGCCGCGGGCGGTTCTGCCCATCGAGCGAGCATCCTGCTCGTTAAAGCGGATGCTCATGCCGTTTTCGGTCGCCAGGATGATGTCGTCGCTGCCGCCGGTGATCTTCACCCATGCCAGCTCGTCGCCCTCGTCGAGGTTGATGGCGATCAGGCCGCTCTTGCGCACGTTCATGTAGGCGTTGTATTCGGTGCGCTTGATGACGCCGTGGCGGGTAACCATGACGTAGTACTTATCCTCCGCCGCAATGTCACCGGTCTTGATGACGCAGGTGATCTTCTCCTCCTGCTCCAGCGGCAGGATGTTGACCACATTGGTTCCGCGCGAGCTGCGGGAGCCTTCCGGAATCTCATATCCCTTGATGCGGTACACCTTGCCCTTATTGGTGAAGAACATCAGATAATCGTGGGTGGAACAGGTGTAGATCTCGCTGACAAAGTCCTCATCCCGGCGGCTCATGCCGCTGATGCCGCGTCCGCCGCGGCGCTGGGTCTTGTAGACATCCAGCGGCTGGCGCTTGAGGTAGCCAAAGTGGGTCAGGGTGACCACGCACTCCTCCTGCGGAATCAGGTCCTCGATGTCGACCTCGCCCTCCACCGCGGCAAGCTCGGTGCGGCGCGGGTCGTTGAACTTCTCCTTGATTTCCAGCAGCTCCTCCTTGACGATGGCGCGGACCTTCTTCTCGTCGGCCAGGATGGCGTTGTACTCGGCGATCTTGGCGTGCAGCTCATCCACCTCGGCCTGGATCTTCTCGCGCTCCAGCCCTGCCAGACGGCCCAGCGGCATCTGCACAATGGCCTGCGCCTGCGCGTCGTCCAGACCGAACCGCTCCATCAAGGCAGCCTTGCCTTCCTGCACGGTGTAGTGGGAACGGATAATCGAGATAACCTCGTCGATGTAGTCCAGCGCAGTCATCAGGCCCTCCAAAATGTGGGCGCGCTCCTTGGCCTTTTTCAGGTCAAAGATGGTCCTGCGGGTGATGATCTCTTCCTGGAACTTGATGTATTCGTCCAGCATCTGGTGCAGGGTGAGCGTCTTTGGCTCGCCGCCCACCAGCGCCAGCATGATGACGCCGACGGTGTCCTGCAGCTGGGTGTAGGAGAACAGCTGATTTAAGACAATCTGTGCGTTGGCGTCCCGCTTTAACTCGATGACGATCTTCATGCCCTTGCGGCTGGACTCGTCGCGGATATAGCTGATCTGATCGATCTTCTTCTCCTTGACCAGCTCCGCGATGCGCTCGATTAAGCGCGCCTTGTTGACCATGTAGGGGATCTCGGTGACGACAATCCGCTCGCGGCCGTTCTTCATCTCCTCAATGTGGGTCTTGGCGCGCAGGGTGATCTTGCCGCGGCCGGTCGCGTAGGCCGCGCGCACGCCGGAGCGCCCCATGATGATGCCGCCGGTCGGGAAGTCCGGACCCTTGATGTGGGTCATCAGCTGCTCCAGGCTGGCGTTGGGATTATCCAGCAGGCAGCAGACGCCGTCGATGACCTCGCCCAGGTTGTGCGGCGGGATGTTGGTCGCCATGCCGACCGCGATGCCGGTCGAGCCGTTGACCAAAAGGTTCGGGAAGCGGCTGGGCAGAACCACCGGCTCCTGCAGGCGGTCGTCGTAGTTTGGCCGGAAATCGACCGTCTCTTTATCGATGTCGGTGAGCATCCGCATCGAGATTTTGCTCATCTTGGCCTCGGTGTATCGGTAAGCCGCCGGCGGGTCGCCGTCGATCGAGCCGAAGTTGCCGTGGCCGTGCACCAGCGGATAGCGCAGTGAAAAGTCCTGCGCCAGGCGCACCAGCGCGTCATAGAC
>ERZ1643251.3460-NODE-3460-length-14574-cov-4.544115_pt1 | contig 14574 bp, 10 predicted proteins | sample MGYA00579261_ERZ1643251 | MGnify/ENA primary metagenome ERZ1643251 (study PRJEB29033, sample SAMEA4952267) | chicken gut metagenome | biome: Broiler Chicken; feature: Gastrointestinal Tract; material: Caecum | place: Ireland | collected 2018 | study: Broiler...
CGCCGCGCTGTCATAGGCGTGCCAAGAGCGGTCGGCAAAGCTGTCCGGCTTATTGCCGAAGGAGAAGAGCACTTCGCCCGTCACAAGGCTTACAGCCATTGCACGGGATTCGCGGCCTTCCTCGCTGTAATGGTCACCGGAACCAAGGTAGATGACCGGGATACCGCGCGGGTCAAGCGATCCAGCGCCCTTAAATGGAACGCCGATGTTGATCGGGTCGCGCGTGCTTTCGCCTGTTTCAAGATCGAGGAAATAGATCTTGCCATCCATCGTGGCATAGATAACCTCCACAAGTCCCGCTTTGTTCTTTGCGGAATCATACATGTTCATGATCTTTTTGGTGGATTCGGGCCATTGCACGATGATTGGCTGGCCGGACCAGCCGCTTCCAGTCCAGGAGCCGGAATAACCGCCGCCTTCGCCTTTGCCCAGGCTGCCTGTGCCCTCATACCAAACGGCTTCAAGCTTTTTCTCCACGATGTTTTCTGCTGTGCCGTAATAGGGGTTCTGGCGGTAGTTCGTGCCGCGGAAGGTTACAACCCCGGGAAGCTGCGCGTATTCTTCACCGCTTCCAAAATAGACGCTATCGCTTTCAGAAGCAGTATAACGCTCCACTTCAACGCCGTCTACTTCAAGCTCAGAATGATACCCCCACTTTGCGCCCGTGGTATCTACCGTGTCCGTTACAACCGAGGTTGGATCGGGAATCGGCGTGGGCGTCGGCTCCGGAGTTGGGGAAGGAGTGGGGGAGAGGGTGGGCGAGGGTGTATCCTGCCCGAACAGGCCGTCCAGCAGGCCGCCGGGTTTTTGCGTTTCAGAGGAATTCGGTTCCCCACTGCCACCATCTACAAGCGAAGAGATGGCAAGAATGCCCATTAAAACTGCAACGATGAGCAAAATGAGGATAATGAGGAACTTGGGGGTAATTCTTCTGCTTCTGCGCCTTCTGTGACGGCGTATTGCCATGGCTAATGCACCTCTTACAATCGATTTTCCTGTTATTATACCCGTTTTGGCAGGAAGCGGCAAGAGGCGGCCGTGGAAGCACGCAAATTCGCTAGGCTTTGTGTACGATGATTGACAAGACTTTTGCTATGTTTTAAAATAAATGAAAACAGAAGTATAAACAATTCTTTTTATAACGTCGGAGGATATAAACCGATGGGAAACAACAGTAGCTATAAGCCCTTTATCTCCTAAAACGCCGCAAGAGGCATCTTGACCGCGTGCAGCATCCAGCCCCAACAGAAAACCATGATTTGGGCTGGTCTATAAACGCATGCAAAAAAGAGACTTCTTGCGGCTGTTTTCATGTGCAAAACAGAAACATGCAAGGAGGAATGCTTTTATGTTTCAAGGGCTTTGGTTCCTGTGTAAATTTGGGTGGAAATCCGAAAAACGCTACATCCTTTACAATATGTTCTATCAGTTGATTCAATCGATCCTTCCGCTCATTGCCGTAGCAGTTCCCAAATACATCCTAAACGAGTTGCTGGGCGCGCAGCGCTTGGAAAAGATCATCCTGTATATAAGCATTTTAGCAGGATGCACGTTTTTTGCGACCTGTGCGTCACAGTATTTATTCTATGGCGGATTTTCATATCGCATCAAGGTAGGAAACGATTTTAGCAAGGTGATCAACAAAAAGCTCGCAGAAGTGGACTTTAAGAACCTGGAATCGCCAGCATTTTGGGATTTAAAAGAGCGGGCAGAAAAATTCCTATATGCGGATTGGCATGGCTTCAGCTATCTGCTGGACAGCGCGTTGAATATCTTTGGAAGCGCTGTTACGCTCGTAGGTGTGATCGCTATCGTGGCAGCGCTCAACGCCTGGGTCATGTTCCTGTTTATGGCGCTTATGCTTGCAAGCGCAGCAGTGGAAAGCTGGGCCAAAAAGAATGGCATGCAGGTATCCATGGAGTGTGTGCCCTTTGAACGCGGCTTCATGTATTATTCTGAGCTGTTTTCCCAAGCGGGATACGGCAAGGAGATCCGGCTATACGGCCTTGGCGGGTGGCTGCTTTTCCGCTTAAAGAAGCATGGGGAAAACGTATATAAATGCTACCGAAGGCGCAACCACTTTTTTATCAAGTCCGGCTTTTTTACGGCATTCATGACGCTAATCCAGCAGGGCGTTGCTTATGCGTATCTGGTGGAACAGGTAATTGCGGGGGGAATGGCGATTGGCGATTTTACAATGTATATTGCCGCGGTAACGACCTTTTCGAGCGCGCTGCGCGCATGTATGGGAAGTTTTGTGGAGGTAAAAGCATATGGGCCATACTATCAAGCGATGAAGGAATACCAAAACATGCCGGATACCATGCGGCAGAACCGAAAGCAGCCGGTGCCCAATGGGGCGCATAAAATAGAATTCCGCAATGTAACGTTCCGGTATCCAGGGCAGGATCGTCCTGCACTGAAACACGTAAGCATCGTGCTTGAGCCAGGAGAGAAACTTGCACTTGTGGGAGAAAACGGCGCCGGGAAGACAAGCTTCATTAAACTCCTTTTGCGGCTTTATGATCCGGACGAAGGAGAGATCCTATTGGATGGGGTAAACGTGCGCGATCTTGCATACGAAGCGTATGAGACGCTATTCTCTACCGTATTCCAGGATTATAAACTATTTGCGTTTTCGCTGAAGGAGAACGTTGCTTTTGGCGCGAAAGCTAGTGACGCGGAAGTTGAAGCGCTCTTAAGGCGTGTTGGCTTCGGTGAGCGGCTTGACACATTGCCAAAAGGCGTGCATACATCCGTCACCAAGCAATTCGATGAGACAGGATTTGAACCATCTGGCGGAGAAGCACAGCGGATTGTGCTCGCCCGCGCACTTTATAAGGATGCGTCAGTGATCGTACTTGATGAACCTGCCGCTGCGCTTGATCCGCGGGCAGAGGCTGAGCTTTATTGCCATTTTGACGAGCTGGTGAAAGGGAAAACCGCTGTTTACATTTCGCATCGGCTTTCGAGCACGAAATTCTGTGATCGGATCGCAGTGTTCCAGGGCGGATCGCTTGTGGAACTTGGCACCCATGATGCGCTGATGCAGCAGCGTGGGGTATACAGGCAGCTTTTCACCATGCAGGCACAGTATTACACATGAACAGCATGGGAGCACAGCAGGTTCATCCTGCTGTGCTCCCATGCATATATGATTTAGCTTAGTTTGTATTTTTCCAGATATTCCTTGCGCATCTGCTCATAGCGGCTGTTGTCAAGATCCTTGAGTACATGCATGTATTCGTGTGTTGCCATGGTGTGCATGGCAGTCTGGATGACATAGGCTGCAATATTGCTGCAATGGTCGGAAATGCGCTCAAAATTGGTTAGTAGATCGGTGAAAATGAACCCAAGCTCGATCGTGCATCCGCCGCGCTGCAAGCGCTCGATATGCTGCGTTTTGAGCCTCAGCACGCAGGTCATCCACCACATCTTCCAAAGGCTCTACGCGTGTAGCAAGGGTAGCATCATCGTTGAAAAACGCGCGGATGGAAAGATCTAGCACCTCAGTAACAGCAGCTATAATCACATCCAATTGGCGGAGGGCAGAGCTTGAAAAAGAAAGCCCCTTTTCATGCATCTCTTCGCAGGATTCTGAGATATTCAAAGCATGGTCGCCGATACGCTCAAAATCCCCAATGGCATGGAGAAGCTTCTGCGTTTCACGGTTATCCGTCCGTGTTAGGCTCTTGGAAGAAAGTTCTACAAGATAGGTTCCGATCCGGTCTTCATACATGTCGAGCTTTTCTTCCGTCTCAGCAACGCTGCGTGCAATTTTTGCATCGTAATTGCGGATGAGCGAAAGTGCGTCTTGAAACATTGCTATGCAGAAGTCGGCCATCTCTTTGGTCAGCGCCCGGCTGCGGTCTACAGCGAGTCCGGGCGTTGCCATAAAGCGTTCATCCAGAAGTACAGCCTCGCCTGCTTCTGGGCCACCTTTTACGGTGAGGCAGGCAAGCCGCTCCAGCTGGCGCATAAAGGGCAGCATTACGACAATGCTGATGAGGTTGAGGGCCGAGTGGATCACCGCAATGCTCACGGGGATCACGGCCGTTTCCATAAAGGAAAACTCGAAAACCGCGTTGGCCAGCATGAATACAGCTGTCACGAGCACCTTGCCGATCAAACTGAAATACAGGTGAACAAAAGCGGCCCGGCGCGCTTCCGGGCGCGTTCCTACAGAGGAGAGCAGCGTGATGATGCAGGCACCGATGTTCATGCCAAGGATAATTGGAATGGCGGAAGAAAACGTAACGCTGCCGGTGGCTGAGAAGGCCTGCAGAATGCCAACCGAGGCGGAGGAGCTTTGAATCACGGCCGTGATGAGGGCGCCTGTAAGTACGCCCAGGATGGGGCTTTCAAAAAGCATTAGAATCTGCGTAAATTCCGGCAGGCTGGCAAGCGGCTCCACTGCGCTGCTCATGGTTTGCATGCCGAACATAAGAATGGCAAAGCCGAGCAGGATGGTGCCAATGTCCTTGCGCTTGTTGTTCTTGGAGAAAAGCTGGAACGAGATGCCGATTACGGCGAGCACAGGGGAAAAAGAGGAGGGCTTTAAAAGCTGCACGAAGACGCTTTCCCCTTGAATCCCGGAAAGGCTTAAAATCCAGGCTGTAATGGTTGTGCCAAGGTTTGCGCCCATAATGACGCCGGTGGCCTGTGTAAGCTTCATGATGCCGGAATTGATGAAGCCTACAACCATAACGGTTGTTGCGGCGGAGCTCTGAATGATTGCAGTGACTGCTGCTCCAAGGAGGATTCCTCTTATGGGGCTTGCGGTCAGCTTCTCTAGGATAATTCGCATCTGCCGCCCGGCGCGCTTCTCGATCCCTTCCCCCATGATGCGCATACCATAAAGGAAAAGCGCTATGCCGCCAAATAGGGTCAAACCTCCAAATATATCCATAAGCTCTCGCCACACTCCGCAAAATTTTTCATAATACTACAAATAAAGTATAATCCAGATGCGCAGGTTTGTCATCCCCAGCTTGCACACCAGGTATTGAAGTTTTATAATAAACGTTGCAAGAAAACGACCTAAGACCCCCATGCCAGGGTGGCATGAGGGCGTCCGTGCGTGCAGAAAAACAAGGAGGGGAACCTATGTTTCTTGTGCTTGGCCTCGGCAATCCCGGGCGAGAATATCAGAATACGCGGCATAACATCGGTTTTATGACGCTTGACATTTTGGCCGATCGTTACAATGTGGATATCTGCCGCCATAATTTCCGCAGCGTATTTGGGGAAGGGCGCATCGGTACAGAGCGCGTGGTGCTTGCAAAGCCGGAAACATTCATGAACAATTCCGGCTGGGCTGCGCGGGATCTTCTAAATTGGTATAAATGCGAAAACTCAGAGCTGATCGTCATCTATGACGACATTGACCTTCCAATTGGCACGCTTCGAGTTCGCGCGGGCGGTTCTTCCGGCACGCACAACGGCATGCGGAGCATTATCTATCAGCTTGGGTTTGATGATTTCCCGCGCGTGCGCGTGGGGATTGGGCATCCAGACGGGCAACGAAACTTGGTCTCGCATGTGCTTGGCGCACCCGATGCGGAAGAAAGGGCGCTTTTGCTCCCTGCGATGAACAGCGCGGCAGACGCCGTGGAGCTGATCGTACGGGGAGAACTGAAGGAAGCGCAAGCCAGGTTTAACAAACGGCCCAAACAGGAAAAAAAGCCTGCGGAGGAGCCGCATGCGCGCCGGGAGGAAAACGGGCATGCAGAGGAGGCACATGAATAAGCATCCGTTGATTGAATTCCTTGGCAGGCATCCGGAATACCAGCGCCTGCGGGAAGCGCTTTTAAAAAACGAAGGGGCTGCTGCCGTGTTTGGGCTGGGCGAAGCGCACCGGGCGCATATGGCAGCGGCGCTCTTTTGTGATACTGGGAAAACAGTGGTTGTTGTTACTGCCAACGAAGCTTCTGCCGCGCGGATCCAGGAAGAGGCCTCGGCGTATACGCCCCATGCCGTACACCTGCCGGCACGGGATATGCCGCTCGCCGGGCGTGGGATCGCGGCATCCGCCGGGCTGACGGCGCGCCGCATCAAAACGCTTTCCGGGCTGCTTTCCGGCGAAAACGCGCTCGTTGTGGTTTCTGCCGCTGCGCTTTTGCAGCGTTTGACGCCGCCGGGCGCGCTGCGCGCGATGACGGTAGATGTGCATGTGGGGCAAACGGGAGATCCGCAGGCATTACTCAAGCAAATGGTCGATGCGGGATATGAGCGCGTGGATGTCTGCGAAGGGAGGGGGCAGGTTTGCCTGCGCGGCGGATACCTTGACGTGTTTCCCATCGCCTCGGAAAATCCTGTGCGCATCGAGTTCTTCGATACTGAAATCGACACCATGCGCACCTATGACGCGCTATCCCAGCGTTCCATTGAAAACGTTGATTTCGTTATGATTCCGCCTGCGCGCGAAATGCCGCTGACTGAGGCAGCACGCGCGCGTGGGTTGCGCGCGCTCAAAAAGAAGCCGCGCCTTTCAGAAGAATTGGAAACGCTTTCTGCAGGTGGAATACCGGCAGGCGCAGAGCTTTTCCTGCCACTGTTTTATGATGACGCCTTCCTGCAGGATTACCTTCCAGAGGATGCACTTGTGCTCATCGATGAACCGCAGCGCGTAGAGGAAAGCGCAAAGGTAGCGCACATGGAGCATTTGGATGCGGTTTCCGCTCTCCTTGCGGATGGAAATGCGGAGCCCGAACAGGCGGAGCTGCTGGGCCGTCCATCCATTCTGCTCGCGCAGCTGGACACTCCGCGCACGGCCATGCTTTTTGCCCTTACGCGGACCTATGGGCTCATTGCGCCCAAATGCCTGTTCCGCTTTGAGACGCGCCCTGCGACAAAATACCTTGCTGCGCAGGATCTGCTCGCTTCAGACATCGCATCCTGGCGCAAAGCGGGAGCTACGGTTGCCATCTATGCGGGCAGCCATGCTGTGCGCCTGCAGGATCAGTTGCTCGATCAAGATGTGCACGTTGCCGTAACGGATGCCCTTGCAAGGCCGCTCGTGCCTGGCGAGATCATTATCACGGGGGAATCCATCGAAAAGGGATTTGAGTACCCGGAAATCAAGCTTGTTGCGGTCAGCGAAGCAGAGCTTTACGGGGCGGTGCAGAAAAAAAGTGCAGCGGTGCACCGCAAACGGCCGCAGCTTGCGTTTTCGGAACTTTCCGTGGGCGACCTTGTGGTGCATGAACTGCATGGAGTGGGCCGCTTTGTGGGCGTAGTAACGCTTGATGTGGCGGGCGTGACCCGCGATTACCTGCATCTTGCCTATGCGGGTGGGGAAAAGCTGTATATTCCAACGGATCAGCTGGACCGCGTGCAAAAATATGTTGGCGGGGATGAGGATACCGTTCGCCTTTCTAAATTGGGTTCCGGGGAATGGCAGCGCACCGTTTCCCGCACGCGGGAAAGCGTAAAGAAGCTCGCGTTTGACCTCGTGCGGCTCTATGGCGAACGGATGAACAGGAAAGGGTTTGCCTTTTCGCCGGACAACGCCTGGCAGACGCGCCTGGAAGAAAGCTTTCCTTATGAAGAAACGCCGGACCAGCTTACCTGCATTGCAGAAATCAAAAAGGATATGGAATCCCCGCGCGTGATGGACCGCCTGCTTTGCGGAGATGTGGGCTATGGCAAAACGGAGGTTGCCCTGCGCGCGGCGTTTAAGGCCGTGATGGACAGCAAGCAAGTTGCGTTTCTCGTTCCAACGACCATCCTTGCGCAGCAGCATTATAATACGCTGGCCGCGCGCTTCTCGGGCTTTCCAGTGAATGTTGCACTGCTCTCGCGTTTCAAAGCCGGGAAGGATGAAAACGCCATCCTTGAGGGGCTTGCAAAGGGCAGCATTGATGTGGTCGTGGGTACGCATAAGCTGCTTGGAAAAAACGTGCGCTTCAAGGATTTGGGTCTCCTTATCATTGACGAGGAACAGCGGTTTGGCGTGGGACATAAGGAGCAGATCAAAAATATCAAGCAGAGCGTGGATGTACTCACCCTCTCTGCAACGCCCATTCCCCGCACGCTGCATATGTCCATGACAGGCATACGGGATATGTCCGTGATTGAAACGCCGCCGGAACAGCGTTACCCGGTGCAGACTTATGTGATGGAATATGGGGATGGCATGGCGCGCGAGGCTATCCTAAAGGAGATTGGCCGGGGTGGGCAGGTGTATTTTGTCTACAACCGCGTGCGCAACATGGAGCGCTTTGCGGAGGAGCTGCGTGCGCTTGTGCCGGAAGCGCGCATCGGATATGCGCATGGGCAGATGCCAGAGCATCAGCTCGAGCGCACAATGCTCGACTTTATGGAGCAGCGCTACGATGTGCTGCTTTGCAGCACGATCATCGAAAGCGGCCTGGACATTCCAAATGTAAACACCATTTTGGTATACGAAGCGGATAAGATGGGCCTTTCTCAGCTGTACCAGCTGCGAGGCCGCGTAGGCCGCAGCACGCGCCTCGGCTACGCCTATCTGACGTTTTTGCGCGATAAAGTGCTCACGGAGGTTGCGGAAAAGCGGCTGAGCGCAATCCGCGAATTCACGCAGTTCGGCGCAGGGTTTAAGATCGCCCTGCGTGATCTTGAGATCCGCGGTGCGGGCAACCTGCTTGGCCCGGAGCAACATGGCCACATGGCGGCTGTTGGGTATGATCTCTATTGCAAGATCGTAAACAGCGCGGTGAAGGAGGCACGCGGTGAAGTGGAGCAGCCTGCGGTGGAAACGGTGATGGACGTACCGCTTTCTGCTGCAATTCCGCATGCCTATATCCCGCGCGAAACGGAGCGGCTTTCCATGTACAAGCGCATTGCGCTCATTGCATCGCGCGAGGATCTTTACGATGTGCAGGATGAATTGATCGATCGCTATGGTGAGATCCCAGAAGAAACAAAAAATCTGCTGGATATCGCGTTCCTCAAGGCAGAGGCAGCCCGCGCGCATATCGCGCAGCTTTCCGTGCGCGCAGGAGAGGTGCGCTTTACATTTGCGCAGGGGGCGCCTATCAATGGGCTGAAGCTTCTTGCGGCGGTGGGGGAAATCCCAGGCGCGCAGCTCATCAACGGCGAAACGCCTGCTCTCTTAATTCGCATGCCGCGCGCGGATGCGGAAAAACTGTTCGGCATGTTGCCACAGATTGTTTACACCCTTGCCGATTGTGTTGAGGCGAATTGATGGTATAATAAGAGCGGCTTATCGCGCAGCAGTTTATGCGCGGTGCCATGATCCAAAGAAATGTGAGGAGAAATTTGATGAAGAAATATCTTGCCCTGTCCCTGGCAGCACTTCTGCTGCTTTGCTTTGCTGCGGGTTGCTCCTTAACCACAGGCGATCCGGAAGCATCGCCTACGCCGGCAGTTACAGATGAAAGCGATTCTACGTATGATTTAACCGCTGTTGTGGCGGAAATCGGGGACGAAAAGATTACGCTTGGCGAAGTTAAGGAAACGTTCGATTCCTATATATCGTATTTTACAAACTATGGCTATGATCTGAGCAGCGATCCAGAAATGCGTGCGATGCTACTGGATGACGTTGTCAACAGCCTTGTGGAAGCAAAGCTTATTTCGGTCAAAGCCAATGAACTTGGGTATGCGGAGTTCGATGAAGAAGAGCAGGCTGAGCTGCAGGAGCGGATTGAATCCGAGCTGGAAGAGCTGGATGCCTACTATCGCGCGCAGGCGGAAAGCGAGGCAGAAAGCGACCCCAACATCGATGTGGATGAACGCACGATGGAGCTGATCCTCGAGGAAGCTGCCTATAACATGGGCGATGAGGATGCTACTTACGATGAATATGCAGCCTTCTTGACGGAAACTGTAACCGATACCTATATCCAGGAGCTGCTTCAAAACGATCAGCTCAAGGACGTAGCGCTTACGGAGGAGCAGATTCAGGCTGAATATGATTCCCTTGTGGAAGAGCAGATGACCTACTATGCTGAAACTCCGGAAGCTTATAAGTACGATGAGGAAGCTTTTGAGAAAAGCGGTACGGCCCCTGTAGCATATGCGCCGGAAGGCTATTCGCGGATCCTGCATATTTTCTGCGCGTTCGAAGATGCGCTGCCCAGCGAATACGAAGCAAACGAGGCGGATATGGCGCTTATCGAGGATGAATACGGCGCGCTGGCCTTTGCCGCTGCGCTGGATGGCACTGCGGGAGATGCGGGAAAAATGCAGGAGCTCGTGGCGCAGTATAAAGAGCTGCAGTCCGCCAATGCGGAAATGTATGAAACGTATAGCTCCGCTGCACGCGAAAAGGCGAATGAACTTTACGCGGAGCTTGCGGGCGGGGCGGATTTTGCAACCCTTGTGAAGGAACAGAGCAGCCCGGATGCCTACAGCGATTATTCTATCTTTGCGGAAAAAGGCATTTTGATTGCGCCGGACTATGCTTGTGATGACGATTGGTCGGATGTGGTGAAGGAGCAATTCAGCAAGCTTTCCATTGGCACTTACTCAGAGCCCTTTGCAGATGAGGATGGTTACCACATCATCTATTACCTGGCGGATGAACCGGCGGGCACCGTAGAGCTTTCGAGCATTGAAGAAGGCATCCGCGGCTATCTGCTGGAGGAAATTCGCACCACAGAGTGGGAGGCCATCATCGATGCATGGATGAACGATGGCACCGTTACGCTGCACGAGGATGTATACAACGTGCTGCTGGATGCTTAAACCGGATTTTTTGTGCGGCGGCGGTTGAAACCGCCGCCGTTTTTCTTTATACTGGGAATGGCAAAATACTAAGATAGAGCAGATGAAGGGGGAAACGCCATGCGTTTGGATAAATATTTAAAGGTCTCGCGCATCATTAAGCGCCGCACCGTCGCAAATGAGGCTGCGGGGCTTGGACGCGTGCAGATCAACGGCAAAGTGGCAAAGGCATCAAGCGAAGTGAAAGAAGGCGACGTGCTTACCCTTCTCATGGGAGGCAAACATATGCGCGTAAAGGTGCTTTCCGTGCAGGAGCATGCGGCGAAAGCCGAAGCCTCTTCGATGTATGAGGTTTTGCCGGAGGAATAACATATGCGCTGCACCAGCGAAGTTTATGCAGTGCTCCTTGCTGCGGGCCTGGGAACGCGCATGGGGCAAAATAAGCTTGCCCTGCGCTTTCAAGGAAAAACGCCGCTGCGCCTTTGCTATGAAGCGTTTCTACGCAGCCAATGCCCGCCTAAGGGGATTGTGATCGCCGTTTCACAGCAAACCCGCTCTGAGGCGCTTGCCCTTGCGGCGGAGGATGCGCGCGTTTGGGTTGCGCAGGGCGGCGCGACGCGTGGGGCTTCAGTGTGCAATGCGCTGCGGGCGCTGCAGACGCGGGGAATAAAAGAGGGCGTTGTTGCCATCCACGATGCCGCGCGCTGCCTCGTTCCGCCGGCTGTGATCGATGCGGCTGTGCGCGGGGCGCAGCAAAACGGGTGTGGCGTCGCTGCCATTCCGGTGCGCGATACGGTCCGCACCCAGGCGGGAGAGCTGTTCCCGCGGGAAGAACGCTTGCTCATGCAGACGCCGCAGGCATTCGAGTTCAAGCGCATCCTTTCTGCCTATGAAGCCGCAGAAGCGGGAGGGCTAAACGAAACGGATGATTGCGCCGTTTACATGGCAGCAGGGTATGCGCCGCATTTTACAGAAGGGAGCATCATGAATCAGAAGCTGACCAGCCCGGAAGACCTGCCGTTTTTTCATGCTGCATGCGCAGCGCAGCGCCTGCAGCGCATAGGATTTGGCGAGGATACGCATGCGCTTGTGCCGGGGCGCCGGCTTGTGCTTGGCGGGGTAGAGATCCCATATGAAAAAGGCCTGCTTGGCCATTCGGATGCGGATGTGCTTGTGCATGCTGTGATCGATGCGCTGCTTGGCGCCGCTGCACTTGGCGATATTGGAACCCATTTTCCGGATGCAGAGGAGCGTTACCGGGGCATATCCTCCCTTGTGCTTTTGCGGGAAACAGCTGCGCTTTTGCGGGAAAACGGATTTTTGCCCGGCAATGTGGATGTCACAATTGTTGCGCAGAAACCGAAGCTTGCACCATATATTGCGGCAATGCGCAGCAATCTTGCACAGTGCCTGGGGGTGGATGCTTCCGAAGTGAGCGTTAAAGCTACCACAAGCGAAGGAATGAACGATGAGGGGGCGGGAAAGTGCATGACTGCGCGCGCAGTATGCACGCTTATAAAAAACAACTAGCCTAATGCTTTGCAAACGAGAACAAGAGCCAATAGAAATTGGATGTGTGGATTGAAGGGGAATTTATGGAGTTTCAGCCGATTGATATTCAAATGAAGGAGCGCGTAGAGCATTACACAAAACCATGGCGCCTGCAGTGCTCGGAATATACGTTTACCAATCTTTATATGTGGGGCAAGGAAGAATGCATCCGCATTGCGGAGCAGGATGGGGCGATGTTTTTCCTCTCCAAATGCGGTGCGGATGCGCCGTTTATGTTTGCCCCTCTCACGGAGGATCCGAATGGAGATTATGCGTCAGCATTAGCCGCGGCTGTGGATTATTTTAAAATCCAGGGGCTTACGCCCTGTTTCCGCGGCATATCGGGGCCAATCAAAGCAGCGTTTGAGCGCTGCCCAGGCTATGTGCTTGTGGAGGACCGGGATGATTCGGATTATGTTTATTCGATGGAAAGCCTGTTGACGCTTTCCGGGAAAAAGCTGCACGGCAAGCGCAATCACATCAATCAGTTCCGCGCGCAGTATGGCGACGTTTTCGAATATGTCCCTGTTACAGCGGACATGCTGGATGAGTGCATGGAGGTTTACTGCGAATGGCTTGCCGGTAAGGATGCTGCAACACCAGGCGTGCTGGGAGAGAAAGAGGCTATTCGAAGGATCTTGACGCATATGCATACCCTTGGCGTGGTTGGCGGCGGCATCCGCATTGATGGAAAGCTTGCAGCGTTTACGCTTGGCGAGCAGATCGACGAGGAGATCGCGGTGATCCACATTGAAAAAGCGGACAGCAACATTCCGGGCCTTTATACGATCATCAACCAGCAGTTTGTGGAGCATGCCTGGACGCATGTGAAATACATCAACCGCGAGGAGGATATGGGAATCGAGGGGCTGCGGCGTGCAAAGCTTTCTTACAATCCGGCCTTTATGATTGATAAATTCCGCGGGAGGCTCGCATGAGCTTTTCTGTGCGGCCCATTGCCGCTGAGGAATACGCACAGGCGCATGCAGTATGGGACATCTGCTTTCCGGAGGATGCATCGGGGTATTCCGCATACTATTTTCAATACCGCACAAAGCCTAAGTATGTGCTCGCTGCATTTACGGAAGGTGGCAGCATGGCCGGTGCCTTGCATGCGCTGCCCTATCCGTTGCGCTTTGGGGAAACGGTAAAGCCCTGCGCGATGATTGCGGGCGTTGCAACGTTGCCGGAATACCGGCATCAAGGCGTTGCGGCAGCGTTGATCCATGCGGCGCACGCCCGCCTTGCGGCAGACGGCGTGTGTGCAGCGGTGCTCAAACCGGACGTGGACTTTTATGCGCAGTTTGGATACTATCCCTTTGCCTGGCATATGCAGTTTCAAGTTGCAGCAGGCGCGCTTCCCGGCCCGGTTGCCGAACTGCATGAGCCTGCGGAAGAGGAGATGCTCCAGTGCTACCGCGCATTTGCGGCGGGATACAACGGCATGATGGAACGCACTGCAAACGATATGGCGGCAATCAAGCTGGAGACGGCTGTTTTGCATGGGGAAGCGCTTGCCGATGGCGACGCATATGCGCTCTGCCTGCCCGGGGAAAATGGCGCGGAGATCACGGAGCTTGCAGGCACCCATGTGCTTGCGCTTGTGCGCGCGCTTGCTGCGCGCTATGGCACGATCCACTTTCGCCTGCCTGAAGGCGCGCGTTTCGCGGGCCTTCCAGAAGGGAAGCGGATCATGTTCAGCATGCTTTGCCCGCTCAATGCGGAGCTGCTTCTCGCTGGAAGCGGCGCAGAGAGCCTAAAAACTCTGCTTTCCGAAGAGATAAAGCCAAATTGCACATTGGAATTTTGTTGAAACAATGTGACATTCTGACGGCGGATGGGAAATGGGCTTGACGCGCGTGCCTGCGGCGTATATCATAGAAAAAGCACGATGCGCTTTTGCCGTATTTTGCATTTTAAATTTATGAAATAAGGACGGTATTCATTGGAATGAACTCGGATTTCATGACATCAATCGCCAACTTTTTTTCCAGCGGCGGCTTGATCATCGTGATGATGGTCGTGCTGATGCTTGTGATGATCATCCCCCAACGCAGGCGGGATAAGAAGATCAAGCAGATGCTTGCAGCCATCAAGACGGGGGATCGTGTGCGCACCATCGGTGGGATCTATGGCACCGTAACTAATGTAAAGGATGATGTAATTACCATTTCCGTTGGCCCGGATCGCGTGCAGCTCGTATTTGCGCGCGGCGCAATCGCCAACGTAGAGGATGTTGCGGTGGAAAACACCATGGATGACGGCGCGGTTAAGAGCTGACCTATCCAGCGGATATCGCAAATTTAAAAATGCCTTTTCGGGCCAAGGATATGCTTATGGGCATTTCCTGCA